>Ga0265293_10000963_pt1 | contig 65760 bp, 50 predicted proteins | sample Munlanlewell138R_FD_192505 | JGI IMG/M metagenome (GOLD analysis project Ga0265293, IMG submission 192505) | Leachate microbial communities from a municipal landfill in Southern Ontario, Canada - Leachate well 138R | ecosystem: Engineered > Solid waste > Landfill > Unclassified | place: Canada... | reverse complement strand
CGCAGCCACTGGCCCGTCGCCGTCAAAGCCGCTTCGCTCTCGCGCGCCGGGCCACCCTTCTTTTGGTTCCTTTTCTTTGGCCGCTCAAAGAAAAGGAACCCGGCGTAGGGGGACGGAATCCCCCGTCCAAACATTCTTCGCGCGTAGCGCACCCTTCGAGTATCGCGATAATGCGAATACCACTAAGGTGTCACGTAGCTTCGCAACGTGACCTACGCAAGACAGTCTTCTTGGCGCGAAGCGCCTCTTGAGCGAGCGAAGCGAGCGGTCTTGGGAAACCCCTATGGCTCGCCGAGCAGCGGAGCCCAAGGCGGATACAGCCCGAAGGGCGGCGAGACATCGGGGCGGGTGGCCGCGACGCGGGGCCGATGGGCCAGGTGCGGGAGCGGACACCAGGTGGCCCGGGTTCGCCTCCGTCAATCGCGGCCACTGGCCCGTCGCCGTCAAAGCCGCTTCGCTCTCGTGCGCCGGGCCACCCTTCTTTTGGTTCCTTTTCTTTGGCCGCGCAAAGAAAAGGAACCCGGCGTAGGGGGACGGAATCCCCCGTCAAAACAATCTTCGCGCGTAGCGCTTCAAAACCAAGACGTCACGTAGCTTCGCAACGTGACCTACGACGTTTTTACTTGTCACGTAGGCGCTACGCGCCAACGTGACCTACATGTGGTCGCAACTATCGAAAAAAACCCGGAAAGCAGCTACACATGCCGCCTCGCCTCCACCACATTCGGCAACTGAACGATCCGGCTCAAGATGCGACTCAGCTGATCCGTGTTGGCGATCTCCAGGGTCAACTGCATCTTGGCCGTATGGGTTTTGCGCTCAGTGCTGGTGGTCGCAGCGATGACGTTGATCTTCTCGTTGGCGAGCAGCGAACTGACATCGCGCAAAAGGCCCTGGCGATCGATCGCCTCGATCTCGATGTCCACCGGATAGGTACTCTGCTCCTGTTCGGCCCATTCCACCTCGACGAGCCGCTGACGCAAATCCGATTGCAGGTTGAGGACGTTGGGGCAGTCGCTGCGGTGGATGGCCACGCCCCGGCCGCGGGTGATGAAACCGACGATGGGATCACCCGGCGCGGGCTTGCAGCAGCGGGAGAGACTGGTGAGCAGGTTGCCCACGCCGCCGATGTGGATCTCGCCGCCCTCGCCCTTGCGCGCGTGGGTGGTGATGCCCTCTTCCGGCAGCGGCAATGCCGGCGGCCGGGTCAGTTGATGCAGGGCCGAGGCGAGCTGGCTGGTGGTAATGTCTCCGCGCCCCACGGCCACCATGAAGTCGTCCACCTGCGGCAAGTTGAAATGTGCGGCGATCTTGTCGAGCGGAACGTCGATGACGCCCAGGCGCTTGAGCTCGCGTTCGACCAGTTGCCGGCCATCCGTGAGGTTCTGCTGCTGGTCCTGCTGCTTGAACCAGGAGCGTACCTTTGAGCGCGCGCGCGAGCTCTTTAAATAGCCAAGATGCGGATTGAGCCAGTCGCGGCTCGGCGCCGGATGTTTGCTGGTCAGCACCTCCACCTGTTGGCCGTTCCTGAGTTCATAGGTAAGCGGCACGATGCGCCCTTCCACCTTCGCCCCGCGGCAGCGGTGACCGATGTCGGTGTGGATGTGATAGGCAAAATCCAGCGCCGTCGCCCCCTGCGGCAGATCGATGATCTCCCCGCGCGGGGTGAACACGTACACGCGGTCCTGGAAGACTTCGGATTTGAAGCGATCGATGAAATCGCCCGCGTTGCTCTCTTCTTCCTTCCAGTCGAGCAGCTGGCGCAACCAGGCGATCTTCTGCTCGAAGCCCCGATCGGACTTGCCGCCTTCCTTGTAGCGCCAATGGGCAGCCACACCCAGTTCGGCGTGACGGTCCATGTCCGAGGTACGGATCTGCACCTCCAGGGTCTTGCCCTCTGGCCCCACCACTGCCGTGTGGATGGACTGATAGTTGTTTTCCTTGGGCGTGGCGATGTAGTCGTCGAATTCCTTGGGGATGTGCCGCCACAAAGTGTGCACCACGCCCAGTGCGTGATAACAATCGGCCACCGAGTCCACCAGGATCCGCACGGCGCGCACGTCGTAGACCTGGTGGAAACCCAATCCCTTGCGCTGCATCTTTTTCCAGATGCTGTAAATGTGCTTGGCGCGGCCCTTCACGTCCGCCTTGATGCCGGCGTTGCCCAGTTCGTTCTCGAGGATCTGTACCACCTGCTCGATGTAGCGCTGGCGATCGATGCGCCGCTCGTCGAGGAAACGCGCGATCTCCCGGTAAGTGACCGGCTCCAGGTGGCGGAACGACAAATCCTCCAGCTCCCACTTGATCTGCCAGATACCGAGCCGGTTGGCGAGCGGCGCGTAGATGTCCAGGGTCTCGCGGGCGATGCGCCGGCGCTTTTCCTCGTCGAGGAAATCGAGGGTGCGCATGTTGTGCAGCCGGTCGGCCAGTTTGATGAGCACCACGCGCACGTCTTCGGCCATGGCCAGGAGCATCTTGCGCAGGCTTTCGGCGCGCGCACTCTCCTTCTTGCCCTTGGCCGTTTCCTGGTACTCGGCAAAGACCTTCAGCTTGGTGACGCCGTCCACCAGGCGGGCGACGGCGGGGCTGCAACGCTCGGCGATGAGTGCCAGCGTGATTTCGGAGTCTTCCACCGCGTCGTGCAACACGGCGGCGGCCACGGTCTCCGCGTCCAGCCGCAGACTGGCGAGGATCTCGGCCACCGCCATCACGTGGTTGAGATAGGGTTCGCCCGAGGCGCGCATCTGCGCCTTATGGGCCTGCTCGGCCAGCTCGACGGCGCAGCGGATGAGCGCCACGTCTTCCTCGCGGCGCCCTTCGGCGAGGGATTGCAGCCAAGCGTCCCGAACGCTCGCCGCCTCGCGCGCTTGCGCCGGAATCTGGCTTTCCACGAAAACCATGGATGTGTGTCCGCGGGGCCGTTACGCCCCGTTTGTATCGAGTTTAGCCCGGGCGGGGTTTGCCCCGCCTGCGGGCGTCCGCGGCGCGTGGTTTCGCCGCCGCTTGCGTGTGGCGTTGCCCGGTGCCTTGCGGTTGCCAGCTGGGCACCAGGTGACGCTTGCCGTTGCCGATCAAATCGCTGCGCCCCATGCGCTTGAGGGCCTCACGCAGCAGCGGCCAGTTGTGCGGGTCATGATACCGCAGGAAGGCCTTGTGCAGGCGGCGGACCTTGAGCCCGCGCGGGACGCTCACGTCGCCGCCGTCGCGATGGACGCGGCGTAACGGATTCTTGCCCGTGTGGTACATGGCGGTGGCGAGCGCCATGGGCGATGGCAGGAAGCTTTGCACCTGGTCGAGGCGGAAATCGTTTTTCTTCAGCCACAGCGCCAGTTGCAGCATGTCCTCGTCCGTGGTGCCCGGATGCGCGGCGATGAAATATGGGATCAGATACTGTTCCTTGCCCGCCTCTTGGGAAAACTTCTCGAACATCAGCTTGAAGCGGTCGTACACGCCGATGCCCGGTTTCATCATCAGTGACAGCGGACCGGACTCGGTGTGCTCGGGCGCAATCTTCAGGTAACCGCCCACGTGGTGGGTCACCAGTTCCTTGACGTACTCCGGCGTGTGCACCGCGAGGTCGTAACGCAGACCCGAGGCGACGAACACGCGCTTGATGCCCGGCACGGCGCGCGCACGCCGGTACAGGTCCACCAAGGGCATCTGGTTGGTGTTCAGGTTCTTGCAGATGTCCGGAAACACGCATGACAACCGCCGACAGGCCGACTCGATCTGCCTGTCCTTGCAGCCGAGCCGCCACATGTTGGCGGTCGGGCCGCCCACGTCGGAGATCATGCCCGTGAAACCAGGGGTGAGGTCACGTACGGCCTCGATCTCACGAATGATGGAGCCCTCGGAGCGGCTCTGGATGATGCGGCCTTCGTGCTCCGTGATGGAACAGAAGGTACAACCGCCGAAGCAGCCGCGCATGATGGCCACGGAGAAGCGGATCATCTCGTAGGCGGGGATGCGTGCATCGCCGTAGTGCGGGTGCGGCTTGCGCGTGTACGGCAGTTCGTACACGCGATCGTATTCCTTGGTGGCGAGCGGAATGGGCGGTGGATTGAGCCACACATCGCGTGCACCGTGGCGCTGCACCAGCGCACGGGCATTGCCCGGATTGGTCTCCAGGTGCAACACGCGCGAGGCGTGCGCGTAGAGCACCGGGTCCTCGCGGACCTGCTCGAAGGACGGCAGGCGGATCACCGTGCGTTCGCGGTCGCCGCGCGGGCGAACCGGCGATGGCTGCGCGGATGTGGCGGCCGACGCGCCGTGCTCGTAGGGATTGCGGTGCGCCGGCACCTCCCCCGGCGTATCCACGTGGGTGGAATCCAGCTCGCTCCAACCCTCGGGCAGACCGTCACGCAGGAATGCGGTGCCGCGGATGTCGGTGAGGGTCTCGATGGCCTGGCCCGCGGCCAGGCGATGGGCGATCTCCACCACGGCCCGATCACCGTTGCCGAACACCAGCAGGTCCGCCTTGGCGTCCACCAGCACCGAGCGGCGTACGGTCTCGGACCAGTAATCGAAGTGGGCGATGCGGCGCAGGCTGGCCTCGATGCCACCCAGCACCACCGGCACGTCCTTGTAGGCCTCGCGGCAGCGCTGCGAGTAGACGATGGCGGCGCGGTCAGGCCGGGTGTTGCCTTCACCGTTGGGCGAGTAGGCATCGTCCGAACGGATCTTCCGGTCCGCCGTGTAGCGGTTGACCATGGAATCCATGTTGCCGGCCGTGATGCCGAAGAACAGGTTGGGACGGCCGAGGGCGCGAAAAGGCTCGGCGCTCTGCCAATCCGGCTGGGCGATGATGCCCACCCGGAAACCCTGGGCCTCCAGCAAGCGCCCCACCAGCGCCATGCCGAAGCTCGGGTGATCCACGTAGGCGTCGCCGGTGACCAGCACCACGTCGCAGCTGTCCCAGCCCAGCGCCTCCATCTCGGCGCGCGACATGGGCAGCACGGGCGCCGGCAACAGCCGTGCGGCCCAGAATTTGCGATAGGAGAAAAGCTCGCGCGCGGTTTCCATGAGGCACTCTAAGTGTTGGCGACAGAAAAGGTTTTGCCCGCCGCCGGGGGGTTGAAGTATATTTCCGTGGACCGATTACAGGGAGCCAAGTTCATGCGCATCCGAGCCGCCCTCGTCGCCGCCGCGCTCGCCACCTTGGGGACGGCCAACGCCGAGACCCTGCAGATTCCGGACGAGCCCGTCGGTCCCGACTACCATCAGGGGGCCGCGGAAGATCCGGCGTTCGCCGCACCCGGGGAACAGGCGGTCGAAACCGACCTGCCGGTGCGCGGCATGTCCATGAACGCCGTGGAAAGCCGTTTCGGTGCGCCCCGCGAGAAACTGGGGCCAGTGGGCGAACCGCCCATCACGCGTTGGGTGTACGCGGATTATACCGTCTACTTCGAAGGCCGGTACGTCATCCATACGGTGCGCGCCGGCGATTGATCGTTTCTCAATCCTCACCTTTTTCAGGTTCTTTTTCCGCTATATGAATGCCTCCCGATCCGGGCAGATCCTGCCCGCGGAATGGGCGCCGCAGAGCGCCGTCATGCTCACTTGGCCGCACGTCCACAGCGACTGGCGCGATATCCTCGCCGATGTCGAGCCCGTCTACGTGGCCATCGCCCGCGAGATCGCCAGGCGCGAACTCCTGCTGGTCGCCTGTCACGATGAGTTCCACCGCAACCACGTGGCCCACCGGCTGGTCAACGCGGGCGTGGACCTCAGCCGCACCCGCCTGCACCTGGCGGAGTCCAACGACACCTGGGCGCGCGACCATGGTCCCCTTACGGTCCTGCGTAACGGCCGGCCGGTGATCCTGGATTTCCGTTTCAACGGCTGGGGCAACAAGTACCGTCACGACAAGGACGACGCCATCACGGCCCGCTTGCACGGCGTCGGCGTGTTCGGCGCCACGCCCAGAGAGCCCATGGACCTCATCCTCGAAGGCGGCGGGATCGAGAGCGACGGCCTCGGCACGCTCATGACCACGGCCCACTGCCAGCTCTCGCCGGAACGCAATCCCGAGTACTCCCGCGAGCAACTGAATGAACTGTTCGCACGCGTGTTCGGCACGCCGCGCGTACTGTGGCTGGAGCACGGTCAGCTCGCGGGCGACGACACGGACGGGCATATCGATACCCTCGCCCGCTTCTGCGATGCCGAGACCATCGCCTACGTCAGTTGCGAAAACCCGGCCGACGAACACTACGCGCCGCTACGCGCCATGGAGGCGGAACTGCGTTCCTTCCGCACCGCGGACGGCCGTCCCTACACGCTGGTGCCGCTGCCGCTGCCCAATCCGCACTACGGCGATGACGGCCGCCGCCTGCCGGCGACCCATGCCAATTTCCTCATCATCAACGATGCCGTGCTGGTGCCCACCTACCACGACGTGGTGGACGCCCTGGTGCTGGAACGCCTGCGCGGCTGCTTCCCTGGGCGCGAAGTCATCGGCATCGATTGCAGCCCGCTCATCCGCCAGTACGGCAGCCTGCACTGCATCACCATGCAAATCCCGGCGGGCGTGGTGGTCTAAGGGCTCGAAGAAAAGGCATTCAACGCAAAGGCGCGTTGGGCAGTTTCTTCCAGGAGATAGAAAGTGAAAGAACGCAAGCTCATCGTCGGACTGGTGCAGCACGCCTGTGGCGAGGATCGGCGCGCCAACCTGGACAAGACCATCGCCGGCATCCGCGAGGCGGCGCGGCGCGGCGCGCAGCTGGTGCTGTTGCAGGAGCTGCATACGGGCGTGTACTTCTGCCAGTCCGAGGACACCGCACGCTTCGATCAGGCCGAGTCCATCCCCGGTCCGACCACCGACGAACTGGGCGCCGTGGCCAAGGAATTGGGCCTGGTCATCGTGGCCTCGCTGTTCGAGCGCCGCGCGCCGGGGCTGTACCACAACACCGCCGTGGTGCTGGAGAAGGACGGCAACCTGGTGGGCCGCTATCGCAAAATGCACATCCCGGACGATCCGGGCTTCTACGAAAAGTTCTACTTCACGCCGGGCGACCTGGGCTTCGAGCCCATCGACACCTCCGTGGGCCGCCTGGGCGTGCTGGTGTGCTGGGACCAGTGGTACCCGGAGGCGGCGCGCCTCATGGCCCTCGCCGGCGCCGAGCTGCTGCTCTACCCCACCGCCATCGGCTGGGACCCGGCCGATGACGAGACGGAAAAGGCGCGCCAGCGCGACGCCTGGGTGACCATCCAGCGTGCCCACGGCGTCGCCAACGGCCTGCCGGTGCTGTCGTGCAACCGCACGGGCTTCGAGCCGAGCCCGCTGGCCGACGCCGGCGGCATCCAGTTCTGGGGCACCAGCTTCGTGGCGGGCCCGCAGGGCGAGCTGCTGGCCGAGGCGCCGGTGGACACCGAACAGGTGCTCATGGCCGAGGTCGACCTCGCGCGCAGCGAAACGGTGCGGCGCATCTGGCCCTTCCTGCGCGACCGGCGCATCGACGACTACGGCGACCTGCTCAAGCGCTATCGCGACCGCTGACCTTGCGGACAGGCGCGTTTCTGGAATAATCGGGCGCGCCTGTCCCGCATTCACAAGGTCCGCCGATGATCATCATTCTCAAGCCGAACCTCGACCGCAGCAGCGCCGAGTTCGATGCCCTGATGGGTTTTCTCTCCAATCTCCCGCGCGTGCAAGTGCGCGTCCATGAGGAGCACGGCTCCCAGCAAGTGCTCACCGAGCTGTACCTCATCGGCGAGACCAGCTCCCTGAGCAGTGCGGAGATCGAGGTCCTGCCCGGCGTGGAACGCGTGGTGCGCATTTCCGAACCCTACCGCGTGCTCGGCCGGCACAGGAATGACCATCGCACCACCGGCTTCGACTACAACGGCGTCCGCTTCGGCCAGGAAAACCTGAACATCTTCGCCGGCCTGTGCGCGGTGGACACGCCCGAAAGCGTCGAAGCCATGCTGCGCGCCCTGCGCGACCAGGGCCAGGTGTGCACGCGCATGGGCGCGTACAAGCCGCGCACCAGCCCCTATGCCTTCCAGGGCCACGGCCAGACCTGCCTGCCCTACGTGTTCGAACTGGCCGGCAAGTACGGTATCAAGGTCATCGCCATGGAGGTCACCCACGAGAAGCACGTGGACGAGATCAGCGAGGCGCTGCACCGCACCGGCAATCCCACCGGTGTCATGCTGCAGATCGGCACGCGCAACACGCAGAATTTCGAACTCCTCAAGGCGGTGGGGCGCCAACGGGATTTTCCTGTGCTGCTCAAGCGCGGCTTCGGCATCACCCTGGACGAATCCCTGCACGCCGCTGAGTACCTGGCTTCGGAAGGCAACACGCGCGTGGTATTCGGCCTGCGCGGCATGAAGACCAACATGGGCGACCCGCACCGCAATTTCGTCGACTTCGCCCACGTGCCGGTGGTCAAGCGCCTCACGCGCATGCCGGTGTGCGTCGACCCCTCCCATTCGGTCGGCACCCGTGAGCGGGGGCCCGACGGCATCCTCGATGTGTTCCAGGTGGCCGCCCAGGCGGTGGTCGCCGGCGCCAACATGATCCTGGTGGACTTCCATCCCCAGCCACCCAAGGCGCTGGTGGACGGTCCGCAGGCCCTGACGCTCGGCGAGCTCCCGTACTTCTTCGACGACATGACCATTGCGCGCGAGGCCTACGAAAGACGTTGCGCCCTGGCCGCCCGCTACGCCCCGGACGGCCCATGAACCCGGGCACGGACTGGTGGACCCGGTTCCCGGGGCTGGCGCCGCTCACCGACGCGGCCTGGCTGGCGCTGCGCCAGGCCGCCCGGGTGGTCAGCGTGCCCGCGGGTGTCGCCGTATTCCGCGCCGGCGACGTGTGCGAGAACTACATGCTGGTGCTCGAAGGCTCGGTGCGGGTGCAGAAGCTGGCGGAAAACGGCCGTGAGATCACCCTCTACCGCCTGGAGGGCGGTGATTCCTGTGTGCTCACCACCTCCTGCCTGCTCGCCCGCGAACGCTATCCGGCCGAAGGGGTGACCGAAACGGAGGTGACCGCTGCCGTGCTTCCCGTGGCCGGTTTCTTCAAGGCCCTGGACCAGTCCCCAGGCTTCCGCCAGTTCGTCTTCACCGCCTATGGGCAGCGCCTCAGCGACCTGATCCTCTTGGTGGAGGAAGTCGCCTTCGGCCGCATCGATCAGCGTCTGTGCGCGCGCCTGCTGGAACTCGCCAACGCCGAGGGTCTGGTGGAGGCCACCCACCAGGAGCTGGCCGCGGAGCTGGGGACGGCGCGCGAGGTGATCAGCCGTCAGCTGAAGGATTTCGAACGCCAGGGGCTCCTTCAGCTGTCGCGTGGGCGCATCCACATCCTCGTCCCCCACGCCCTGCAGCAGCGCTTCGCCCATTGAGCCCGCCTGCCCCGGCCTGTCATCGGGATGTCATTCACCGCCATTTGGCAGGATTGATCAGCATATCGTCGGCGAAATGCCCATGGATGCCGTGCCTGTGCCCTTGGCACAGGCCTTGCTCCTGAATCGTCCGGCAGGAGCCTACGGCTTCTCCTCCATTCTGTGGTGTTTTGACGGCGTGTGACACACACGCCGTTTTTTTGAACGGGTGATCCAAGTCATATCAGGGTGAGCGAAGTCGCAGGTATCATGCGCGCGCAGACATCGCGCGCAAACATAACGAGAGCTGGACATGCTCACACCTGCCAACCGCCCTGTCGCGAAGGAAGAAGTCTTTCGCGTCGCCTGGGGCCCCCAGCGCTTTTACCTCTCCATGGGATGGAAGACGCTGATCGCCTTCGCCCTGGTGGTGTTCATCCCCATGCTCGGCCTGCTCGCGCTGACCAGCGCCGCGTTGCGTGACGCGCTTGAGCAGGAGACGCTCAACGCCCTTGAATCAAACCTGCGTGGCGCCTGGCGTGTGTTCCACCAGCGCAGCGACAGCCTGCGCGACGCCCTGCTCCAATCCGCCGCCACGCCGGCCGTGCAGGATGCGCTCGCGGCGGAAGACCGCGCCGCGCTGACCCGTTTGCTGCACCGGCATGCCGCCCTGCATCCCTTTGCGGACGTCTGGCTGGCGATCGATCGCGACCAGCGCATCGTCGCCCGGCGCCACGGCCCGACCGGTGACATCGCCACACTCAACAACACGGTCACCCAGGCCCTGGCCCTCGACAAGCCCATCGTCTCTGCCGAACTGCTCAACAACGCCCTGTTCATGGAGGAAAACCCGCTGGAATACGCCAGCCTCGACACCCAGGTGTTGAGCCAGACCGTGGTCGTCCCGGTGCGCCAGTCCGGCCGCCAAGTGGGCGCCCTGGTGGGCGTGGTCCTGCTGAACAATGACAACTGGCTGCCCAATGCCATCCACGACTACTTGAGCATCGAGGCAGCGCTGTTCGCCTCGGTGATCCAGGAGTCACGCATCATCTCGGCATCCAACCGGCCCAATAACATCTGGGCCACGGGCCTGCTCGCACCCATGGCGCTGAACCGCGCCATCCAGCAGGGCGAGGTCTTCCGCGGCCAGACACTCATCAACGACATTCCGAGCTTCGTCATCTCCGAACCCATCCTCAATCTGGAAGGCGTGTCCATCGGCGCGCTGTCCATCGGCGTTCGACGATCCAACATCGACGGCCTGATTGCGGAAAATACCCGCTACGTCTATGGCTTCATTGGCTTGGGCATGGCCCTGTCGCTGCTCATCGCGTTCCTCGCCTATCGCGACACCATGACGCCCATGCGCGCCATCATCGGGGCCATGGACAGTTTCGCGGCCGGTAACCTGCGGGCCCGCACCGACATCCGCACCAAGGACGAATTCGAGGGCATGGGCGCCGGGTTCAATCGTATGGCTGCCGCGGTCCAGGAGCATCAGGAGCGCGTCGAGAGCTTCAACTCGCTCGCGTCCCTGCTCATTTCAAACCGCAAGCCCGATGAACTTCTGCGCCATGCACTCGACAAGCTGATCGATCTGACCGGCTCCCAGACGGGTGCCATCTACCTGGCCGATCGCGAGAACGGCGGCACACAGCTCAAGCCTTTCGTGGCTTACGGGCTCCACTTGGACGCCATGAACTCCCTCGACCTGGGCCAGGGTCTGCCCGGTGAGGCGGCCTTGAAACGGCGGCCCATCCACGTGCAGCGCCCTTCGGAGGAATGCCGCATCATTGTCAATTTCGGCGTTGCCGAAGCACTGCCCAACGAGGTGGCCTTCTTCCCCATCGTCTATCGGGACGAACTGCTCGGTCTGCTCATGCTCGCCACGCTCAGCCGCTTCCGTACGGAAGAGATTGGCATGCTCGAGTACGCTACCAACCAAATCGCCATCGTGCTGGAAAACGCCTTCACCCACGAGAAGGTTGAACGCCTGTCCATCACCGACGAACTCACCCAGGTGTACAACCGCCGCTACCTGTCGCGCCGCCTCGACGAGGAATTCGCCAAGGCCGAACGCTACCGCACCCCTTTGTCGGTCCTGCTGCTCGATCTCGACCATTTCAAGCGCATCAACGACCGCTTCGGCCATCAGGTGGGTGATCAGGCACTGCGCACCGTGTCAGGCATCATCCGCAGCAGCCTGCGCGAGGTAGACGTGGTTGGCCGCTACGGCGGCGAAGAGTTTCTGGTGGTACTCCAGCACACCAACCGCACCGACGCCCTGGCGGTGGCGGACAAGATCCGCGCAGCCGTGGAAAAAACCGTCGTGCCCGGCCACGCAGACCTGAAACTCACCGTCAGCGTCGGGGTGGCCACCTACCCGGATCTGCGCGTCACCACCATCGACGAACTGGTCGGCCGTGCCGACGAGGCACTCTACAGCGCCAAGTCCGGTGGCAGGAATCAGGTCATTCCTGCCACCGCATGACAGGGACAGACCTGTCACACGGCAGCATAAATGACATGCCTGGCAGGTCTTGCAGTGCCGTCGGGCGGTTTTCAGGGCCAGAATCGCCTCCGTCTGCCCCGGCGCCTATCCCCTTCGGAATACTTATTAGTGTTCGCTAACGTGGCATATCCATTGCAGTTTCTTGAAGCAGGCCCGGTGTCGCGACGCCTGGTCCGATGACAAAGCCGGCACCAGTCCGGTCCCTGGAGGAGATATGAAAAAACTCGGCATCGCCTTGCTTTCCCTGCTTCTGATGTTCACGCACGCGTTCGCCCTGGCGGATGATGCCCCCCCTGCACCCGACACCGGGACACAGCAGGGTTCTCCCGACTCCGGCAGCACCGCCGGCGATGCGGAACCCGATTGCTGAAGAATTCTTCCCTGCCCGTACGGGCAGGGTGAATCAGGCCCACGGGCCCGGACTTTCATAACAACGACAAATAGTTCTTCAAAACACCAAAGGAGACTCTGATGAACCTGAGCAAACTAGTGACCTCGACGGCTCTGGTAGCGTGCCTGGCCGTGCCGGGCGCCGTCTTGGCTGCCGACCTGGCCGTGAAGATCACGCCGGAGATCGCTTCGGTGGACGTCGTGCACAACGGCAAGAAGACCAGCATCGTGCGCAACCAGAACGAGAACGCCAACGTGAATCCGGCGTTCGCCAAGACCTCGCGCAAGTGCCCGCCCTTCTGCATCCAGCCGGCGCAGCTCGCCCCCGGCGTGGAGACCATCGGCGAAGTGGAAGTGATCCACTACCTGAAGCAGATGAGCGATGGCGACAAGTCCATCCTGGTGGTCGACTCGCGCACGCCCGACTGGGTCGAGAAGGGCACCATTCCCGGCGCCAAGAACCTGCCCTGGAACAAGCTGAACCCCGCCAGCGGCGCCAGCCCGTTCGACATCGCCGACATCATGGAGAAGGAATTCGGCGCCAAGAACCAGGAAGGCCTGTGGGACTTCTCCGGCGCCAAGACCCTGGTGATGTTCTGCAACGGCATGTGGTGCGGCCAGTCCCCCACCAACATCCGCACGCTGCTGAAGTTCGGCTACCCCGCCCACAAGATCAAGTGGTATCGCGGCGGCATGCAGGACTGGGAAAACCTGGGCCTGACCACCGTCAAGCCGTAATCAGCCATTGCCTGCCAACGTGCAAAGGACTCAGAACATGACGAAGACCAAGATCATCACCGCCCTGTTCGCCGCAGCCGTACTCGGCCTCGCCAGCGGTTGCGCCACCAACGGCAACGCAGCGGCCAAACCCGCAGTCTCCATCACGCCGGAACTGGGCTCGGTGGACGTGGTGCATGCCGGCAAGAAGACCACGATCATGCGCAACCAGGACGAGAACGCCAATGTGAATCCGGCGTTCGCCAAGACCTCGCGCAAGTGCCCGCCGTTCTGCATCCAGCCGGCGCAGCTCGCCCCCGGCGTCGACACCATCGGTGAAGTGGAGATGCTGCATTACCTCAAGCAGATGAGCGCGGGCGACAACTCCATCCTGGTGGTCGACTCGCGCACGCCCGACTGGGTCGAGAAGGGCACCATTCCCGGCGCCAAGAACCTGCCCTGGAACAAGCTGAACCCCGCCAGCGGCGCCAGCCCGTTCGACATCGCCGACATCATGGAGAAGGAATTCGGCGCCAAGAACCAGGAAGGCCTGTGGGACTTCTCCAGCGCCAAGACCCTGGTGATGTTCTGCAACGGCATGTGGTGCGGCCAGTCCCCCACCAACATCCGCACGCTGCTGAAGTTCGGCTACCCCGCCGAGAAGATCAAGTGGTACCGCGGTGGCATGCAGAACTGGGAAAACCTGGGCTTCACGGTGGTCAAGCCGTAAGGCAACTGTCGTAAGACCCCAAAGGGCGGCCGATCGGCCGCCCTTTTTTGTTCCCCGCGTATGCGCGCCTGGGAACAAGAAAAAGCATCAACCACGGGGACACGGGGATCACGGGGGACATCCGTTGGCGTCCCAGGCTGACGGCTCGCCCCTGGGAGCATGCCCAGAGCGCGACGACCCACGCATGCCAAGACAACCGCCGCCCGAGGGCGCTCTTCACAAAAGGGATTTCCCCGTGTCCCCCGTGGTTACTCTCTTCTTCATTCCTCCGCGAATTCCGCCGCCAGTTCCGGCGGCAGTTTCGCACGCAGTTTCTGCACGTAGCGGTAGAGCGTCCGTTCGCTGACACCGAGCAGTTCCGCAGCCCGCGCACGGTGGCCGTCGCAGCGCTGTAATGCGGTGATGATCTCGTCATCCGAGAAGCGGCAGCCGCGACGTTCGATGAGCCGTCTGCGCCGCGGAGGCAGGTTGCCCGGCTCGCGCGGCGCGCGCGCAGTCTCGAACACCACGTGCTCCGGGCACATCACCTGGCCGTATGCCAGGATCGCCGCGCGCTCAAGCACGTTGCGAAGCTCCCGCACGTTGCCCGGGTAATCGTGGCTCATCAGGGTCTCGATAACGTCCGGCGACAACGGCAGGTGTCGATCGCCGTCTTCCGTGCGTGAGAGGAAATGTTCGGCCAGCGCTGGGATGTCGTCCGGGCGCTCGCGCAGACTGGGAATGGTGACTGGAAATGCAGAAAACCGGTAATAAAGGTCCTGGCGGAACTCGTTCCGCTCCACCATCGCCTGGAGGTCCTTGTTGGTGGCAGCAATCACACGCACATCCACCTTGATGTACTCGGTGCCGCCGATGCGCCGGATGGAGCCGGTTTCCAGCACCCGCAGCAGCTTGGTCTGGAGCGGCAAGGGCAGTTCGGCGATTTCGTCGATGAACAGCGTGCCGCCATGGGCCACCTCGAACAGGCCCTTCTTGCGCGAGGCGGCGCCGGTGAAGGCACCCTTTTCATGGCCGAACAACTCGCTCTCGATGAGGTTCTCCCCGAGCGTGCCGCAATCCACGATCACGAACGGCAGTCGCGAGCGGTGCGAATACTGGTGGATGTACTGGGCGACACATTCCTTGCCCACACCACTCTCGCCAAGCAGCAGCACAGTGGTCGGCGTGGGCGCCACCCGCTGCAGCAGGCTGATCATGCGCAGCATGGGGCGCGAGCGGCCTACCAGGATGCGGTCCTCGGTCGGACGGCTCACCGGATAGATGGTTTCGCCCACATAAAGCACCTTGCCATCGGCGTCCAGTAACGGTGTGGAATGCAGCTGACAGAATTCCTCCACCCCATCGCGGAAATGCATGTGCATCACCTGAGTGGGCTCGCCGGTCTCGAAGACCCGTTCCAGCGGGCAGTGCTCGCCATTTTGGCTGCACGGCACCGCGGAGTGATGCGAAATCTCGTGACAGGGCTTGCCCACGACGGCCCGGATGTCGGGATAGCCGTAGTGCTTCAGATAATTCTTGTTGGCCGCAACAATGCGATAGTCGCGATTGATGACCACGAACGGGTCAGGAAAGATATCGATGATCTGCTCACATGAAGGCTTCCCGGCAGGCGGCTCCATGACTTCCCCCCATAAATTTTTCCATCCGATTTATCGTTTTTATCGCATGCAATGTCATGACATAAATGTCATGGTTTGGCCATGCTGACACGGCCTTTGCTGGGTTGTCAAAAGACGGGGACTTTCGTCCCCGTTCTTTCTTCGCCGGCAGGACTTACTTCAACTTGTCGATACCGAGCGCCTTGAGGACGTACTTCTCGTAGAGCGGATCGTTCGAACCCTTCTTCATCTTGTTGATGAAGTACTTCTCGAAGGCGACCTTGGCCATGTGCACCCATTTGCCCTTCTTCATCCACGAAAGATTACGCGGCGGGATCTGCGGCATGGCCACAAAGGCGACGCCGGTGTCGCCGAGATCGGCCAGGCAGATGGCGTTCCAGGTGCCCTTCTGATCCGGTGCCTTGCCTTCGATGGCATTTTTGATGTTGTGCGCCGTGGCCGCGACCATGGACTCGATCATGTAGCCGGTCTTGGGCGTGCCGGTGGGCACGGGTGTGGCCTCTACGGGCGGGATGGCGATGCACACCCCCACCGAGTAGATGTTGGTCCACTTGGGGTTCTGCTGGAACTCGTTCACCTTCACGAAGCCGCGCGGATTCGCCAGGTCCTCGCCCACCTTCATCACCGCATCCACACCCTTGAAGGCGGGGATCATCACGTTGAACTTGAAGGGCAGTTCATGCTCCTTGATCATCTCGCCATGGTCGTTGTGCTCGGCCACGAACATCTTGCCGGGCTCCACCTTGGTGACCTTGGCGTTGCAGATCCACTGGATGTGGTGCTGGCGCAGTTCCGATTCCAGCATGCCCTTGGAGTCGCCCACCCCGCCGAGCCCCAGATGGCCGATGTAGGGCTCGGAGGTGACGAAGGTCATCTTCACCTTGTCACGGATTTTGCGGCGGCGCAGGTCCGTGTCCATGATGAAGGCGGTCTCGTAGGCGGGCCCGAAGCAGGAGGCACCCTGGGTCGCACCCACCACCAGCGGACCGGGCTCGTTCACGAACTGCTGCCAGTCCTCCCAGGCCTTCTCCGCATGATCGATGGTGCACACGGAATGGGTATGGCCGCCGTGGGGCCCGAGGCCCGGCACCTCGTCGAAGGCGAGCTTGGGGCCGGTGGCGATGATGAGGTAGTCGTAATTGACCACCTCGCCGCCCTCCACGACCACCTGGTTCTGGTCGGGCTTGATCTCCACCGCGGGATGGGGAATCAGCTTGATGTCCTGACGGGCAAGATAGGGCTGGAGTGGAAACGTGGTGTCCTGCCGGGTGCGCCAGCCTACGGCCACCCAGGGATTCGACGGCACGAAGCTGAAGGTTTCGGAACTGGAGATCACGCTGACCTCATGCCCCTTGCCGAGCACCGCGCGCACGTCGTAGGCGGCCGGCAGGCCGCCGGTGCTCGCACCGATGATGACGATGTGTGCCATGAATTGAATGTCCTCCGGATTGCAGTAGGTGGTCAAAACTCCTCACCTTGAAAGCAATTCACGTACCACGTGCCAGAAACGTGGGGCGTGGAACGCGGTCGAATCAAAGACGCCCGGCGAACCGGCCCCGCCCAGCCGGCGCGGGGTGGTAGACTAGCCCGCTTTTCACTCGCGACATCACGCTCCCCATGGAGAACTACACCTCTCCCCTGACTCCACGCTTTGCGACCCGTCCCGGCGAACGCCTTTCCTGGGGCCGCCTCTACGGAAGCGGCGTCGGCCTGGCCCTCACCGCCGCTGCCGACGCCTGCGACGGCCTGCTGCTGGTGGTCACCGCCGATACCGCCTCCGCCGCGCGCCTGGAAGACGAGCTGCGCTTCTTCGTGGGACAGCGCGACGACCTCCCGGTCCTGCATTTCCCCGACTGGGAAACCCTGCCCTATGACGTGTTCTCGCCCCACCAGGACATTATTTCCGAGCGCGTCGCCACCCTCTACCGCCTGCCTAGCCTCACCCGCGGCATCCTGGTGCTGCCCGTGGCCACGCTCATGCAGCGCCTCGCCCCACGCGAGTACATCGAGGGAAGCAGCCTGGTGCTCGACCTGAGCCAGCGGCTCGATATGGACCTCATGCGCAGCCGCCTGGAGCGCAGCGGCTACCAGTACGTCTCGCAGGTGATGGAACACGGCGAATTCACGGTGCGCGGCAGCCTCATCGACCTGTACCCCATGGGCGCCGCCCTGCCCTACCGCATCGAGCTGTTCGACGACGAGGTGGAGAGCATCCGCACCTTCGACCCGGAGAGCCAGCGCTCGCTCGACAAGGTGGAGCGCGTGCGGTTGCTGCCGGCGCGGGAGTTCCCGCTCCACGAGGACGCCATCAAGCGTTTCCGCCAGGCCTATCGTGAAGTTTTCGAAGGCGATCCCAAGGCCAGCGTGATCTACCGCGACGTGAGCAACGGCCTCGCCCCGCCGGGCATCGAGTATTTCATTCCGCTGTTTTTCGAGCACACCCACACCTTGGTCGACTACCTGCCGGAACACACCTATTTGTTCACCACCGAGGGCGTGAACGATGCGGTGGAGATATTCTGGCGCGAGGCGGGCGAGCGCTTCGAACTGGGTCGCCTGGACCGGACCCGGCCGCTACTGCCGCCCAACCGCGTGTTTCTCGAAGTCAACGAGGCCTTCGGCTGCCTGAAGCGCTTCCCGCGTACCGACGTGCAGCGCTTCGAATCGGTCGAGGCAAAACAGGCGGTGAATTTCGCCACCGAGGCGCCACCGCGGCTGACCCTCGATGCGCGCACCGAACGCCCATCAGCCGCCCTCCAGGCGTTTGTGGACGGATTTGACGGCCGCATCCTGTTCGCCGCGGAATCCCCGGGGCGCCGTGAGGCGCTGCTGGAGATCCTGCGCGGTGCGGACATCCATCCGACGCCCGTCGATGACTTCGCCACCTTCCTCCACGCCGGCGCGCGCCACGGCCTGGTGGTCGCCCCGCTCGAAAACGGCCTGCTGATCAGCGAACCGCCCTTGGCGGTGGTTGCCGAGACCCAGCTCTACGGCGAGCAGGTGATGCAGCGCCGCCGGCGCCAGAAGTCGCGCACCCGCGATGCGGACGCGGTGGTACGCAGCCTCGCCGAACTGCAGATCGGCAGTCCGGTGGTGCATGAGGACCACGGCGTCGGCCGCTATCTGGGCCTGCAAAAATTGCATGTGGGGGACATCGAGGCCGAGTTCCTCACCCTCGAATACGCCGACGGCGACAAGCTGTACGTGCCCGTCGCCTCGCTGCATCTCATCAGCCGCTACACGGGCGGTGCGCCCGAGACCACGCCGCTGCACAAGCTCGGCTCCGGGCAATGGGAACGGGCCAAGCGCCGCGCCAGCGAGAAGGTGCGTGACGTGGCCGCGGAACTGCTCGATCTGTACGCCCGCCGCGCCGCCCGCCAGGGCTTCACCTATCCCATCGATCGCGCAGCCTATGCGGGCTTCGCCGCCACCTTCCCGTTCGAAACCACGCCCGATCAGCAGGACGCCATCGACGCGGTGCTGAACGACATGGCCTCGCCCAATCCCATGGACCGCCTGGTGTGCGGCGACGTGGGCTTCGGCAAGACCGAGGTGGCCTTGCGCGCCACCGCCGTGGCGGTGTTTGCCGGCAAGCAGGTGGCCGTGCTGGTGCCCACCACGCTGCTCGCCCAGCAGCATTTCGAGAACTTCCGCGACCGCTTCGCCGACTGGCCGGTGCGCATCGAGAATCTCTCGCGCTTCCGCTCCAAGAAGGAGCAGGATCAGGTCATCAAGGGTCTGGAATCGGGTACCGTGGACGTGGTCATCGGCACCCACAAGCTGTTACAGCCTGACGTGAAGTACAAGCGCCTGGGCCTCGTCATCATCGACGAGGAACACCGTTTCGGCGTGCGCCAGAAGGACCGCTTCAAGGCCCTGCGCGCCGAGGTGGACGTGCTCACGCTCACCGCCACGCCCATCCCGCGCACCCTCAACATGGCCATCTCGGGCATGCGCGACCTGTCGGTCATCGCCTCGCCGCCGGCGCGCCGCCTGGCGGTGAAGACCTTCGTGAACGAGTGGAACTCAGGATTGATCCGCGAGGCCTGCCTGCGCGAGATCAAGCGCGGCGGCCAGATCTACTTCTTGCACAACGACGTGGACTCCATCGAGCGGATGGCCCGCGAGATCAGCGAGCTGGTGCCCGAGGCCACAGTGCGCGTCGCCCACGGCCAGATGCGCGAGCGCGAGTTGGAGCGGGTGATGACGGACTTCTACCACCAGCGTTTCAACTTGCTGGTGTGTACGACCATCATCGAGACGGGCATCGACATCCCGACCGCCAACACCATCGTCATCCACCGCGCCGATCGCTTCGGCCTCGCCCAGCTCTATCAGCTGCGTGGACGTGTCGGACGCTCGCACCACCGCGCCTATGCCTATCTCATCATCCCGCCGCGCAATCTCATCACCCCAGACGCGCAGAAACGCCTGGAGGCCATCGAATCCATCGAGGAACTGGGCACCGGCTTCACCCTGGCCACCCACGATCTGGAGATCCGCGGCGCAGGCGAACTGCTCGGTGAGGAGCAGAGCGGCCAGATGCACGAAATCGGCTACACGCTGTACGTGGAGTTGCTCGAACGCGCGGTGAAGGCACTGAAGGAAGGCCGCGAGCCGCACCTGGAAAAACCGCTCTCCCATGGCGCCGAAATCGACCTCCAGGCCCCCGCGCTCATCCCGGACGACTACCTGCCGGACGTGCATGCGCGCCTGACCATGTACAAGCGCATTGCCAGCGCCCAGAGCGAGGAGGAACTGCGCGAACTGCAGGTGGAGATGATCGACCGCTTCGGGCTGCTGCCGGAGCAGACCAAGAACCTGTTCCGCATCACCGAACTCAAGCTGCGCGCCTCGCCGCTCGGCATCCGCAAAATCGAATTGGGCAAACTGGGCGGCCGTTTCATCTTCGAGGAACAGCCCAACATCGACCCCATGAAGATCATCCGGCTCATCCAGGTGAAGCCGAAGCTCTACAAGCTGGACGGTCAGGAGCGGCTGAAGATCACGCGCGACCTGCCGGATTTCACCACACGCATCGAGGCCGTCGAAGAACTGCTCTCCACGCTAGCGTGAGTGCCGTAGGTCACGTTGGCGCGCAGCGCCTACGTGACGACGCGGCCCAATGAATGTCACGTAGCTTCGCAACGCGACCTACACGCAAGCAGGGAAGGCAGGAAATGAAAACGGGGCTCTCGAACTGCCGGGGAGCAGGAGAACAAAGCACCGGGAAGACGGACGTGGCCGCGGCACGGCCACGTCCGGGGGGATCAGCGACGGGGCTGGCTGGCGCGGGGTGCGGGTTTGCGTTCCTGCGCCTCGTTCACACGCAGGTTGCGCCCGCCGAAGTTGGTGTTATCGAGGGCTCGGATGGCTGCATCGGCGCCACTGGCATCCATTTCCACGAAACCAAAACCGCGCGGACGACCCGTTTCGCGATCGGTGACCAGTTTCACGGACTGCACGTTGCCATGCTGCGCGAACAAGTTGCGAATATCATCCGCGGACGCACTGAACGGCAGGTTTCCTACATAAATGGTCTTCATTGCTCAAAAACTCCCGGAACTATGTTGCGAGCGCCTGCGGCGCCGCCGCCCCCCGCGGGGGCACTCATCGAGCGCAACGGCGTACCGCGTCGCCCCCAACCCGTACTGAATAGAGCGCTGAAAGAGCCCCCCTAGCCCGTACTCCGGGAAGCATCAACGAGGCCTTTTATCTTGTCAATATGGCCGGCGGGCAGGTCCGAGGGGCCTGAAACAGGCGAAACGGTGGTAAGATTCCACGTCACTTCACCCCCCCGATTTGCCCATGTTCCGAACCCTGTTCAGAAGTCTCGCCCTGTCCGCCGGCCTGTTGCTCGCCCTGCCCGCCGCGGCTGCCGACAAGCAACCCATATACGACGTCGAGGCCCTGGTGTTCGCGCGCCCCTCGGCCGATACCCGCGTCGAACACTGGCCCGACCGCTCCGAACTCTCGCCGCACCAGGACGAAAACGCCCGAAGCCTGCTGCCCGTCAGAAGCGCACCCGGCGAGCCCCAGGCCTTTCAACGCCTGCCCGAGGAGACGCTGCGGCTGGCCCGGGAATACCAGCGCCTCGTCGACGCCCCCGATCTGGAGCCACTGTTACATCTGGCCTGGGTACAACCGGGACTGGGCCGCGACAACGCGGTGCCGGTGGTCATCGAAGGCGGGACGGAACCGGGTGGCCATGTGGAAGGCACCCTGCGGGTAATCCTCGCCCGCTACCTGCACGTGGAAGCAGACCTGCGCTATCGCCGCCCCGAAGACGTACGCGACGACGCCGAGATCGGCGACGTCCTGGACGCCCCGCATGACTTGTACCGATTGAAGGAATCCCGCCGCATGCGCAGCAAGGAGATCCATTACCTGGACCACCCGCTGTTCGGCGTGGTGATCGTGATTACACCGAGGGTATAAACGCAGTCACCTCTTCAACCCCTCAACGCCGGCAGCACGTATTCCAGCAGAGTCTTGACGTTGTTCATGCCTGAGATGAGGTTCTGCTCGATCTCTTCCATGGTGATCTCGCCGGGGCCGCGGCCGGCGGCCATGTTCGACACCACCGCGCAGCACACGTAGCAGAGGTCCAGTTCGCGGGCCAGCGCCGCCTCGGGCATGCCGGTCATGCCAACCAGGTGGCAGCCGTCCCGTTCCATGCGGTTGATCTCGGCGATGGTCTCCAGGCGCGGGCCCTGGGTGGCGCCGTAGGTGCCCTCGTCCACCGCATCGATGCCCGCCTCGCGGGCGCCGCGGATCAGCATCTGACGCAGGTCTTCGCAATAGGGGTGGGTGAAGTCTACGTGGGTGACGTGGCTGAGGCCTTCCTCGAAATAGGTGTTCACGCGATTCCAGGTGTAATCGATGATCTGGTTCGGGAACACCAACCGCCCAGGCAGCATGTCGGCGCGCACGCCGCCCACCGCGTTCACCGCGATTACCTTGTCGGCCCCGGCCTTGCTGAGCGCCCAGAGGTTGGCGCGGTAGTTCACCTTGTGCGGCGGGATGGTGTGTCCCGAACCGTGACGCGGCAGGAACACCACCTCGGTGCCGGAAAAGCGGCCGTGGACGAGCGGGCCCGAGGGCTCGCCGTAAGGGGTGTGCATCACTTCGCGGTTGGTGATCTCCAGCCCCATCAGTGAGGTGAGACCGGTACCGCCGATAATCGCAAGCTTGGCCACGCGTGGTCCTTTCAGTTGTCTTTCACGGCGAAAATGCCCGGGGCATTGCGCCAATAACCCTTGTAATCCATGCCGTAGCCGAACACGTAGCGGTCTTCGACCTCAAGGCCGACGAAGTCCGCCTTGAGGCCGTTCTTGCGTTCGTGGACCTTCTCCACCAGTACGGCCGACAGCACGTCGGTGGCGCCTTCCGCGCGGCAGTGTTCGATGATGGCCGCGAGCGTCGGGCCCTCGTCGAGGATGTCGTCGATGATGAGTACCGCGCGGCCCGTCATGGGTGTGCGCGGGTGTGCGATCCAGTAAAGCTCACCGCCCGCCGTTGCGCCCGCATAACGGGTGGCGTGGATGTAGTCCAGCTCCAACGGGAAATCGAGCAGCGGCAGCAGGCAGCCCGCCGGCACCAGGGCGCCCGTGAGCACCACCAGCACCACGGGGTTACGGTCGGCGAGTTCTTCGCGGATGCGCCGCGCTATGCGCGCGAGCGCCTCGTTCACCTGGGCCTCCGTGGCCAGGCAATCGGCCTCGCGGTAGACGGCAAGGGCGTGTTCGGGGGTGATGGGCATGGGTTGGCACCCTCTGACAAGGTGCGCGCATGATACCGCAGTCCGGACGCATCAGGCAGGCGCCGGGGCCGGCCTGCGAACGCGCCTTTGCGCGCGCTTCAGGCCAGATGCAGTTCCAGGGTGGGATCGTCCGCGAGGCGTGCGATGACCTCGCGCGCCTGATGCCAGTGATGGTCCTGATGCAACTCCGCCGAGGTGATGGCGTGTCGCCCGTGCATGCGCGCCATGCGCGCGTGGAACACCGGGTCATTGCCAAGGCGCAGGCCCTCGACCACCTGCACGGCGGCCTCCTGGCGGTTGCACACCAGCACCATGTCGCAGCCGGCGTCCAGGGCGGCATGGGCGCGCGCCAGGTAGTCGCCCGCCACGCTCGCCCCTTCCATACTCAGGTCGTCGCTGAACACCAGCCCCTGGAAACCGAGGCGCTTGCGAAGCACATCCTTGAGCCAGAACGGCGAAAATCCGGCGGGCCGCGCATCCGCGTGGGGATAGCTCACGTGCGCCGGCATCACCGCGGCGATGCCGTCGGCGAACAGACGGCGAAACGGCAGCACGTCCTCTTTGAGAATGACCGCGAACTCCCGCTCATCCACCGGGATCGCCACGTGCGAGTCGGCGGCGACGCCGCCGTGGCCGGGGAAGTGCTTGGCGGTGGCCGCCATGCCCGCCTTGCGCATGCCTTGCACGTAGGCGCCGGCCAGATCAGCCACCGCCGCCGGGTCGCTGTGGAAGGCGCGATCGCCGATCACGCTGCTGATGCCGCGGTCCAGGTCCAATACCGGCGCGAAACTGAAATCCACGCCCACCGCGCGCAACTCACTGGCCATGATCCAGCCCGCCGCCTCGGCGAGCTGACGGCCGCGCCGTGCATCGCGGTCGTAGATGTGCCCGAACAGCCGCGCTGCGGGCAGGCACGTGAAACCGCTGCGGAACCGCTGCACCCGCCCGCCCTCGTGGTCCACGCAGACCAGCAGGCGCGGTTCGCGCACGGCGTGGATCTGCCGCACCAGTTCGGCGATCTGCGCCGGTGATTCAAAATTGCGCGTAAACAGGATCACGCCGCCCACGTTGGGGTGACGCAACAACGCCCTTTCGTCATCGGCGAGGGTGGTGCCGCGCAGGTCCAGCAGCACGGGTCCGAGAGACATCGGTTCTTCCTTTCCTTTTGCGGTCGCAGCGTCAGACATTGGCCACGGCCGGGCGGGCGCCGTCTTCGGCGATGTACACGCGCGTGCCCACGGCCACGCGATCAAACAGCGCGATGAGGTCATCGTTGTGCATGCGCACACAGCCGTGCGAACCCGGCACGCCCATGGGGTCTTCGTCCGGGCAGCCGTGGATGTAAACGTAACGGCGCATGGTGTCCACCTCACCCAGGCGGTTGCGGCCCGGTTCCAGGCCGGAAAGCCACAGGATACGCGTGAGTATCCAGTCGCGCCCCGCATGGCGTTCACGCAGCGCCGGGCCGTACACCTCGCCGGTCGGGCGGCGGCCCACGAACACCGTACCCGGCACAGAACCTGCGCCGATCTTCGCGCGGATCACGTGCCAGCCGCGCGGCGTGCAGTGGCTGCCGCGGCGCTCGCCAGGCCCGTTCAGCGCCGTGGAGACCGGCACATCCATGAGCACGCGCCCGTCCTCCAGCAGCCGGAGCCGCTGTTCGGGGATGCTCACGTGGATGACGCGCTCGCCCATCACCAGTTCGTGTACGGATGCTCGGCCAGGTAGACGTTGTAATAGCGCGGGTCGTCCGAGACCTCGGCGCCGGCCCATGTGGGTCTTTCGAAGACTTCGTCCTCGTGGTTCAGCTCGATCTCCGCCACCACCAGGCCTGCATTGACCCCCTCGAACACGTCCACTTCCCACACATGGCCGTCCACCGGCACGCGATAGCGCGTCTTTTCGACCAGGCCGCCGGTACACAGTTGGTCGAGCATCTCGTTGGCGTCGTCCAGCGGAATGGCGTATTCGAACTCACTGCGCCGCACCCCAAGGGTCGCGCTCTTGATGTTGAGGTTCGCTTCCTGGCCCTCCAGTCGCACGCGCACCGAGGCCCTGCCGGTGCTGGCGAGATAGCCCTGACGGAAATGCACACCCGGTTCTGCGGCGGCGCGCCAGTCGTCGCTGATAACGAGGAATTTGCGTTCGATTTCGGTGGCCATAGGCCGCGCATCATAGCCTGAACCGTGACAATCAGGTGAGAGCGCCTCGGCGTTTGCGTCTCCCGTAGATGAAGCGCAGCGGAATCCGGGGATCTTCGTTGAGGTATCGGCCCATTCGCATGCTTGACGGGGATTTCCCGGATTCCGCTGCGCTTCATCTCCACCTAGAGGAGTTCGGTGTCCTCGTGGCTGTAGGCGGGCGCGCAGCAGCAGAGGATTTTCAGGGGCGCGGCGCCGGTATTTTCCACCCGATGGGGCGTGCCAGGCGGGATGCACACGGTGTCGCCGACCGCAATGGGAAAGCGGGCCTCGCCAAGCACCATCACGCCCTCCCCTGCGGTGACATGGTAGAGCTCTTCGCTGGTGCGGTGCAGGTGCAGGTGGGTCGCGCCGCCTGCCGGCACGGCGGCCTCGGCGAGGCTCTGGGCCTGATTGCCGTGCACCGCCGGGTGCATCAGCTCGCGGATCTCGGAGCCGTCGCGGGTGATGTACGGGACCGTTTCGCTGATCCGCGTCTTCATCGGCGTTTGCGCGTGAACAGGGCGATGGATTCCACGTGGGCGGTGTGCGGGAACATGTCCATGACCCCGGCCTGTTCCAGCACATAGCCGTAGTCGTTCACCAGAATGCCCGCATCGCGCGCCAGGGTGGCCGGGTTGCACGACACGTAGACGATACGCCCCACCTTCAGCTTGGCCAGGTGCGCCAGGGTCTCCTGCGCGCCGCTGCGCGGCGGGTCGAGCAGCACCTTGTCGAAACCGCCCTGCCACCACAGTGCGTGGGACAGGTCCGCTGAGAGGTCCGCCGCGTGGAAGGTGGCGTTGACGATGCCGTTGCGCTTGGCGTTCTCCCGCGCACGTTTCACCAGGTCGACGCTGCCTTCCACGCCCACCACCGCGGCGGCGCGGCGCGCGATCGGCAGGGTGAAATTGCCGAGGCCGCAGAACAGATCGAGCACGCGTTCCTCAGGCTGCACATCGAGCAAGCCCAGGGCGCGCTCCACCATGGCGCGGTTGATGTCGGTGTTCACCTGGGTGAAGTCGCCCGGGGCGAAGCGGAAGTCCACGGCGAAGGCCGGCAAGGCATAGCCCAGCTCGATGTGTTCGGGCCACAGCGGCGCGACAGTCTCGGGGCCGCCGGGCTGCACGAAGACGCGCAGGTCGTTGGCCTGGGCATAGGCGCGGAGAACGGCCTGATCCACCTCGGAGAGCGGCACCATGTGACGGAACACCAGTGCCGTCTGGCGGTCGTCCACGGCCACTTCGATCTGCGGGATGTGGTCGTAAGCCGCCAGGCTGCGCACCAGCGCGCCCAGCTCGCCGATGCGCCCACCCACGCTCGGATGCAGGGTCTCGCAGCGGGTCAGGTCCGCCAGGTAATTGCTGTGCTTCTCGCGAAAACCGACCAGCAGCTTGTCTTTCTTGATCACGAATCGCACGCCAAGGCGCGCCTTGCGCCGGTAGCCCCAGTGCGGCCCGGTGAGCGGCGGCAACACCGCCGCGGGCGTGACCTTGCCGATGTGGCGCAGGTCATCGAGCAGCACCTTCTGCTTGGTCACGATCTGCTGTTCCGGCGCGAGGTGTTGAAAGCTGCACGCACCGCAGAGGTCGTAATGGGGGCAGCGCGGCGGCACGCGGTCGGGCGAGGCGGTGATCACCTCCGCCACGGCGCCCTCGTCGTAGTTGCGGTGCGTGGCCACGTACTTGAACGTGACCTCTTCGCCCGGCAGTGCACCGTCGATGAATACGGTTTTTTCATTCACACGCGCCACGCCGCGACCGTCATGGGCAAGGCTCTCGACGGTGACGCGGACCGGATCGGCGGGGAGGCGTTTCTTGCGGTTTCGGGACATGGTAGCGGTTAATTTGGACGCGTAGCCCGGATGCAGCGCAGCGGAATCCGGGGACCGTTTGGAAGCACCGGCAAGATCCGGATTCCGCTGCGCTTCATCCCGCTACATCAACAAGACCAATGGGTGAGGAATTCCTGGAGGTGGGGGCGCTCGTCGGCGGAGAGCATCTCGCGCACGCGCTGCACCTCGGCCGCATGGCCCTCCGGGGTGAGCCGTCCGCGCATGAGTTCGAAGCGCAGATAGACCAGGTAGGTGTTGAGCACGTCGGTCTCGCAGTAGTTGCGGATGCCGGCGATGTCGCCCGCCTGGAAGGCATCCCACACCTTCGCCCCGCTCATGCCCATTTTCCCAGGGAAACCAAGCATGGTGGCGATTTCGTCGAGGGGCGCGCAGGCGCGCGCCTGGTAGCCCGAGATCACGTCCATGAGGTCGGTGTGGCGGGCGTGATAGCGGCTCAGGTAGTTGTTCCAGCGGAAGCTCTGGTCCTCGTCGCCCGACTCCCAGTAACGCGGCGCCTGGATACCGTGCAGCAGCGCGCGGTAGTGCAGCACCGGCAGGTCGAAGCCGCCGCCGTTCCAGCTCACCAGCGTGGGAGTGAAACGTTCCACACCATCGAAAAAGCGCTGGATCAACTCCTTCTCGGGCGCGTCGGGTTCGCCCAGGGACCACACTTTGAGACTGTCGCCGCGGCGCAGCACCGCCGAGATGGCGACCACGCGCTGCAGGTGCAGCCGCAGAAACTCGGTGCCGTTCTCCTGGCGGCGCAGGTGGAACATGGCGTTCGCCACGTCGGCATCGGACAGGCCGTCGAGCCCGTGCAGGCGCCGGCCGGCGTCCACGTCCGGCACGGTCTCGATATCGAACACCAGCACGTTCATGCGGGGAACACGCCGGTGGACAGGTAGCGATCGCCGCGGTCGGCGATGATGGTGACGATGACCGCGTTCTGCACCTCACTGGACAGGCGCAAGGCCGCCGCCACCGCGCCGCCCGAGGAGATGCCGCAGAAGATGCCCTCACGGGCGGCGAGTTGGCGCGTGGTCTCTTCCGCTTCCTGTTGGGTCACGTCCATGATCCGGTCGATGCGCGCGGGGTCGTAGATCTTCGGCAGGTATTCCACCGGCCAGCGGCGGATGCCCGGAATGGCCGCACCTTCCGCCGGCTGCACGCCCACGATCTCCACACCCGGGTTCTTTTCCTTCAGGAAGCGCGCGGTGCCCATGACGGTGCCGGTGGTGCCCATGGAACTGACGAAATGGGTGATGGTGCCGTGGGTGTCGCGCCAGATCTCCGGGCCGGTGGTCTCGTAGTGGGCCAGGGGATTGTCCGGGTTGCCGAATTGATCGAGCAGTTTGCCCTTGCCCTCGGCCTGCATGCGTTCGGCCAGGTCGCGCGCCCCTTCCATACCCTGTTCGCGGGACACCAGCACCAGCTCGGCGCCGTAGGCGCGCATGGAGGCGCGCCGCTCCAGACTCATGTTCTCGGGCATGACGAGCACCATCCGGTAGCCCTTGATGGCCGCCGCCATGGCCAGCGCGATGCCGGTATTGCCGCTGGTGGCCTCGATGAGGGTATCGCCCGGCCGGATGTCACCGCGCGCCTCGGCATGCTGGATCATGCTCACGGCCGGGCGGTCCTTCACGGAACCGGCGGGATTGTTGCCCTCGAGCTTCACCAGCACGGTATTGGTGGTGTCGCCCGGCAGGCGCTGCAACCGGACCAGGGGGGTGTTGCCGACGAAGGACTCGATGGTGGGATACATCGCTTGCATTCAATGGCGAAGGGAGCGCGAATTATAAGGCAAGAGCTTGCCCTGTCGGACGATTTCGTTAAACTGCGCCGGACGGAACGCACATGGAGGGTACACGGATGCAGCACACATTGGCGGTTTACGATCGCGCCCTGGCGCTGGAGCAGGCTGGGGGGAGCGCGGAACTCGCGGCCGACCTGCTGTCCATGCTGTTGCAGGAACTCCCCGATACACGCCACACCCTCCAGACGGCCTTCGCCGCCCAGGACTACGACGCCCTGCTTCGCCATGCCCACAAGCTCCACGGCGCCACGGTCTACACCGGTGTCACCGCCTTGCGCGCCGCCCTCGCCAATCTGGAACTGAGCCTCAAGCGCGCGCTGTTGCACCAGGTCCCGGGCCAACTGGAAACCACCCTCACCGAAATCGACCGCGTCCTCGGACTGGATTCCCCGGGCAGCAACGACTGACCCGGCGGTTTGCCCACCGGCGAACGTTGGCGTAGAGTTCCTGGACCGACCGGCCAGTCACCGCCACGTCCCCGTGAAATCGGCACCCCGCCAAGACATCCATCCCGACTCCCGCGCCGGCGAGATCCTCGCTGCGGCCGAGCGCCTGTTCTGCCGGAACGGCTACCAGGGCGTTTCCATGAACGAAGTAGCCCGCGAAGCGGGGGTCAGCAAGGCCAACGTCTTCCATCACTTCGGCTCCAAGGAAGAGCTCTATCTGGAAGTGATCCGCAACGTCCGCAGCGCCCTCACCAGCGAGATCATGGCCATCGCGCAGGCCCCGGGCGGCGTGGAGCAGACCCTCACGCAGGTGGCCGAGGCCGAGCTGCGTCACTTGTTCCAGTACAGCGATCAGGTCCGCCTGTTCATGCGCGAGTGCCTCGAACCGGGCCGCGACAAGGCCCTGGCGGCGAAGGTCTTCGGCAACACCTTCGCCGAGCTGGTGGCATCGTTGAGCGGCGCCCAAGAGCGCGGCGAGATGCGCACGGACGTGAATGCGTCATTCCCGGTGATGGTACTGGTCGCCGCCTGCGTGTTCTTCTTCCAGCACGCCGAAATCCTGCGTCACATCCCGGAAGCCGATCCGGCCACCACCAATCCGGACATCTTTACCCGCGAACTCGTACGCCTGTTGGTGCACGGATTGCGCCCTGCGTAGTTGCCGAGGAAGCCGCTCCATGCCCACCGCCCACCGCCTCATCTTTCTGGTCGTCGCCACTGTGGTCCTGGCGGGCTGCGGTGGCGACGAAGCAGCGGCCAAGAAGACGCCGCCTGCCACACCCATCAGTGTCGCCGCCGTGACCCGCGGCACGGCGATCACCGCCGAGCACGTGCTGGGCCGCGTGGAGAGCGCCACTTCACCGCAACTTTTCGCCGAGGTGCCGGGCACCGTGGCGCGTGTGTTGGTGGACGTGGGCGCCGCCGTGACACCGGGCCAGGTGCTCGCCGAACTGGACAAAGCCGACCTGCGCCTGGCGCTGGATGCCGCGCGCGCGGACGTGGGCCGCATCACCGCCCTGCTTGCCAATCAGCAGCGCACCGTGGGCCGTTACGAGCAACTGCACGCGGACAAGCTCATCTCGCAGGATACCCTCGACGAGGCCCAGGCCGAGCTCAAGTCGCTCACCGAACAGCTGGCCGGGGTGCGCGCCGGCTTGGCCACCGCGGAGCGCGCCGTCGCCAAGGCCCGCATCCTGGCGCCCGTGACCGGCGTGGTGGCGGCCCGCTTCGTGGCCGCGGGCGACTACGTGGACACCCGCACCAAGCTGTTCGAGATCGCCAACCGCGCACGCATGCGCGTGCACCTTCCGTTCCCCGAATCCCTGGCGCCGGCATTGCGGCCCGGGCTCACCGTGAACATGCGCTCCCCCGTCGCTCCCGAGCAGGTGGTCACGGCCAAGCTCGACGCCGTGCGCCCGGTGGTCAACGACGGCAGCCGCGCCGTAGAGGCCATCGTTCAGGTAGACAACCCGGGCAGCTGGACCGTGGGCGCGAGCGTGAACGCGGAACTCATCCTGGAGCAGCGCGAAAACGCCCTGCTCGTTCCCGAGGTGTCGGTGGTGCGTCGCCCGGCGGGCGACGTGGTCTACGTGCTCAAGGGCGACAGCGTTGAGCAGCGCAAGGTGACCACGGGGGTGCGCCAGAACGGCATGGTGGAGATCCGCGCCGGACTCGCCGGCGACGAAACCGTGGCCGTGGACGGCGCCGGTTTCCTCACCGACCAGGCGCGCGTGCAGCCGCGCAGCTGAAGATTCGAAAGATGGGGCGCAACGCAGAGGGCGCGGAGGCGCGGAGGTCGCGGAGAAATCCCAAAGTGAACCTGCGCAGCACACTGCACCGTTCACACCGATTTGCGTGACTATTGGTGCCGCTGCGGATGGAAACGACAGAGTAAACACCCGCGGAACGGAGCGGAAGACACTGAGATGCGGGATCGCGCGGGTCAATAACTCCGCGACCTCCGCGCCTCCGCGACCTCCGCGTTTTGAATTGCATGATACGCGCCGTCTCGGCTTCGAACGACGGCACACCAATGAGTCGCCGTAAGCGGCGGACAGGAATAGCGACAGGCCATGACCCTGCCGGAACTTTCCATCAAGCGCCACGTGCTGGCCTATATGCTGAACGCGGTAATCGTGCTGTTCGGCCTGATCGCCTATGACCGCATCGGCATCGATCGTTTCCCGTACGTGGAATTCCCCATGGTGTCGGTCACCACCACCCTGCCGGGCGCGAGTCCGCAGGTGGTGGACGCCAGCATCACCAACGTGCTGGAAACTGCCCTGAACAGTGTCCCGGGCATCAACCACATCCAGTCCAAGTCGTCGCCCAGCGTCTCCAGCATCTCCATCATTTTCGACCTGTCCAAAGACGTGGACGTGGCCTTCAACGAGGTGCAGGCCAAGGTCAATCAGGTGGTGCGCCGCCTGCCCGACGATGCCGAGACACCCATTGTCGCCAAGGTGGACATCGGCGCCTCGCCCATCATGTGGCTGTCGTTGCAAGGCGATCGCACCTCGCAACAATTGAACCTCTACGCGGCCAATGTCATCAAGAAGCGCCTCGAGAACATCGACGGCGTGGGCGAAGTGCGCCTTGGCGGCCAGCGCGCGCGCACCATCCGCGTTGAGCTGCTGCTCGACAAGCTGTCGGCCTTCGGCATCACCACCCAGGACGTGATCCGGGCCTTCCAGGATGAGCACATCCAGATGCCCGGCGGCTATCTGGTGGGCACCACGACCGAAGACCTGATCAATCTCGATTTGGAGTTCCATCAGGTCCGTGATCTGGAACACCTGGTGGTCGCCTGGCGCGACGGTGCGCCGGTACGCCTGCGCGACGTCGCGCACATCGAAGATGGCGTGGCAGACTTCCGCCAGCTCGCCCGTTACAACGGCGAGGCCACGGTCGGCCTCGGTATCGTAAAAATCAGCAATGCCAACACGGTTGCCATCGTCGATCGCATCAAGGGACTGCTGGACGCCGAACTGGTCCCGCAACTGCCGCCGGGCATGCGCCTCAGCATCTCGTCGAACCAGGCCACGATCATCGAGGAGATGGTCTTCGCCTTGCAGGAGCACCTGTTGCTCGGCACCCTGCTGGCGGCGCTGGTAGTCTGGCTGTTTTTGAAAAACCTGCGCTCCACACTCATCATCGCTGTTGCCGTGCCGGTTTCGCTGCTCGGTGCCGTGGCGGCCATGTATTTCGCCGGCTTCACCTTCAACACCATGACCCTGCTCGCCCTGCTGCTGCTGGTGGGCGTGGTGGTGGACGATGCCATCGTGGTGCTGGAGAACGTCTATCGCCATCGCGAGGACATCGATCCGAATCCTCTTTCCGCCGCCCTCAACGGCACCAACCAGGTGGTATTCGCCGTGCTCGCGGCCACGCTCACCCTGGTGTCCATCTTCGCGCCGGTGATTTTCCTCGGCGGCATCGTCGGCCGTTTTTTGCAGTCCTTCGCCGTAGTGGTCACCGTGGGCGTGCTCATCTCCCTGTTCGTTTCGCTGACGCTCACGCCCATGCTGTGCTCGCGCTATCTGGAGGTGACGCACGAGCACGGGCGGTTGTACCAGACCCTGGAAAACGCCTTCCGCGCCATGGAGCGCGGCTATCGCCGACTGCTCGCGCTGGCCCTGGCCCACCGCTGGCTGGTGGTCGGCGCCACGGTGCTCACCGTCGCCTCCAGCGTGTTCTTCTTCGCCAACGTGGGCAAGACCTTCGTGCCCGAGGAAGACGAAGGCCGCTTCATGGTGGTGTTCCGCACGCCCCTCGGCGCCAGCATCGAATACACCGATGCGCGCCTGCGCGACGTGGAGGCCGTGCTCAAGGCCCGCCCCGAGGTGGCGAGCTATTTCGCTGCCATCGGCTCAGGCCAGCAGGGTCAAGTAAGCCAGGGCATCGCCTTCGTTAATTTGGTGCCGCGCGGCGAACGCGACCTCAAACAGCAGCAGGTGCTGCCGCTCGTCAGCGCCGAGTTGGCCAGGATACCCGGCGTGCGCGCCTTCGCCGGCCAGGTGCCCATCGTCGGTGGCCAACGTGGCGAGCCGCTGCAATTCGTGCTGCGAGGCCAGAATCTGGAACAGGTCGCCGCGCTCGCACAGCAACTGCAGGGCAGGCTGTCCACCGAGCCTCGGCTCGGCCGCCTGGACCTGGACCTGCAACTGGACCTGCCGCAGTTGCGCATGAACGTCGATCGCCTGCGCGCTGCCGCCGCGGGCGTTTCCACCCGCGACATCGCCCTGGCCGTGAACGTGCTCGCCGGCGGCCTGGACGTGGCGAAGTACAACGACCTGCCGGGCGACGGCGAACGCTACGACGTGCGCCTGAAGGCCGCCGGCGAGCAAATCACCCGCAGTGAAGACCTGCGCCGCATCTACTTGCGTTCCACGAACGGCGAGATGGTGCGCCTCGACAGTGTGTTGAGCGTTTCCCAGGAACTCGGGCCTGCGGTGATCCCGCGCCTCGATTTGCAATATGCCGCGCAGTTCTACGGCCGGCCCAATGTGCCGCTCAGCGAGGCCGTGCAGATCGTGCTGGACACCGCCCGGGAGATGCTCCCGCTGGGCTACAACGTGGTGTTGGCCGGTGAGGCGGAGGAGATGGAGAAGACCGCCGGCTACATGACCTTCGCCTTCGTCATGGCGCTGGTACTGGTGTACATGGTGCTGGCGAGCCAGTTCAATTCCTTTCTGCAACCCGTCATCGTCATGATGGCGCAGCCGCTCGCCATCATCGGCGGCGTGGCGGCGCTGTGGGCCTCGGGGCATACCTTGAACATCTATTCCATGATCGGCCTGGTGCTGCTTATCGGCCTGGTCGCCAAGAACTCCATCCTGCTCGTGGACCTCACCAACCAGCTGCGCGCCGAAGGCAGGGCCATCGACGACGCGCTACGCGAGGCCTGCCCCATTCGCATGCGCCCGGTGCTCATGACCTCGCTCACCGTCATCCTCGCCCTGTTCCCCGCCGCGCTCGGCCTCGGCGCCGGTGCCGACAGCAACGGCCCCCTCGCCGTGGCCGTCATCGGCGGCATGGTGAGTTCCACCCTGCTCACCCTGGTCGTCGTACCGGCGGTGTACTCCCTCATCGAAAACCGCAAACTCCGTCATCGCGGGGGAAGAGAAAAGCATTAACCACGGGGGACACGGGGAACACGGGGGGGAATACACGTAGGTCACATTGGCGCGCAGCGCCTATGTGACAGGCGCGGCGAAGACATGTGGGAGCGAGCTTCTGCTCGCGACATGCTCACGATGTCCTGCCCAGCCGGGAAGCGTGCTCCCACTCTGTCAGCCGCCGTCGTTCGCGTCGCTCGCCATGCCCGCCAGCACATAGACGTCGAAGCGGTGGTTCTTGGTGGCGTAATCCAGGGTCGGTGCGCGGCCGGCGAGAAAGGGTGCATCTTTCGGACGCTTCACGACCACCCTTTTGCGCGCGGCGACGAGCGCCGCTACGAGCAGATTGTCGGCATCCAGGTCGGCACCGATGACCGCCTGGAATGCACGCATCTCCTTTTTTACCAGCGCCGATTTCTCCCGGTGCGGGAACATCGGGTCGAGATACACCACGTCCGGCCGCGCGGTTTCGTCGAGCGAGTGCAGCCACACCGCCGCATCGGCCACCACCAGCGCCATGCGCGCGACGATCGGCGCCGTTTCGGCGTCTTCCGCCCCACGGCGCAGGCCGTCCGCCAGCAGCGCGGCGGCGACGGGTGAACGTTCCACCAGCATCACCTGGCAGCCGAGGCTCGCCAGTACGAAGGCATCACGCCCAAGGCCGGCCGTGGCGTCCACCACGCTTGGTGACAGCGCCCCCTTCAATCCGGCCGCTTTCGCAATCGGCTGTCCCCGTCCACCACCGAAACGGCGCCGATGGCCCACCGCCCCGCCGACAAAATCCACCACGATTCCCCCGGGCGCGTCCGGCCCGCCCTGGCACAGCGTCAACCGTTCACCATCGAATTCCAGATAAAACGGGTGAGCGCGCGTGTCCGTCAGCGCCAAGCCGAAGCGCGCGGCGATGGCGCGCGCGGGCGCTGTGTGCTCGGGTGAGGAATAAAGGGGGGTATCCATGGCGGCGGTATTCTACTTACTGCGTGCTTCCGCGTCAGGGTTGCCACCTCATCCGTTTCGCGCCGGCCGCTGCGCGGGAGGAGGCACGGAGGCGCGCTTGCGTCTACGTTATACAATCATCTCCGATGCAGCCATGGGCTTGAAACAGCGATGCTGTGGGCGCCAGGATGACGGAAGACCAACGCATGGCGACAGCCTACATCACCCATCCTTCGTTTGTTCTCCACGAGATGGGTGCCGCCCATCCCGAGAGTCCCGCACGCCTCGGCGCCATCGACGACCAACTGACGGCAGACGGCACCCTGCCGTTGCTGCTCTATCGCGAGGCGCCGAGGGCGAGCGACGAGCAGATCACGCGCATTCACACGCGCGAATACCTTCGCCACCTGCACGCAGTATCGCCGCCGCAGGGCTATTACCGGCTGGACCCCGACACCCAGCTCAATCCGCACAGCCTGGAGGCGGCGAATCACGCGGCGGGCGCGGCGGTGATGGCGGTCGAAGCGGTGATGGCCGGCGAAGCGAAAAACGCCTTCTGCGCCGTGCGCCCGCCCGGCCATCACGCCCTGAAAGATCGCGCCATGGGCTTTTGTATTTTCAACAACGTGGCCATCGGCGCCGCCCATGCCCTGGAACAATTTGGCCTCGGGCGCGTGGCCATCGTCGACTTCGATGTGCACCACGGCAACGGCACCGAGGCGAGTTTTCGTGACGACCCGCGCGTGCTGTTGTGTTCGGTGTTTCAGCACCCGCTTTACCCAAACATGCCGCTCGACGACAGTCGTCCGAATATGGTGCACGTGCCGCTGCCGCCCGGCACCGGTAGTGAGGAATTCCAACAGGCGGTGAGCACGCGCATTCTGCCTGCCGTGGACCACTTCGCGCCGGAGTTGATCCTGGTGTCTGCCGGATTCGATGGCCATTTCGAAGATGATCTGGCGCAGTGGGACCTGCTTGAGAGCGACTACTTCTGGATCACGCGCGAGATCGTGACCCTGGCCGAGCGTCATTGCACCGGCCGGGTGGTGTCCGTGCTTGAGGGCGGCTATGCGATGAACGCCCTGGGCCGCAGCGTGGCGGCGCATATCCGTGGGCTGTTGCGCATCGGTGGCACGGTGAAGTGACCGGGTTGTCCGAAAACCCGGAGGCGCCCACCCCGCGAGAATCATTGCGTGGCGCGATTGCGCACCAGGTCGGCGACCACCGCCGGTTCCGCCAGCGTGCTGATGTCGCCGAGGGCGTCGATCTCGTTGGCGGCGATCTTGCGCAGGATGCGCCGCATGATCTTGCCTGAGCGGGTCTTGGGCAGCCCCGGCGCCCACTGGATGACGTCCGGCGTGGCGATGGGACCGATTTCACCGCGTACCAGGGTGACCAGTTCCTTGCGCAGGGCCTCGCTCGGTTCCACACCCTCCACCAAGGTCACGTAGCAATAAATCCCCTGTCCCTTGAGGTCGTGCGGGAATCCGACCACCGCCGCCTCGGCCACGCTCTCGTGCATCACCAGCGCGCTCTCGATCTCGGCCGTGCCCATGCGGTGGCCCGAGACGTTCAGCACGTCGTCGATGCGGCCGGTGATCCAGTAGTAACCGTCTTCGTCGCGCCGTGCGCCATCGCCGGTGAAGTAGTAGCCGGGGAAGGTGCGGAAATAGGTGTCGATGAAACGCTTGTGATCCCCGTAGAGCGTGCGTGCCTGACCGGGCCAGGGCCGCGTAATCACCAGTGCGCCCTCCTCCGTGCCATCGATGATGCTGCCGTCCGCGGGATTGACGATGGCCGGCACCACACCGAAAAACGGCAGCGTGGCCGAGCCTGGCTTGAGGGGCGTGGCGCCGGGCAACGGCGTGATCATGTGACCGCCGGTTTCCGTCTGCCACCAGGTGTCAATGACCGGGCAGCGCTCCTCGCCGACCACGCGGTAATACCACTCCCAGGCCTCGGGGTTGATGGGCTCGCCCACGGTACCGAGCAGCCGGAGCGACTTGCGCCCGGTGCGCTTCACCGGCTCGTCCCCCTCGCGCATGAGCGCACGGATGGCAGTCGGGGCGGTATAGAAGATGTTCACCTGATGCTTGTCGCACACCTGCCAAAAACGCGAGCTGTCGGGATAACTGGGCACGCCCTCGAACATCAGGCTTTTGGCGCCGTTGGCGAGCGGGCCGTAGACGATGTAGGTGTGGCCCGTGACCCAGCCCACGTCGGCGGTGCACCAGTAGACCTCGCCGTCGTGGTAATCGAAGACGTACTTGTGCGTCATGGCGGAAAACAGCAGGTAACCGCCTGTGGTGTGCAGCACGCCCTTGGGTTTGCCCGTGGACCCTGAGGTGTAGAGGATAAACAGCGGGTCTTCCGCATCCATGGGCTCGGGCGGGCAATCGGACGATGCGGCGGCGATGGCCTCGTGGTACCACACGTCGCGCGTGGCCAGCCACGGCACGCTGCCGCCGGTGTGCCCGACGACAAATACCGTGTGCACATTGGGACATTCCAACAGCGCCTTGTCGGTGTTGTTCTTCATGGCGATGCGCCGGCCGCCGCGCAGGCCCTCGTCGGAGGTGACGACCACCTGACAGTCCGCATCGAGGATGCGGTCCTTGAGCGCCTCCGGCGAGAAACCGCCGAATACCACGGAATGCACTGCGCCGATACGCGCGCAGGCGAGCATGGCCACCGCCGCCTGGGGCACCATGGGCATGTAGATGCACACACGGTCGCCCTTTTTCACGCCGCGTGATTTCAGCGCATTGGCAAAGCGTGACACCTCTTCGTGCAACTCGCGGTACGTGATGGTCCGGTCGACGCCCGGGTCATCCGCTTCCCAGATGATGGCAGGCTGGTCGGCGCGCGTGGCCAGATGCCGGTCGAGGCAGTTGTAGGCCACATTCAGCTTGCCGCCCTTGAACCATTGGATATGCAGATCGGCGGCGTCGAAGCTGTAGTCGAGCACCTGATCCCAGGGCTTCATCCAGGTGAGAAACGCCTGCGCCTGTTCCGCCCAGAAGCCCGCCGGGTCGTCCACGGAACGCTGGTACATCGCCCGGTAGGTGGCCCTGTTGATGTGGGCCGCGACTTCCATATCGCTCCGCACCGGATAAACCTTCACCTGAGACATGACAATCCCTCGCCGATGGCACCCGTGCTAAAAAGGTAGTCCCTGTTGCGGGAGCGGCTGCGCTCTTTGCGTCTTGACGTGCCCGAAGCTGCGCGCGCCGGGCGCATGCCGGTTGCCCGGCCCCCCGGCGCGACTTGCCGTTATCTCTTCCCGTGAGCCTGCGAAGACGCCCTACAACCGCGTCACGACACGACGCAGGTTCGGATCTTCCGGATCGGGCGTGACACTGAAGTTGAGGGTCTTCGCAAGGGCGAGCATCTCGGTGTTGGTGGACAGCACCGTGCCTTCCATCACCTCAATGTCACGGTAGCGTGCCGCTTCCATGAGCTGCCCCATGAGCAGATGGGCGATGCCGCGCCGCTGCCAGTCGTCACCGACCACCACGGCGAATTCACAGCTCTTGCCGTCCGGGTTGATCACGTAGCGGCAAACGCCGATCTCGCGTTCCTTGCTGTCCTCCTCGATCACCGCCACGAGGGCCATCTCGCGGTCGTAGTCGATCTGCGTGAAGCGCGTGAGCATGGCGGGCGTAAGCTCTTCGATGGTCTGCATGAAACGGAGGTAGCGCGTCCGCTCGGACAGGCCGCGCACGAACTCCTGTTCGATCTCCGCGTCCTCCGGCCGGATGGGGCGGATGCGCAGGTTGGTGCCGTCAGGCAGCTGCCAGTTGCTCACCAGGTGCGTGGGGTACGGGTAGATCGCCATGTGCGAATAGCGTTCCTGCGCACTGCTGTAATAGCCCACCACCACGCGCGCATCGAGCGCCACGGCGCCGTGCTCGTCCAGGATGAGCGGATTGATGTCCAGCTCCTTCACCCACGGCAGTTCGCAGGCGATCTCCGAGACCCGCAACAGTACCTCCTGCAAGGCTTCCACGTGCGCCGGCGGCATGTGACGGAACGCACCCAGCATCTTGGCGATGCGCGTGCGCTGGATGATGTCGGCGGCGAGAAAACGGTTGATGGGCGGCAGGGCCACGGCGCGATCGCCCATCACCTCGACGGTGGTGCCGCCGGCGCCGAAGGTGATCACCGGACCGAACACCGGATCGCTCAGGATGCCCACCAGCAGCTCGCGGCCATTGGGCTTGCGCAGCATGGGCTGGATGGTCACGCCGTCGATGCGCGCGTTGGGACGGTTGCGCTTGACCGTGTTCACCAGGTCGTTGTACGCCGTGCGTACCGCGTGGGCATTGTTGATGCCGAGCACCACGCCGCCAGCGTCGCTCTTGTGAGTGATATCCGGCGAATTGATCTTGAGCGCGACCGGGAAGCCCATGGCCTCGGCCTGCACCAGCGCCTCGTTCGGGGAGCGCACCACCACGCTGCGCGTGGCATTGATGTGGAACGCGCCGAGCACGGCCTTGGATTCGGTTTCGGAGAGCACCTTGCGGCCCTCGGCCAGCGCACCTTCGATGATGAGCCGCGCGCCCTCCACGTCGGGCGGACGGCGCTGGGAAATGGGGCCCGGCGCCTGCAGCAGCAGTTGCTGGTTCTGGTAATACGACGTCAACGCATCGAACGCCTCCACCGCCGCCTCGGGCGTATTGAAGCTCGGCAGCCCCGCCTGTACCAGGTGATTGCGCGCCTCGGCCACCTGGATGCCGCCCATCCAGCACGCCAGCAGCGGCTTCTTGTTGCCCTTGTTCACCTCAATGATGGCGTCGGCCACCGCCGTGGGCTGGGTCATGGCCTGGGGCGTGAGGATGACCAGCACACCATCCACGTTCTTGTCGTCCAGACAGGTCTTCACGGCGACGGCATAGCGATCGGGCCCCGCGTCACCGATGATGTCCACCGGATTGGCCTTCGACCAGGTGGCTGGCATGGTCTCATCGAGTCGGGCGATGGTCTTGTCGGACAAGCGTGCAAGCGGCAGGCCCAGATCGGCGGCGCGGTCGATGGCCATGACGCCGGGGCCGCCGCCGTTGGTGACCACCGCGAGGCGCTGGCCCTGGATCTTGTAATGGGCCGCCAGCGTGCTCGCCACGGAGAACAGGTTGCCGATGCGCATGCCGCGCACCACACCGGCGCGGCGCAGCGCGGCGTCGAACACGTCGTCGGCGCCCACCAAGGCGCCCGTGTGCGACATGGCCGCCTTGGAGCCGGCCGCATGGCGGCCCACCTTGAGGGCAATCACCGGCTTCACGCGCGCCGCGGCGCGCAGGCCGCTCATGAACGAACGTGCATTGTGGATGCCTTCGATGTAGAGCAGGATGCTTTCTGTTTCCGGATCGTTCACGAGATAGTCGAGCACCTCGCCGAAATCGAGATCGGCCGAAATGCCCGTGGAAATCACCGAGGAAAAGCCCACACCGTTGGGCGCTGCCCAGTCGAGGATGGCGGTGCACAGCGCCCCGGACTGGGACACCAGCGCCAGCTTTCCGGGCGCGGCGGCGCCGCGATAAAACGTGGCGTTCACGCCGAGCGAGGGGCGCATGATGCCGAGGCAGTTGGGACCAGTGAAACGGATGCCGTAGCGGCGCGCCGTGTCGAGCACGGCCTTTTCCAGCTTGCGGCCTTCTGCACCTACTTCGCGAAATCCCGCCGAGAGGATGACGGCCGACTTCACGCCCTGCTCGCCGCAGTCTTCGATGATGGCCGGCACCGTGTGTGCCGGCGTCGCAATCACGGCGAGATCCACAGGTTCGCGCACCGCCGACAGGTTGGGATAGGCCTGCTGTCCCAGCACGGTGTCGTACTTGGGATTGACGGGATAGAGGCTGCCCTTGAACCCGCCATCCTGCATGTTCCGGAAAACCAGGCCGCCTACCGAATCCTCGCGGTCGCTGGCGCCGAAGATCGCCACGCTGGTGGGTTCGAAAAGTCGCTTCAGATAGTGCTGGGCCATTGCTTCCCTCGCTTTGCTAGTAAACGCATACCACACGGAGCGGTGTGCCGCCCTTATAACCGAACGCGATTACCATATCACCGGCGTGACGTGTAATCTGTAGCTCCTACCCCACGGAGTCACGCATGCGCACTGCCTATATCAGCCATCCTTCCTTCCTGCGTCACGAAGTGGCCGAACACCACCCTGAAAGCCCGGCAAGACTCCACGCCGTCGACGATCGCCTGATCGCCAGCGGCGTGATGGATCTGTTGCGCCATTACGAGGCGCCGCCCGCCACCCGCGAACAACTACTGCGCGTGCACGCGCCCGAATACGTGGAGCGCGTGGAGCAGCAGGCACCTGCCAGCGGGATGATCATGCTCGACGCCGACACGCCCATGGGTCCGCATACCCTGGAGGCGGCGCGGCGCGCCGCCGGCGCCGTGGTGCACGCCGTGGACCTGGTGATGGCCGGTAAGGTGGAAAACGCCTTTTGCGGCGTGCGCCCGCCGGGGCACCATGCCGAACCCGACAAGGCGATGGGATTTTGCATCTTCAACAATGCAGCGGTTGGCATCGCCCACGCGCTCGCGCACCACGGCCTGGAACGCGTGGCCATTGTCGATTTCGACGTGCACCAGGGCAACGGCACCGAGGCCATTTTTCGCAACGAACCGCGCGTGCGCGTGTTCTCCAGCTTCCAGCACCCCTGGTATCCATTTTGCGACATCAGCGACGTACCGGAAAACACTGTCCTGGCGCCGCTCAAGGCCGGCTGCGGCGGTACCGGGTTCCGCAACGCGGTGAGCAACATCTTCCTGCCCGCCCTGGATGACTTCGCGCCGCAGATGATCTTCATCTCGGCCGGCTTCGATGCCCATGTGGAGGACGATATGGGCCAGCTCGGACTCACCGAGGCGGATTACATGTGGATCACCCGCGAACTCATGAACGTGGCGGCGCGCCATTGCGAAAACCGCATCGTGTCGGTGCTCGAGGGCGGCTACGAGCCCAATCCGCTGGGCCGCTGCGTCACTTCCCACGTGCGGGTGCTGCTCGGCTGACCTCCGCCGCCGCAAGGCGCTGCAGTTCATCCACGCGGAGCAGCCCGATGTGTGCGCCCTGCATCTCCAGCAGGCCGTCAGCCACCATGCGCGCGAAAATTCGTGACAGGGTCTCGGGCTGGATGGAGAGCCGCGACGCGAGCACATTCTTGGGTGTGCGCAAGGAAACCACACCGTCTTTCGCATTGCTCAGCAGGTAATCCGCCAGGCGCGCGCTGGCGCTTTGCAGGGCCAGCCGATCGATCTCCTCCACCAGGCTGTGCAGCCGGCGGCTCATGGAGCCGAGCAACGCCATGCACGCCTCGGGTGAGTCCTTCAGCAGCGCCAAAAAGGTGCGGCTGTCAAAGCTGAACACCTCGCTGGGTTCGGTGGCGCGCGCCGAAACGGGGTACACGCTGCGCTGATTGGAGAACATCAGCGCCTCCGCGAAGAACTGCCCCACCTGCACCAGTTCGATAACCTTTTCGTCACCGGAAGGCGCGAGGCGGGCCAGCTTCACCAGCCCCTTGCGCAGCAGAAAAAACCGCTCCGCCGGCCTGCCCTGTTCGAACAGGCTCTCATCGGGCTGCAACTCGCAAAGCTCGGCGCCGGCCAGCACTTGAGCAAGCTGCGCATCATCCAGGGCCGAAAACAGGCTTGCATTGCGCAGTTCAGTCAACAGCGAGGCATCGACGGGCAGGTGCATGAGACACTCCTTTGCGGTGAGTGCCGCCGATGATAGCAATCAGCCGTCAGGCCTGTAAGCCGGACGCGCCAGCCGGTACGGAAATAGGACAATTCCCATACGCCTCATGCGACATCCAGGTAATGCACGCTGAACAACCGCGCCGGGTCGCACCAGACCTGCCGCGGACGCCAACCGCCGCGTACCGCCAGGGCTTCGAACTCCGCCACCGTGTACTTGTACGAGTTCTCGGTATGGATGGTCTCGCCCGCGGCGAAGCGGAAGCGTTCGCCGTCGCACCACACCGATTGGGCGGTGCGCGCCACCAGGTGCATCTCGACGCGTCCGCGCGCCTCGTCATAGAACGCGTGGTGATCGAAGGCGTGGGGATCGAAGTCGGCGCCGAGCTCGCGGTTGATGCGCACCAGGAGATTGCGGTTGAAGGCCGCCGTCACGCCGCCGGCGTCGTTGTAGGCCGCCTCCAGCACCGCGCGGTCCTTCTTCAGGTCCACGCCGATGAGCAGGCCGCCGCCCGGGCCGGCGCAGACGGCCAGGCCGGCGAGAAAGGCCGCGGCCTCCTCCGGCTCCAGGTTGCCGATGGTGGAGCCCGGAAAGAACACCAGGCGTCGCCCCGGCGGCAAGGCAAGCCGGGTGAGCTGCGTGAAATCGGCGCAGATCGGACGTATGGGCAGCCATGGGCAGTGACGGGCAAGGCCGCTCTCGGCAGCCGATACATAGTGCGGGCTGAGGTCCACCGGCACGTAGACTGCCGGCTGTAACAGGTCCGCGAGCAGGCGCACCTTCTCGCCGCTGCCGCTGCCCGGTTCCACCAGCACGCGGTGGCGACCCGTGAACGCGACGAGCTCCGGCGCCAACGCGGCGAGCAGCGCCTTTTCCACGCGCGTCACGTAATACTCGGGCGAGCGGCAAATCGCCTCGAACAGCGCGGCGCCGCGGCCGTCATAAAAATATTTGGGCGCCAGTCGGCGCGGGCGCTGCGCAAGCCCGGCCAGCACATGCTCGCGAAAGGCCTCGTCGACGGCGGCGGACGGCACCTCCAGGCGCCGGTTCATGGGCCGTCCGCCAGGCGCAGACCCGCGAACTGCCAGCGGTCGTGCGGGTAGAAGAAGTTGCGATAGGTGGCGCGCAGGTGCGAGGCGGGCGTCACGCAGGCACCGCCGCGCAGCACGCGCTGGTTGCTCATGAACTTGCCGTTGTACTCGCCGAGCGGCCCTGCGGCGCGCCGGTAGCCGGGATAGGGCTCGTAGCTGTTCGCGGTCCACTCCCACACGTCGCCGAACATCTGCGCGAGGCCCTCGCCCTTGGCCGGCCGCGGATGCAGCCAGCCGGTATCGTAGAGATTGCCTGCTACGCGCAGGCCCGCGGCTGCCTGCTCCCATTCCGCCTCGCCAGGCAGGCGCTTGCCCGACCAGGTGGCGAAGGCGTCCGCCTCGTAGTAGCTCACGTGACAGACCGGCTCGTGTGGATCCATGGCCCGCATGCCACCCAGGGTCATGTGCCACCACGTACCATCGCGGCGCTCCCAATACAGCGGCGCCTGCCAGGCGTTCTCCGTGACCGTGGTCCAGCCGTCCGCGAGCCACAGCTCCGGGCGCCGATAGCCGCCGTCCTCGACGAAGGCGGCGAATTCGTCGTTGGTGACCAGGCGCGAGGCCAGCCGGTAGGGCGCCAGCGCCACCTCGTGGCGCGGGCGCTCGTTGTCGTAGGCGAAGCCTTCGCTAGCGGCGCCGATGGTCACCACCCCGCCCGGGAAGTCGACCCACGCCAGCGGCGCTGCCTCCGGGGCCGCGGGCTCCGGGGCCTCGTGATAGGCCGGGCGCAGGGGATTGATCGCGAAGTTGTGCTTCACGTCCATGAGCAGCAACTCCTGGTGTTGCTGTTCATGGTGGAGGCCAAGTTCCAGACGCTCCGCCACGTACGCGAGATCGCCCGAATCCACCGATTCGATGAGCTCTGCCACCGCCGCGTCCACATGACTTCGATAGCGATAGACCTCCGCTACCGTGGGCCGTGACAACACGCCCCGCCGCGGGCGTGGAAAGGGCTCGCCCAGGGTGCGGTAGTAGGAATTGAAGAGATCGCCGAACTGCGGGTGAAAAATCCTGTAGCCCTGAAGAAAAGGTTCGAGCAGCAAGGTCTCGAAGAACCAGCTGGTGTGCGCCAGGTGCCACTTGGGCGGGCTCACCTCGGGCACAGACTGCACCACGTAGTCCTCGATGGCGAGCGGGCGGCACAGGTGCTCGCTCTCGTGGCGCACCTCTTCGTAGCGTGCAAGCCAGCGTTCGCGACTGAGCGTCAGCCTGGCTTCTGCGTCCGTCTGTTCCCCGGGCGGCATAGGTCCCTCCACGCTGTATCCTGTTAAGGATGGCAGCAAATCCACCAGCCTCCAGCCTGCGCCGTGGTCCGCCGTGATAACAGGCTTCCCACCGGCGGGGAGTGACCTCGATCGTGGAATGGCAGGCGTGATCGTAGCCGGCATTCCGCTACGCTTCATCCGGGCTACGAAACAACTGCAATAGTCCCGCGGACTTGTACAGGGTCTCCTCGAATTCCTCCTCGCAGCGCGAATCGGCGACAATGCCGCCGCCCGCCCAGAAGCACGCTTCATCGCCGCGTTGTACCAAAGTGCGAATAGCGATGTTGGTGTCCATGGCGCCATCGAAACCCACATAACCGATGGCGCCGCAATACACGCCGCGCCGCCCCGGTTCCAGTTCCTCGATGATTTCCATGGCCCGCCGTTTCGGCGCGCCGGTGATGGAGCCGCCAGGCAGGCACGCACGCAGCAGATCAAGGGCGCTGCGGCCCGCACCGAGGCGGCCAGTGACCGTGCTCACCAGATGATGCACGGTGGCGAAACTCTCCACCTCGAACAACGCAGGGACCGCCACGCTGCCGATGGCGCAGACCTTGCCGATGTCGTTGCGCAGCAGGTCAACGATCATCAGGTTTTCCGCACGATCCTTGGGGCTTGCGCGAAGGGCTTCCGCCAACAGCCCGTCTTCACGCGCATCCGCTGCACGCGGCCGCGTGCCTTTGATGGGCCGCGTCTCTACCTGTCCGTCGCGCACCTGGAGAAATCGCTCCGGCGATGCGCTCAACACCTGCATGCCCGGCAGGTGCAGATAAGCACCGAACGGCGCGGCGTTGTCGCGCCGCAGGCGGCGGTAGCCTTCCCAGGGATCGCCACAGGTCGCCACGCTGAAACGCCGCGCCAGATTCACCTGATAACAATCACCGTCACGAATGTAGCGCTGCACGTGCTCGAAGGCGTGCGTATAGTTGGCGCCGTCCGGCTCGATCATCCACGGGCCTTGCGCACGGAAACCCACTCGTGCCGCAGGCGCACGGGGCTTGGAAAAAACCTCCACCCAATGCGCCCATTCCATCTGCGTAGCCGCATCGCGGCCCTGCCCGGCAAGCCAGCTGCGCTGCGCGATGTGATCCACCACCAAGGCCCAGTCGTACACGCCCACGACCATGTCCGGCACTCTTCCCGCCGCCACCGGTAGGCGCTCGATACGCCGCCCCAGGTCGTAGCCGAAATAACCCACAGCACCGCCCGTGAACGGCAGTTCGCGGGCCCGAACCTGAGGTCCGAGCAAGGTTGCAAGCTCGGCGAGCGGATCGGCCTCTGTCACGTGCACGTCGTCGCCGTGGGCCACAGTTACGAGGCCGTCCTGTGCCACTACAGTGGCAAACGGGCGCGCACAGACGACATCGTAACGTCCGTCCGTGCGGCGCTGCGCGCTGTCCAGGAACATCGCCCACGGTTCATCGGCGACGGCCTCGAACAGCGCCGCCGTGTCCGGGTGATAAGGGAGCTCTGTCAGGCGTGGTGGGTTCATGGGTATGGCGGTTCGGGTGAACGGCCAATGATATAGGGCGCGCCGGACTCTGCCCACGGCCGACCATGAGTTTGGGGCAGCGCCCCTGCACGCACCGTCATGACCACGTCAGAGGACCAGCCCGCAGGCTGGCTCAAAGCCCGCCCTTCACCCGTGCCGACCTCGCTTCAAGCCGAGTACCTCACCCGCGAGCTTCCGACCGGGCTTTTTCTGCGGGAGCCAGGAATTACAGCAAAGCACGCAGCGGTTGGGCCCGTCCCCTGCGCAAGACCACAACCTGTGTGTTCCCAGCACAGCTACGCAAACCAGTACCACGTCTTCCTAGCTCACGTTGCGAAACTATGTGCCATACCCTTATCGAGCGACAGCCGCGCACCTGACCTCAGGCGTTGTGCTTATTCTATGGATTCAGGACCCGCCACCTGTGCCTCCGGGGTAAATAAGAGCAGGGGCGGGAGGGAATCGCGCAGGGGAATTCGGGCCGTCCACAGTTTCTTTTCGTAAACTGTGGTCTGGGCCCCGATTGCCTTATCCCCGGATTCCCCGTCAAGCGCACAAAGATCCCGCGACGAAGATTCCCCGGATTGCACTGCACTTCATCCGGGCTACGTTGGTGATCCATGCTGCATGACAGCGCCGCCCCTCATTAGAAAAACTCTGCCGTCATTAGTGACGCCTGCCGTCACCCATGGCGGCCGATGGATCGACTTCTATCATCGCCGGCAGCGAGTGGGCGATGCCCTTGTGGCAGTCGATGCAGGTCTTTTCGGCATCGAAGCCTTCGATGTGCATGGTACGACCGCGGCGCCCCTGCTTGGTGTAGTCCATAGAGTTGTAGTCGTGGCAGTTACGGCATTCGCGCGAGTCGGTTTTTTTCATGCGATTCCATTCGCGCTGAGCGAGCGTCAAACGCTTCGCTTCAAACTTTTCCGGGGTATCGATGGTGCCCATGACTTTCCCGTAGAGTTCCTTGCTAGCCTGGATCTTGCGGACCACTTTGTGCGTCCATTCGTTGGGCACATGGCAATCCGGGCAGGTGGCGCGTACGCCGGAACGGTTGTTGTAATGAATGGTGTCCTTGTATTCGCGGTACACGTTTTCTTCCATTTCGTGACACGAAATACAGAACGCTTCCTGATTGGTGGCTTCCATAGCTGTGTTGAATCCACCCCAAAATACGACGCCGGTGATGACACCCACGCCCACCAGAGAACCCATGGCGTAGAGGGCGCTGCGGCGCTTGAGCGCTTCCCACCAGCGCGTCAGGATGTTGTTGTCTGCGTTTGCACCGGACATGGCTGCCCCTCGCTTACTCATTCGTTGTTACGATGACCGCGCAATGGCGCGGCATGTACACTCTTTCGTACTCAGCGATTGCTGATCGCCGGCAGTGGCTGGAATTGGTTTTCCACCAGCGGCGCAGCGTTGGCCTGCGGCGCATGGCACTGGGTACACCAGTAACGCCGTGCCGATACATTGGCCAGGGCGTTGCCTTCGCGATCCGAGAAATGGGTCTGACTGATCTTGGTGGCGTTCTTTTCCTTGTAGTTCGCCCAGCTATGACAGGTCAGGCATTTGTTCACCTTGATGTTGACGGTGTAGCCCTCGATGGTGTGCGGCACCATTGGCGGTTGCTGCACATAGTCACGCGGGATCGGATCGCGGTCCTGCCACTGCACCACGTCCGAACTGGTCCAAATGTCGCCGTCACCGCGCAGTTTTTCTGCCGAATCTGCGGCGCGCACCAGCGTGCCCCCGAGCAGCCCCAGCAGCAATACGCCTCCCAACACCAGAGACTTGTTCATGGCATCACCTCCGTCCTTTGCGAAATCGGTTTGGATGTTGAATTGTTGAAACGCTGATCAAAGTGGAATACGTGTTTGTCGCAGACATCAATGCAGCGTCCGCAGTTTGTGCAGTTGCCCGATAGAATCACCGGACCCCGACCCTGCGACGCCCCCTTGAGGGCGGGGCGTATCACTTGCGGTTCGGGACACACCGCAAAGCAGTCCATGCAGTCGTCGCACTGGTCACGCCGTACGGCGCTCACACGCACCAGGCTGTATTTGCCCAGCAGGCTGTAGAACGCACCCATCGGACACAGATGGCCACACCAGCCGCGGCGGCTGACAAACAGGTCGAGCAGGAAGATCGCCAGCAATAAGCCCCAAGCGAGGCCCACGCCGAAAATCAGGCCGCGGTAGATGGTGGTCACCGGATTGATCAGTTCCCACACCAATGTTCCGGTGACGACTGCCAGCACCAGTGTTGCCGCCAGAATCCAGTAACGACTGTGGCGCGCAAACTGCGCCGTACGCTTGATGCCGAGACGCTGGTGCAACCAGGCCGCGAGGTCGGTCACGATGTTCACCGGACACACCCAGGAGCAATAAGCCCGCCCCCCCACCACTGCATAAAACACCAGCACGATGACCGTACCGATCAGCGCCGTCGCTTCCAGCGCCTGCCCTGCCAGCAGCGCCTGCACTGCCAGATAAGGGTCGGTGAGCGGCAGCACCTTGAGCGTCAGGCTCGATGCAATGTTGCCCTGCACAATCCAGATCCCGGCCAAAGGGCCGAGCAGGAACAGCATAAGAATGCTCAGCTGAGTGACGCGCCGCAGCAGCAGCCACAAATGCGCCCTTACCCACCCCTTGCTCGCGACGGCATCGCTGCCTGGACGTTGGCCGCGCTGCATTACATGCCCTCCTTGCGGCGACGCAACGTGTCCAGTGCATCACTGCCGTAAGGGGTGGCGCCCGGCACCTCTTCCTTGATCAGCCCGCGCCCTTCATAGTCATAACGCACGCCTTCCGGCAGGTTGTAATGGTGTTGCTCATCGGGTGTGACCAGGCTGCCGCCGGCCTGCTGCTTTTCCTGCCAGCCCACCCGGTAATGACGTCCCAGCAGTCCCTTGGCCAAACGGATCGGCAGTACCTTGATCGCCGCCTCATCCAGCACACAGGATTTTTCGCACTTGCCGCATCCGGTACAGGCAGCGGAATGCACGACCGGAATGAACAGGGCATGTTTTCCGGAGCGCGGGTTGTGCAGCATATCGAGCGTGATTGCCTTGCCCCGCACCGGACAGACATTGAAGCACACCTCGCAACGCAGACCATGGAAGGCAATGCAACTCTCCTGATCGATCACCACCGCCAGCCCCATCCGTGCGTCATCGATGTTGGTGAGATCGTGATTGAGCGCACCGGTGGGACAGGCCTTGACGCAAGGAATGTCCGGGCACATTTCACAGGGAATATCACGCGCGATGAAATACGGGGTGCCGTTGGCCACCTTGTCACCCAGCGGCGCCAGACGCAGGGTGTCATACGGGCAGTCACGCACGCACAGGCCACAGCGCACACAGGCGCCGAGAAAGTTCTCTTCGGCCAGTGCGCCAGGGGGGCGGATGGCCTCGGCCGGCAACGAGGCGGCCTGGCGTGAGTACAGGCCCATGCCAAGCCCGAGCAGGACCACGCCACACACGGTCCTGGTCATGTCGACCAGGAACCCGCGCCGTGTCTTGCCTGTATCCTTCGTTGCCATGGTGACCTCGTCCGCTGCTTAAGCCCGCGTGACCTTCACCGCACTCTTTTTGAAGTCCGTTTCCTTGGAGAGCGGGCAGGTGGCATCGAGCACCAGCTTGTTGACCAGGCGGCCGGCATCGAAGAACGGGATGAAGATCAGTCCCTTCGGCGGACGGTTGCGGCCACGCGTTTCGACCATCAGCGAAATTTCACCGCGGCGGCTCGCCACCTTGGCCATCATGCCGCGCCTGAGGCCGCGCGCCTCGGCATCGTCCGGGTGCATAAACACTACGGCGTCTGGGAAGGCGCGGTAGAGTTCCGGCACGCGGCGCGTCATGGAACCGGAGTGCCAGTGTTCCAGCACACGGCCGGTGCACATCCACAGGTCGTATTCCTTGTCGGGCGTCTCGTGCGGCGGCTCGTAGGGCAGCGCGAAAATGTTCGCCTTACCATCCTTGTTACCGTAGAACTGCACACCAGCACCAGCGGGGACATGCGGGTCGTAACCTTCGCGGTAACGCCACAGGGTTTCCTTGCCGTTGACCACCGGCCAGCGCATGCCGCGCACGCGATGGTACACGTCGAATTCCGCCAGTTCGTGGCCCTTCTTGCCCTCCAGACCGAAACGACGGTATTCCTCGAACAGCCCCTTCTGCACGTAGAAGCCGAAGTGTTCCGACTCGTCGTTGTCGTAGGCATTGCCGGAACTGTCGGTCACCTTCTGCCTGGGGAATTTGTTGACCTGGCCGTTGGCGAACAGCACGTCATACAGGGTCTTGCCCTTGAGTTGCGGCGCCTTGGCCAACAATTCTGCCGGCCACACCTCGTCCACCTTGAAGCGTTTGGAAAACTCCATCATCTGCCACACGTCGGAGCGGGCCTGGCCCGGCGCTTTCACCTGTTGGCGCCAGAACTGGCCGCGCCGCTCGGCATTACCGTAGGCACCCTCTTTCTCCACCCACATGGCGGTGGGCAGGATCAGATCGGCGGCCATCGCGGACACGGTCGGGTAGGGATCGGACACGACGATGAAGTTGGCGGGATTTCGCCAGCCCGGATATTGCTCGTGGTTGATATTGGGGCCGGCCTGCATGTTGTTGTTACACATCTGCCAATAGCAGTTCATCTTGGCGTCTTTCAACATGCGCTGCATCAACACGGCATGGAAGCCGACCTTCGGATTGATGGCGCCTTCCGGCAGCTTCCAGATCTTTTCCGCCAGCGCGCGGTGTTCCGGATTCATCACCACCATGTCCGCCGGCAAGCGATGGGCGAAGGTGCCCACCTCGCGCGCCGTGCCGCAGGCGGAGGGCTGCCCGGTGAGCGAAAACGGGCCGTTGCCAGGCTCGGAAATCTTGCCGGTGAGCAAATGGATGTTGTAGACGAGGTTGTTGGCCCAGGTGCCGCGGGTGTGCTGGTTGAAGCCCATGGTCCAATACGACACCACCTTGGTCTTGGGATCGGCGTACAACTTGGCGAGTTCGATGAGCTTTTCCTTGGGCACGCCAGACAGCTTGCTGACCTTGTCTGCGGTGTATTCGGAGACGAAGTTCTTGAACTGGTCGAAACTGATCGGTTCGGCCTTGCCCGGATTACCCTTGGGCTTGCCCTCGGCATCGGGATAACCGTTGTTGCTGGCGGCCTGTTCGCGCGGGTCGCTGGGGCGCAGCCCATAGCCCAGATTGGTGGCGCCCTTCTTGAAGTTGACGTGCCTGGCGATGAAGTCTTTGTTCACCGCACCGTTCTGGATGATGTAGTTGGCGATGAAGTTGAGGATCGCCAGGTCGGTCTGCGGATGGAACACGATGGGCAGGTCGGCCAGCTCAAAGCTGCGATGCTCGAAAGTGGACAGCACGGCCACTTTCACGTGCGAAGCGGTAAGACGGCGATCGGTCAGACGCGACCACAGGATCGGATGCATCTCCGCCATGTTGGAGCCCCACAGCACGAAGGCGTCGGCGTGTTCCAGGTCGTCGTAGCAACCCATCGGCTCGTCCATGCCGAAGGTGCGCATGAAGCCCACCACGGCGGAGGCCATGCAATGACGCGCGTTGGGGTCGAGATTGTTGGAGAGAAAACCGGCCTTGAACAGCTTGGCGGCGGCATAGCCCTCCCAGATGGTCCACTGACCGGAGCCGAACATGCCGACACCGCTCGGCCCTTTCTCCTTCAGCGCCTTCTTCCATTTTTCGGCCATTACGTCGAAGGCCTGGTCCCAGCTCACCGGAGTGAATTCGCCTTCCTTATCATACTTGCCGCCTTTCATGCGCAGCAGCGGCTGGGTCAGACGGTCGCTGCCGTAGAGGATCTTCGCCAGGAAGTAGCCCTTGATGCAGTTGAGGCCACGGTTCACCGGTGCATCGGGGTCGCCCTGTGTGGCCACCACGCGGCCATCCTTGGTACCAACCAGCACGCTGCAGCCGGTGCCACAATAACGGCAGGCCGCCTTGTCCCAACGGATCTTGGTTCCCGTCGAGGCCAGCGCCGTGTTGACACCGGGCAGGGTGACCCCTGCCGCCGCCGCGGTCGCCGCGATGGCATTGTTCTTGATGAAATCACGCCTTGTCAGTTTCATTCCGAAGTCTCCTGTGCGGCAGCATTGTTCTCGTACTGGTGATAAATGATGGCGGCGGACAGAACGCCGTCGATCTCATACAGGCGCATCACGTTTTCGCCCGACATCCGCTCCCCGCTCTCGTCCACCGTCACTACCATCTTGCCTTCCGGGGTGACAGCGTGAATCTCGACGCCGGGCAGTTGCTCCAGCTGCGCCCGTACCTCGCCCGCACGATCAGGCACGGCATGCAACAGGACGCCGGCGATGGAAATGGCGGACGCCTGCGGGTGATTCATGTGGTTCATACGGATTCCTCGGCGGAGTGAGTGCGATAGTGCAGGGTGATCGACTTGGCCGGACACGCACCGACGCAGGCGCCGCAACCGTTACACGACGCGGAGTTCAACTCTGGTTGGGCGACACGACCAGCGGCGGGACGGAAACGGATGACGCGGGCATCGCACTGCTCACCGCAGGTTCGGCAGACCACGCCATGGCGTGTGAGGCAGCCGGCGCCGATCATGACCTGCAACTGCCACGGGGCCGCGCCCGGATATGCACGCAGCGCGCCGCGACTGCAACGCTGCAGGCAGGTGCCGCAGAATGTGCATTCGCCATGCTGAAAATCCACTTGGGGAAAGCCGCCGCGCCCGGCACCGAGCAGACCTTGTGGACATGCGTCGATACATTTGCCGCAACGATCACAGCGCTCAACAAACAGCCGCTCGTCAAGCGCCCAGGGCGGACGCACGGCACGACGCTCGCCGCGGATGTCACCGCGGAGGAACTGCATGCGCGAGATCGCCGTGTTCATGGATGCCGCCCTTGAGTAAAACACTCAACCAATAACGTTATATTTTGTATGTGTACAAACGCTATGGATTAAGCACAGGCGGCCGCCTTGACCAAGGTCAAGCCCGATCACGACTACCGCACCAGGCAGCAGCTCTCTCACGGTTTCATATCGAGCAAAACTATTCTGTTAATTTCATACGATTAGCGTGATTCGGGGCGATGACGGCGCAGTTTCACAGCGGCCTCTGGTGCTATACGCAATAACCTTATTCATCACACACTGATGGATTGGGAGCGCGGCGCGGTGCTTGTTCCGCCATCCTCGACCCAAACAAACGGTGAGGACACGGCTCATAAAAAAGCCTCGCAAGGAAGCTTTGTTAAAGCCGTCCTGCCCGCGAAGGCGGGCATCCATGCTTTTCGATTCGCTTGGGGGCTCTGCTTCCGCAGGACGATTTTGCAGCAGGCCTTCTAAAGCGGTGCTGATGGGTCCGGCTTTGCCATCGGAACTGCAGAAGCGGTCATCGGCCTCGATGTTCGTCCGCTTTGTGGAGTGCTATTCGCGGCCGGCGGCCGCTCCTACCGGGTTCGGTCGTGTTCCCGACGATGCTGGGCCGATCTTGTCGGCGGGTTCCGGCGGGGGAATCGCCCACAAGGTGGGCTCCTGCAGGTGTGGCTTGGTGAAACGCTTACGCGGCGGTGCGCAGGAGGGAGCAGGGCTTGATGGAGGGAGGAGCGCACCATGCAATAGGCGGCGTTCAGTGGGCCTAAGTGCTTTTTTTCGCGCGGCCATCACGTGGCTCCCAATTATCGCAGGGGGATAAGTAAACTCTCCAAGAACTGCAACAGAGCCAATCACAGGAGACCTGCCGTGCTGCCAATCACTGTGCCCGTGGATGAGTTCACCACCCCCGATCCCATTACTGCGAATGAAGACACCACCATCGACGAGCTGCGGGAACTGATGGAGACACACGGAATCCGCCATCTCCCCATCGTCCGCGACGAGAATGTCGTGGGCGTGCTCAGCGATCGGGATGTGCGCCTCGCCTGGGGCTTGACTGATGCGGAAAAGCGCCAGGTGCGCGCGGCCGACATCATGGCGACGGACCCATTGACCGTGCGCGCCACCGCGCCTCTGGACGAGGTGGCCTACGCCATGTCCGAAAAGAAGCTCGGCAGCGTCATCGTCACGGAGGAAGATGGCAAGTTTTTGGGGATTTTCACGGCTACCGATGCCCTGAACGCATTGATTGAGATCGTCCGGAGAGACGTCACTACCGCTTGATGATCAGTCCACGCACGTTTACCGCGCGTTCTCCATAGATAGGCCGTACCGCCGTCCCGCAATCGGCTACGCCATCGCCCCGCGCGCCGTCACCGGCTCGATGCCCTGGCTGGCCAGGTATTCGTCGTAGGTGCCGCGGAAGTCGATGATGCCGTTGGGGGTGATTTCCAGAATGCGCGTGGCGAGCGAGGAGACGAACTCGTGGTCGTGGCTGACGAAGATGAGCGTGCCGGGGTAGTTTTCCAGCGCCAGGTTGAGCGACTCCGTGGATTCCATGTCCAGGTGGTTGGTCGGCTCGTCCATGACCATGACATTGGGCTCTTCCAGCATCAGTCTGCCGAACAGCATGCGGCCCTGCTCGCCGCCGGAGATCACCTTCACGGACTTGCCCAGTTCGTCGGACGAGAACAGCAACCGGCCGAGGGTGCCGCGGATCCACTGCTCGTCGTGACGCGCAATTCCGGGGACAGTTTACTCACGAGAGTGCCACCGCAGCACTATTGCGAACAGGCAAAATGAAACTGATTCAAGAGACGGGACGACTACTGATCAGACCATTGTCCTGGGACGACGTGCCTGAACTGACGGAGATCCTCAGCGATCCGGAGGTCATGGAGCATTCCGTGCGTGGCGTTTATGACGAAGCGGCTACCCGGCGGTTTGTGGAATGGTGTTTGGCTTGTTACAAGTCGCATCGTCTTGGTCCACTCGCTCTTGTCGAAAAAGGAACATCCACCCTCATCGGATTCTGCGGGGTAGGTCCGGAGCAGGTCGGGAATGCGGAGGAAATGAATCTTGGGTATCGGCTGGCACGGGGGTACTGGGGGAGAGGTCTCGCTACCGAATCGGCGCGTGCGGCCCTGACCTATGCGTTTGGCACTCAGGCGTGCGACTCAGTCGTGGTGATTGTCGAGCCTGAACACGTTGCGTCGCTACGGGTTGCCGAAAAGGCTGGCTTTCGCAGTTTTCAGGAGGTGGTGTTCCATGGAAAGACGGTTCGGTTGTATCGACTGACACGCGACGAGTGGAGCCGTTCGTCAGCTTCCAACTCGGTTCGAGATTGAAGGTGTCGAACGGGCGGTATTGGCGCCGAACCCGTGCATTTCTAAGGCGCCGGTTCAGAGAACGTTTCCCCTACGTTTCTCCGTGGCCCTCCGTGGCCACTGTGGTTTTCTCTCCTCCCTACGCCATCGCACCGCGCGAAACCACCGGCTCGATGCCCTGGCTGGCCAGGTATTCGTCATAGGTGCCGCGGAAGTCGACGATGCGGTTGGGGGTGATTTCCAGGATGCGCGTGGCCAGCGAGGAGACGAACTCGCGGTCGTGGCTGACGAAGATGAGCGTGCCGGGGTAGTTTTCCAGCGCCAGGTTGAGCGATTCGATGGACTCCATGTCCAGGTGATTGGTGGGTTCGTCCATGACCATGACGTTGGGTTCTTCCAGCATGAGTCTGCCGAACAGCATGCGGCCCTGCTCGCCGCCGGAGATCACCTTCACAGACTTGCCCAGTTCGTCGGACGAGAACAGCAACCGGCCGAGGGTGCCGCGGATCCACTGCTCGTCATGACGTGGCTTGGCCCACTGGCGCATCCACTCGAACAGGGTCATGTCCTTGGCGAAGTCGGCCGCGTGGTCCTGGGCGAAGTAGCCGATCTGCACGTTCTCTGACCACTTCACTGCGCCGGTATCTGCGGGCAGATCGCCCACCAGGCAGCGCAGCAGCGTGGTCTTGCCGATGCCGTTCTGGCCGATGACGGCGATGCGCTCGCCCACTTCCACCATCAGGTTCAGGTCTTTGAACAGCGGCTTGTCGTAGCCCTTGGCAAGCCCCTCCACTTCCAGGGCGAGGCGGAACAGCTTCTTTTCCTGGTTGAAGCGGATGAAGGGGTTCTGGCGGCTGGACGGCTTGACCTCTTCCAGCTTGATCTTGTCGATCTGGCGCGCGCGCGAGGTGGCCTGCTTGGCCTTCGATGCGTTGGCGGAGAAGCGGCTGACGAAGTTTTGCAGTTCGGCGATCTGCGCCTTCTTCTTGGCGTTGTCGGCCAGCAGACGCTCGCGCGCCTGGGTGGCAGCGGTCATGTAATCGTCGTAGTTGCCCGGATACACGCGCAGCTCGCCGTAGTCGAGGTCGGCCATGTGGGTGCACACGGAATTCAGGAAGTGGCGGTCATGGGAGATGATCACCATGGTGCTGTTGCGCCCGTTGAGCACGCCTTCCAGCCAGCGGATGGTGTTGATGTCCAGGTTGTTGGTGGGCTCGTCGAGCAGCAGGATGTCCGGGTCGGCGAACAGGGCCTGCGCCAGCAGCACGCGCAGTTTCCAGCCCGGCGCCACCGCGCTCATGGGACCGAAGTGCTGTTCCACAGGGATGCCCACGCCCATGAGCAGTTCGCCGGCGCGCGATTCCGCGGTGTAGCCGTCCAGCTCGGCGAAACGCACTTCCAGGTCGGCCACCTTCATGCCGTCCTCTTCGCTCATCTCGGGCAGCGAGTAGATGCGGTCGCGCTCGCGCTTCACATCCCACAGCTCCGTGTGGCCCATGATCACCGTATCGATCACCGTGTACTGTTCGAAGGCGAACTGGTCCTGGCGCAGCTTGCCGAGGCGCTCGTTCGGGTCGAGCGAGACGTTGCCTGCGGTTGGCGCGAGGTCGCCGCCCAGGATCTTCATCAGTGTGGACTTGCCGCAGCCGTTGGCGCCGATGAGGCCGTAACGGTTGCCGTTGCCGAACTTGACGGAGATGTTCTCGAACAGGGGCTTGGCCCCGAACTGCATGGTGATGTTGGCGGTGGTGAGCAAAGCGGAATTACCTGCTGACGATATGGTTATGGGGGGTAGCCCCAAAAAAGAACCGCGCATGTTACCAGAATGCGCGGCACGCCGTCGGCAAGACAGCGGCGTCGAAATCCGGGACAATGCGCGCCTTGCTTAACCCCCACAGGATTCCCGCATGCGAAAACTTGCCGCCGTCTTCCCCCTGCTGTTCGCCGCTCTCCTTCTCGTCGCGCTTCCCTACGATGCCGAAGCCAAGCGCATGGGCTTTGGCGGCAACATGGGCCGGCAATACAGCGTGCCCAAGCGCAGCGTCACCCCCCCGGCCACGGCGCCACGCCAGGCCCAGGCGGCACCCGCCGCAGGCGCGGCGAAGAGCGGCGCGAGCCGCTGGTTCGGTCCGCTCGCCGGACTGGTGGCCGGTGGCCTGCTCGCCTCGCTGCTGTTCGGCGACGCCTTCGAGGGGATCCAGTTCATGGACGTCCTCATGCTCGCGGCCGTCGCCTTCGGCATCGTCATGCTGCTGCGCGCCCTGCGCCGTCCTGCACCGGCCCAGCTGCGCACCGCACAGGGTCCGGCCTTCGGCAGCGACGCCTTCACGCCCGCGGGCGGCACCGTGATGAATGCCGCGCCCGCCGCCGGTCAGTTCGATGCGCCCACCTGGTTCGACGAAGAGGGTTTCATCAAAGGCGCCCGCACCCACTTCATCCGCCTGCAGGCCGCCTGGGACAAGGGCGACATGAAGGACATCGCCGAATACACCACGCCCGAACTGTTCGCCAGCCTGCAGGCCGAGCGCCTGAGCAGCGGTCAGGAGCGTCATTACACCGAAGTGGTTTACCTCGATTCTGAATTACTCGGCATGCAGCGCGACGGCAACGACGCCGTGGCCAGCATCCGCTTCTTCGGCGGCATCCGTGAGGAAGAGAACGGCCCTGTGGAAGAGTTCTCGGAGATCTGGCACGTCATCCACGCCTGGGACAGCGCCCAGGGCGACTGGTACGTGGCCGGCATCCAGCAGCACTGATCGAGTCGGAGTGCGGGCCCGTCCCGCACTCCCTTGCTTCGTTCGGGCCACGTCGCCGCCGCCTAGCGTGACCGCCTGCACCTTCACATCGCACAGCACCCGATGCCCGCAGCCGTAGGTCAGGTTGCGCGCAGCGCTGCCTGACATGCCCCGTTTCCTTCCACAATCCGGTTCTTATTTCGGGGCCCAGCGCGCCCCCGTGAATCTGTGCGCCGACGAGCCCTAGCTGACTTCTTGGCTTTGCACACAAGCGAACTCCGACACCGGGATGGGGTCAACAGGCAGGCACGCAGCTGGTATCCTAGTGGGTCTTTTTGTGCGCCCGATGCAAGCTTGATGAATCCGCAACGCCCTCGCCCCGCAGTTTTCCTTACCGCGCCCTCCCGGCGCGCCGGATGCGCCCGCCCATGAGCCTGCCTCCGTACACCACGCAGGACGTCGAACGCTGGTTCGGCGCTCGCCAGGTCGAGAAGGCGGCGGGTTACGTGGGCTCGGTGCGCAACCTCGCCGTGCGCGCGGACCGTCTGACGGCCGAGGTGCCGGGCACGGCGGTGAAACCCTACCGCGTCACCATCACCTTCTATGCCGGCCGACGCGGCCCCGCCACCGGCGTGCACGCCCGCTGCACCTGCCCGGTAGGCTGGAACTGCAAGCACACCGCGGCCGCCCTGCTGGCCGCCTTGCGCACCCGCTCATCGCCCAGCACCGTCAATCCGTCGGTGCTCGCCTGGCTGGACGCCTTCCGCGCGGAAGAACGCCCGGCCGCCACACGCGCCAAGAAGCCGCCTGCCCGCACGCAGGTGCTGCTGTACCGCCTTGAGGCGCCGGATTATCACGGCACGTCCTGGCGGGTCGGCTTCTTGAAGGGCTACCGCACCCGCGCCGGCGACATCACCCCGCCGCTGGAAGACTGGAATAACGTGGAGCGCGCCCTGCGACAGCCGCCACGCTTCGTCGATCAGGACGACCTGGCCATCCTGCGTCTGCTGTGGCTGCAACAGGACAGCGAACATACCTACAGCGGCACCTATCCCCTGGCAGGACCGCACGGCGCCGAACTCATGCAGCGGCTGCTCGCCTCGGGCCGCCTCACGTACGGCGACGAGGACACCGACGTCCTGGTCGACCTGCAACCCGGTGACGAGCGCATCGGCACCCTCACCTGGCGCCAGGATGCCCTCGGCCGCCTGGTGCCGGACATGACCGTCATGCCCGCCGCACTCGCGGTGATCCCGGTGGGCGGCCTGTGGTACCTGGACCCAAAGACGCACACCCTCGGCCCGGTGCACAGCGCGTTGCCCACGGCGAAGCTGGAGCGCCTGCTGAGCATTCCGCCCCTGGAAGCCCCGGACCTGCCCGTGGTGGCCTCGGCCCTCGCCGAGTTGGCGCCGCAGGTGCCCGCGCCGTCGCCGCCGGTGCTGCGGGTCATCGACCAGGAGCCGGTGCCGGTGCTGGAACTGGATACCGCGGAGATCGTGTTTGTGCGCGATTACCGCGACTACCCCACCTTCCAAACGGCCTTCGATTACGCGCGCCCGGCGTTTCGTTATGGCGACGTCCGCGTGCCCGCCGATGAACCCACGGAATTCCTCACCGACGCGCAGGGCGAGCCCGTGCGCGTGGTGCGCAACCTGGACAGGGAAGCGAAGTGGCTGAAGTCGCTGCGCACCTACCAGCTCTCCAAGGTGCCGGTCCAGGCGCTGTATACGCACAGCCGCCCGAGCGGCTTGATCTACGGCCTGCCCAGCCCCGACGCCTGGCCCACCTTCATGCAGATTGACGTGCCGCGCCTGCGCGCGGCCGGCTGGGAAGTGCGCCATGCGCAAAACTTCCGCCACCACATGGTGCCGGTGGAGGCCTGGGACGCCGAGCTCTCCGACGAAGGCGGCTGGTTCAACCTGGACATGGGCATCGTGGTGGAGGGCCGCCGCGTGCCGCTGCCGCCGCTGCTGCAAAACCTGCTCAAGCGCGACGCGCGCTGGCTCGACGCCGCGGCGGTCGAGGCCTTTGCCGACGAGGAGATCGTTCCGCTCATCACCCCTGACGGCGTGCGCGTGGCCGTGCCGGCGGCGCGCCTGAAGCCGCTGGTGCGCACACTCATCGACCTGTTCGACGGCGCGGCCGACGACACCCTGCGCCTGTCGCGCCTCGACGCACCGCGCCTCGCCGAACTGGCGAACATGGCGCACTGGCAGTTCAAGGGTACCGAGGATGTGCGCCGGCTGGCCGAACGCCTGCAGGAGAGCCAAGGCATCCGGGACATACCCGCGCCCGAGGGCTTCACGCTGCAACTGCGACCCTACCAGCGCGAGGGCCTCGCCTGGCTGCAATTCCTGCGCGAACAGGAACTGGCCGGCGTGCTCGCCGACGACATGGGCCTCGGCAAGACCGCCCAGGCGCTCGCCCACCTGCTCACGGAGAAGAACGCCGGCCGCCTGGATCGCCCGGCCCTGGTGGTACTGCCCACCTCGCTGCTGTTCAACTGGCGCCGCGAGGCCGCGCGCTGCGCCCCTGCCCTGCGCGTGCTGCCGTTGCACGGCCCGCTGCGCAAGGAACAGTTCGCGCAGATCCCGGACCACGACGTGGTGCTCACCACCTATCCGCTGCTGTGGCGCGATGCGGACGAACTGGGCGCATACGAATACCACATGCTCATCCTCGACGAGGCGCAGACGGTCAAGAACGTCGCCAGCAAGGCGGCCCAGGTGATCCGTACGCTCAAATCGCGCCACCGCCTGTGCATCACCGGCACGCCGCTGGAAAATCATCTCGGCGAGCTGTGGGCGCAGTTCGATTTCCTGCTGCCGGGTTTCCTCGGCGACCTGAAGGACTTCACGCGGCGTTTCCGCACCCCCATCGAGAAACACAGCGATGCACTGCGCCGCGACGTGCTGGCGAAACGCGTGAAACCCTTCCTGCTGCGCCGCCGCAAGGAGGACGTGGCCAAGGAACTGCCGCCCAAGAGCATCATCGTGCGCAGTGTGGAGCTGGAGGGAAGTCAGCGTGACCTTTACGAGACCGTGCGCAGCGCCATGGACGACAAGGTGCGCGAGGCGGTGGCTGCACAGGGTTTTGCGCGCAGCCAGATCGTCATCCTCGACGCGCTGCTCAAGCTGCGGCAGGTGTGTTGCGATCCGCGCCTGGTGAAGACCCCGGCCGCCGCGCGCGTGAAGGAACGCGCCAAGCTGGATCTGCTCATGGAAATGCTGCCGGAGCTGGTGGACGAGGGGCGACGCATCCTGGTCTTCTCGCAGTTCACCGCCATGCTCGACCTCATCGGCGCCGCGCTCGACAAGCGCGAGCTGCCCTATGTGGTGCTCACCGGCGAGACGCGCCGGCGCGACAAGGTCATCGACCGCTTCCAGGGCGGCGAGGTGCCGATCTTCCTCATCAGCCTCAAGGCCGGCGGGGTCGGCCTCAACCTCACCGCCGCGGACACGGTGATTCACTTCGATCCGTGGTGGAATCCGGCGGTGGAAAATCAGGCCACCGACCGCGCCCACCGCATCGGCCAGACGCGCAACGTGTTCGTCTACAAACTGGTGGTGGCCGGGAGCATCGAGGAAAAGATCCTCGCCCTGCAGGAAAAGAAGGCCAGCCTCGCCGCCGGCGTGCTCTCCGAAGATGCCGCTGCCCTGGCCAAGTTCAGCGAGGCCGACATCGCCGGGCTGCTGGCGCCGTTGCCGCAATAACCGTTCTTCTGCCATAGGAGCGGGCTCAGCGCGATGAAAACCATCGCGGCCTGAGGCCGCTCCCGCCCTGTGATCACCGGGTTTGTGGGAGCGAGCTTCTGCTCGCGACAAGCCAGGAGGCCGCAGCCGGGAATTCGCGAGCGGAAGCTCGCTCCCACGCACGCGTAAGACGGTATCTACATCGGATGCCCAGTATTCATCCCGATACAGCCTGCTTTTCGAACCCGCTCACATTCGCTGCATTCACGACTGTCCAGCGGCTGCGCTATCATGCGCGTCTAGCCCGTTCTTGTATTTCCCCCATAAGAAAACCATGGGACGGTAGCCCGAACCATGAGATATGCCATGCCTTCCACTTCCCGGTACCTGCTTCCCTGGTTGCTCATGCCCCTGCTGGCGGGTTGCGCCGGGCACATGCCCTGGCAGGCCAACGAGGAGCTGAACCAGCGGCTCGCACGCTGTGAGACGCGCCTTGGGACGCAACTGGAGCTGAACCAGTCACTGCTCCTCCGACAGGAGGAATTGCAGGCCGATCTCGATGTGCGACTGGATCGCCTGGAAGACCTGCTGAGGGACAACGGCTCCACCGACAAGGCGAATGCCGATGTCGCCTGCACTACCCCGCCGCCCGGCGAGAAGGTGGTGTTCGGCCGCCTGGAATGGGTCAGCATCCAGGGCGTCGAGAAACGCCTGAAGGCGCGCATCGATACCGGCGCGGCCACCTCATCACTGCACGCCGAGAACATCGTCGAGTTCGAACGGGACGGCAAGCGCTGGGTGCGCTTCACCCCCGACAAGCAGAGCGGCGCCGCCGCCCTGGAAGCCCCCATCGCGCGCTACATCCGCATCCGGCAGGCCTCCGCGACCGGCACGGAGCGCCGCCCCGTGGTGACGCTCCCCGTGAAGCTCGGGCGCGTGACACAACCTGCCGAGTTCTCCCTCACGGACCGCGAACAAATGCTCTACCCCGTGTTGCTTGGCCGCAATTTCTTCATGGACATCGCCCTCGTGGACGTAGGCCGCAAGTTCGTGGAATCCGGCCAGCGCCCACCACCCGCCGCGGATGACACCCCGTGAAATCCCGCACGCCGTTCTACGCACTGGTAGCCGGTCTGTTCATCGCGGGCGTGGTGCTGATCGCCATTCAGCGGTATGGGTACGACGTGCCGCTGCTGCCTGGTGAACACCGCGAGATCTGGGAGGTCGAGGCGCAGGTGCACTTCGAGGCCACCGGCGACCCGGTGCTGGTTTCCCTGGCGGTCCCCGACCAACCGGCCGGGTACCGGCGCCTGAGCGAACACACGGTTTCGCCGGGTTACGGCGCCAGCGTGGTGGAACCGGCCACCGGCAGGCGCGTGGAATGGTCCATCCGCCGCGCCGCCGGGCCGCAGACCCTCTACTACAAGGCCCGCCTGCTGCATGGCGACACCGAATCGACACTTCCTGTGCCCGCAGCACCTGCCGCGCCAGGAATGCTGGTACGCGACGAGGCCTTCAGGGCATCGGCCGAACAATTGCTCGGCGAGGCCTATGCCAGATCGGCCTCGCCCTTCTCCCTCGCGCGCGAACTGGCGCGCAGGCTCACCCAGCCACCGCTCGGCGATCACGCGCATCTGCTGCTCTCCCAAGCCGGTCATGCGGAGGTGCTGGTGGACCTGCTTGCGCGCGCCGGTGTGCACGCCACGGTGGTGCGTGGCATCTACTTGCGCGACGGCCGCCGTCAGCAAAAGCTTGAGGCCTTCGTGCAGGTGTACGACGGCGATCGGGCGCAGTTCTTCAATCCGCGCACGGGGCGCGAAGGCCGCCCGGCGGATCTGCTGCTCTGGGAAGTGCACGGCGCACCGGTGCTGGACGTGGTGGGCGGCGCGAACTCCACACTGCTGTTTTCCATGATCAAGCAATACCAGCCCGCGTTGGAGGTCTCCCACACGCTGCAAAAGGCCGACGCGCTGCTGAACTTCAGCATCCACAGCCTGCCCGTGGAAGAGCGGGCCATGTTCCAGAACCTGCTGCTGATTCCGGTGGGTGCGCTGATGGTCGTGCTGCTGCGCGTGTTCGTGGGCATCCGCACCGCCGGCACCTTCATGCCGGTACTGATCGCGCTGGCCTTCATGCAGACCTCGCTGCTCGCCGGCGTGCCGCTGTTCATCCTGCTCATCAGCGTCGGCCTGTGGTTACGCTCCTACGTATCGCGCCTGAACCTGCTGCTGGTGTCGCGCGTGTCGGCCGTGATCATCGCCGTGGTCGGCCTCATCGGCCTGTTCTCCGTCGTGAGCTTCCACCTGGGGCTCAATGCGGGCCTCAAACTCATGTTCTTCCCCATGGTCATCATCTCCTGGACCATCGAACGCATGTCCATCCTGTGGGAAGAAGAAGGTCCGCGCGAAGTCATCGTGCAGACCGGCGGCAGCCTGCTCACCGCGGTCATCGCCTTTCTGGTGATGAACAATGCCATCGTGAAACATGTCGCCTTCAACTTCATCGGCCTGCAACTGGTGATCCTGTCGGTGGTCGTCGCCGCGGGCAGCTACACCGGCTACCGCCTGCTGGAACTGCGGCGCTTCGCCGGCATGCGGGAACAGCTCGATGTTCATTAAACCCGGCGAGTTGCGCAGGCTCGGCATCGTCGGCATGAACCGGCGCAACCTGCGCTACATCCACACCTACAACGATCGTTCCCGCTACCCGGCGGTGGACGACAAGCTGCAGACCAAGCTGCTGGCGCACGAGGCCGGCATCGCCACGGCCCAGGTGCTCGCGGTAGTGCGCCGCCCCCACGAGGTGCGTCACCTGAGCACCGGACTGCCGAGGCACGGCTTCGTGCTCAAGCCCGCCAAGGGCAGCGGCGGCAAGGGCATCCTGGTCATCCGCGAGAGCGGCGAGCGCGGGCACCGGAAGAGCAACGGCCACTGGATCAGCGATCAAGACCTGCAGCGCCACGCCCACAACACCCTCGCCGGCCTGTTCAGCCTGGCCGGCACGCCCGACGTGCTCATCGTCGAGGAACTCATCCACTGCGACGACACCTTCGCCGACTACAGCGTGGAAGGCGTGCCCGACATCCGCATCATCGTGTTCCGCGGCTTTCCCGTCATGGCCATGCTGCGGCTCGCCACCCACGCCTCGGATGGCAAGGCCAATCTCCACCAGGG
>Ga0265293_10000962_pt1 | contig 65774 bp, 52 predicted proteins | sample Munlanlewell138R_FD_192505 | JGI IMG/M metagenome (GOLD analysis project Ga0265293, IMG submission 192505) | Leachate microbial communities from a municipal landfill in Southern Ontario, Canada - Leachate well 138R | ecosystem: Engineered > Solid waste > Landfill > Unclassified | place: Canada... | reverse complement strand
GTTTCTATAAACAAAAGCAAAAAAAAAATCTACTCGGTAACTTGAGTGAACGTTGCGAAGCATATAATATACGGATGTATTATAAGTGAAGGAAGGTAAAGAGATATTTTATATGGATGTAAAATATTGAATGGTACCGAATGATTATTTTTTTGCGTTAGTGTAATGATACAAAAATCAAAAGCGAGATCCCGGCTCAGAATAGTACCGGGATGATAATAATAATAAAAGTTACATAGTTTAAGGGGTTGAGGGTTTAAAAACTCACTAAAAAAACAAGAGCTTTTTCACCCTTTACCCTTTCACTATTTCACGCTTTTATTAATTAGCAACTTGTTGCGTTAATTGTGACTTTTGTCACGCTAATTGTTTTTCACTCTTTTACATCTCATCCCCTAAGTATTTATCTTTTTCAAGATAATTCTGAACATAATCTCTAACGCTTTCATCAAGTGAAGTTAACTCACCTTTATATCCAGCTTTTCTTAACTTTGATATATCAGCTTGAGTAAAATACTGATACTTACCTTTTAAGTGTTTTGGCATATCAATATAATCAATATTTGGTTTAAGATTTAAAGCTTTAAAAATAGCATTCATTAAAGAATTCCACGTATTTGCCTGACCAGAACCTATATTATAGAGACCTGTGACTTTTGGATTTTTTATAAAAAACATTATAGTATCTACTGCATCTTTAACATAAAAGAAATCTCTTTTCTGCTCACCATCTTTAAAATCCGATATATCAGACTTAAAAAGATTAACTTTACCTGTTTCTTTTATCTGATAATAAGCTTTATTAACCATACTTCTCATATCATCTTTATGATTTTCATTTGGTCCAAATATATTAAAGAATTTAAGTCCAACCAATTTATCTAAAACTTTATTTTTCTTAGCCCATTGATCAAACATTTGTTTGGAATAACCATACATATTAAGTGGTCTTAAATTGTCAATTGAACTTTCATCATCATTATAACTATTTGCCCCATCACCATAAGTTGCAGCACTTGATGCGTAAATAAATCTTATATTGTTATTTAAACAAAATTCTGCAAGGATTTTTGTATATTCAAAATTGTTTTCAACAAGATATGAAGCGTTTTTTTGAGTTGTTGAAGAACAAGCTCCCATGTGAATTATTGCTTTTATATTGTCGAATTTTTGGGGATTCTCACATATATTATATAAAAATTCATCTTTTTCAATATAATCTATATAATCTAATGCTCTAAGGTTTTTCCATTTTTCACTTTCTCCAAGATAATCTACAATTAATATATCTTTTATTCCGAGTTTATTAAGTTTCCATACAACAGCACTTCCTATAAATCCAGCTCCACCTGTTACTATATACATCAAATCCTCCGAATCATCATTTATAACTGTATTTTATCACAAGTGATATATTATCTGTATTAAATCCTTTTACATGACCACTTATTGTATTTTCAATACCTGCACCCATTACAATACCGTTATTTACTTCTGTTTCTTTTATATAATTGGAAATTAGTTCATTAAGACCTTTTCCTTTAAAACTAAGACTAGACATTTCAGAATTAATCAAGGTATATTCTCCAGATTTAACATAATTACCTGAAAAGGCTGTATTTAATTTACCTAATATTTTCTTTTCTTTGATTTTCCATGAAATTCCTGACCAATGATTAAGTTCAATATCTTCAACAACTATACTGTCTTTGATTGCATCAAATTGAGCAAAATCAAATTTTACATAAACTTGATAATATTCATTTTCATACTGTCCATAAGGAAAATTACCAAACATATATTTAAAACCACTATCAAAATGTGAGAATGTTACATCTGTATAAATATGTTCTGAGGAATTTTTTTCCATTTTAAGTACTTTTATCTCAGTAGGTTTTATTTTTTTACTAATTGTAAATGAGCTTCCTGTCTGATAATAATCAAGAAATTTATTTAATATATCTCTCCAGCCTGAATCTTTTGAAAATCTGAGTTTTTCATATGATTCTTTAAGATAAATATCTCTTCTAAACGGTAAATATACTGAAATTCCATGAGCTTTAGAAATATCAACTGCACTTTGTGAAGATATTGGATTTGTCTGGGTTATGCTGTTTTCAATTACTGTATCATATATTGCTAAAAGTACATCAACTGCCAATCTATCAAGCTTTTTATCTTTTACATCTCTTGCAAAAACTCCTAAAAAATGATAAAGATCTGCATTTTCATTTCTATTAAAATGACAAGCTTCATTAACTGAATTTTTGAATGTTTCAAAATTTTTAACAAATGATGTGTTCAAATATTGCTGAAATCTTTTTATTCTCCAAACAAGGTCATAAATCTTACTTAAATCCACTGCTGAAAGACATACATTAAAATCAGTTTGACCCTCATATTTTTGTGTATAAGCTTTTACAATTGCAGAGCTTATTTTTTCTGGATAACCATAATTATCAATAAACGCCTGAAAAACCTTCTCATAAGGCCAAAATCCTGGTTGAACCTGCTGAGAACCAATCATTATATCTGCTCCCATACTAACTGCTGTCATAACTTCTACCATTTGCATCATTGAAGCGTCAAAACCAAGGATTTTTATGTTTTTCTTTAATATACTATTTATTACTGGGAATGCATCTTCTAATTCTTGTATTGTTAAAAAATCATTATTTGAAGTTGAATCATAACATACTGCTCTTGAACCATTTCTTTCATTGTACCAGCCATCACCAAAACCCCACATTATAAGTGAATAGTTTTTTGCATTATGATTAATGTCACAATATCTCACAAAGTTCTTTAAAGTTTCAGGATCGCCCATATTAGCTTCAGCTGGATAAAAATTTATATAATCAGAATTTATAACTCCCACTTGTGTATCTTTTTTTATTGTATATATTCTTGTTCCAGTCCAGTCTGGATTTGTAACTAGATAACCTGGTGCTCTATCCCATAAAACAACAAATTCAATATCACTATAACCATTATAAAGGCTTCCGATTTTTTCCATTTCATCAACTGCATTAAAAGAAGCTGCTTCAAAATCATTATCTGCTGCCATATATATCATAACAGTCCATTCATTTTGTCCAAAAGCCATAATACTTAAAATAAACATTATTAAAATTAAAAAATATCTTTTCATAAATAACTCCTTTGAAAAACCTCATTCATAATGATATTGCAATACTAACCTTATTTTTTCTTTTTTTAATCCTTTAATAAATCCTGGTTGTTTTCCAAGCATTCCATATCCAATAACAATGCCTGTTTGTTGTTCTTCTTTTTTCATCCATTTACTAATTTTTTGTTTAAATAACAAACCTGTTATAGAACTTGTGGTAAATTTAATATCAGACAATAAATCCATATCTGAATCCTGTATATAATTACCTTTACTTGAACTTTTAGTTATAGCAACAATATCTTTATTATCAAGTCTAATTTGTGCTCCATTATAGTATAAAATTGCATTATCAAGAACAACTGAAGATGTATCATAACCGAATATATCTACATTGAATTTAACATAAACCTGATAATAATCATCTTCATAAGGCGAGTATGGATAATTCCCAACTATAAAATCATAACCATGCATAAAATCTTTTTGTGTTACTTTTGAATATTCATAATCTTTTTTTACTTTTTTTGCTCTATATACTTCAAATTCAATAGGTTCAAACTGAGAAGTCATTATTTCATTATTTGAACCTGTAAGTATTGAAAAATACTTCATAATAACAGCATCCCATCTTGATATTGAAGCAAAATACATTTGAGAATAATCAGGATAATAATCTCCTGGTCTGTAAGGAGCATAAAAAGCAAGTCCTGCTGCATTATCCATTTTTATTTCATCTTGATATACAGTGTTATTAAAAGTAACTTTGTTATATACAATTGAATCGTAAACTTTTTCAAGTACTTCTTTTGATAATCTTTTTATTTCATTATCATTAACATTTTGATGTAAAAGAGAAAGAAAATGATAAAGGTCTACATAAAAATCATAAGAAAAATAAACTGCCGAGCCATAAGCTTTTTTAAATTCTCTAAAAATATGAGGCATATTGATATATAAAGCTGAGTTAAGCTTTTTCATACTTAAAGTAATATCAAGAAGTTTATTAAGATTAATTGTTGAAAGAGTTACATTCCAGCAACCTGGCATTCCATCATAATATTTTATATATTCATCAACAATATTTTTACATATATTATCTTTGCTATCTTTATTAATATAAAATTGAGGAATAACTTTATCATAAGGCCATCCACCACCAGGTTCAGTCTGCTCAGAAGCAACCATATAATCAGCATAATCAGCTATAATTAGTCCTACTTCAATAAGTTGCATAAGACAAGCATCAAAACCTATAATATCAAGCTTTTTCTTTGTTTTAGCTTTAAAAACAGATAATCCTTCCTGAAGTTCAAACATATTAAGATGATCATTTGAATAATCATCAGAACATATAGATTTATTATGAGGTTTTTCTTCATCCCTAAGCCATCCATTACCATGGTCCCACATAATAAGCATATTCTGCTTACCTAAATAATTATCAGCACAAAAAACAAGAAAATCTTTTAATGTCTGAGAATCTCCCATATTTTTTTCATCCAAATCAACAAGAAGTTCTGATTTACAAGCACCTACAGTAGAATCTGCTTTTATCCTGTATATTCTAGTCCCTGTCCAGTTTCCATCAGCTGTTGAATAACCTTCAGCTCTATCCCATAATATTATTACTTCTACACCATGAACTTGAGAAAAAACCGATTCCATCTCATCAACATCTTCAATTGAATAAGGTTCAAGATTGTTATCTGCACAAAGATAAACCATAACAGTCCATTCAGGCTGTGCTGAATAGCACATATTAAAAGAAATTATAAAAAAAAATAAAAAAAATAGAATAGTACTGTTGAAGAATTTATTAGCTTTCATAAGGGCCTCCAAAAAAAGTGCCCTCTCTTTAAAAATTATTATTAAAGTATATTATATCAGAAATCAAAGGAAATAACAAATATTACCTTGTTATATTGACAAGGCAGGTTTTATGCTTTGTCATATTATGACTTCAGCATAGATTGCTGACTTATAATATTATGATTGTCAGCGATTTTGAGCTTCGCTCAAGGTTTAAACCTAGTTTTACTCGTAAAACTATATCGTGAGCATAGCGAACTATCTTGTTTTAGAACATCGTGCATTTATGCACAAACCCTTTTCCTGTTTTTCTCACAATCTTCCATCTGAGTATTTTTTTGGAAAAACTCCTTTTACATCGTATATAACATTGTTTTCTTCAAGAAACTCTAAAAGCTCTTCTTTTTTTAATTTTAAAAACTGATTATGTCCTACTGAAATAATAACTGCATTATATTTTTTTTGAGGTTTTTCTTTCATTATAGAAATCCCATATTCATGCTCTGTTTCTTCTGTATCAGCCCATGGATCCCATATATCAATACTTATATGAAAACTTTTTAACTCTTCATAAATATCAATAACTCTTGTGTTTCTTGTATCAGGACAGTTTTCTTTAAATGTAAAACCCATCATTAATACATTAGAATCAACAACTTGTATCTTTTTTCTTGTCATAAGTTTAATAACTTGCTCAGCAACATATTTACCCATGCCATCATTAGTTCTTCTGCCAGCAAGTATCATTTGAGGATGAAATCCTTCATACTGAGCTTTAAAAGTTAGATAATAAGGATCAACTCCAATACAATGTCCTCCAACAAGTCCTGGTGAAAATGGTAAAAAATTCCATTTAGTTCCAGCAGCTTCGAGAACTTCTTTTGTATCAATTCCTATTTTATTAAAAAGCATAGCAAGTTCATTTATAAGTGCTATATTAACATCTCTTTGAGTGTTTTCTATTACTTTAGCAGCTTCAGCCACTTTTATTGAAGGAGCTTTATGAACTCCAGCTTTAACGACTGATAAATATACATTTGCAATTCTATCACAAGCTTCTTTTGTAGAACCTGATACTACTTTTAATATTTTTGTAAATGTATGCTCTTTATCACCTGGATTAATTCTTTCAGGAGAATATCCTACAAAAAAATCTTCATTGAATTTAAGATTTGACTCTCTTTCAAGAATATTGACACATATTTCTTCGGTTACTCCTGGATAAACAGTTGATTCATATACTACATAATCTCCTTTTTTAAGAATAGAACCAACAGTTTCTGTAGCTGATATAACTGGTGAAAGGTCTGGTACTTTATATTCATCAATAGGAGTTGGAACTGTAACAACAAAAAAATTACAATCTTTTATATCTTCTATGCTGTGACTTACTTTAAGTCTCTTTGCAGCTTTGAATTTTTCTTCTGAAACTTCATTTGTCTTATCTATTCCATTCATAAGTTCAGCAATTCTTTTTTTCTTTACATCGAATCCTACAACATCAATTATCCTTCCAAATTCAACGGCAAGAGGAAATCCCACATAACCTAATCCAATTACACCCATTTTTATATTTTCCACCAAATCCTCCACTAAATTTCAAACAAAAAAAGCTCTGATATATTTATCAAAGCTTTTTTAATATTATTCATTTCAATTAAATTCAATCAAATTTATTCCTGAATCTTTAACTCTGGATAAAATATTTTGCTACCTTCTTGAGCATAATAAACATAATCATCATTATTATACTTTGCAAGTCTTGAAGCAAACAATGGTGTATTATATACTCTTTTGGAGATTTTAAAGAAATCATCACCTTTAATTGCTTTTATCATAAGAGTATTATGAGGTACTCTAAGTTTCATACCAGGCCATATAATTCTTTTTTGAAGATTTATACCATTATATCCTGCAAGGAATTTCCACATACTGTTATCGCCATAAATTCTGCCCGCAATTTCCCATAAAGTCTCACCTTTTTCAACAGTTACAATATAATCTCTATTTACAATTTTACCTGGAAACATTATTTTTCTACCTGGATATATTTTAGTTGCATCATTTATATTGTTATAATCTGCAATTTTTTGATAAGAATATGGATCTATATAATATTCAAGTGCAATACTCCATAATGTATCATTAGGTCTTACAATATAAAAGAAATCTTCTTTATTTTCATAAGTTGGAGATTTTCTTTTTATATTTTCTTTAACTTCAATTTTTTCAATTGTTGCAGCAGTTGTAATTGATTTTTCTTCGATTTTAGGCTGAAAAACTTCTTCTTCATATTCATCTTCTTCTTCAAATTTCATTTCATCAACAGGTGCTTTCACATCCTCCTGAATAATTGGTTCTATTTTATTGTCAGTAACCTTTATCTCTGGTTTTTCTGAACTACAAGTCCTAATAAGAAGGATTGCTGCTATCACTACAATAATAATTCCGATTACTTTTTTGTTCATGTTTCCTCCAAAATTTTTTTTACCTTTTTAAAACCATGTCCAATTTCAAATTTTTTCATGTTTATAAAAAGATCATGCCTTTCTTTATAATTTTCGGCAAAATCGATAATCTTATTAACAGTATTATTATAATAAGCAATTTTTTTTACAATTTTAAGTTTTTCAAGTTGCTCTACACTTTTTATTTGATGGTGTACTTGCGGCCACACAAGAGTTGGAATATTCATCTTTACAAACTCATACATTGTTATTCCACCCGAAACAATACCAATATCACTCTTTTGTGCAAAATCATAAAATATTGTTTTATTATTTAAAATATTAACATTTAAACCTTTATATTTCAAATATTCATTATATCTTATGCCAGGAAGTATATTTAAAAAGTATTTATCTTTAAGATTTTTTATAAGAAAAGGGATGTTTTCCCTAACATCTGTTCCGCCAAGTGAAATAAATATTGAATTAGTTTTTTTATTTATTTTATTTTTACAATAATTCTCAATAATAGGATTTAATATAAAATTCTTAGCACCTGTATAAAAATTATCAATATCAGACGCAAAATTTTTATTTGCATCCCATAAAATATCTGTATTTTGAGGATTCATATCCTCATCTTCAATAATAAAAGTTTTAGTTTTATCAGTTCTCACAGATAAAATTGTATTTAATGGATTTTTTTGTCTATCAAATATAACCCAATCAGCATTAATAAATTTTAATTTTTCAATAAGTTCAATTTCATTTTCAAAATAAAAAACATTTGAGTCAAAAAGATTATTTAATAAATTTTTATCACCATTAAATAAAAAATAACATTTAACATTATTAAGGTTTTTATATATATAAGCAGTTCTAGCAACATGCCCAAAACCTTGTGACATGCTTCCTTTAAATACAAATGCCAGCTTTTTCAAAAAATTTATCAACTCCATTTTCTTTGTTTAATATTGTGCTTACAGCAATAGGACGACCTATTAAAACTCTATCAGCACCAAGAGCTTTTGCTTTTTTTATATGATTTTCTGTCCTTAATCCACCATCAACCCATATTTCATTGACATAAGGTCTTAATTGCGATTCAAATTCTTTTAAAAGATAAGCTGTTCCCTTACCATTATCAAAAATCCTACCACCATGATTTGATATAACAATTGCATAAGGTCTAACTTTTTGAACAATTTCAAATTGTTTTGTAGAATAAATTCCTTTTATAACAAATGGAATTTTAGTTAATTTTTTTATAGTTAAAAGTTCTTCCCAGCCTTTTTCTTCAAGCTTAACTTTACCTTTGAGATTTACAAGAGTTGCTGAATCAATATCAATTCCAAAAAATTTTATTTTATTTGAAAAAAAACCAATTCTTCTTTTAAGTTCTTCAAATACATAAGGTTTTAAAAAAATCCCACTTTTTTTTCCACCATATTTTTCAATAGCTTCAAGACCATAATGAAGCTTGAAATCAGGATTTCCATCTCCTGCACAATAAAAAACACCATTAACCTGTGAACCTATAGCAAGATAATGTTGAAATTGTCTTTCAGAAAGAAAACCACCCATGTTTTCAGTTGCACCAGTCATTGGAGCTATACCAATTAGCGGATAATCAACTCCTTTTATATCAACTTCAATTTCTTCCCATGAATTATAATTATTTTGAAAAGTTTTACCATTACCAAATCCGCCCATACCAGGAAGAATACCAGCACATAAAACACCATCACAAATTGGACAATTAAAGCATTTTTCATTAAATATTTTATTTACATTATTAATCAATTTAATTCTACCTTTATTGTATTTAAAACTTGTTGATAAATTTTATTAGCTTGTTCAAAATCTTCTGCTGATATAATTACATTGCCAACTTTTCCAATATTACTTACAAGTTCTCCAAATTTATCCCCAGATTTAAGATTATAATGAATAAATTCAACTCCCGGAATTTTTAAAGCTTTTTTGGTATTAGATATTTTTTTGATAATTCCAGTTTGTTGCGGAATAATAGCTCTTTCAATACATATAATGTTTTTTGAAGGTATTAACTCTTTATCTTCAATAAAAAGCCCTAATCTTTGCTTAATAGCAATTTTAAGAGCATCTATTCCGGTTGATATAGGTAAAGTGTGAGATGACATAAAACCACCTGATAATCTACCAGCTATTTCCCCAATCATAAGTTTTCCATTACAGATTTTTATATCACCTTTACACGGACCATTGTAAATGCCCAGTGAATTAGCAGCTTTTTGCATAAAATCAGGGATTTCATTTAATATACTTTGATTTACTCGGCTTGGACATGAATGACCAGTTTCAACAAAATACGGTTCTTTTTCAATATGTCTATCACCAATAACCATAACATAGCATTTTTTATTAAGAATTATACATTCAACAGAAAGTTCTGGACCTTCCATAAATTCTTCAAGAATTACATTTTTATCTTGTGCAAATTTTTGAGTCATTTCAAAATTCTTAATAATATCATTATCATCATTAACTTTTATAACACCCCTTGCTCCCATATTTTCCGAAGGTTTTAAAACAAGAGGAAATTTTAAATTAAATTTAATCCTTTTATTTAAAATATCTTTTAATTCATCTGAATAAACAAATTTTGGCTGATTTATTCTACTTTGAGAAAGCTTTTTTCTCATTGAAATTTTATTAACAATATTATCAGGATTTTCAAATCCTGAATCAAGTCCAAACTCCCTACTTACATAAAAAACAGTTCTGCTCATATCTGTACCAACAGTTAAAACAGCATCGGGTTTTATATTTTGATTTTTTAATGAAGTAATAATAGCCTTATAATCTCTTGTTGATTCATTAATAAAAACATCACAGTTTTGTCTTCCTAGAGCATTTTTATCCATATCAGCACAAATAGTAAAAAAGCCAAGTTCATTGGCTTTTTTAAGTGCAAAATTCTGAAAAAGTCCGCCTCCGATAATTAAAACTTTCATCAGCAAGCAATTCTTTCTTTTATAACTTTTATTCGATTAATATAATAATCTGTATATTCAGGAAACAATAATTTGTTATTTTCAAGAATTAATATTTCAAGTTCAAGTGATTTTTTTATAGCTTCAAAAATATCTTTACATTTTCTAAGATCTACAACAGCAGTTCTTATGTTAATTTTTTCTGTTTTAGTATATTCTTTTATTTTTATAGCATTTAATGGAGTAATTCCACCACCAACCGAAGTTATTTTACCAGCTTTATGAGCAGCATTGACAATTTCTCTAACAAATTCATAAACTTTTGGATGATCAGCTTCTATACCAATTGAACCTGAAAAATCAGATCTTCCTATGGTAATTTGATCAACACTTTCAAAAAAAGGTGAATTTATAATTCTCCCAAGATTTTCAAAACCAGTTATAGATTCAATATTAATAATAGTATTAACATTATCAAGCTCTCCATAATATAATTTCATAGTATTAACAAAAATCTTTAAAGAATAAGGTGATTCAATCATTGGTCCAACAATACCAGAAACACCGATTTTAGCCATTTTTCTAATATCATTTCTAGCTTCACAACCCCCAACTTTAACAATAATCGGGATAATATCGCCAACATTTTCTTGCATATAAGCAATATCTTCAAAAGTATTAGCTTCTGCTTCAGTTCCTAATTTAAGCGAACATGCACCGTATTCTTCTTTCAATTCATAGACAGCATCTCTAATATTACTAAGCAAATTGTGTTTACCTCCGATCATAATACACCTCCTTGTGAACTGTTTATTAAGTGAATGAACAGTTCAGTTATTGTAAAAAATAATACAGCATTTGTCAATGTGTAAAAATACTGCGAGATAGCGAATCAAAATAGTGAAATGCATTTAAAGCTTTTCCTATCTTCCCACTTCACTCTTTCACCATTATATATATATCTTATATTTATCGGAATTTTATTTTAAAGACTTTAATTTTTATTTAATATTTCTTTTATCTTTTTAACAATTATTTTAGATATATCAGATTTAGAGCTTTTTTTGACTAAATATGGTTCTTGAATATTTTTTTCAAATATAATAACTTCATTATTGTCAGTGGCAAAACCAATATCTTTTCTTGAAATATCGTTAAGAACAAGCATATCTAAAGATTTTTGTTTTAATTTTTTTAAACCATTATCAATAAAATTATCAGTTTCAGCAGCAAAACCAATCATCAAAATATCGGGATTTGCAGCACTTACATTTTTAAGAATATCAGGATTTTTAACAAATTTTATATTATTAAGGTCAGCATTTTGTTTTTTTAATTTGCCATCAAAAATAAATTCAGGTCTAAAATCACTTACAGCAGCACATGAAATAAAAGCTGCAACCTTTTTTATATTTTCTTCAACTGCTTTTTCCATGTCAATTGCACTTACAACATTAATGCACAATGCTTTTTTATTAATAACAATATTTTCTGAAATATGACCACAAACTGCAATTACATTAAAATTATTATTAATTAATTCATCAATAATAGCAGATCCCATTTTACCAGTAGACGGATTTGATAAAAATCTAGCCCTATCAAAATATTCCCTAGTAGCACCCAGAGTTATCATTATTGTTTTTTGAGAAGAATTCTCACTAAAATTTAATTTATTTTCAATAAATTCTAAAATTTCTTCAGGTTCTGGCATTTTACCTTTTCCAACAACTCCACAAGCAAGATTTCCAATACATGGTTCCATAAAATAAAAACCATTTTGACTAAGTTTTTGAATATTTTGTTGTAAAATATTATTTTGATACATATCTGAATTCATTGCTGGAACAACAAAAACAGGAGTTTTTAAACCGATTAAAACTGTTGAAAGTAAATCATCACATATTCCGCATGCTGCTTTTCCAATTATGTTTGCAGTAGCAGGAACAATAATAGTAATATCTGCAAAATCTTTTAAAGATATATGGTCAATATCAAATCCTTGTTTTTCCCACATTGAAACATAAACAGGAAAGCCTGATACAGACTCAAAAGTTAATTTAGTAACAAATTTTTGAGCATTTTCTGTTAATACAATTTTTAATTTAGCTCCAGCTTTTCTCAATATACTACATAATATCACAGCTTTATAAGCTGCAATTCCACCACTTACACCAATAAGTATGCGTTTATTCTTAAAAAAGTTCACAATTATCTCCGGTTTTATCTGTCACACTTTGAAATTTAAAATTTGCGAATTAGCGAAATGGTAAAATGGTGAAGTAGGTTTAAAGCTTTTACGGCTCTAATAATTCAACATTACTCTTACCATCTCACCATTTAAACCCTGCGAGATAGCGAAACAGTCAAATAGTGAAATTGATTTAAAACAATCTTTTTCCCATTCACTACTTCACCACTCACCATTCACAGCTTTATTAAAATTTATAAACTCTTCTACAACTTTTATATCTTTCAGTTTTTATTATTCTTTTTAATATTTTATAAGCTCTTTCAACATTATCATTTACAATAAAATACTCATAATTATCAATATAAAGCATTTCTTTAAGTGAATTAAAAAGTCTTTTTTCAATTACCTCATCAGAATCTGTATTTCTTGTAACTAATCTTCTTTGTAATTCAGTATGATCAGGCGGAGCAATAAATATCATAACAGTATCATAAGGAAATTGACCTTTTATCTGAAGACCACCTTGAACATCAACTTCAAGAAGTATATTTTTACCATTTTCAAGAGCATTTTTTAAGGATTGTTTTTTTGTACCATAATAATTGCCATGAACATCTGCCCATTCAGCAAATTCATTCTCAGCAACCATTCTTTTGAACTCATCAATTGAAATAAAATCATATTCAGCTTTATCAGTTTCATTTGACCTAGGATTTCTTGTTGTGCTAGATACAGAAAACTCAATATCATCAAACTCTTTAACTAATCTATTGCTTAATGTAGTTTTGCCAGCTCCTGAAGGACCTGAAATTACAATTATCATACCTTTACTTTTATTCATCGTCTTTCTCAAACCTCCCGGCTAGAGTTTCAGGTTGAATTGGAACAAGTATTATATGATCAGAATCAGTAATAATAATTGAACGAGTTTTTCTACCACAAGTAGCGTCAACAAGTTTTTTTGCAGATTTTGCCTCATCTTTAAGTCTTTTTACAGGTGCTGAATCAGGGCTTACAATAGCAATAATTCTTTCTTTATTAATAAAATTACCAAACCCAACATTTATCAATCTGCTTTCGTCCATTTATCCTCCGAAATTTTTATTATTAAATTAAAATTCTCAGCATTTTATTCTATATTCGCAATCTGTTCACGCATTTGAGATATAATATCTTTCATACTAATTGTACAGTTTACAATTTCAAAATCCTGACTTTTTGAAGCAATAGTATTAGTTTCTCTATTAACTTCTTGAAAAATAAAATCAATTTTTTTACCATTTTTTTCAATATTAAATTCTTTTTTTAACATTTTAATATGACTATTTATTCTCACAATTTCTTCGGTAATATCAAGTCTTTCTGAATAATAAAGAAGTTCTTCTTCCATTCTATTAGAATTATAATCAGAAATCTCTCTCAATTCTTTAAATTTTTCTTCAAGTCTTGTTCTTATCTTAGATTTTTGACCTTCAATAAAAGATTCAATCTTTATTTTATTCTGCTCCAAAAGATCAATACTTTCAAAAAAGAATTTTTTCAATTCATCACCTTCTGCAGTTCTAACTTTATTAAATTTTTCAATTAAAATTTCAAGTTGCGGAAATATAGCACTTTTTATTTTTTGAGTAATTTCCTCATTTGTCTCGCATTTCATTACATCAGGTAATTTCAAAATATCAACAGATGACGGTTTTACTAATCCATCAAAACTATTTTCTATTTTATCAATAAATTTAATATAAGATAAAAGAGTACTTTCTTTGAGTTTGTAAATACTTAATTCAGGAGGAAAATCTAAATCAATTCTAATAAAAACTTTTCCCCTTTGAATTTTTTTTCTAACCCAAGATGAGATTTCATATTCAATTTCACCTAAAGCTTCATGTATTCTAATTTTTAAATCAAGACTCTTAGAATTTACACTTTTTATCTCAAGTCTGCCATTAATACTTTCACTTGAAAACACATGCGAAGCATAGGCTGTCATAGATCTCATTAAAAAACCTCCATTACAAACTTTATAACCTAATATTTAAAAGAACTTCCACCAATAAACTCTTTTAGTATTGATGTTGGTGGAATCTCATTTATCTGTCCATCTATGCCTTTAAATAATGATAAAAATTTTAAAAGACTATCTGCTTTTGTAAACATAGGTTCATCTCTTGAAATAGCTTGAAGTAACGGTTCTGCAAATTTCTTAAGAATAGGAATTTCGTAAAAAAGAGCTGAATTAAACATAACATCTCCACTTTCCTGAAATGGGAATATATTTCTTTCTTCACCCCTTCTAACTGAATACCATCTGTTTAAAGTTTCAACAGCTGGATAATTTCTAAACTGATGATCACGAACTATTCTTCTTAAAAGTCTACAATCTGTCGTTGATATTCTATTATAATCATCGATACAAAGCTGAGTTAAAGGAGAAATATAAATTTTAAATTTATTTTTTGAATCAACAGCTCTTGTAAGTTCATCATTAAGACCATGAATTCCTTCTATTATAATAATCTGATTTTCACTAATTCTAAGAGGTTCACCCTCACTCTTTCGACTACCATGAGTAAAATCAAATTTAGGAATTATAACTTCTTCACCTTTTAAAAGTGTAACCATATGTTTATTAAGAAGTTCTAAATCAAGCGAGTAAATTGATTCAAAATCAAAATTACCATCATCATCCTTAGGATTATCATCTCTATTAACAAAATAATCATCAAGTGAAATAGTAACTGGAGAAAGACCATTTACTTCAAGATGAATTTTTAATCTTTTTGAAAAAGTTGTTTTTCCTGAAGAAGAAGGTCCTGCTATAAGAACTATTCTTACATCTTTTGAACGAGCAGTTATTTCATCTGCAATATGTGAAATTTTTTTTTCATGAAAAACTTCATTTATTTTTATATAATCAGCAATATCTCCACGATTTATAATTTCATTAAGTCTTGCAACATTAGTAATACCTAAAATTTTTGACCAGTGTTTACTTTCCTGATGAATTTGAAACAATTTTGTATGATAAGTCATTGGAGTAAGTTTTTTTGAATTATGAAGATCAGGAAAACATAATCTAAAACCTTCATGATATAACTGTATATCAAAAGTATCCAGATATCCGGTTGAAGGAACTAAAGGTCCATAATTTACATCTGTATAATCATCAAGTGAATAAAGAGCTATTTTTTTTACATCTGTATTTTCAAGCAATGTTGATTTATCAGGATAACCTTGTTTTTTAAAGAAATTTACAGCTTCTTTTTTAGATATTTCAGTTCTTTTATAAGGAATATCCATTTTAATGTATTCTTTCATTTTATCTTTTATCTGATTAACAATCTCTTCATTAAGAGGTATATCGATTTTAAGATCATAATAAAACGCATTGCTTAGAGAATGATGAACCTGTAATCTACCATTTCTCCACATATCACGAACAGTCATAACAAGTAAAAAAGCTAGAGATCTTCTATAAACACTTCTACCTTCCGATGTTGCATAAGTACTAAATTTGACATTACAATCTTTATTAAGTTCAAAATCCAAAGTTCTCAATTTATTATCAACATTAGATGCTAGTACTTTTTCACGACCAAGATAATAATTCTGAACAAGTTCCTTTACAGTAATACCTTTTTTTACAGGTATTTTCTTGTTATTTGCCAATGTTACATTTATTTTATCTCCCATATCAAAATCTCCTTTTATATATTATTATTAATTTTTGAATTTTAATTTACTATTGAATTATACATGTTATCACAACCAAATATTAAAAACAATTTAAGAATCGACGAATTAGAGAATCAAAATGTTCAGTGAACATTTTGGTGTAAAATGGTGAGATAGTGAAAGAGTGAAAGAGTAGAAACTTTAAACCAAATTCGCCATCTCGCTATTTGGCTATTTCGCAAATTTTTAATTTTTAATTTTTAATTGCTTCATTAACTCTGTCATCCCGGTATGCTTCTGAGCCGGGATCTTCTTTAGCTTTATAATTACCTATTATTTCATCAAAGAAATATTAATTTATCGGACCACATGAAATTTAACTTCCATGTAAAATTCCCTCTTACGATGTTCGCCTTTGCAATACATCCGTATATTGCATACTTCGTAACAGTCTCCATAGTTCCTCTTAATTAATTTTCTTTTGATTTCATTATTCAAAAAATTTTTCCTTGCTTTATATTATCAATTTTTAATTTTTAATTTTTAATTTTTAATTGTTAATTGCTTCATTAGCTCTGTCATCCCGGTACTATTCTGAGCCGGGATCTGCTATATTTTTAACAGTTTTTAAATCTTATACCTTTTTTTATATCTTCTATATTTTCCATTAAAATCTTATTATTTCATTATACAAATCATTCCATTCAGGATTTAATTTTTCTATTAATTTTATTTTAAACTCTCTCTTCCATTTTTTTAAACGCTTTTCAACTAAAATAGCTTCATTTATATCAGAATGCAATTCAAAATAAACTAACTTATAAACATTATATTTTTCCGTAAAACCTTTTACTAATTTATTTTTATGTTGAAAAACTCTTTTAATTAAATCTGAAGTTACACCTACATAAAAAATATTGTTCTGAAAATTGGTAAGTATATAAATATAATAATTTTTTTCGTCCATATTAAACCCTGATTCTAATTTAATGATGTTTAAAGCGAGATCCCGGCTCAGAATCATACCGGGATGACAGCTTATCAACATTCGCGAATGACAAATTGACAGAATTAATTAAATGTTCCAGCTTTATCTGTGAAAATCCGTGTTATCCGTGGTAAAATGCTTTGTTTTTCCCTAACCCCGGTTTCATCCCATATACCCCAGTTTTCCCCCGGTTCTTAACCTATCATTACTTTTTCTTCTGGTAGAGAATAAAGAGATTTATTATACTGTTTACTAATTGCAATAGCCAAAGTTACAGGACCAAGTCTGCCAACAAACATTAGAAGAATTATAATAATTCTGCCAGCATCAGACAAAAACGGAGTAATTCCCGTCGACAATCCAACAGTCCCAAATGCAGAAACAGTTTCAAACATAATATCTTTCAATTCAAAATCCTCAGTTATACACAAAAGTGTAATTGCAGTAAAATTTAAAATTATTGATATAAAAAAAACAGCAGTAGCTTTACGAACAATATCATCAGGAATTTTTCTACCAAAAGCCCTAACCTCAGGATAACTATTAACCATAGAAAAAACACTTTTAATAAAAATATACAAAGTAGTAATCTTTATTCCACCCGCCGTTCCACCAGGACCAGCTCCAACAAACATAAAAACCATAAAAATAAGCAATGTCGCACGAGAAAGCCCACCAATATTAATAGTATTAAAACCAGCAGTTCTTGTAGTAACACTTTGAAAAAGCGAAGCAATAAATTTATCTAAATTACTCATATTATTAAGAACATTAGATTTTTCAAGAACAAAAAACAATAAAGTGCCAGTTAATATTAAAATTATAGTAACATACAATACAATTTTAACTTGAACTGATAATTTTCTAACAAAAAGAGCAAGAGTTAATTTTTTTTTAGTAAAAGAATAAATTTCAATAATAACAAAAAAACCAAGACCACCCGTTATAATTAAAATCATTATTATTAAATTTATACTTATAATATTACTAAAATTAGCAAGTGAATTTGAAAAAGTAGAAAAACCAGCATTACAAAAAGCAGATATAGAATGAAATATCGATGTAAAAAACAAATTATTTTCAACACCATTTATATTAAAAAATATACCTAATAAAATAGCACCGATAATCTCAAATATAATCATAACAGTTAAAACTTTTTTTAAAATAAGAACAGTATAACCAGGTCTATCATAATCAATCATCCGATTAATAAGAGCTTTACTTTCAAAATTAAGTTTTTTTCCAAGCAAAACAGCAAATGCCATAGAAAAAGTCATAATACCAATACCACCAAGCTGTATCATAAGCAAAATAATAATCTGACCCTGCAAAGTAAAATCCACAGGAGTATCTTTAACTATAAGACCAGTTACACAAGTTGCAGATGTAGCTGTAAAAAAAGCATCAACCCAAGATAATTCTTTTGTATGACTACCCGGAAGCTTCAAAAAACAAGAACCAATAATAATAACAATTAGAAATGATAAAATTAAAGAAAGTGCTGGATTTTTAGCTATTTTCTTAAACAATTACAAACTCCCAAATTGATACACATCTTCATTTTTTCCAACAACAATAAGAATATCCTCGTCTTTAAAAACATAATCACTTGCCGGAACATATATAGTTTCTTTCATATTTTCATCAACTTTTTTAACAGCAACAACATTCACATTAAACTTAGCTCTCAAATTAGCATCAATAAGAGAATGATCAATAATATCCTTAGGAACTCTAACCTGAGCAATACTATAACCTTCTGAAAACTCAATATTATCAATAATAGATTCGGCTGCAATAGAGTTTGCAATTCTCATACCCATTTCTTCTTCAGGCATTATAACCCTAGTAGCACCGATTCTTTTTAAAATATTTTCATGTAATCGAGTAGTTGCACGAACAATAATTTCTTTAATATTAAAATTTTTTAAAATTGCAGTTGTAAGTATATTATTTTCAAGACTTTCGCCAATAGCAACAATAGCAACATCAAATTCTTGGATTCCAAGAGCTTTTAAAGAATCTTCTTCTGTCGCATCTGCAATTGCAACATGAGGAACATCTTCTTTTATATCTTCAATAAGCTGCCTTGATTTATCAATAGCTAAAACAGAAAATCCTCTTTTAGACAAAGTAGTTGCAACCTGTCTACCAAATCTCCCCATTCCAACAACAACAAACTGCCTTTTATCAACCATAAAAACTCCTATAATTCAACATATAAATGACAAAAACAAGTAGCTGTGACTGCAACTTATTCTGCTTTTACTAATTATTAATTAGATGCGAAGCATCGTTAATTAGCAACTTGTTCCGTTAATTGTATTATACTTTCCCAGTTTACTATATCTTTTTTGTCATATTTTTTTTGTCATCCCGGTAAATTTTCTGGACCGGGATCTTCTTTTGATTTCATTATTCAAAAGATTTTTCCTTGCTTTATATTATCAATTTTTAATTATTAATTATTAATTGCTTCATTAACTCTGTCAATTTTTAATTATTAATTATTAATTATTAATTGCTTCATTAGCTCTGTCATCCCGGTATGCTCTTGAGCCGGGATCTGGTTTAGCTTTATAATTACCTATTATCTCATCAAAGAAATATTAATTTATCGGACCACATGAAATTTAACTTCCATGTAAAATTCCCTCTTACGATGTTCGCCTTTGCAATACATCCGTATATTGCATACTTCGTAACAGTCTCCATAGTTCCTCTTAATTAATTTTCTTTGATTTCATTATTCAAAAAATTTTTCCTTGCTTTATATTATCAATTTTTAATTATTAATTGCTTCATTAACTCTGTCATCCCGGTATGCTCTTGAGCCGGGATCTGGTTTTTAACTTAAAATCTTATTATATCATAATACAAATCAATCCATTTTGGATTAAGCTTTTCAATTAGTTTGATTTTATACTTTCTTTTCCATTTCTTCAACCGCTTTTCTTTTAAAATAGCTTCATTTATATCAGAATGCAATTCAAAATAAACTAACTTATAAACATTATACTTTTCTGTAAAGCCTTTTACTAATTTATTTTTATGTTCATATACTCTTTTTATTAAATCTGAAGTAACACCTACATAAAAAATATTATTACTTTGATTTGTAAGAATATAAATATAATAATTTTTTTCGTCCATAAGAACACCTAAAATATATTTTAAAGCGAGATCCCGGCTCAGAAGCATACCGGGATGACAAATTTTTAATTTTCCCGCTTTATCCGTGAAAATCCGTGTTATCCGTGGTAAAAATACTTTGCTTTTCCCGAACCCCGGACTTTCCCGGATTTCTATATCTTAATAAAAACAGTTTTATTATTAGAAAAAGTAACTTTACCTTTAACACCTTTAATTTTCTTCACAAATTTAACCTCAGTATAATCAACAGGAATATTCCCACCTCTTTTTGCTTCACAATTATTAGCAGCTAACTCAGCACCTTTTAAAATAAATTCAGGTTGAGCCTGATTTTTTTTAATTTTACAAATAACATGAGCACCTTTATAATTTTGAGCATGAAACCACAAATCATTGCCATTAGCAATATGTGAAAGAATATAATCATTATCATCAGCATTTTTACCAATATAATAAATAACATCTTTATAAATAATTTTTTTAACATTACCATATATTTTTTTAACAAAATTTCCCTTAGATTTAACAGGAATTTCAAAATAGTCTAAATTTAAAATGTAATTATCTAAAACCTCAATATCATTTAAAAGTTCTTCTCTTCTTTCAATATTTTTAGCAATTCTTTTTTTCTCTTTCCTAGCCTGATTAAAATAATTTTCCATAGAATAGGAAATATTTTTATTTTTCTTAACAGGAATTTTTATTTTTTCCATATTTTCTGAATAGTAATTATCAACCTCAATAAATGTTTCATCTATATTACCCTTATATTTATAAAGAACAGATTTTAATAAATCAGCATATAAAACAAATTGATTATATCTTTCATTCATAACATCGATATTTTCAAGACTATTTAATCTTTTTAAAAGTTTTTTCTTTTCTTTACTCAAATAATTAAGTTTGGAAAGAATAATTTTATCAATATCTAAGGAATTTTTTATATTAAAGTAAATGCTATTAAATAAAGAATAATAATCATCAAAAACTATAATTTCATAATCTTCAAATTCATTTATTAACAAAGGAAAAACCGTTACAGCAATATTATTTTTCTTTAAAAGAATTTTTTTATTATCAACTAAATTTACTTTTCTATACTCAAATAATTCATCGTTAGAATTATTTTTAATAAAAATTTTTAAAAGATGTCTAGAAATTTTTCCAAACCCTTTATAAATATCAATTTTATTATAATCAATAAATAAATCAGGTGAAATTCTGGAATTTTGAGGATAAAAATATTTTTTACCATTAACAATATATCTAGAATTATTAAATAATAAATCATCATTAATTTTTTTATGAGAAATACAACTTGGAATAAATCTTTTTAAAGAACCAATAATAAAATCATTATCACTAATTAAAATAATATTAGAACTTTTACCAAACATCTCAAAAATAAGTTTTTTATCATTAAATTCAAAAACTATAACTCTATCCCAATTATAAATGTAAATATCAAAAAGTTTAGAATTAATAATATTTTTTCTAAGAATCATCATAAAGTCATGATGTTGGGAACTGGTATCTTTTTTTTGAAGTTCTGTAGTCTTGTCTAACGTAAAAATACATTGAACCCCATAAGTATGGTCGACTAAAATTTTTTTAACGCCATATCGAGTTAAAAACTCAAAAACAAAAGTATAGTCATCAAGCATTTTTATTTTTACAAGTTTAGAATTTAAAAAATCACATTTTAATTCTTCACAAATAAAAAAATAATTCCAAGCATCAATAATCATAAAAATTCCCTTAAAAAATAAAATCTGCGAAATAGTGAATCAAAATGTTCATTGAACATTTTTTTGTAAAATAGCAAAATGGATTTAAAGCTTTTCCCATCTCACCATTTCACCACTCACACTTCGCAGATTCTATAGTTCTATCTATAAAGCTTCATGTCCTTTTCCACCACAACCTAAAAATTTAATCTTTCTTTCAACAACCTGTCTAACAGCTTCTCTAGCAGGAGCTAAATATTTACGAGGATCAAAAGCACCAGGATCTTCAACAAATACTTTTCTAATAGCAGCAGTAAGAGCAAGTCTTAAATCAGTATCAATATTAACTTTACAAACACCAGTTTTAGAAGCCTGAGCAATCATAGTTTCAGGAACACCTTGAGCTCCAGGAATCTTTCCACCATATTTATTACAAGCTTCAACAAGATCCTGAGGAACTGAACTTGCACCATGTAAAACTAATGGATATCCAGCAGGAATTAATTTTTCAATTTTTTCTAAAATATCAAATCTCAACTGCGGAGTACCTTTAAATTTATAAGCTCCATGACTTGTACCAATAGCAATTGCTAATGAATCACAACCAGATCTTTCAATAAATTCAGCAGCCTGATCAGGATCTGTAAATGCAGCATCTTTATCAGCTACTTTAATATTGTCTTCAATACCAGCAAGTTTACCAAGTTCAGCTTCAACAACAACACCTTTATCATGAGCATAATCAACTACTCTTTTTGTAAGTTTAATATTTTCTTCAAATGAATATTTTGAACCATCTATCATAACTGAAGTAAATCCACCATCAATACATGATTTACATATTTCAAAATCTTCACCATGATCAAGATGTACAGCAACTGGTACATCATATACTTCTAAAGAAGCTTGTATTAAATGCATTAAATATTCATGTTTTGCATATTTTCTAGCTCCAGCTGAAACTTGAATTATAAGAGGTGCATTAGAAGCTTTTATAGCTTCGAAAATACCCTGAATAATTTCCATGTTATTTACATTGAAAGCTCCTACTGCATAATTCCCTTTGTGAGCACTTTCAAACATCTTTGTTGTTGTAATTAAAGGCATATTTCCTCCATAAAAAAGTAATTTTATTTAATGAGTATATTATAACATAGGATTAGGGATTAAGGAATAGGGATTAAGGATTAAGGATTAAGGAATAGGGATTAAGGATTAAGGAATAGGGATTAAGAAAAGACGAAAAGCAATTTGGAATGTTGAATGTCGAATTTTGAATTTTTAATTCCAAAATATTTGTTAAACATTTTATCAATTTAAGACAAAAAAATAAAACTAAAGATAAAAGCATTATACCACGGATTGCCACGGATAGATCTAATCTATGAATATTATAGAAATTTATAATTAAATTTCTTAGACTGATAAAAATTTAAATAAAAAAATATAAATGTTTTTTTCTTGAAATTTTTTCAGTCTTTAATACAGTGAAACATCACTGTATTCTATAATATTCTCAAATATACATCAAAAACAAAATCTACATACCCCAGTCGCATATCAACAAACAAAAACTTTTAAAAAATCTTCATTTTTTAAGCATCTGATTTTAGAAAATTAAATACTTTTTATACATTAAAAAGTAACAAGATAAAATTTCTTGATATGTCATAAATTTAATTATGTAAATATTAAGATATTTTATTCAATGTTTATGGTGCTTCCCAATCATAAACTTTAATTTTCTAGCTTTATCCGTGTAAATCCGTGTAATCCGTGGTAAAAATCGCTCTTGTTTTCTGTTCTTAATTGCTTTATAAATATAAAAAAAAGCCATCCTTTTGGGACGGCTTTTCTTTATTAAAACAATGTTTATTAAACTATGTTTAACTTAACTTAGAATTTAACGCTCATTTCAAGTCTTAAAACGTTAACATCACTAGTTTTGTTTAATGTTGAAGTAGCTGCTGGATCAATTACACCAACAACAGTTCCGTTAGATGTAGGTGATACAGTGTCATCGTCTGAAACCATGCTATATGATAATTTCATATCAACACCTGGTTTGATTTCTTTGTTATATCCAAGAGATATAGCAGTTACATCTATAGCACCTGTAACAGCAACATCTTCTTCTGATACATTTTCATAAACAACACAGAAATTAGGGTTAATTGCATATTTTAACATCATAGCTTTAGTTCCACCAAATCTTGAAAGAGATTCTTCAAGAATTGAATTAGCTGGAGCTGCGAAGTTATTAATCTGATCAAGACCATTTTCTCTAACTGTATATTTAAAAGTCATATCATCAGTAGCTTTAACATTAACACTATATCCATTAGCTGTATCTTCTGTACCTACGAAGAAACCTTTGTCAAGTGAAGCTGATACATATTCAAAATCAAACATATCCTGAGCATAAGTTATACCAAAAGCATTAACTTTATCATTTAATGGAAGATTAAATATACTATCATCTGCTAAACCATCAGGACCTGCCACCCCAGTAAAGTTGTCTATAATATCAGCTCCAGTTCCATCCTGTCTTGCTTCCATATAATAAAGTTTCATACCTTTCTGGATTTTGTAATCAATACCCCAGATATTTGAGAATGAAGAAGTATCTCCATTATCAGTGAAAGTAAAGAATGTATAATCTTCAGCATCAAATCTGATACCAGTCATTCTAGCATCAATCAAAAGACCATTACCTAATTTAAAATCATTTCTACCAAAAGTAGCTTTTTCAAATGTAGTAAGACCAAAAAGATCAAAATCACTCATTTCTAAATAAACTCTTTTGATTCTATCGTCACCAGGAATTGTATAATCTCCACCAGTTAAACCATTCCAATCAAAAGCTGAAAAATTCTGAACAAATACTTTAACATCTTTTGTTGGTTTGAAAGTTAATTCTGTATAAATTTCGTTATACCAGTTATTTGTCTGAGTTTTTGTATCGTCTTCAACATTATAATAATACATATTCATGCTTCCGCCGAATTTAACTTTGCTATCGCCAGAACCTATAACAGCTCCGCCTTCTTTCATCATAGCAACATCATCTTTAAGAACTGCAACTTCATCTTCTAAAGCAGTAACTTTAACACCAAGAAGTGATAGTTCGTCAGCTAGTTCAACAGTAAGTTTTTCAACTGTTTTTTTATCAGCTGCACTCATGTTTGGCATTGAAATTCCGCCATCCATTTTAGCCATCAATCTAGCTAAAATCATAGCAAGTTCATATCTAGTAACCTGTCTCTGTCCTTTAAAAGTACCATCTGGAAAACCAGTAATAATACCTTTTGCAGATAGTTTAGCTACTGCATCATAAGCCCAATGTGAGAAAGGTACATCTGAGAAAGGATTTGCAAATGTTACAAAACTAAAAACTAAAACTAAAAATAGACCGAAAAATTTTTTCATTATTCCTCCTTAAGGTTTTGTTAATTTTCGTTGGTCGTTTGTTACTAACAGGTTCCCAACTTTCCTTAAGGTTTGGTTTTAAGTGTCCGTAGTTTCCTTAATACTTTACCTTATTTACTTGTTGAAACCCCATTTTTGTAAAACTTGTTTCTATGAAACTCTGTATCTGTAAAATGACTTTAACTATGGTCTTTTGTGCCCCTAAGTTTTTTCACCTCCTTTTAATACACATACAGACCTTGCTGTGACTTTACAATTATCATTGTATAAACATTATCTCATGTTGTCAAATTATATTTTTTCCAAACTATTCTAATCTCAAAAGGCATATACAATAAGTTTTTCATATGTTGGTAACCGGTATATTTAACAAAAAATCTTTTACTTCTATTATCGACAGAAAACAATAAAAAATTAGAAAGCAAAAACAACAAAGCAATTTACCACGGATTACACGGATGCGCACGGATAGATCTTATAAAATTAAACATTATGTTAAAAAACAACATAATATCTGAATAAAAATGATTTGATACTTACATAAATAAATTTATGACATATCAATCTTTTTATTCAAATACTTTTATTAAAAGTATTTAATTTTATCAAAATCTTTAGAGGTTACATATGTTTTTTTTGCTTATGTTTTTATAAAATTACTAACTTTTTTTGTATTTTTAAAAAGTCACTTAATAAAACAAAAACAAGATCCCGGCTCAGAATCATACCGGGATGACAGAGCTAATGAAGCAATTAATAATTAATAATTAATAATTAATAATTAAAAATTAAAAATTGATAATATAAAGTAAGGAGAAATCTTTTGAATAATGAAATCAAAGAAAATTAATTAAGAGGAACTATGGAGACTGTTACGAAGTATGCAATATACGGATGTATTGCATAGGCGAACATCGTAAGAGGGAATTTTACATGGAAGTTAAATTTCATGTGGTCCGATAAATTAATATTTCTTTGATGAAATAATAGGTAATTATAAAGCTAAAGCAGATCCCGGCTCAGAATAGTACCGGGATGACAGAGCTAATGAAGCAATTAATAATTAATAATTAATAATTAATAATTAAAAATTAAAAATTGATAATATAAAGTAAGGAGAAATTTTTTGCAACAAAAAAAGACCAGATATAATTCCGGTCTTTTTTATAAATTAAATTAGTAAATAATTTTGTTTAAAACATTGCTTTAAACTGTATTGTCCAGTTTTCAGATTCAAAATCTCTTCCAAATCTATCAACAACATCATAATAATGAGCAATAGTCATAGAACCAAGTGAACCTAGTCTAAAATCTAAACCTTGAGAAAGATTTTTATCAGTATAACCAAGTCTCCAAGTAAGCATAGAAGTAGTTCTACCTTCAACACCAATTTTTAACTGTTGATCAAAATCTTTATCTGAATTAGTAATATCCTGAAGATCAACCGCAACATCAACATTTCTCATTAAAGTATTTTCAGCAAATCTAAAAGGTCTTAAAGCAACACCAAGATTAACCTGCATATCAGGAGCATCAAAACCATCACCAAAATCTGATGAAATAATATCCATTACAGAAACACCAAATCTTGTATTCATACTGTCTTTAGTATGTAAAAGAGCTCCAATATCAAAACCAATTCTTGTTTTATCAATAGAATCAAATCTTGATTCAACTTTTTCATTCGCAGAAAAGTCTGCAACACCCACTGAAATACCATCCTGAATTGTTGCACCTTTTTTAACAAAATTAGATCTCCATATCATTTTCGCAGAAACACCATAATCAAGTCTTGCATTATCTTTTGAATCACCATAAGATTTTTCAAGTTCTTTTGTAAAACCTTTAGTAACCATAACACCAAGGTCAATGTAGTTCTTAAGATCTATTCCTGGAAATTCACTGATTGTTCCATTAGGACCAAAATAAGTATTATCGTTTATATGAGCAATTGTTGTAGGAGTTGGATTAAATTCGCCTGATGTAGTTATTGCAGTTAATCCCGTTGCCCCTCCACCTGCATTAGCATAAACTTTACCTGCATTAATAGCTTCAACATCTTCATAAGTTAAAACTTTAGCCGTAATTGCATCTGCAATTGTTTGTTTATTTATCCCAAAATCAATACCTGCTTTGGCAAAAAATGAAAAACCAAGACCATTATTTGTCCAATTGGAAAGATTTTGAAAATAAAAAGAACCGTTTTTATTATATAAAGAATTGACTCCGTCAAAAGCTTTCTTAGCTGCATCAAAAGCTTTATTATACTTCTCAGCTAAAGCTTTATTTGTTGTCAAAGAAGTTATATCTGTTGAAACATCAGACATATCAAAATCACCTTCATTTATATTTAGGTCATCCAATGCATCATATATATCTTTCCAATCCAATGATATACCTAAAGTAAAGTTAAAAAGTGTTGGTTTTGAGAATTCAACATTTTGAATTGCAGCAGGGTTATAAAAGAAAACTCCAACTCTGTCAAGACCGTTTGCAGTATAAGCTCTACCCATACCAAGAGATCTTGTGTTATCAAGTCTTGTTGGAGCAGATTCTGTACCGGCAAAACTTACTGTTACGAATGCAATCAGTAAAAGAATGCTTAAAAATTTTTTCATGTGTTTCCTCCGATTTTTATTAAAATTATATAACACATATTACTTAACTACTTTTAATAGTAATTGATTATATAATATGAATAAATAAATTACAAGTATTTTTTAAACCGTGAGCATAAATTTATTTTATATAAAATTGTTGAAGAAAGAACTGTGAAGCTGTGAAAGCTTTTTAATTTTCAATGTCGAATGTTGAATGTCTAATTAAAAGAAAAATCTGGGAAGCTGTGACAGATAAAGCGTGACATGTCACTTTGTGACATTAGTGACAAAAATCAAAACAAGAGCGAAATCCCGGCTCAGAAGCATACCGGGATGACAGAGCTAATGAAGCAATTAATAATTAATAATTAATAATTAAAAATTGATAATATAAAGTAAGGAGAAATCTTTTGAATAATGAAATCAAAGAAAATTAATTAAGAGGAACTATGGAGACTGTTACGAAGTATGCAATATACGGATGTATTGCAAAGGCGAACATCGTAAGAGGGAATTTTACATGGAAGTTAAATTTCATGTGGTCCGATAAATTAATATTTCTTTGATGAAATAATAGGTAATTATAAAGCTAAAGCAGATCCCGGCTCAGAATAGTACCGGGATGACAGATTTTTAATCCCGCTTACTAGGATTATTTATAATCCGCTTACACAAATTTCAATGAAATTTGTATGTTTCATCAAAGCTTCCACAAAAAAGGAACTCTTACTGGTTTAAGAAGAAATCCTTTTAATTTATCCCAAATAGTAATACTCATATCATCTATAATTTTTTGCTGTCTATTTTCAATACTATTAAGTTTTGTATAAAGAAGATTCATCATTTTTTTAATATCATCAGTCTTTCCAAGCATATTATTATTATTTTCAACAAGCTTTTTATACTCATCTTTAATATCACTTATCATCAACTCAAAATTCTCTAATTTTTCAACAGGAAAAACCTCATTACTTTTTTCAACTTCATTAATATTTAAAATATCAACATTTTTTGTTTCAACCTGTTTTGATCCATTAATTTCAGTGTTTTTTTCCTCAACAACACCCAAATTATTATTTAAATTCTCAATAACACTTTTATTTTCTTGACAATACTGCATTATTTCCTTAATAGTTTTGTTTTCAACTTTATTTAAAGTACGAATTTTTACAAGAAGTTCAACATCTATTTGTGAAAACATTAATCTATTAAATTTACCTCTTTTAAGACCTTTAAAGTATTTTCTAAATTTCTTTACATAATGATGAACAGTGTCAATTGAAATATCTGTCATCATAGAAACCTGTTTTATATCATATTGCATAAAAAACCTCCTGTTCAAAATACATTTGTTAAATGGTAAAGCAGATCCCGGCTCAGAAGCATACCGGGATGACAAGTTACTCAAAATCATACGAAGATGACATATTTCTCAAAATCATACGAAGATGACAAGTTACTCAAAATCATACGAAGATGACAGGTTACTCAAAATCATACGAAGATGACAAGTTACTCAAAATCATACGAAGATGACAAGTTACTCAAAATCATACGAAGATGACAAGTTACTCAAAATCATACAAAGATGACATATTTCTCAAAATCATACCGGATTCACAAAGATAAGCTTTATAAATAGATAATTATCTTTGATTAAATCAAATCTTTGATTCTTGTTTCTAAAGTCATTCTATACATTTTCATATCTTTAGAATTTTTTGTTTGTTTTTTGTTCAGTTTGTCTTTTTTCATTTTTTGCACCTCTTTATATTTGTGTTATAACTTGCTTCTATAATATTATCGTCATGTTTAGAATTTTTAATAATAGGTTTGCGGTAATTGAGACTTTTGGTTAAATTAAAATAATTAGTAATTAATTGAAAATTTAAAGAAAAAGCTGGATTCCCGTGTTCACGAGAATGACAAACTTATAAAGCGATTAATAATAAAATAGTATTGGAATAACAGAGTTAGAAGAGTATAAGGTTGACAATGCAATCAACTTTGATAAAATTAGTTTTTTAATTATTCATTCTTAATTTTTAATTATTAATTGACAAGCTTGCTTGTCTAAGGGCGGGTGTAGCTCAGTGGTAGAGCATCTGCTTCCCAAGCAGAGGGTCGCGGGTTCAACTCCCGTTTCCCGCTCCATACTTTATTTGAAAACTATGTTTAGTTTAGAATATTCATAGGATTTTCAAATTTACCATTTTTTCTCAAGCCAAAATGCAAATGAGGACCAGTTGACACACCAGTATTACCAACAGTTCCGATTATATCACCTTTTTTAACAATATTACCTTTTTTTATTTTAATATTATCAAGATGTGCATAAATAGTCTGATAACCATTTGAATGTTGAATTATAACAAGTCTTCCCGAATTCCCTTTATAAGCAGCAAATATAACTTTTCCATCATTAACCGATTTAACAGGAGTTCCTTTTTTATTTTCTATATCAACACCATTATGAAAGATTTTTTTACCATAAACAGGATGTTTTCTCCAACCATAAGGTGAAGCTATATTACCAGTTACAGGCCATTGAGCTAAAGAATTTCCAAACTTTTTAACCTTTGTATTAGAGACAAAATAAGGATTATTATTAGGAATTCTAACAATATTTCCTTTTTTAATTTTTTCAGAAGGATTTTTTATATTATTTAAAGCAATCATTTCCTGTAAATCAGCATTAAAATATTTACTCAATTCATTATAATCAGTGTTTTCAATTACTTTAAAAGGTCTTTCATTAATATTAGTAACATTTAATTTTTGATCAATTCTCAAACCAGAAGAAGTTAAGTCGTTCATATATTGCAAAGTTGAAACATAAACTCCATAATTTATTGCAATTGACCATAAACTATCACCTTTTTTTACATTATATATATAACTAGAATAATCATTGTTAACAGAGTTATGATTTTTTTGTGTAATTTGATTTTTTTCGATTATAGTTTCAGGATTGATATTTAAAACCTGACCAACTTTTAAAATTTTAGATGGAGAAATACCATTCATTCTTGCAAGTTGTAAAACTGAAATACTATATTTTTGAGCAATACTCCAAAGACTATCACCTCTTTTTACTATATAACTACCAGTAATTTCAGCTTCTTTTTCTTGTGCTTCAATTTTAATAAGTTCAGATTCAGGAATATGTAAAGTTAATTCCTGTGGAGCTGTTGCTTCAAAATCAGTTTCTAGAATATCTCTAGCATTAGCAACTTCTTCTTCAGTTACAAAATCAAATGTAGCTTCATATCTTTCTGAGGAAAAAGCAGATTGATATCTAATTATAACTATAGATAATAAAACTAGAAGTAATGAAAGAAAGAAAAAAAGTACAAGTCTTAATTTATTTACTCTATACTTTCTTCTCTTAGGTACATTATTATAATACTGCATCAAATCAATTCTTTCCATATAATTATATTTCGACATATTTTTTTTATATTTTAGAGATAAAATCAATAAAAAAGGACAATATCGAATTAAAAGAAAAAACTGTGAAGCTGTGACAGATAAAGCGTGACATGTCACTTTGTGAAATTAGTAACAAAACTCAAAACAAGAGCGAGATCCCGGCTCAGAAGCATACCGGGATGACAGATTTCTCAAAGTCATGTCGGTATGACAGAGTTAATGAAGCAATTAATAATTAATAATTAATAATTAAAAATTGATAATATAAAGCAAGGAGAAATTTTTTGAATAATGAAATCAAAGAAAATTAATTAAGAGGAACTATGGAGACTGTTACGAAGTATGCAATATACGGATGTATTGCAAAGGCGAACATCGTAAGAGGGAATTTTACATGGAAGTTAAATTTCAAGTGGTCCGATAAATTAATATTTCTTTGATGAAATAATAGGTAATTATAAAGCTAAAGAAGATCCCGGCTCAAAGTCATGCCGGGATGACAAAGATAAAAAAAGTTCGAGAGTTTAAGTGTTTGAGGGTTAAATTTCTATCTTGCAATAAAAGCACTTATTTCAACACTAACACCTTTTGGTAATGCAGCAACCTGTACACACTCTCTAGCAGGATAATCACTCTCAAAAAAACTACCATAAATTTCATTAACTTGAGGAAATTCTTTCATATCTGTCAAAAATATAGTTGCTTTTAAAATATTTTTCATAGTTAAACCCTGTTCTTCAACAAAAGTTTTTATATTATTCATTATAATTTTAGTAGCTTTTTTTGTATCAGTAATTTCAAGTTCACCTGTATTTACATCAACAGGTAGCTGTCCTGATAAAAAGATAATACCATTAATTTCTGTTGCCAAGGAATAAGGTCCAACAGCTTTTGGCATTTTTTCTGAATTTAATATTTTTTTACTCATAGCGTAAATCCTCCGATAATATTAATTATGAGACTAATTTATATTACATTAATAATAGTGTTATTTACAACCTCAGTTTTTTCTAATAATGAAAGAACTATTAATGAACTTATAAATTATGGCAAATTTTATTATCAACTTGAAAGATATAAAAAAGCAATTGAATATTTTGAAAAAATTCTCGATATTGATAATTTCAATTATATTGCAATTGATTATCTTACCAAAATATCAACATTAACAGATTATATACCTAAAATTATTGAACATGATATTCCTGAAATTTCAAATAAAAATGGTCGTGCTTATCAATGGTATACAAATGGTTTGTTTCAATATGAAAGAAAAAATTATGGTGAAGCTACTTATGCTTTTATAAAAGCTTATGAAATAGAACCCTCGGAAGAAGCCTATAGAATATATACTTTTAAATCCAAAAGATTATATGAACTTCAACTATATAAAGAAAAACAAGAAAGAATTGAAAATAAAGAAAATATTGATTTAAAAAATATAGCTGATAAGTTTTTAAAAGAAAAAACTCATTCAGAAGAAGATTCAAGACAATGGTTTTTAAAAGCTAAATTTAATTTTAATAATAATAAAAAAAATCAAGCTTTATCAGAGTTAAAAATAGCATTAATACTTAATTCCCAAAATTTAGAAGCAAAAAAATTACTTGATGAAATCGAATATGAGCAAATACAAAAAAATAAAATAGAAGAAGAACTCGCTAAAAAATTAGAAGATACAACTGAAATAGTCATTGAACCTTTAATAGAAGAAAAAGTTAATATTACAGAAATCTCTGATAAACAAATTTTAACTGAAGAAATTAAAATTACACTTATAACAGAAGATAGTAAAGAAATTAAGAAAAAACCATCATATAGTCTAATATCTTCAAAAGAAAAAATAACTTTAGATGATCATCTTTCTAAAGATAAAAAAATTATAGCTGGACTTTATGACTTACCTGAAGATGGAGAAAATACTTTAATTTATATCAAAGAAAAATTTGATGAAGCAGATAGATTATTAAAGGAAAACAAATTTAATATTGCAACTATAGCTTTAGAAGAAGCTTATAAAAAAGCTCTTGAATATAATGAAAAAGACTTAAGAGCTTTATATTATCTTTATTTAATTTCAGAAAAAAAACATAATATTAACGATATGAAAAAGTATTTTTTTGCATTAATTGATAACCTTTATAACAAAAATTTCAAACAAGAAACTTATTATTTAAAATCAAAAGAATTAGTAGACTCTCTTTTATTTTCAATGATTATTCAGGGAGCTTATAATGCTTGGTTTTTAAGAACTAATGATGCTAATCTTAAAATGGATTCTCTTATTGAACAAGGTTATCTATCTTATGTTAAAAAGATTAATTTAGATATTGGTTATAAAAATATGGGTAAAATATCTTGGAAATTTTCTCACATTCATTCTAAATTACATTTTAAAGTCAAAAATAAAACAGTTATCAGTGATATTTACGGTGTTTCTCCATTAATGGCAACTGAGTTTTATATTGAAGAAGAATAGTAAATAAAAAGGTTTAAGAGTTTAAGGGTTGAGGGTTGAGGGTTGAGGGTCAAAATATTCTGTGAACATTTTTAATTTCCAATGTCGAATTAAAAGAAAGAACTGTGAAGCTGTGACAGGTGAAGCGTGACATGTCACTTTGTGACATTAGTGACAAAACTCAAAACAAGAGCGAGATCCCGGCTCAAGAGCATACCGGGATGACAGATTTCTCAAAGTCATGTCGGTATGACAGAGTTAATGAAGCAATTAATAATTAATAATTAATAATTAAAAATTGATAATATAAAGCAAGGAGAAATTTTTTGAATAATGAAATCAAAGAAAATTAATTAAGAGGAACTATGGAGACTGTTACGAAGTATGCAATATACGGATGTATTGCAAAGGCGAACATCGTAAGAGGGAATTTTACATGGAAGTTAAATTTCATGTGGTCCGATAAATTAATATTTCTTTGATGAAATAATAGGTAATTATAAAGCTAAAGAAGATCCCGGATCAAAGTCATGCCGGGATGACAGATTTCTCAGAATAGTACCGGGTACAACAAAAATTCAGGATAATACTAGGATGACATTATATTGATTTTTGTTTATTTTTGATACACATTCTTAAAATGAAACAATTTAATCTCAAATTTCAATTACCGGTCTTTTGCTTTTTCCATTAACCTGCTCTTAATTTCAATGGCATAGAATTTGTTATATCTTTGTATGAAAAAAATTGAATTTATAACTTTTATATTATTTATTTTTGTTATTTTTTCTTTTGTTGAAATAATTGATTCTCAAGAAAGCCTTATTCCTGTAGAAACTGTTTTTAAAAACAACAAAATTGAAAAATCTGCTATAAAAGAAAAGCTTAATATAGCTTTTTTTACTGAAAGTAATCTTATAAAAATTAAAGGTATAGGAGAAAAACTTGCTTCACTTATTTTATTACATTTTAAAAAAGGTGATATCAAAGTAATAGATGATATTCAAAAGATAAAAGGTATTGGTAAGGTAAAATTTTCTAAAATTAAAGAGGCTTATGAAATCTTTAATAAACAATAATCCCCTTTTTTCAATAGGTTTTATATCAATGATTGCAACATATATTCATTTTAAATATGTTTTTTCTATATTATTTTACATTATTTTTTTATTATCATTTTTGTATATTTTTAAAAAAAATATACTTATTTTAATATGTATTTTAGCTTTAATATTATTGTTTCAGTTAAGATTTCAAAACATTATTTCTTATCAATTACCTGATAATGATTATTTGTTTTTTGTGAAAGAAAAAACTTCAGATACTTTTTATACAATTAAAGTTAATAAACTTAATTTTACTCTTTATTCAAAAGAAATTTTAGAAGAAGGTTGCTATTATACAGCTTTTTTAAGATTTAATAACCTTAACAGTACTGCTAATTTTTTTGAATTTAATTATTCTAAATACCTTAATTCACAAAAGATTTTTTATAGAGTTTATGCTAAAAACATTAAAAAATCTGATAAAAAGAATTTATTTTATTATTATCGATCACGATTTTCATGTAAATTATATGAATTATGGAGTGAAAATAAAGGTTATCTTCTTGCAAGTTCTCTTATTTTTAATGAAAGGAAATCTAAAAAAAAGTTATATGCTATTTTTCAAAATCTCAATATTTCACATTTTATAGCTTTTTCTGGTATGCATTTAGGTGTTTTTTTGGCTATAAATGATAAATTTTTTAAAAAAATTAAATATACAAATTACTTTGTTGTAATTGTAGCTTTTATTCTTTCAAACTTTTCATTTTCTTGTCTTAGAGCTCTTTATATTTATTTTGTTGATAAACTTGCTCATTATTTTGGAAGACCTGCGTATTCACTTGAAAACCTTGGTATTTTTACTATAATTACAATGCTTTATAATCCTCTTATTATTTATAATCCATCTTTTTTTTATTCAGTTATATTTTACTCTCAAATTGTAATTTTTAACAAGGAAAAATTAAAACTAACTCTTCTTTTTGCGTTAGAAAGTCTTTTTATTATGAAATCTCTCTCTATTTATTATGTTTTTTTGAATTTTGCTTTGATTATTATATTTCCTTTTATAATAATAAGTTCTATATTATTTTTTATATTTTTTAATTTCCAATATTCTTATATTCTGCTTATTCCTAATAAAATTGTTATTAATTTACTTGAGTTTTTATATAAATATAATTATACAATAAATCTTAATTTTAAATATATTATGATTTTTTTGATTTTATTTTTTTTATTTTTTAAAAAGAAAAAACTTTTATTTCTTTTAGTCTGTTTGTTTTTGTATTTTCAATTATTTCCTTATATTATTGTTTTTGATACAGGTCATGGTCAAAGTATTTTATTTAATTGGACTGGTAAATATATATTATTTGATGGCGGTAATAATTATTACAAATTCAATACTACTTTAGAAAATTTTCTAACCTTGTCTGGGAAAAACATAAATACAGTGCTTATATCACATAATGATAATGACCACTTTAGCGGACTAATTGATATTGATCAAAACAAATTTATTATGAAGTTATATTTACCTGACTTTAATTCAAAACTTTTATATGGTGATATTTTAAAAAAAGATAATTATAATATTAACTCAAAACTTTATTCACTAGATTTTATAAGAGAAAAGTCTGATAATAGAAACAATTACTCTTTTTTTTATAATTTAAAAGTTTTTAACAAAAAAATATTTTTCTGCTCAGATCTTTCAAGCGAAAAATCATTAAAATATATGTCTTTATATGAAAATAACTCTGATTACTTATTTGTTGGTCATCATGGTGGTAAAAATTCACTATCAAGAGATATAATTGAAAAAAATTCCAAAGCTTTGTTTATAATATCATGTTCTAATCAATATAATAATCCACATAAACAAACTCTTGAGCTTTTATCTAATAGTAATTATATTTCAACAAAAAAACATGGTGCAATTTTCATAGATGTATTAACCGGATTAAAAATAATGCATTTTAAAAATGTTCAGTGAAGATTTTTAATTTGCAATGTCGAATGTTGAATGTCGAATTAAAAGAAAGAACTGTGAAGCTGTGACAGGTGAAGCGTGACATGTCACTTTGTGACATTAGTGACAAAAATCAAAACAAGAGCGAGATCCCAGCTAAGAATCATACCGGGATGACAGAGTTAATGAAGCAATTAAAAATTAAAAATTGATAATATAAAACAAGGAGAAATTTTTTGAATAATGAAATCAAAAGAAGATCCCGGCTAAGAATCATACCGGGATGACAGAGTTAATGAAGCAATTAAAAATTAAAAATTGATAATATAAAACAAGGAGAAATTTTTTGAATAATGAAATCAAAGAAAATTAATTAAGAGGAACTATGGAGACTGTTACGAAGTATGCAATATACGGAGGTATTGCAAAGGCGAACATCGTAAGAGGGAATTTTACATGGAAGTTAAATTTCATGTGGTCCGATTAATTAATATTTCTTTGATGAAATAATAGGTAATTATAAAGCTAAAGAAGATCCCGGCTAAGAATCATACCGGGATGACAGATTTTTAAATAAAATTTACTTCAATATAACATGAGGACAAATTTTTAATTTGCAATGTCGAATGTTGAATGTCGAATTAAAAGAAAGTACTGTGAAGCTGTGACAGATTTTTAATTTTCAATATCGAATTAAAAGTAAGAACAGCTTCTGTACTTTGATTTTTCACGCTCTTATTGGTTTTCTAAACTGCTTTTATAAGTTTTGAAAAGCTATCAGCTTTTAAACTAGCTCCACCAACTAAAGCTCCATCAATATCTGTTTGACTCATATATTCTTTTGAGTTTTCAGCTTTAACACTACCACCGTATTGAATTCTGACTTTTTGAGCTATTTCTTCGCCAAACATATCTTTTAATGTTTTTCTAATAAAATTACAAGCATTCTGTGCATCTTCAGTTTTTGCTGATTTACCAGTTCCAATTGCCCAAACAGGCTCATAAGCTATTACTATTTCAGCAACTTTATTATTATCAAGCTCTTTTAAATCACCTTTTAATTGTTTTTCAAGAACAATATTTGTTATTCCCTGTTCTCTTTCTTGAAGTTTTTCACCAATACATAAAATAACTTTTATATTATGCTCAAATGCTTTTCTTATTCTTTTATTAACAGTTTCTTCAGTTTCACCAAAATATTGTCTTCTTTCTGAATGTCCAATAATAACATAGTCAATATTAATATCTTTTAACATTAATGGACTGATTTCTCCAGTATAGGCTCCATTATCTTCAAAATACATATTCTGAGCTATTACCTTAATATTTGAATCTTGACATAATGCTTTTGCATAAGCTAAATTTACAAAACTTGGTGCAATACCTATTTCAATATTATCTATAGATTTTACACTTTGTTTAAATTCTTCTATAAAAGTTTTTGTTTCAGATAATGTATTATTCATTTTCCAATTCCCTGCAATAAAGATTTTTCTCATAAATCCTCCATAATTTTTAAATCTAGATCCCGGCTCAGAATCATACCGGGATGACAGATTTCTCAAAATAGTACCGGAATGACAGAGTTTAATAAATGTGACTGCAATTTATTCTACGAAAAAATTGCTTGTAACAAGAGTCTTCGACTCTCCGTTAACATCGTGACTTTGTTTTTTGTCACTAATATCATACAATGACATGTCACGCTTTATCTGTCACAGCTTTCCCGGTTTTTTTTATACCGCTTCTATACGCTTTTAATAGTCACGCTCACGGCTTTTATAATCCAACATTCGAAATTCCCAGCTTTTTAATTCTTAATTTTTAATTGTTAATTGTTAATTTTTAATTGATGCTCACTGAGCATCCTTAATTGCTTTTATCCCTGGTAATTCTATACCTTCCATATATTCTAATGAAGCTCCTCCACCAGTTGATATATGTGTCATTTTTGATTCAAGACCAAATTGATTAACAGCAGCAGCTGAATCTCCACCGCCTATAATAGTTCTAGCATCTTTTAATTTAGCCATAATATTAGCTATTTTTTTTGTACCTTTGGCAAAAATATCTATTTCAAAAACTCCCATTGGACCATTCCAAACTACAGTTTTAGCATTTATTAATTCTTTTTCAAATATTTTTAAAGATTCTGGTCCAATATCAAGACCTATAAGACCTTTATCAATTTTTTGAATAGGACAGATTTTTGTCTTTACATTTTCTTCTATTTTATCAGCACATATAAAATCAACAGGAAATATAAGTTTTTTGCCAGCTTTTTTAGCTTTTTTTATAAGCTCGCTTGCAAGCTCTATTTTGTCTTCTTCGACAAGAGAGTTACCAGTTTCATATCCTAAAGCTCTGGCAAATGTAAATACCATAGCTCCACCAATAAGAAGTGTATCAACTTTTGTCAAAAGATTTTCTATTACTCCAATCTTTGAAGATACTTTAGCTCCACCTAGTATTGCAATAAATGGTCTTTTAGGATTTTCCAAAGTGTTTCCAATCATATCAATTTCTTTTTCCATTAAAAAACCAGCATAACAAGGTAATAATTCTGCAACACCACAATTTGAAGCATGAGCTCGATGTGCTGTGCCAAAAGCATCATTTACACAAACATCTGCATAACTTGCTAATTCTTTTGCAAAATCAGGATCATTTTTCTTTTCACCTTTATGAAATCTTGTGTTTTCAAGTAAAAGAACATCTCCTTTTTTTAAATTATCTACCATATCTTTAACTTCTTTTCCTATACAAGAAGGTGCTTTTAATACTTTTTTTCCAAGCAATTCTGAAAGTCTTTGAGCAACAGCTTCCATATTAAGAAGTTCTTTATCCTCTTCAGTTTTAGGATCTCCAAGATGCGAAGCTAAAATTAAAGTTGCTCCATTTTCTAATAAGTAATTTATAGTTGGTAATGCTGCCTCAATTCGATTATCATCTGTTATTTTTTTATCTTTAAGAGGTACATTAAAATCAACACGGACAAATACTTTTTTATTATTGAAATTAAAATCTTTTATTGTTGCTTTTTGCATAAAAATCTCCTTTAAACACTTCAAATAATTAATTAAATCCTTTTATTAAATAAAAAAAGGCAGTAGGTATATTCTACCTTGCCTGCCCTTTTTATTAAAAACTCCGCTTTAAAAAAAACATTTATTATTATTTTGAAGCCATGTATAAAATTAAATCTTTTAATCTGTTAGAATAACCACATTCATTGTCATACCATGAAAGTACTTTAATTAATGTTCCTTCCATAACAGTTGTATTATCTGCATCAAATATTGAAGAGTTAGTATTACCATTAAAGTCTATAGAAACTAATGGTTCATCACAATATTCAAGTATTCCTTTTAGTGGTCCTTCTGCTGCTTTTTTCATAAGATTATTAATTTCTTCTTTTGTAGTAGGTTTTTCAACTTCAATAACTAAATCTACAAGAGATACATTAGGAGTTGGAACTCTTACAGCCATTCCATCAAGTTTACCTTTAAGTTCAGGTAATACAAGACCTACTGCTTTTGCTGCACCAGTTGTTGTTGGAATCATACTTACAGCAGCTGCCCTTGCTCTTCTAAGATCTTTATGAGGAAGATCAAGAATTTTTTGATCATTTGTATAAGAATGAATTGTTGTCATCAATCCTCTTTTTATTTTAAAATTGTCATTTAATATCTTTGCTACAGGTGCAAGACAATTTGTTGTACAAGAAGCATTTGATACAAGGTGATCACTGTTTTTATTGTAATCTTTTTCATTTACACCCATTACAAAAGTTGCAACTGTACCTTTTGCAGGAGCAGATATAACAACTTTTTTAGCTCCAGCTTTAAGATGTTTACCAGCAGCTTCATCTGATGTAAAAATTCCTGTACATTCAGCTACATATTCTACATTAAGTTCTTTCCAAGGTAATTGTGAAGGATCTTTAACTGCAAAAATTTTTATTGTCTTACCTTCAACTATAATCGAATCATCTGTATAACTGATATTTTTGTCAAATTTACCATGAACTGAATCATATTTTAAAAGATGTGCCAAAGTCTTTGGATCTGTCAGATCATTAATTGCTACTATTTCCATATCTTTGTGACCAAAACTTGCTCTAAAAAAGAGTCTTCCTATTCTTCCGAATCCATTAATTGCAACTTTTACTGCCATATATCCTCCTATTTTTTAGAATTTAAAGCTTTTTTTAATTTATCACCAACTGAAACTCCACCACTATCGTTTTCTTCGGTCATAATAAACTCATTTGCTATTTTACCATATTGAGCTTGTTTAATACTAAGTTTTAATTTTCTATCATTAGAATTATTTTCAATAACTCTAACTTCTACTTTATCGCTTTTTTTTAATACATCTTCTGCTGACTGATAATAATCTTCTGAAATTTCAGATTTATGTACAAATCCTGTAATTCCTTTTTCTAAACTTATAATTACACCGCTTTTTAAAAATTCTTCAACTACACCTGTAACAAGAAGACCTTCTGTGTATTTTTCAAAAGGGTTTTCTTCAAGCTGTTTTAAACCAAGTGCAAGCTGTCTTTTATCAGTGTCTATATTAAGTATTCTTACTTTAATTTCTTGTCCTGATTTAACATATTCATTTACATTATTGGTTCTATTTGTCCAAGAAAGGTCATTTATATGTAAAAGACCTTCAATTCCAGGTTCAAGCTCTACAAAAGCTCCAAACTGTCTTATATTAGTAACTTTACCTTCTACTGTAGTATTTACAGCATATTTTTCTTCAATATTTTCCCAAGGGTCACCTTCTACCTGTTTTAAACCTAGCGAAATTCGTTTTTCTGCTGGATTAATAGATAAAATTTTGACTTTTATTTCATCTTTTTCTTTAAGCATATCTTTTGGATGATTTATTCTTTTTGTCCATGAAAGGTCTGATATATGCAACAATCCTTCAAGACCATTATCTAATTTAACAAAAACCCCAAAATTAGTCATTCTCATTATTTTGCCATTTACAATCTGACCTTCTGAGTAATTATCTTTAACAATTGTCCATGGATCAGGTTCAAGCTGTTTTACACCTAATCTGATATTTCTTTTTTCTTTATCTATTTCAAGAACTTTAACTTTAATAATTTGTTCTTCATTAAAGTATTCTGAAGGATGACTTACTCTTTCACTCCATGAAATATCCCCAATATGCACAAAACCTTCAACCTCTGGAGTAAGTTCAACGATAATGCCACTATTTTGAAGATTTTTGATTTTAACTTCAAGTATTGTATCAATAGAAAAAAGTTCATTTATTGTATTCCAAGGGTCATTTGTAAGTTGTTTTATACCTAATGATATTTTCTTTTTTTCAATATTAATATCAAGTATTTTAACTTTTATATTTTGACCTGTTTTTAATATATCAGCAGGATTTCCTGTTTTTTTCCATGAAATATCACTTACATGAAGAAGTCCTTCCAGACCAGGTTCAAGCTCTACAAATGCTCCGTAATCTGTAATATTCATGATTTTACCGTTTACCACATCACCTATTTTATAATTATCTTGTATAACTTTCCATGGTTCAGGAGATTTTTGTTTAAGTCCAACAGAAATTTTTGTTTTCTTTTCATCAAGTTTTAATATTATGAGTTCAAGTTCTTGACCAGCTGACAATACATCTTCTATATTATTAATTCTTCCCCATGATATATCTGTTATATGAAGAAGACCTTCGATACCACCAAAATCAATAAATGCTCCAAAATCAGTTATATTGGAAATTTTACCTTTTATAAGATCGCCTTCTTTTTTATTTTCAGCTATTTCAGCAAATCTTACAGTTTTAAAATTATCTTGTATTGATTTATGTGATAAAACTATATCTTTATTTTTTTTCCTTATTTCAATAACTTCAAAATCTATTACTTGTCCAACTGGTTCGCCATTTACTTGTCCAAGTTGAGAAAAAGGAAGGAAACATTCAATTGATTTTTCAATAGTAACCTGAAAACCTCCTTTGAGTTTGGAAGTTATTTTTCCTTTTATCACACTATTTTCATCATGAGCTTTAATTATATTTTCCCAAATATTTTTTTTAATTGCTTCAACATAAGAAAGATTTACAAAACCTTTATTATCATCAATATTGGTTATAAGAGACTGTATTTCTCGACCTTCAACAGGGATTAAACCCATTTCTTCAAATTCTTTATATGGAATTCTACCCTCAGATTTATAACCTATATCAACAAAAATTTCTTCAGGAGTTACTTTTGCAATTATTCCAGTCACAACATTACCTCTTGATACTTTATCAAAAGATTTTAAAGCTTCCTCCATCATCATCTGCTGCTCAAAATTTTCATTATTTTCATTCGTCATTTTTGTTTACCTTCCCATTATAATAGTTTTGAATGATCTGACTAGTCTCTTCTATGCTTTTTACAGGTGTAGAAGCTCCTGCTGTTATTCCTATTTTTTCATAACAGTCAAGCTGTTCAAGCTCAAGATCTTCGGTTTTTTCTATCCAAATAACATTTTTACAAATTTTATTACATATTTCAACAAGTCGTTTTGTATTAGCACTATTAAAACCACCAATCACAATTATAACATCACTTTTTTCCGCAAGTTTTATTGCAGAAAGTTGTCTTGAACTTGTTGCATTACATATTGTATCAAAAATACAAATATCTGTAGCTTTTTCTTGCATAATACTTACAAATTCTTCAAAAAGTTCTTTGCTCTGAGTAGTTTGAGCAACAAGACCTACTCTGTTATTTTTTTCTTTCAAATATGTTTTTAATTCATCAGTATCTTTTAATATTACACCATTATAATCTGTATAAGAATGAATTCCTTTAACTTCAGGATGATTTATATCACCTAGTATTATAAGATTATAATTTTTTTCATATAAAGTTTTTGCAGATTCTTTTGCTTTTTTTACAAAAGGACAGGTTGCATCCACAATATCAAAACCCATTTTTTCAAGTTTAATAAGAGTTTTTTTTTCAATTCCATGACTTCTTATTATTATTGTACTGTTTTTATCAAGCTTTTGCAGATCTTCTTCTTCAACCGGAAACACACCTAATTCTTTAAGTTTTTTAACAACTATTGGATTATGAATAAGAGGACCAAAAGTATATACTTTATTTTTTTTGTTTTTTATTGTGCTAAGAACTATGTTTTCAGCTCTTTCAACACCAAAACAAAAACCCGCTTTATCTGCAATTGTTATTTTCATATAATTTCCACTTCAACATTTTCAATTTTATATTTTATATAATCTTTACCACTTATCCATTTTTCAAGAAATTTACATATAAAAAAGGATGGAAATAGTGATAATATTATTATTAAAGCTAATACAATTTCACTTACTTTAAATATATTCTGACCTATCATTGCTGAAACAACCATAAAAAGCACTGGAATTCCATACATTATTAAAATCAATATGACCGGATTAATATCAACAGTCTGAATTATATTGACATTATCTCCAACTTTAAAATCTTCTGAATTATCTATTTTAAACTCAATTTCTTCTTCTTTTCTTTCAGAATCAACACACGAATCTTTTGATTTGCAATGAAAACAAGCACTGTTTCTAATGTATTTTATTTTTACAAAATCATTTTTAAGCGAAATTACTCTTCCTGTAATTTTCATTATAATCCTATATAGACTACTAAATTTTTTACTGTTTTTAATTTTTCTCTCTTTACATCTTAAAATTTATCATATAGAATTCTTTTATGCAAGAAAATGTAAAAATTGAAAAAGTCTCTCTAGGAAAATTCAAAATTACTTGGGGAGAGGGTCAAAACTCTGATGAGTACATACCTCAAGAAGAAATGATTGATTTTGTTGAGACTCTTGAAAAAGCTCTTTCTAAAATGACATCTATATCAAGAGAAACAAAAACTGAACAAATCGCTGTATCTAAAAACAATACTTCGCATAGAATATGGTCTTATAAAAACGGTATGGTTCAAATAGAATGGGGTAATCTTCTTAAAAAAATTACTATCGATGAATTAAAAGCAGCAACTAAAAATTTTACAATTCTAAAAAATGAACTTATAGAAAAAGATAGAGTTGAAAGAATTGCTTTTGAAAAAGGATATAAAAGATTATATCAGTTCTTTATACTCGGCATGATAAGTCTTTTTGTATCAACAGCAGTTACTGCTTTATTTGTTGTTTTTATATTTTTTGTTAGAGAATATGCCATGCACGCTTTTATATTATCTATATTTTGCTGGTCTTTTTTTGCAATATTTTATTTTCTTCAACAAAGAAATGTCAAAGGTCTTATTGAGTTTACAAAAGATAATGCTGGAGAAAAAATTCTTCCTATGCTTTCAAGTATTCCAAACAACAGGAAAGTTGTAGAAATGATTACAATATTTTTTATTATATTTGTATTTATGTCTATATATTTTTCAAAAACAATACCACAAGTTCTTAATTTCTATGGTAATCCTGGTTCAATTCAAAATATAACTGACTAATAAAAACAGATCCCGGCTCAGAATAGTACCGGGATGACAAATTTTTAATGTCGAATTAAAAGAAAGAACAGTGAAGCTGTAACAGATAAAGCGTGACATGTCACTTTGTGACATTAGTGACAAAAACAAAGTCATGCCATCACTAAGTTGTTCTATTATTTTTTAGGATTTCGGTAAAATTTTATTCAATCTCGCTTTCCTTTATCTTTGTAAATCAGTGGTAAATTTTCAATTAAAATAAATCATGATGGAGTTTCTATAAACAAAAGCAAAAAAAAAATCTACTCGGTAACTTGAGTGAACGTTGCGAAGCATATAATATACGGATGTATTATAAGTGAACGAAGGTAAAGAGATATTTTATATGGATGTAAAATATCGAATGGTACCGAATGATTATTTTTTTGCTTTATTGTAATGATAAAAATATCAAAAACAGATCCCGGCTCAGAATAGTACCGGCATGACATTATATTGATTTTTATTTATATAATTATAGGATTTAATTTTCCCACTTCACTATTTCACACTTTCACGCTTTTACTTTATTTTATATTTTTGAAAGTGTTTCTTTTATTGTTTTAGTTCTATCTTCATTATTTCTAATAGAACTTTTTATATTTTCAATACCCATATTTATCATATTTTTTTTAAGATTATCTTCTGGAAGCTCTCCTGTACTTATAATGTTTTTTATTTGCATTATTCTTCTTGATAATTCTTGGCTTTCTTTAACATAATTTTCAAGTAGTATTATAGTATTATTTAAAACTTCAATATTCATAGTATCTTCCTCTTTTGCAGGTTTTTGTTCTCGAGCGATTTCTTCACTGGAAGCTTCAATTTTAATTTCTTCAACAACTGGTTTTTTTATTTTTTTTTCAATATTTGGCTCAACTTTAGTTTCAGAAGAAAAACCAATTTCTTCTGTTTCTTTTAATTCCACAATTTCAGCAATATCTTCTATAAGGTCAATTTCTCCGAAAGAAGTTTCATCAATAACTGTTTTTTCTATTGGAGTTTTTTTTGCCATATTTAAAGCATTTTCCATCTCTTCTCTTGAAGAAATAAATTTTTCTTCTTCTTTAATTTCTACATCTACTTTTTGATTAACCTCTTCTTTAACAACTATATCTTCTTTAATATTATCCCTTTCTTCAACAAATTTTTTTCTCATTTCATCAAGCTCTTCTCTGCTTTCAGGAAATCTAAAAGGATGAGGATATTTATAACCAATAATAAGATCGGTGTTTTCTTCTATCAAACCTTTTAATGCAATTTCATCAAACTCTTTTTTTATCTCATAGCTTTCAACTAATTCTTTTATATTTGTTATAAGAGGATTATATTTTTGAATAGTCTTAAAAAGAATAAGAGCTTCATCTTTTTTATCAGATTCGCTACAAGCAATTGCATGTTTTATAATCATCTCTATATCAGTTTTATCAGCTTGATAAGCTAATCTATAAAACCTAAGACTACTTTTATAATCTTCAACATAAATAGCTATATCTCCAAGTCTCATATAAACTGTTTTATCTCCTGGAACAGCTTGAAGTGACATGTCAAAATACTTATAAGCTTCTATAAATTTTTTTTGAGAAAAATATATATTTCCTAGTTTTGTAAGAACTCTAGCTTTATGTGAAGAATTTCTAAAAAACTCTTTAGAATGTTTAGAATTAAGCAATTTATCATAGGTTTCAATGCTTTTTTGTTCATTTCCTAACATTCTATAAAGATCTCCAAGTTTTTCAAAAACATCAAAATTTACTTCATTATGCTCAATTGTCTTTGAATAAAATTCAATCGCTTTATCATAATCTTCTTCTATATTTTCATAGAATTCACCTAAAGATTTATAACCCATGTCTTTTCTTTTAGAAGATTTAAGAAAATCATTCCACATTTTAACAATTTCTTTTTTCTTTCCTTGTTTTAGATAAACAGCTTCAATTTTTCCATATATATCAAAACCACCTGTGAATTCAATTCCTCTATTTAATATTCTAAGAGCATCTATATATCTTTCATTTATTGTATAACTTTCACCCATAATAAGAAAAGGTCCTATTAGTTTTGGATTGAGTTTTACTGCATCTGATGCATGAATTATAGCTTGTCTATAATCTTTATTTTTAAAAGACATTTCAGCCATTGAATATCTTTTATCAGCTTTACTAAGTTCAGGTTCTTTTTTTAACAAAGCTCTTGATGGTATTATTTTATCAAGATCAGGTAAAGCTCCTGATTTTGTATTAATCTTTTCAATTATACTTTCAAAAACTTTCATTCTATCTCCTAAACTTTCTAATAGTTATCCACATTATCCACATTATAACAAAACTGGCTTTGACATTAAAGGTTTTGCATATAAAATTTTGAAACATTAGTGTTTTCAATAGTTTTAAGCTTGTTCACTACTTTGTAAAATTTTCTAAACTATACACAATTAAATTTTTTTTGTGCATAACTTTCTTATAAAAAACACTTCCCGCTCTACATCAGCAACTTTATAAGGAATAGAATGTATAAGTTCGCATTTTTTTTTCTTCATATAAGATTTTGTAACAGCAAGCTCAAGATCATCATTAAAAACTTTAGTTTTATAATTAACACTTATTCCATTTGGAGCAAGATATGGAATTGTCCATTTTAACCATTTATCTGCTTTAGAAACTAGAGCTTTAGCACAAACAAAATCAAATTTATTAAAATAAGATATATTATCTTCTGCTCTACCATGAAGAGTTTGAAATCTATTACCAAGAAGTTCACAAGCTTTATCAAGGAATCTGATTTTTTTCGTCTCTGCATCACACAAAACAACATTTAAATCTTCACAAACAATACCCAAAATCACTCCAGGAAAACCGTTTCCTGAACCTATATCTATTAAATTACCTTTTATATTACCAAGATATTTTAAAGGAATAAGTGAATCTATAAAGGTTTTTTCAAGAAAAACATCTATATCTTTTATTGAAGCTAAATTATATTTAGTATTTTCTTCAATAAGAAGACTTATAAATTCTGTAAATTTATCTACAATTTTATTTTCATAATTAAATTCATATTTTTTTAAAAGAAAATCTATTTTATTTCTCAAATTTAAAAAATTATCCATTCAAAACTCCTTTTCTAAGTTTTTTTTACCATTTCACCATCTCACCATTTCACCATTTCACCATTTCACCATTTCACTATTTTTCTTATATATAATATCAAAGCTGTTATATCAGAAGAACTTATTCCTGATATTCTTCCTGCTTCTCCAATTGTTACAGGATTTATCTCTTTAAATTTCTGTCTTGCTTCTATAGTTAAATTTGGTATTTTAAAATAATCTATAAATTCTGGTATTTTTTTTTCAGTCCATTCTTTATTCATTTCAAGAAATTTATTGTGTTTTTCAATATATCCAGCATATTTAACATCACTTTCAATTGTAATAATCTCATCAAAAGTAAGCTCAAACTTTTTTATAATATCTGGAAAATCTTCCAAACTAGTATTTTGCGTTTTAAGCATATCTAAAAAAGTTTTATTTTTAACTTTGTTAACAGCAATGTAATTATTAACTTCTTTAATTTTCAAAGTTTTTTTCTTTATAATATCAAATTGTTCTTCTGTAATACATCCTGCTAAATATGCTTTCTCTGACAATCTATAATAAGCATTATCCTGTCTTGCTATCATTCGATTATCCATTCTTGAAGTAAACATTCTATAAGGTTCTTTTTGAGTTCCTTTAAGAATAAGATCATCTATAAGAGTTCCTATATAACTTTCATTTCTTGAAAGAGTAAATTTTTCTTTATTTTTTAAACTCAATGCAGCATTTATTCCTGCAATAATACCTTGTGCTCCAGCTTCCTCATAACCTGATGTACCATTTACCTGACCTGCAAAATATAAATTTTTAATATTTTTACTCTCAAGTGTATTATAAAGTTGTGTAGAATCTATTGAATAATATTCAACAGCATATCCTGGTTTAAAAATATGACAATTTTCAAGACCTTTTATTGTTTTTAGCATTGTATTTTGAATTTTTTCAGGCAAAGATGAAGAAAACCCTTGCATATACCATTCATCTGTATTGTTTCCTTCAGGTTCAAGAAATATTTTATGGCTATCTTTATCAAAAAATCTTACAACTTTATCTTCAATAGAAGGACAATATCTTGGACCTTTTCCTTCTATAATACCTTTAAAAAGTGGTGAAAATTCTATATTTTGTCTTATAATTTCATGAACTTTGTCATCAGTACGAACAACATAACAATCTCTACCATTTTTAACTGTATTTTTTTCCCAAATAGAAAAGTTCTGATCTATATTTTCATGTTCTTGTTTTTCCAAACCTGAAAAATCAATACTATTACCTGCAATTCGAGATGGTGTTCCAGTTTTAAGTTTAAAAGTATTAAATCCTATTTCCTTTAAATTATCAGATAAAGAATAAGAACCTGGTTCTCCATATCTACCTGCATTATACTCAGTTTCACCTAAAATAACTTTTCCACCAAGAAAAGTTCCAGCAGCTATTATTATTTTTTTACCATAATAAGTAGAACCAGTATTACATATTACTCCTGAAAGTTCATTGTTATTAAATAATAGATTTTTTACTTTTCCTTGTTTAACATAAAGGTTTGGAATTTTTTCTAAAGTTACTTTCATCTCATATCTGTATTTTTCTCTATCAATTTGCATTCTAAGCGAATGAACCGCTGCTCCACCTTTTGTATTTAACATTCTCACCTGAATAGCACTTCTATCAACTATTCTAGGCATAATTCCACCCAAAGCATCTATTTCTCTAATTATTTGACTCTTTCCTGCTCCACCAAATGCTGGATTACACGGTGTTTCTCCAATAGTATCAAGATTTATAGTAAGAAGAAGAGTTTTAGCTTTTAATAAAGCTGATATATAAGCAGCTTCACAACCTGCATGGCCGCCACCAATGACAATAACATCATAAGTAAAATCTTTTTTCATTTTTTCCTTCTTTTAATATAAATATAAATTATATTCAACTCATGTGAAGACACACCTGGAAGTTTTTTTAATATTTTAAATGATTCTGGTTTGAAATAAATTAAATTTTCATAAGCTTCATTTGATATACCTTTAATTGTTTTCCAATCAAAATCTTTAGAGATTTTTACTTTATCCATTTTTTTTATTCTATTAACTTCATTTTTTTGTTTTTCAATATAACCCTCGTATTTTATTACAATATTTAAATGATTTTCTATATCTTTTGATATTTCACTTAAATAACCAAATTCTTTAAGATGTTTAAACAATATATCTGGTCTTTTCATAATATCATAAGCTGATTGAATTCCTTTTAATGAACTATTATCAATGTTTTTCATTTTTAAATTATTTTCTTTTGTATCTCTTATACGAAATTGTTTTAATTTTATAATTTCTTTATAAATACCCATTCGATATTTTCTTACTTTATCAAAATCTTCTTTTGAAAGAAGACCAGCAATATAACCATAAGGAGATAATCTCAACACAGCATTATCCTGTCTTAAAAGCAATCTATACTCAGCTGATGAAGTGAACATTCTATAAGGTTCATAATGTTGTTTATTTATAAGATCATCTATAAGCACACCTATATAACTTTCCATTCTAGTAAGAATAAGCGGAGGTCTATTTTGACATTTCAAAGCAGCATTAATTCCAGCAACAATTCCTTGAGCTGCTGCTTCCTCATAACCTGATGTTCCATTTATTTGACCAGCTGAAAAAAAACCTTCTAAACTTTTTACTTCTAAAGTTTCTTTTAATTGATGAGGTAAAATACAATCGTATTCGATTCCATAAGCAGGCCTCATTATTTCAATGTTTTCCAAACCTTCTATTGATTTAAGTACTCTAAGTTGAGTTGTTTCTGGTGTTGCTGATGTTAATCCCTGAAGATAAGTTTCTTCAGTTTCCCATCCTTCAGGTTCTATAAAAATCTGATGTTCTTGCTTATTAGGAAAATTCATAACTTTTCTATCAATTGAAGGACAATATCTTGGACCTTTATCTGTTATATTTTTTATTACAAGTGGTGAACCTGAAAGTCCGTTTTTTATTTCTTTCACTGTGTTTTCATTAGTATAAACAACATAAGTAGGAAGAAAGTCTTTATTTAACATTTGATTTTTATAAAAAAAAGAAAATTCTGGAATTGTTTTTTCAGATTCATTAACTTTTAGTTTAGAAAAATCTATAGAACTTTTTTTAACTCTTGGAGGAGTTCCAGTTTGAAATCTATCAGTTTCTATACCAGCTTTTTCAAGCGATTTTGTAAGAAAGTTTGCAGGCATTTGATTATGAGGACCACCTGGATATTTTTCAGGACCTATAACTATAAAAGCTCTTAAATAAGTACCTGTTGTAACAACAACAGCTTCACTGTAATATTCAATACCAGTTATAACTTTTATACCTTTTATTTTTTGGTTTTCAGTTAAAAGTTCTGTAACTTCTGATTGAATTAAAAAAAGATTTTTAGTATTCATAATTACTTTTTTCATATTGGAAGTATAAAGTCTTTTATCCATTTGAGCTCTAATTGCTCTAACCGCTGGACCTTTTGAAGTATTTAAAGTTCTAATATGAATAAATGATTTCATGGTATTTCTTGCCATTTCTCCACCAAGAGCATCAATTTCATATACAAGATGACTTTTTCCAGGACCACCAATTGAAGGATTACATGGTAAATGAGCAATACAATCTAAGTTTAAAGTAACTAGAAGAGTGTTTACCCCCATTCTTGCACTTGCAAGAGCTGCTTCACAACCTGCATGCCCAGCTCCAACAACTATAACTCCGTATTTATTATCCATTTTGCCTCTTTAACCCCTGTTAAACGATATTGCCTTTTGCAAGATATATGCTTTCAGCATAGATAGTTGATAAAATCATAATATGACTTTATCAGCGATATTGTGTTATATAATAATTTATTTTCGCTCATGTTTTCGTATAACCGCTTCTATACCGCTTTTATACCGCTTCTTCTTATTTTCCAAGACAAAATGTTGAAAATATTTTATCAAGTATATCATCATGATAAATTTCACCAATAATACTTCCAAGCTCATCTTTAGCATCTTTTAGATCTTCTGCCGTATATTCCAAAGGTTTATTTATTTCATCAAGAATTTTTTGTAAAATCAAAACAACTTTATGAATTGAATTAACATATCTTTCATTATCAATGAAAAAATCAAAATCATTATCAACAAAATTCTCAATATTTATTTCATTTTGAAGTAAACATTCAAAATTATCAAAACCTTCTCCTGTTTTCAAAGAAACTTCAACAATATTATCTTTATTAAAAAAACTCTTTTCCAAACACTTTCCAAGGTCTATTTTATTTAATATTATTATTTTTCTTTTATTTTTAATTTTATCATATATGTATTTATCTTCTGATGTAAATTCAACAGAAGCATCTATTATATGAAGTATAATATCAGAATCCATAAGTGTTTTTTCTGCACGCATAATACCAATACTTTCAACAGTGTCTTCGGTACTTCTTATTCCTGCCGTATCATAAATTGTAACATTCATACCATTTATATAAAGAGTATGTTCAAGAACATCTCTTGTTGTTCCTGGTATATGTGTAACTATTGCTTTTTCTTCTTTAAGACAAGCATTTAAAAGAGATGATTTCCCTGCATTAGGTCTACCTGCAATAGCAACTTTTATACCTTCTTTTAACTTTTTATAAATACTATAAGTATTTTTAATTACAATTAATTCATTATAAAGTCTTTGTATATTAGAATTAAGATATTCAGGCGAAATTTCATCTACATCATCTTCTGGAAAATCTATATAAGCTTCAATAAATGCGATGATTTCTAAGATTTTTTCTCTTAAATCTTTAATTCGATCAGAAAAAATTCCATTCATCATTTTTATTGAATTATCCGCAAGAACTGTGTTTGAAGAATTTATAAGACTATTTACAGCTTCTGCCTGAGTAAGATCTATTTTACCATTTAGAAAAGATCTTTTGGTAAATTCACCTTTTTGTGCAGGTTCTGCACCCATTTTTAAAAGAAGACTGTATATTCTTCTCATAGTAACATAGCCACCGTGACATTGAATTTCAACCATGTCTTCTCCTGTATAACTCCAAGGAGATTTGAAATAAATCACAATTGCATTATCTATAATCTCATTATTATCTATAATATTTCTCAAATAAACATATCGTGGTTTATTAATTTTTTTTTGAATAATACTATTTAAAATACTAAGACTATTCTTTCCTGATAAACGAACAACTCCAATCGTAGAACCTACGACTGAAGTTGCTATAGCTGCAATTGTTCTATTACTATTAATATTAAAACTCATATTATTTCTTTTTGGATATTATAATTTTTCTATAAGGTTCTTGTCCTCTTGAAAAAGTACTTATTTCAGGATTATTTTTTAAATTCATATGAATAATCTTTCTTTCACGAGCAGACATTGGCTTCATTTCAACGCTTTTTCCTGATATAGCAACTTTTTCTGCAAGTGATTCTGCCATTTTTTCAAGTTTTTGCAATTTTTCATGTTTATAATTTTCAACATCTACATATAGATTATATTTACCATTTTTATCTTCTTCAGAAATTTTTCTATTTACATGTATTCTTGTTATATATTCAATAGCACTAACTGTTTGTCCAAACTTTCCAATAATAATACTTTTAAATTCTAAGGGTAATTTTATATTAATATTAAAATCTTTTCCATTATCATAAGATTCAAAAGAATATCCACTAATACCCATTTTTTTTAAAAGTTCAGATATAAATTCTTTTGCAAAAAAAATATATGGTTTTTTAAATTCAGCTGTAATTTTTGCTTTTTTACCACCAAATCCAAACAAACCTTTTGATTCTTCACTTAAAATCTCAAATGAAATATCATGATAATTATCAGTTCCAAGTTCTGCTAAAGCTATTTTTTTAGCTTCATCAACACTCTTAGCTTCTATTGTAATTTTCATATTACTTTTTTCCTCCATGTACTTGTTTATTTATTATAAACTGCTGTAGTATTCCAATCATATTTGAAGTAAACCAGTATACTAAAACGCCTGATGGCATTGATATCGTTATAAAAAGCATAAAGATAGTCATCATATTCATCATTTGTTTTTGCTGAGGATTAGTATTTTGACCTGGCATTAATTTTTGCTGATAATACATTGATATTGTTATTATTATAGGTAAAATATAATAACCATCTGGCTTTGAAAGATCTGAAAGCCATAAAAAGCTAACACCTTTAATATCAACCGATGTACGAAGCATTGTAAAAAAAGCAAACAGAATTGGAATCTGTATTAAAATAGGAAGACATCCCCCAAGAGGATTAGCATTATGTTTTTTATAAAGATTCATAACTTCTGCATTCATTTTTTGAGGGTCTTTAGCATGAGTTTTTTTTATTTGTTCCATTTCAGGTTGAAGTTTTTGAATTACAGACATTGACCTTGATTGTGAAAGATTTATAGGGTAAAGAATAAGCCTTATAAGCAATGTTATAAGAATAATTGACAATCCCCAGTTATTTGTATATTCATTTATTTTTTTTATTGCAACAAGAAGTTGTTTTGCAAAGAAACCAAAAAATCCAAGATTAAGTATTTCAGGAATTTCATTTGAATCAAGCTTTTCAATCTTTTTTTCACCAGCATAAATTCTTATTTTATCACTATAAGTTCTATCCTTATTAATGACAGTTTCTTTAAGAAATAATTTTAAAAGCTGTGTTGGTTGTTTTACCATTTCACCACTTTGAGATTTTACTTCTCTATCATAATTAACAAGAATAATTTCTGAAAAATTTCTCTGATAAATAACCATAGCATAATATTGCGTTACAAAACCAAACCATTTAACTGAAGTCTTTTTTTCTGTAAGAGCTTTACCAATTGCTATTTCTTTTAATTTATCATCAAGATAAACAATTTTTCTTTCATATTTATCTTTTGAATCTTTTTCAACAGAAAGACCTGGTGTAATTGTAAAAAAGTATTTAGATATATCTGTATCTATTTTTAATGGAGTTATACTATAATCAACACCTAAAATATTATTACCTTCAGGATATATGGACAATTCAATCTTTATATCTGATGTTTTTGCATAATATTTTACAGAATTATCTTCTAAAACACCTTTGTATTTTATTTGATTTAATATGAGATCTTCTTCTTCACTTTTGGAATTTAATCTAAAAAATACCATATTATCAATAATAGAATCTTTAGATTGTTCTAATGATGCTGTTGCATTTAAAATAATAGGATTATTATTATCAAATTTAAATGTTATATTATCTAAAACAAGGTTTATAGAATTTTCTGTATGTGAAAAAACAGATAACCATAAGAAAAAGATAATAAAAAATAAAGATTTACTTCTATTTAACTGGGTCATAGCCACCTCTGAAAAGTTGATTGCATCTTAATAATCTAAATAAAGATTTAAAAAATGCTTTAAAAAATTTGAATTTCTGAAAACATTCCAGAGCATATTGAGAACAACTAGGATAAAATCTGCAATTCTGACCCAAAAAAACTGAAATATATCTTTTATATAAAATTAATATTTTTATAATTAATAAATTTAAATATCTCATAATAATTCCAGTAATTTTTTTCGTTTTTTTTCAAATAAAACATTAGGGTCATAAAACTTACTGACTATTATCAGATAAAACATTTTCTGATCTCTTTTGACATCTTTCCTGATAACTTCCCTTATCTGTCTTTTAATTTTATTTCTTACATTGGCTTTTTTAAAAAGTTTTTTCCTGACAGAAATAATTATTTTCAATTCACAAGCTCTGGTTTTTTTTACTAGAAAAAGACTGTTCTGAACATTAACAGTCTTTTTCAAATAATTTCTCGCCTGATTTTCTTTGATTCTGAAAAAAGATTCCAAAGCTATATTTTATGCACTAAGCACTTTTCTACCTTTTTTTCTTCTTCTTTTCAGAACAGCTCTTCCACCTCTAGTTTCCATTCTAGCTCTGAAACCATGGTCTTTTTTTCTTTTTCTATTATTTGGCTGAAATGTTCTTTTCATCTTCTTTTCCTCCTGTTAAGGTTCTTTATATATATCATTGTCGTATAAAATACTAAAGTGAAATAGTCCTACATTTTTACCATATACCACTTTTTTTGTCAAGAAATATTCTTTGACAATACAATAAAACAACAATTAAGAGAACTCGATATAAGTTTTTCAATTAAAATAAAGTATGAAGGATTTTCTATAAACAAAAGCAAAAAAAAAATCTACTCGGTAACTTGAGTGAACGTTGCGAAGCATATAATATACGGATGTATTATAAGTGAACGAAGGTAAAAGATGCTGTTGAAAAACTAAAAAGAAGAAACATTGATGCAGAATAGGGTCTGTGCCGATCTCAAATTTTAGCTTACATAGGTCAACCTGACCATGCTGTTTGATTTTAAAGTTAAGTTTTGAAAAAAAGAAAACATGACTTTTTCAACAGCCTCGAAATTACCGAATGATTATTTTTTTGCTTTAGTATAATGGAAAGAATCATGAAAGATAAATTTGTTTTTGAAGTTTTTAATTTTAAGATTTTTTTTTGTTTATATACAATAAAAAGATTCTAAGTATAATAAAAGCATTATATAAATAGCTCATATAAGTACTCAGCCTGTGAGTATTGTGTATAACTCAAAAAAAAGTATTATTAGTAAAACATTAAGAGTTTTTTAATTGTGATTTAGAATTTGATTTATTGTGTTCAAAAGTGCATATCTTTTTATTTATAAGTTATACACAATTGAAAATACAATATTTTATTCTTTTTTATAGAGTTAGACAATAAAAATATCATGTGTATAACTTTTAACAATATAGAAATTTAAGTCCTATACTCAAAAGCAATTTGTGTATAAATAAAAAAAGAAAATACTAAATAAAGTATAATAAAAATATGTGTTAAAAAACTAAAGTTGAAATTTAGTCAAAAAAATTATAGAATTTCTGTCCATGAAGACAAAGTTTTCATTATTATTCAAAAGAAGGGAGAATTATGGCGGTATCTAGAAAAAAACAATGGGAAATGTTAGAACAACAATTAAAAGCTCAAATAGAGAGGGATACCGGAAATATTCTTTTTAGACAATTACTTATTGGTAATGTTCTAGAAAACAAGCTTGAAATATATGTAAGAGATAATTTTTCAAAAAATCTAATTGATACTTATTTTTTAAAAAAAATAATAAAATTTATCAATGAATTTGAAGATTATAAAAAAATAGAAGAATTAGAATTTATTCTTGATCCTGACAGATTTAGAGAAGAAGATGCAAAAATGGTAATTGAAACAAAGGAAAGAGAAATTGAAAACGAAATTGAATATAAAAATAAAATAGATTTTTCTGTAAAAGAACAAGAAAAGTCTGATATTTATGAATTAAACGATAAATATTCATTTGAATCATTTGTTGTAGGTTCAAGTAATGATCTTGCTCATGCTTATGCTATTGCCGTTGCAAAAGAACCTGGAACAAAAGCAAATCCATTGTTTATATATGGAGGTTCAGGTCTTGGAAAAACCCATCTCATGCAGGCAATAGGGCATTATATAGGGAAATTATCTAATGGCAAGAAAAAAATAGCTTATGTTACTTCAGAAAAATTTACAAACGATTTTATTGATGCAATTAAATCTAATAATCCAAGTAAATTTAGAGAAAAATACAGACAAGTAGATGTACTTCTTGTAGATGACATACAGTTTCTTGTAGGAAAAGATGAAACACAAAAAGAATTTTTTCATACATTTAATTCACTTGTTGAAGCTGGAAAAAAACAAATTGTACTTACTTCTGATAAACCACCTGCAAAACTTAATAAACTAGAGGAAAGACTTGTTTCAAGATTTAAAGCAGGACTTGTTGCAGATGTTCAGAAACCTAATCTTGAGCTTAGAATTGCTATTTTGCAAAAAGAAGCATTAAAACAGGGAATCGATATAACTACTGATATTATTGAATATGTTGCACAAAAAGTAGTTTCAAATATAAGAGAACTTGAAGGTGCTTTTAACATGGTTATAAGCTATCGTTCAATAACAGGTAGAGAACTTGATGAAGCTACTATTGATAGAATATTAAAAGATTTTATAACAACATTAGGTCCAAAAAAAGTTTCAATAGAAGATATAAAAAGAGAAGTATCTGATTTTTATAATGTGGCAGAAGAAGATATAATGTCTGCAAAAAGAGATCAAAAAACAGCTCTTGCAAGACAAATTGCTATGTATCTTGCTTATGATTTGACAGGAAGATCTACTACTCTTATTTCAAGAGAGTTTGGAAAAAAAGATCATACAACTGTTTTGCATGCAAGGAAAAAAATTGAAAAAATGCTTGAGGAAGATGAACAATATAAAAAAGATTTAAGAGAAATTAGAGGCAGGTTGTTGGAGTAGAGGAAAGCAATTAGCGTGACTAAAGTCACAATTAACGCAACAAGTTGCTAATTAATGATTAGTAAAAATAAAACTAAATTAGTGATAAAATCACATTAATTGTTTTTGACATTATTTATAATTTGAGGTTATTTTTGTTTGTTAGAAATGCTTATATAAAAAATTTTAGAAATATTGATTTTATAAATGCTGATTTTTCAAAAGGTCATAATATTTTTCTTGGAAATAATGGAGAAGGAAAAACCAATTTATTGGAAGCTATTTTTTTTTCATGTATGAACAGATCTTTTAGAACTAGAATAATAAGTGAACTTAAAAATAATGCAAAATCTAAAGAAAGTGATAATAGAATATATACAAAAACAGATATAGACTATGGAAATTTTTCCAGACAAGTTGAAAATTGTGTTGATGGAAGAAAAAGAACAATTAAAGTTGATAATGTTGAAGAAAGTTCAGAATATCTTATTGATAATAATAATTTTGTAACTTTTGTTCCAGATGATCTTAAAATATTAAAAAACGATCCAGTTTATAGAAGAAAGTTTTTAAATGAAATATGTAGTCAGATTTTTCCAGGTTATTATAAAAATCTAATAAAATACAGAAAAATACTTAATAATAGAAATTGTCTTTTAAAAAATAATAAGCCTTTTGAACTTTGGGATGATTTGCTTATTGAATGTGCTCAATTTATTTTAGCCAAAAGAAGTGAATGTATTGATTTTTTAAAAAAAACAATTCCAATAAGTTATTCTAAACTGTCATCTGGTAAAGAAATTGTTGAAATTGAATATAAAGGTGATTTTAATATTTCTAAACAAGACTTAAAAGAAAGTAAATATAATGATATAAAAAATGGTTATACTTGTATTGGACCTCATAGAGATGATATTATTATGAGAATTAATAAAAATGAGTTTAGAAAAACAGCTTCACAAGGTCAGTTTAGAACAGCTGTATTTGCTCTGAAAATGGCTCAGGCTGATATTTTGTGGAAAATAAAAAAAGATAGACCAGTTATTATACTTGATGATGTTTTTTCTGAGCTTGATAGAGAAAGAAAACAAAAATTGCTTAAATTTCTTGAAGGAATTTATCAGACTTTTATATCTTCAAATTATCTTGAAGATGAAATACTTGAAAAAATGACAGAGAAAAAAATTTTTTTTATCAGAGAGGGAAGATTTGAAAAAGAAAGGGTTTTCCAAACCAAGTGATATTGTAGAAAACAAAACTTTTGGTCTTATGTTTAAAAATTCTGGTAAATTTAGGGGAAGATCATTTTTTTTACTTATTAAAAATTGGAAAAAAATAATTGGTAAAGATTTATCACAGAAAATTCATATAAATAGTCTTCAAAATGATATTTTATATATTGCTGTACCAGATTCGTCTTGGATGCATAATCTTATGTTTATGAAAGATGATATAAAAAAGAAAGTTAATGAATTTGATAATAATATAAAAGATATAAGATTTATTGTTGATAAAAAATCATTAATCAAATGGGAAGAATTTCCTAAGCTAAGTTTAGATGATATAAAAATAGAAAAAGAAAAATTACAAAAACTTGAAATAATTCTTGAAAACATTCCTGACAAAGCTCTTAGAGAAAAATTAAAAGAATTATATATAAAAAAAGAAAAGTTTCAAAACTATACACTTCAGACAGGTTTAAATATTTGCAAAAAGTGTAATTCTGTTTATAATGATAAAAAATGCCCATATTGTAAGGAGTAGTTTTTATGTATGTTAATATAGGCTGGGAAGAATATCTTAGATTAAAAAATATAATTGGTATATTTAAAAAAAGCAATACTGAGTTATTTTTGCAAGAAAAAGGAAAAAGAATAAGATTTGATAAAGAAATAAAAACAATAATTCTTACAGATAAAGGTCTCTTGAGAATCCCTATAAGAACAGAGACAGTAGCTAAGAGGATTAACAGGGTAAACGGAGGAAAAAATGGAGAATAAAGATAATTATACTTCTCAACAGATTGAGATTCTAGAGGGTCTTGATCCGGTAAAAAAAAGACCTGGAATGTATATCGGATCGACAGGACCAACAGGTCTTCATCATCTTGTTTATGAAATAGTAGATAATTCAATTGACGAAGCTCTTGCAGGAATATGCGATACAATTGTAATTACTCTTCATGCAGATGGAGCAGTTTCTGTCGTAGATAATGGTAGAGGAATTCCTGTTGATATGCATGATAAATCTCATAAATCAGCTCTTGAAGTTGTTATGACAGTTCTTCATGCTGGTGGAAAATTTAATAATTCTACTTATAAGATTTCAGGCGGACTTCACGGTGTTGGCATGTCAGTTGTGAATGCTCTTTCAAGTAAACTAGAAGCAACTATAAAAAAATCAGGATATATTTATTTTCAAGAATATAAAGAAGGAGTTCCACAAGCTAATGTAAGCGTTATAGGAGAATCATCTGAAATTGGTACAAAAATCAAATTTTGGCCAAATAAAGATATATTTGAAACAGTTGAATTTTCTTTTGATACATTGTCAAAAAGAATAAGAGAACTTGCTTTTCTTAATAAAGGATTATCTCTTGTAATAACTGAAGAAAGGACTGAAAAAAAACATGAATTCAAATATGAAGGCGGTATAAAATCTTTTATAGAATTTCTTAATAAAGGAAAAACTTCTTATCATGATGTGTTTTATTTTGAAAAAGAAGATTCAAATGTAATAGTCGAAACAGCTTTACAATATACAGATAAATATAATGAAATAATATATTCATTTGTTAATAACATTAATACAATAGATGGCGGATCGCATCTTACTGGTTTTAAAAAAGCAATTACAAGATGTCTTAATGAATATATAAAAAAACTTGGTGATAAATATAAAAATATATCTCTTTCTGGAGATGATGTAAGAGAAGGAATAACAGCAGCAATTTCTGTAAAAGTTCCTAATCCTGAGTTTGAAGGTCAGACAAAGACAAAACTTGGAAATCCTGAGGTTGAAGGAATAGTTTCACAGCTATTTTTCCAATCATTTAATGAATTTTTAGAAGAAAATCCTAAAGCTGCAAAACAGATTGTTGATAAATGTATAGGGTCTCTAAATGCTAGAGAAGCTGCAAGAAAAGCAAGAGAACTTACAAGACGAAAAAGTGTTTTAGAATATTCAACACTTCCAGGCAAACTTGCAGATTGTGCAGAAAAAGATGCTAGTCTTACTGAACTTTATATAGTGGAAGGAGATTCTGCGGGTGGTTCTGCAAAACAGGGAAGATCAAGGAATTTTCAGGCAATATTACCTTTAAGAGGTAAAATATTAAATGTTGAAAAAGCAAGACTTGATAAAATTCTAGGAAATGAAGAAATAAAAACTCTTATTACAGCAATTGGTGCAAATATAGGAGAAGAATTTAATACTGAAAAACTTAGATATCATAAAATAATTATAATGACAGATGCTGATGTTGATGGAGCTCATATAAGAACTCTACTACTAACATTTTTCTTTAGATATATGCGACCTCTTGTTGAAGGAGGATTTGTATATGTGGCAAGACCACCACTTTTTAAAATCAAATCGGGTAAAACAGAAGTTTATGCATATTCAGATAATGAAATGAAAAAAATAACTTCTGAGATTGGAGAAAGATATACTATTCAAAGATATAAAGGTCTAGGAGAAATGAATCCTGAGCAGTTATGGGATACAACAATGAATCCTGATGATAGAATATTGACTAAAATAACTCTAGAAGATGCTTATGTAGCTGAAGAGATTTTTTCAATGCTTATGGGTGAAGCTGTTGAACCTAGAAGAGAATTTATACAGACCTATGCAAAACAGGTCAAGAATCTTGATGTTTAAGGAGTAGGATATGGATGAAATTATTAGAGATAAAATAGAGAAGATATATATTGAAGATATAATGAAAGATTCATATCTTGATTATGCAATGAGTGTAATTGTATCAAGAGCATTGCCTGATGTGAGAGATGGATTAAAACCTGTTCATAGAAGAATTTTATTTGCTATGAATGATCTTGGTATGAGTTCAACAAAACCTTATAAAAAATCCGCTCGTATTGTCGGGGATGTTTTGGGTAAATATCATCCACATGGTGATACTTCAGTTTATGATGCTATGGTTAGAATGGCACAGGATTTTTCATCAAGATATCTTTTTGTAGATGGTCATGGTAACTTTGGTTCTGTTGATGGAGATTCAGCTGCTGCTATGAGATATACAGAAGTTCGTATGGGTAAAATAGCAGAACAAATGCTTGAAGATATTGATAAAGAAACTGTTGATTATAAACTTAATTTTGATGAATCTTTAAATGAACCAATTATACTTCCTGCAAAAATTCCAGCGCTTCTTATGAATGGTGCTTCGGGTATTGCTGTTGGTATGGCAACAAATATTCCTCCTCATAATCTTGGAGAACTTGTTGATGGTGTAAGTGCTTTAATAGAAAATCCTGATTTAGAAACATCTGATCTTATGGAATATATTAAAGGACCTGATTTTCCTACTGGCGGAATTATAATGGGAAGAGAAGGTATAAAAAGTGCTTATAGTACAGGTAGAGGTAAAATTAAAGTAAGAGCTAAAATTGAAATTGAAGAAAAAAAAGGTAAAGAAGTTATTATTGTAAACGAACTTCCTTATATGGTTAATAAAGCTAATCTTATTATCAAAATAGCTGATCTTGTTAAAGACAAAAAAATAGAAGGAATTTCTGATATAAGAGATGAATCTGACAGACAAGGTATGAGAATAGTTATAGAATGTAAAAGAGATTTTAATGCAAATGTTGTTGTTAATAATCTTTATAAACACACTGAAATGCAGAGTACTTTTGGTACTATAATGATTGCTCTTGTTGATGGAGAACCAAAACTTCTTAATTTAAAACAAATTCTTGAGTATTTTATTGATCATAGGAAAAATGTAATAATAAGAAGAACTGCTTTTGAATTAAATAAAGCTGAAGAAAAAGCTCATCTTTTAGAAGGTTTACTTATAGCTATAGATAATATTGATGAGGTTATATCAATAATAAGAGGTTCTGATACAGCTGATATTGCAAAAGAAAGACTTATTGAAAGATTTGAACTTTCAGAAAGACAAGCAAAAGCTATTCTTGATATGAGACTTCATAGACTTACAGGTCTTGAAAGAGATAAAATTCAGCTTGATTATGATGAAACAATAAAACTTATTCAAGAATTAAAATCAATTCTTGGTTCTACTCAAAAAGTTCTTGATATTATTAAAAGCGAACTTGATGAAATTAAAAAGAAATTTGCTGATAAAAGAAGAACTGAAATTGGTAGAAGTATTGATATTTTAGAAGATATTGACCTTATTCAGAATGAAAAAGTTGTTGTAACAATTTCAAATTCTGGTTATATAAAAACTCTTCCAATAGATACATATAAAAAACAAAAAAGAGGTGGAAAAGGTATAACTGGTGGAAAGCTTAAAGATGATGATTATTCAGAACATCTTCTTGTTGCTGATACTCATGATTATCTTATGATATTTACTTCTGTTGGTAAAGTTTATTTGAAGAGAACTTTTGAAGTTCCAATGTCTTCAAGGATTTCAAAAGGAAAAGCTCTTGTTAATTTTCTTGAAATTGACAGAGAAGAAGAAGTAAAAGCAATAATTCCAATTCAGAATTTTGATTCTGAACTAAATGTTCTTATGATAACAAGAAAAGGTGTTGTCAAAAAGACAAGTGTTTTAAATTATAGAAACATTAGAAAAGGTGGAATTATAGCTATAAGACTTGATGAAGGTGATGAACTTATAGAAACTCTACTTACAACTGGTAATATGGAAATTCTTATTGCTACTAAATATGGTAAAGCTATTAGATTTAATGAAGAACAAGCTAGACCTATGGGTAGAGCAACTCGTGGTGTAAGAGGAATAAGACTTAAAAATGAAGATGTTGTTATAGGTGCAACTGCATCAGATGATCCTGAAAAAACAGTTCTTACAATTACCAAAAAAGGTTTTGGAAAACGAACTCAGGTTGAAAATTACAGACTTATAAACCGAGGTGGTTCGGGAGTTATAAACATAAAACTTACCGATAAGACTGGTGATGTAATTAGTATTGCACAGGTTGAAGATAAAGATGAACTTCTTATGATAAGTAAAGATGGCATGATTATAAGAACTCCGATTTCTCAGCTTAGATCAATGGGAAGAGCAACTCAGGGTAATATTTTAATGAGACTTAATTCTGGTGATGAAGTTGTTGCAACTGAAATTATAAAACCAGATGATGATGAAGATTTTATTGATGTAGAAAACTTAGAAAAATCAGAAAACTTGGAAAATCAAGACAATTTGGAAAATCCTGAAAATTCAGAAAAACAGGATAATCCAGACAAGCCTGAAAAACCAGAAGAATAGATTTAAAAAATACAGATTAAAAAAAAGAGTGCTGGAATTTTTTCCAGACACTCTTTTTTTTTTATAAAATTAAACAAGGCTGTTGAAAAACTAAAAAAATCAAACATTGAAACAGAATAGAGTCTGTGCCGAGCTATAAATTTAGCTTACATAGGTCAGCCTGACCATGCTGTTTGTTTTTAAGGTTAAATAAAAAAAAAGAAAACAGACTTTTTCAACAGCCTCGAACACTTTAACTCTTAGATAAATTTGCTAGTTAGCGACTACTTT
>Ga0265293_10000961_pt1 | contig 65804 bp, 54 predicted proteins | sample Munlanlewell138R_FD_192505 | JGI IMG/M metagenome (GOLD analysis project Ga0265293, IMG submission 192505) | Leachate microbial communities from a municipal landfill in Southern Ontario, Canada - Leachate well 138R | ecosystem: Engineered > Solid waste > Landfill > Unclassified | place: Canada... | reverse complement strand
AAATCTTAAATAGGTTAACGCGATAAGATATCTGGCTGTTACTATTTTATAATTAACGCTTTATCATGCTTTCAATAAGCAAAATGAAATCATTAACAGGTTCAATATAAGGCATTACTTTGTCTTTTCAGTAGATGAAGGTGTAGGAGGAGTTTTCTGGTCGCCCGTACCCGATGAGTTGATTACAGCTGTTAATGAAACGCATGACGTGCTACATCCAGTTATGTATCCCAATCCTGCTAATGAATTCATATCTCTGCAATTATCCAAAGGATCTGAAAATCAAAGCGCTGTAATAATTACCGATGTTATGGGAAGTGTGCAGTATAAAACAATAATTCAAAAGGAGGGAGCTAAGGAAGTTATTATTCCTGTTAAAGACTGGAATTCCGGAATTTACCTTTGCACCGTTATAACCGGAGAATCAAAAACCACCGGAAAATTCATTGTTGAATAAACACAGACCAAGAAGCATAAGCTGCTTCCTTGTGAACTAAGGCTGTGTGAAAGGTTCATAAAGTAAATATCCCATGACGTTCAAAAGTTTGTGTTCACGGTCTGTTAAACATTTCATTTTATTAGGTACGAGGCAGACATGATATTTGCTGACGATCTCGTTTGTAGCGAATGCTACAGGATAATTCCACGAAGTAAATACTTCGCGGAACGTGCAAAGTTTTATCAAAACCAATCAAAACAATATTTTTCAACACTAAAACTATAGTTTTTGGGATACACCCGTAAAGAATCCTTATTTTTACAGCCTAAAACAGCCTTATGATAGTTTTTAGACTGATTCTGGAAAGTTTGCATTTTGCAATCTCGGCACTGGTAGTCAATAAGGTACGCACAATATTATCCTTACTTGGTATTACCATTGGCATATTTTCTATTATCGCTGTTTTCTCGGTTTTCGATAGCCTGGAAAAAGCTATACGCTCTGATATCAGTTCGCTGGGCGACAATGTGTTGTTTATCCAAAAGTGGCCCTGGGCGATGGGCGGTGCCGATTATCCCTGGTGGAAATACTGGCAGCGACCCGAAGCCAGCCTGCGCGAGCTGGAAATGTTACAGGATCGCAGCAAAGCAGCGCAAGCATTTGCTTTACAGGTATCTACCTCGCGAAACCTGAGTTATCGCAACACCACTATTGAGCAAACGTCCATCATTGCTGTCTCGCATGATTACGACCGCGTAATGACAATGGATATTGCTCAGGGCAGGTATTTTGCGCCCATTGAATCACAAACCGGGCGCAACGTTATTATTATTGGCGCTGATGTGGCCGAAACCTTGTTTCCAAATACAGATCCGGTGGGTAAATCTGTAAAAGTTTTTGGCCTGCGCATGGATGTGATTGGCGTGCTTAGAAAAGCCGGCAACAGTATTTTTGGAAACTCAAACGACAATTCGGCCTTTATCACCGTCAATTTTGCCCGCGATGTTATCGACCTGCGCAACATGGGAACAAGTATTATGGCGCGCACCAAACCCGGGCTCACCAACGAAGAATTAAAAGACGAACTCACCGGTATTATGCGTTCTCTACGCAAGCTAAAACCTGCCGCCGAAGACAATTTCGCCATCAATGAAATGGACATCATCAACCGGGGTTTCGATCAGCTTTTTGGTGTAATTGCTATCGCAGGCTGGATTATTGGCGGCTTTTCACTGCTGGTTGGCGGCTTCGGAATTGCCAATATCATGTTTGTGTCTGTAAAAGAACGTACTAACCAAATCGGTATCCAAAAATCGCTGGGTGCTAAAAATTATTTTGTGCTTCTGCAATTTCTCTTCGAAGCCATTTTCCTGTCTATTATGGGCGGCATCGTTGGCTTGCTTATCGTGTTTTTGCTGGCTGTCGGCATCAGTAGTGGCACAAGCTTCGAGATGAGCCTTTCGGTGGGCAACATCATCCTTGGGCTTGTTGTTTCGGGGTTTATCGGCTTGTTATCAGGCTTTATTCCGGCTTGGTCGGCATCACGCCTGGATCCTGTTGAAGCCATGCGCGCCAATTTTTAATGATTCGTAAGTTTGTATTATATAACTTATAAGCTGATAAGAATAAGCTGCTCAATGAGTTAATTCCAATGGTTTTAAAATCTGGAAAAAGATCAGATATAATTGTTATTTTTACCAGATAAAAACAGACTTCATGGAATATAGGTGGGTATATAAACAAGATGGTGAATCGCAGGTGGTTAAACGCCTGAGTGATGAACTGTCGATTAACACTTTACTGGCTAATTTATTGGTGCAGCGGGGTGTTTCCACTTTTGAGGAAGCCCGTTATTTTTTCCGCCCGCTAATCACTCATTTGCACGATCCGTTTCTGATGAAGGATATGGACAAAGCGGTGGAGCGTGTTTTAAAAGCCATCGAGACCAACGAAAAAATCATGATTTATGGCGATTATGATGTCGATGGCACCACCGCAGTGGCCTTGATGTACACCTACCTGAAAAAATTCTTTAAAAAACGTATAGAGTTTTATATACCAGATCGTTACGACGAAGGCTACGGCATTTCCTACAAAGGCATAGATTATGCTGCCAACCATGGTATTAATTTGGTGATAGCGCTGGATTGCGGCATAAAAGCGGTAGAAAAGATTAAGTATGCCAGCGAACGAAAAGTAGATTTTATTATCTGCGATCACCACCGCCCGGGCGATGTTTTGCCACCGGCAGTTGCTGTTTTAGATGCCAAACGTGCCGATTGTAACTATCCTTTTAAAGAGCTATCAGGAGCCGGAGTAGGCTTTAAATTGGTTTCGGCCTTAGCCAAGAAACAGGGAGAAGATTTTAATGACCTAATCCCACTGCTTGATATGGTAGCGGTGAGCATTGCCGCTGATATTGTGCCTATAACAGGCGAAAACCGGGTGTTAGCCTATTTTGGCTTGCGACAGATTAATACCAATCCACGACCAGGTTTTGAAGCCGTTTTGAACTACGCTAAGGTGGTTCGGCGTGAAATTCCTGATGTCAAAACCGGCAATGTGCTTACGCGCGTGCTTACCATCAGCGATTTGGTGTTTTTGATCGGGCCGCGCATCAATGCCGCCGGCCGTATCGAAAAAGCCAGTGATTCAGTGCGTTTGTTGCTATCAGAAAGGATGAGCCATGCCGAAAAACTGGCTGAAGCCATCAACGATATGAATACTGAACGCCGCAGCCTCGACAACCAAATTACCGAAGAAGCACTGGCTATGATAGAAGATGACAGCCTTTTAAAAACAGCCAAAAGCACTGTGCTGTATAACGAAAACTGGCATAAAGGGGTGATAGGTATCGTAGCATCAAGGCTTACAGATAATTATTATCGGCCAACGATTATTCTTACCCGATCTGACAAATTTATCACGGGCTCGGCACGATCGGTCAAAAATTTTGATGTGTATGACGCCATCGACTATTGTTCTGATTTGCTGGAGCATTTTGGAGGGCATAAATATGCTGCCGGTCTTTCATTAAAACCAGAAAATCTAAAGCTGTTCCAAAATAAGTTTAATAACTACGTTCGTCAACATATTACTGATGAGCTACTTATACCGGAAATAGAAATTGATTTAAAGATCAACTTTGCCGATATCACAGATAAGTTTATCCGTATCCTCAAGCAGTTTGCACCTTTTGGCCCGGGTAATATGGCGCCAGTTTTTCTATCCGAGCAGGTTATTGACACGGGTCGTTCACGTATTGTTGGACAAAAACATCTTAAACTCGACCTGATGCAAAAAACAAGTCGTTCGAAGGCCGTTTCTGCTATCGCATTTCAGCAGGCACACCATTATGAGCGTATCCGCAGCGGCGAAGCTTTTAGTATTTGCTACCAATTAGAAGAAAATGAATGGCAAGGCAAAGTGAGCCTGCAACTCAATGTGAAGGATATCAAGTTTGAAGGAGACGAATGACAGCTTCTTTGTGGTAACTAAACCTCTTCGTGTGGGCTTATTTTCTGTAATTTGCGTAGGTTATAGGCAAACCAAATCATCACGAAACCAAAAAACAAGGCTAAAATCCCACTCAAAACAATGAGGGTTTTGGCAGCATTGAAAGGGTCAAGGACGAGCAGTAATCCGAAGATAAGGCTGATCACCGCATTGATTACGAAAAAGTTTTTATTGCCAAATCCAGGGCTAACATTCACAAGAACAATCAATTGCACTACTCCCATTAGAATAGCCCAAGCACCTATTAGTAGAATGAAAAAGTTGATGGTTTCTTGGGTATAAAACAAGATTAAAATGCCAAGGATAGCCATCACAATCGTTTGGAAAAGCATCATGCCATAAGGCAAATTTTTCTTAGAGCGATTAAAGCTGATAAAGCCGAAAATTAGTCCGGTAAGTAGGACGATGATGCCCGTATAGCGTGCAATTATGATAAGTGTACCTTCGGGCAGCGTAAGTGCCAGAATGCCATAAATCAGCGCGATAACGCCATTGATAGCGAAGGACCACCAGTTGCGGGACAGATGTGTTTTCATAAGACGATTTTTTATAATTTTTAAGCTTGTTAGCTGTAAATAAGCGGTTTGAAAATTTATCTATGGTTTGATTTTAATTCTATAAGTGTGCATTTTTTACAGTAGAAAATATTAAAAATTAGGTTTATACGTTAAAATAAAGATTCAAAGATAACCTTTCCCATCAAGAAAACACCAAAAATTATTAGCCCGATACCGGCAATTTTATTCAGCTTTCTAATCATTTTGGAGGTAAAAAACCCTTTGATGGTGTATGCACCGTATGCTTTTAGCAAATCGCTGGTCAGCACTATAATTAAAGTACCGCTGAAAAAGCTGGTTAGTTTTACTTCGTCGCCACCCATACGTGCCGAAATACCTACCACTACGCCAACCCAAAAAATCCAGACGAAAGGATTGACGATATTCATAAAGAAGCCTTTTGCGATATAAGTGAACCATCTTGGGCTGCTAATTTGCACGGGAAGTTCTACCGTATCATTAGTATCTTCGGCTGGCACTTTCACCTTTCGGGTATAGGTTACCAGGCCAAAAATTATCAGAATAATACCGCTGCTAATTCCAAAATAAAGGTAGTTACTTGGCTCTGTAACAATTTGTACTGCTCCCATAAGGCAGAGTACTACCATCAGTACATCATTAAAAAAAATACCAACCGCAAGCAATGCAGCAGGGCCAAAACCCCGATGTATGCTGGTTTGTACCAAAGCAAAAAATGCTGGTCCAAAGCCAAAAAAAGTAGCCAAAGTAAGTCCTAATAATGCGCCTTCGATAAATAACGAACTCATAAATCCAAGAATCAAACTTTTTGCTGATAGTTTTTCAGGTAGCTTTCCCAGTCTTGCAGGCGTTCTCCTTTTAACACGCGTGGAAATTTATTGGCACTGCCTTCTTTACCCAGCTTTTTCATATAATCGTAAAATACTTGCGTCGGAAGCACCTCGATAAACAGCTCACGGATGGCTTCTGTTCGTTCAACCATGTAATCGTCGTTGAGTTGCTTGAGGTATTCATCAATTTTTTGGATGGCCAGCTCTGCATCAATCTCATCATCAGTACCTAAATACCAGCGGTGGGCAAACAGCGAGCCGTGACGGATGCCGGCCACTGTGAATTCGCGTACTTCGATATTAAATTCGTCCTGAAGCATCTCGATGGCACGGTTCATATTGTCTTGTGAAAGATGTTCACCGCAGAGGCTTAGGTAATGTTTGGTGCGACCGGTGATGATGATTTCACATTTATCTTTATCCGTAAACTTAATGGTGTCGCCAACCAGATAACGCCAAGCGCCAGCATTGGTTGATAGCAGCAGCGCATACTCTACATTATTGCTCACCTCGCTAAGCAGCAGTGTCTCAGGGTCATCCATAAGATTGCCTTCATCATTAAAATTAGTATCGTTGAAAGGGACAAATTCATAATAGATGCCGTTGTCCACAATCAGCTCCATGGTGCGGGTGAGCAGACTGTTTTGGTAGGCGATATAGCCTTCTGAGGCCAAATAACTTTCAGAATAAATCATGGGTTTTCCAAACAGTTTCTCAAAGCTTTTGACGTAAGGCGCAAACGACACGCCACTATGCACATACACAGTGAGGTTTGGCCACAAATCGTGTATGGTATTGAGATTGTATTCAGCAATAATGCGTTCCAGCAGAATCTGCACCCAGGCTGGAACGCCTACAATAACGCCAATATCCCAATTGGGAGCTTTGCGCACCATCTCGTTAACTTTGGTAGCCCAGTCGGTAGTTTTCGAGATGCTCTTTCCTGGTTTATAAAAGTGCTGAAACCAAAATGGCAAACTTCCCGCGGTGATGCCCGACAGGTCACCGGCATAGTATGTTCCGTTGTATTGCAGGTGGGTGCTGCCTCCAATCATCAGCATGCCTTTTTCATAAAACTGCACCGGAAAATTATATTTTGAAGTAGAAACCAGTTGTCTGACGCTGGCTTTTTTGATTGACGTAAGCATTTCGGCTGTAACAGGGATATGTTTGCTCGACGAATCAGAAGTGCCCGAACTGAGCGCAAAATATTTGATACGTCCCGGCCAGGCCACATACGACTCGCCATTGAGGGCGCGGTACCACCATTGCTTATACATGCTGGTGTAATCAAACACGGGAACTTGTTTGCGGAAGGCTTCGGGGATGTCTGGGCTATTGATGATGCGATCGAAATCGTAATGTTCGCCAAAAGCTGTGAACTGTGCTTTACGAAGCAGCTTTTTGAGTTCTAAAACCTGTGCTTTAACATGTTGTAGACGAAGCTTTTTCTTTTCGACTGGCAAATTTCGTAATTCATAAGCCTTCTTTATGATAGTTCCTAAAAGTGGCATTGGATTGCATTTGAGTGAAAGGCAAATGTACGGGATTTTTTGATTCAAGCGTTCACGGGTTCACGGGTTCAAGAGTTTTAAACCTTTCAGCATGCCTGCCTGCTGCCTGGCCGTCAGACAGGACTGCAGGAAGGCAGGTCATCACATCATCACATCAACACATCATCACATCAGCACATCAACCAAAAAATCATTCTGTGTTTAACACCATCACTTCTGCCAGCGGGCTAAATAAATACCACTTTTTGGAATGATAACACTGGCACTTATAGCGTTTACGCAGTCGTTCGCCTTTTATAAAAACACGTCCTCCAGCAATCACAAAATTGCTGCCATCGGGTATTTCTTCCAGGGTTGGGTTTTTTTGCGGGTTTTTATCATACTGTTTGAGGCAGCGACTGAGTTCCAAATCCGTACCGCTGGATGCTTTGGCATTTAGAAGGTATTTTTTTAAGACTTTCGTCAGCTCTGGCGGAAATAAATTTAGCTCAAAATAAGGCTGCATCAATGTGCTAAAACTTTGTTTCCACTCTATACCGTGAGGCTGCACTTTGTTTTGGTGTATTTTATATACTTGAAGGTGAGCTAGTTCGTGTACAAAAGTGATTAAAAACTGGTAAGGATTCAAGTTGTGATTGAGCGAGATGCGGTAAGCACCTCCAGGCTGTCGTGGCGGCCTGAAATCGCCCAGCCGGGTGCTTCGGGTCGCCGTAATACGCAGCTGAATACGTTCATCAACGATGGTTTTGTAAACACTTTCAAGTGCTTTTTCCGGGAGAAAAGCTCTAAGTATTTCTTTATAATCAGGCTTCATAAAAGCTTAAAATAGTTTGTGGCTTGTGCTGATAAGACCAGGAAGGACACTCGTTGCATGGCCTTTTCTTTCTCGGTTTTTGAACCGGCCTGTGCGGACTACGCAGGCTTGAGCAGCTTTGTGTAAGTATAAGCACGGCAAATAGTATACAGAGTATAGTTATGTGTTTCATATTCGTTTGTTGTGGCAAAAATAAACAATAATAGTGCAAGGGGCAGTTGTTTGATGGCGAAATGGAGTGATGGTTTTTTGGAGGAGTGGGGTGATAATTCCTCCATCACGTCACTACAGTGATCAGGTTAAAGCCTTCGTCCGAACATGTTTCTGTAAGATTGGCACGATATCCTTTTACTTTTTGTCCACCTTTATTGCTGCCAAGCTAATTTGGCACATTCATGAAAGCATCAAGCTGAGGGTTATTCTCTGATTTCTTAAACATGGATTATGTCTTTGTAATTCACAAGACAAAGCACCACTTTTATTCTAAAAAAATTTTATATTATTGACCGCCAAATGCATATAACTTTATTTAAATTGTTAACAACCTCTTATTTTAGACTAAAATCACAACTTGAAGCTTGAAGCTGGACTTTTCGGAGTGGGGTCAATCTTCAAACCTGCCTTCTTGCGGTTCTGTCTGACGTCCAGGCAGGCAGCAGGCAGGCCTTCAAATCTTCAAATCCCCATTTCACCGACAATTTTCACCCATTCGCCTATTTTCTCTTTTCTACAGCTCACATCGGTTGTACTTTCGCATCATAAATACAGAAACTCAAATTTTTAACATCATGGAAAATACACCAAAGGGAATCGACAGACGCGCAGTTGCAGGAATACTACTTATAGTAGCCGGAGGGTTTTTGCTGCTGGATCAGCTCGACCTGCTTTCGTTCAACCTCAGATATTACCTCATCTCCTGGAAAACACTGCTTATCGGAATCGGAATTATCACCCTCTCTAACCGAACCAACCGCACCACCGGTTTCATCCTTATCGGTCTGGGACTGCTTTTCTGGCTGCCCGAACTGCTCGACTACCGCGTGCGTTTCAGCACCATATTTTGGCCTGCCATACTTATCGGCGTAGGCCTGGTTATCCTCACACGCCGCGACAGAGGCGAAAACAAAGGCAACAAACATATCTTTAGTGGAAACAAATATCCCAACGAATACCCTGGCGATTATATCGACGAGCTGGCTATTTTTGGTGGTGGCAACACGCGCATTACCTCCGACAATTTTAGAGGAGGTAAGATCACCGCGATTTTTGGTGGATCAGACATTGAAATGAAGTCAGCTAAACCTGCTCCAGAAGGCTGCGTAATTGATACTTTCGTGCTTTTTGGCGGCTCAAATCTTATTGTTCCGGAAGACTGGAAAGTGAAATCGGAAGTGGTATCCATCTTAGGCGGCTATAGCGATAAACGCCTCACTTCGCTCGACTACGATCCCGAAAAAACATTAGTGCTGAAAGGCATCGTTATGTTTGGCGGTCTCGAACTTAAAAGCTACTAAAGTAACTTTTTGGCTGTGGCTGCCGTCGCAGAAACTGTAACAACCAACACATTTATCCTGATTAACAGAATTATGCCATGTGGAATCCTTTCACCAAAAACCGTAAATACCTCATCATATATATGGCCGTTTGGGCGATGCTTATGCTTATCCAGACGGCCATCCTCAACTATTACCAGGCGTTAAAGCTCACCTCAAGTATCAACGATGCGGTAGTTTTTAATGGTCTGCTTGCGCTAATTGGCCTCAATCTTTGGAATGTGCTGAGGTTTAACCTGAAAGATCAAAAAAATACCTTCGACCTGATCGTCAATCATCTACTGGCTGCCATTATCACCATCACGATTTGGTTGGCTGCCGGCTATTTTTTACTCAAAGCCCTTGAGTCAGAAAATGTCGAATACCTCAACTTTCTTGAATATTCCTTGCCCTGGCGCGCTGTTATCGGCTCATTCTTCTACCTCATTTTCGTGCTTATCTATTATATGATGTTGTATTACGAAGATTTGCAGCAAAAATTACATGTGGAAGCAGAGCTCAACAGCCTGGTACGCGAGGCTGAGCTAAGCGCGCTGAAATCACAGATCAATCCGCATTTTTTGTTTAACAGCCTCAACTCCATCAGCTCGCTCACCATGAGCAGCCCTGAAAAAGCACAGGAAATGGTTATCAAGCTATCTGACTTTTTACGCTATTCGCTGAGCCACGACCGCAACGAAACAACGACCTTCAAAAAGGAGCTCGAAAATATTGAACGCTATCTTGATATTGAAAAAGTACGTTTTGGCCACCGACTTAAATACCAAAAATTTGTGCCCGACGCCTGTCTGCAAGCCACTATTCCCAATATGATTTTGCAGCCGCTTTTCGAGAATGCCATCAAGCACGGCGTATATCAAAGTACCGAAGAAGTGCTTGTGGAGCTGCGCTGCGAACCCAACAGCGACTTTCTGGAGCTGCATATCCTCAACGATTTTGATCCGGAATCGGCCAAGCCAAAAGGCGAAGGTATCGGCCTGAAAAACATCCGTAAACGGCTACAACTCACCTATCAACGTGCCGATTTACTGGAAATCAGACGTGGGAAAATTGAATTCGAGGTAATCCTGCGCATCCCGATACAAAAAGTTAAAAATAATTAAGTTTGCTCCTCAAAAACTACCAAATGAAAGCTGCCATTCGTACCCTTATAATCGAAGACGAAGCACCCGCCCGTATGCTGTTGCAACGCTTTCTGGCCGATCATCCGGCCATAGAAGTGATAGGCGAATGTGCCGACGGATTTAGCGGTCTCAAAGCCATACACGACAACAAGCCCGACCTGTTGATTCTCGATATTCAGATGCCAAAACTTACTGGATTTGAGCTGCTTGAGCTGCTTGACGAAAATGCACCTGAAATTATTTTTACCACCGCCTATGACCAATATGCCATCAAAGCTTTTGAAATGAATGCGGTAGATTATCTGATGAAACCTTTCTCAAAAGACAGGCTGCATCAGGCTATCGACAAGGTAATGGATCGTTTTAGTCACAAAAAACATGAGCAGTCACCCCTGAAAAAGCTGGTAGAAAACCTGCACGAACAACAGGACATTATCGAACGTATCGTGGTAAAAAATGGTACTCAAATTCATGTAATTCCCATCGAGGAAATTATTCAACTTGAAGCCCAGGACGATTATGTGATGATTCACACCGCAGAAGGCCGTTTTATGAAAAAAGAAACGATGGGATTTTTAGAAGAACACCTGCCTGCTGACAAGTTTATTCGTATTCATCGTTCGCATATCGTGCAAATCAAACACATCAAAAAGATGGAACAATACGGGCGCGAAAGTTATATGATCATACTGTCAAACGACAACAAAGTCAGCCTCAGCAAAAGCCGCATCAAAGACCTGAAACGCGAACTAAACTTTTAAAACCTCAGCTTTTATCAGCCTTTGCTGGCTTTAAGCTCAGGTAAAGCTCTTCTAATTGTGCGTCAGCAATTCGCGAAGGTGCGTCAATCATCAGATCACGTCCGCTATTATTTTTCGGGAAAGCAATCACATCACGGATGCTGTCGAGGCCGGCAAACATCGCCGTAAGCCTGTCAAATCCAAGTGCAATACCTCCGTGAGGCGGAGCGCCATATTCAAAGGCGTTCATCAAAAATCCGAATTGGTTTTGGGCTTCCTCATCAGTAAATCCGAGTATGCTAAACATCTTGCGCTGTAAATCGCGATCGTGAATTCGGACGGAACCGCCACCAATTTCTACACCATTGATAACCATATCATAAGCATTGGCACGTGCTTTCCCGGGATCGGCTTCCAGCAGGGCTATATCTTCTGGTTTTGGTGAGGTAAAAGGATGATGCATAGCGTAATAGCGCTTTGAATCCTCGTCCCATTCCAGCAGTGGAAAATCCGTTACCCACATAGGTTTAAACACATCAGCTTTGCGCAATCCCAATTGATTGCCCATCTCCAATCTCAGTTCGTTGAGTTGCTTGCGAGTAGGATTGGCATCGCCGGAAAGCATAAGCAGCAAATCACCGGCTTTGGCATCAAAACGATCGGCCCAACTTTGCAATACTTCAGCGCTATAAAACTTATCTACCGATGATTTGATGCTACCGTCGGCATTTATTTTCACATAAACTAATCCTTTAGCACCAACTTGTGGCCGTTTCACAAAATCTGTGAGGGCATCCAGTTGCTTGCGGGTATATTCGGCACAGCCTTCAGCTTTTATGCCAACAACCAGTTCTGCGTCATCAAACACCTTGAAACCATGATTTTTAGCCAGGTCGTTCAGCTCTTCAAAAGCCATTCCAAAACGTAGGTCGGGCTTGTCGGAACCGTAAAGTTTCATTGCGCTGGCGTAATCCATCCGTTCAAAATCGCCGATATCAATACCTTTCACCTTGCTAAAAAGATGTCGCGCCATGCCTTCAAAAGTGTTCAGCACTTCTTCCTGGGTCACAAAAGCCATCTCGCAGTCGATCTGCGTAAACTCGGGCTGACGGTCGGCGCGCAAATCTTCATCGCGGAAGCAGCGCACCACCTGAAAATAGCGGTCGTAGCCAGCCACCATCAATATTTGTTTGAAGGTTTGAGGCGATTGCGGCAGGGCATAAAACTCATTGGGATTCATACGCGAAGGCACCACAAAATCGCGTGCACCTTCGGGAGTAGATTTAATCAGATAAGGCGTTTCAATTTCCAGAAAGCCTTGGCTGTCAAGGTATGAGCGGGTTTCAAGTGCCAGCTTATGGCGCAGCTTCAGGTTTTCTTTTAGCGGGTTGCGCCTCAAATCTAAGTAGCGGTATTTCATGCGCAACTCGTCGCCGCCATCCGATTTATCTTCGATAGTAAAAGGAGGTGTTTTGCTGCCGTTTAGCACTTCCAGGCTAGCTGGTCTCAGCTCTATATCGCCTGTGGGCAGATTGGGGTTTTTTGACTCGCGCTCAACCACTGTGCCTTTAACTCGGATCACATATTCGCGGCCCAGTTCACGTGCCTCATTGAATAATTCAGGAGAGCTAACACCCTCTTCCAGAAATATTTGTGTGATACCGTATCGGTCGCGCAGGTCAATCCACAGCAGGCTGCCTTTGTCGCGTATGCGCTGCACCCAGCCACTTAATATTACTTCTTTACTGATATCTGAAAGGCGCAATGCGCCACAAGTATGAGTTCTGAACATAGGGTTTGATTCAATGAATTTTAGGGCGCGAAATTACAAAAAATGTAGGCATTAAAGTAAAGGATGCGTGTGGCAGATAGATCGCGTATTTGTAATTACATCCTCACGAGCTCCTATTTCGGCGTTTTGAAGTCCTACGGACGGTCAAAAGTCAATTTTACGTAACCCAGCTTTTCATTGTCCGAGGCACCAGGACATAAAAACGTTGATATGCTCACAAAACAAAAAAGTCATCTCGAAACTTCTTGATTAACCCCGGCCTATAGTCCAGCGGTTCCAGCATCGAATAGCACAATGGGCTTTAGCCCTGACTTTGCTTTCACGGCTTTGACATTCAAGATTTTGAAGTCCGACAGCGTTTTTTAGCTTGTGGGGTTATTAAAACCCCAAGGGCTAAAAAACGACCTGTCATTTCCTTTACCTTATAATTCAGCATATTAAATCATAAAAAAAATCGTGTACTTTTGTTTCCAGCTTTGGCTGATACGTATCTTGGCAATATTACCTCATTGCTCATCAATTTGGCCGGTGCCAAATGCTGAGATTTAAGAACCAAATTATTTTTAGACCTATGAAAAAGATTTCCCTAATTACCGTGAGTTTGCTCCTGTTAACTGCCGTGTTTTTGTGGTTTAATAAGACCGAAAAATCACCTGCTGATGCAGCGCGCATCGCTTATGAGCAGCAATTGCATGAGGTTTTGAAGCAGTTGCCCACTGATTCGCGTGAGCTCGATACCATAAACAAGGTTGACCGCCCTGATGTGGCTGCTTTGCAGAATTATTTTCAGACAGTTGATCCTGCACTGGGTTATGTGCCTGTAAAACGCCAGTATGCTGCTTATGAGCAGGCACTTCAGCTGGAACAACATTCATCGCGCAATGCGGGTATTAATTGGCAGGGAACACGTGCCGATATGGGTGGTCGCACCCGTGCGTTGATGTTTGATCCTAACGACAACCAAAGCAAAAAAGTTTTCGCCGGTGGCGTAACGGGCGGACTTTGGGTCAACTATGATATTCTTGACTTAAGCGAAGACTGGGAACCTATCGGTGATTTTTATCCCAATATGGCCATCAGTAGCCTCACTTATGATCCTACCGATTTGCTGGTGATGTACGCCGGTACCGGCGAATCACAGACCGCCAGGATGATCTACCGTGAATCAACAGGCTTAGGAATGGGTGTTTTTAAGTCGGATGATGGCGGCGACAACTGGGAGCTGTTGCCTTCTACAGCCGATTTTGCTTACGTAAATGATGTTGCCGTACGCAATGAAAATGGCACAGGTGTTTTGTATGCTGCTGTGGCTTCCGGAAACTACCAGGGCGAAGACCACCAAAGTTTACCTTCTGATGGTTTGTATCGTTCGGCAGATGGCGGAATGAGCTGGGAACAGGTGTTGCCAGAAATTCCTGACAGCCCCGGCGATTTCTATGCACCTGCCATGATTGAGGTGGCTGCCAATGGCCGCATCTTCGTGGGAACCACCGAAAACCTGGACAAAAAAGGCGGAGCAACAATTCTTTGGTCGGATGAGGGAACCCCAGGAAGCTGGACGGCTTTCACAGATTATAACAGCTCCATCGCTGCTGAAGGTTATTATAACATCCCGGCGCGGACAATCGTAGCCAGCGCTCCCAGCGATCCAAATGTGGTTTATGCACAATTTGCAGCAGGCTATCTTAATGATCAAAATGGTTTCTACCATTATGAAGGGCGTTATATGGTGAAATCTATAGACGGCGGTGAGAGCTGGACAGCACTCAACAGACCTAGCAATAATTGGAGCACTTTGGCATGGCATGCTTTTATCTTAAAAGTGCATCCAACAAATCCCGATCATGTATTTACCGGTGGCCTCGACCTCTGGAAAAGCACGAATGGCGGTCAATATTGGTCGAAAATATCTGACTGGATTCTGATGTATTATGGTGGCGGCGATGAGTATGTTCACGCCGATCAGCATGCCATTGAATTTAGACCTGGTGATCCTGCTGCAGCTATCTTTGGTAGCGATGGCGGCATCTTCCTATCCGAAAATACGCAGCTAAGCATCCCTACTTTTACTGAAAGAAATCAAAATTTCAATACACTACAGTTTTACACCTGTGCCATCAATCCCAATGCCGGTAGTGGGCAATATGTTGGCGGACTACAGGATAATGGCACACTAAAATATACGGGCGGTACCCTCGATATCAATGATATGCTTAGCGGTGGCGATGGTGCAGCTTGCTTTTGGGACCAAAACGAATCCAATATCATTATCACCTCAGTCTATTACAATCGTTACTATGTCTATAGAAATAATAATCAGCTAGAATATATTGACGGGCAGTGTGGCACTTTTGTGTCGCCCGCCGATTATGACTACCGCAGCAATACGCTGTATGCTAATGCGGTTGATTTTTTAGGAAATAATGCTGGCCAACTTTTCCGAGTTTCTGGTGTAGGCGGATCACTTTCGGGCAGTTTTATTGATTTATTTACGTTTAATTCGGTTCCTTTTTCGCATATTGCGTGGTCTAAACATTCCGCATCGCTCAGCAGCACGCTATTTGTTGGTACGGGTGCAGGACGTTTGTATAAAGTAGAAAATGCACAGGCTCTCCCCGAAACTACCGAAATTGGCAGCCCCAACTTTCCACTGGCAAGCGTTTCAGCGGTTTCTGTTGGTGGCTCCGAAGATACGCTGCTGGTGAGCTTTTCAAATTATGGGGTGTCGAGCATCTGGATGACTTACGATGGCGGCAACGAATGGTTTGAAAAACAAGGCAATTTACCAGATATGCCTGTGCGCTGGGCTTTGTTGCATCCTGAAAATTCTAATCAGGCCATGATTGCTACCGAAACGGGCGTATGGACAACAAATATGCTGCACGAAGAATTTCCAAACTGGTATCCGGCAACAGAAGGAATGGGCAATGTGCGTACCGATATGTTGCGTATGCGCCTGAGTGATAATACGGTAATTGCCGCTTCGCATGGCAGAGGGCTGTTTACTACAAACTGGGAAAAAGATATTTATACCTCGCTGGAAAACAGACCAGAAGCCAAACAAAACACACTACTGCTTTATCCCAATCCGGCTGGCGATTACCTCAATATAAGCCCAAACGAAATTACAGGAAAAGCCGAACTTTTTGTGCATGATGCCGCCGGAAAAACGGTTGTTCAAAAAGAGCTCAACCTGTCGGAAAATAATCCTTACCGATTGATAATTAACCAGCTCGTTCCGGGTGTTTACAGTCTGCAATTAAGGCAAGCCGACAAACTTTATCAGGAAAGCTTTATCAAAAAATAGATGTGCTGATGAATTGGTTGTTGTTCTGGATGACGATTTATCTCATTGTAGTTATTGTGTTAGCAATGAGGCATTTGCGTAGCAATAATCCGGAGACTTATCTGGTCAATAATCGCCAAACCCGCCTGATTCCGTTAGTTTTTACCACGCTGGCCACCTTCGTGGGAGGCGGCACTTCCATTGGCCTTATCGCGATGGGATATATTTCCGGATTTGCCGCTGTCGGCATAGGTATTGCTTACGTGGCAGGTTTTATGCTGATGCTTCGCTATGCCGGGAAAATCAGGGATGAAGGAGCACGCGACTGGATTTATTCCTTTCCGCAATACCTTATTGGACGCTTTCTTGGCAAAAATGTCAACGGCGGAAACCGGAATTTTGGCCGACTTTTTCCGGTCATAGTAAGTGGCGTTAACAGCTTCATTTTCTTCTTTTTGCTGGCAGCGCAATTTGTAGGAATGGCCAGCTTGCTCAAGTTTGGATTTGGTTTGGGTTATCAGTCTGCTGCGATTATTTCTGCTGTGGTAGTAATTGTTTACACAGCCATTTCAGGACTTTCAGGCGTGATTTATACCGATGTGATTCAGTTTGTGGTAATCCTGCTGCTGCTATTCTTTATCTTTTTACCCGGAATTTGGTCTGATACTGAACAACTAAGCCGATTGAATGAGCTTCCTGAAGAAATGCTCAACGGCAGCTATTACGGCTGGATTTTTCTGATTGGCCTGCTGTTGTTTCTCTCGCCTTCGGTGCTGGTGCGCATGGATATCTGGCAGCGAATGCTGGCCGCCGCAGATGCCCGAACGGCAAAGCAGGCAAGCTTTTGGTCGGGCATTGGGATGTTGCCTTTCTATATTATTTTTCCACTGGTGGGCATGAGCGTACGCCTGATGGCCGGAGGCGAATTAAACCCCAACGATGTTACCTATCACTTTCTGGAGCTGCACGGCACGCCTTTTTTTCTGGCTTTCGCGGTAACGGGATTGCTGGCCGCGCTGATGTCGTCGGGCGATAGCTTTTTGAATATCATTGCTATCTCGGCGGTACGCGACTTTGGTGGCAAAAACCAGCACGATGATCCGGCAAAAAACCAAGTGAAAATACGGGTGATGACACTCATACTTGGTTTTGTGGCATTGCTAATCGCGCTTTGGCTGCCCGATATTGTGGATTTGATGGTGGTGGGCATTGGCACCATTGTGATTTTTGTTCCCGTTACGCTATTGGCACTCAACCGAAAAGAAGTAAGCCAGTTTCAGCTTTCGGCGCTGTGGAGCGTGGGTTTAGCTTTTGTGGTGAACGTGGGATTTTTTTTCTGGGGCGTGATTTCGCCTGAACAGTTCGAACCCAAATCGTCATTTATTCCTGCTTTTATAGTAGCCGCTTTGGTGCTGCTGATTGGCATTAGGATACAGAAAAAGGCAGTAAACTAAATTAAAAAACAAAGGATATGTTATACATATTTTCGGATGAGCATTTTATGGGCGAAGCCTTGAAGGAGGCACAAAAGGCAGCAGAGGCCGGCGAGGTGCCGGTGGGAGCTGTTGTGGTGAGCGAAAACAGGATCATCGCGCGGGCGCACAACCAAACGGAACAACTGAACGATGTTACGGCCCATGCCGAAATGCTTGCTATCACAGCAGCAGCCAATCATTACGGTAATAAATACCTGGACAACTGCACTTTGTACGTTACCCTGGAACCTTGCCCGATGTGTGCAGGTGCCCTGCAGCTGGCGCATATTGGCGGATTAGTTTGGGGAGCCGATGATCCCAAAGGTGGTTTCCGTACAAAGAGTAATGTGCTACACCCGAAAACAAGTGTGAAACGAGAGATCAGGCAAGAGGAGAGTCTTGTGTTATTGCAGAACTTCTTCAAGGAAAGACGTAAATAGGCTTTGTAGCAAAAGGCATGATATCCAGTGTTTTAAAGGCTTTCAGGAGTTATTAACCATTGTTGATAACTTTTGTTAATTTGCTGTGGATAAGCCTGTTGCCTTTTCGCTTGACAAAAGTGTTCCTATATAATATATTTGTGTCAGCGATAGAGTATAGCAAGTAAAATGAATTAAGCAGAAGATTACTTGCAAAAGCGTTCTTCAATATGTTTATATAATCGGAAAAAGCCTCACTTAGGTGAATGCTTCGGAAGATAAGCATCTGAAAGCCTGAAACGCGTGAGGACATAAACCCGATAAGGAAATGCCTCGAATGCGCGAAATGATGAGTAAACGCCTTGCTACGGTAAACAGTTGAAAGTCAGAATAAGCGCGGCAAACACAGAAGACGAAAGTCAGTATGAACAGACCGTTGCTACTCAAACTCGCGAGGATTCATACAACTACGGTTGCATGGAGACTAAATACGAACTTAATTAAAACTTTGTATCATGAAAACAAGTATTTTAGTGTTAATCATAGCCCTGAGTAGTCTATGCAGTTGTAGCGAAAAGGAGATTAAGTTAGATGCTAATATTGATGATGCTATTGTTCAATTAAGAAGCTCTAATCAATCATTTAGTTCATTTAACCTACCATTTCCAAAAGGAACAAACTTTGAAATAGTTGAATCAGTACTTTACTTTAAACTACCAGAAGCTTATTATATAGTTGGTCTTGATGAAAAAGGTAATTATCACAGATCAGCACCAGGGGGTTCGGGTAGTGTGACATGCGAATGTACTGAAGGCAGCGGATGTGATCCCATAAAGCAAGGGAATGATGTTGGCTGTCTCATGAAAGACGGCTGCAGCAAATGCACGAAATCCAGTGTTAGCATAATAGGTGTATATCAAGATTTGGTAGATATTATTATAATGCATCCTGAAAGTAGTCTGTTTATTTCTGATTTTTCTCAGATTGAAAATCAATATTTTCTTCCAGGCAGTTTTTTAGATTACTTAGAATTTGAAAATATTCTGAATGAAATACGTTTGTCTCAAAGTAAAATGCCAGAATCAGATAGAAAAATAGTTTTTATAAATGCTCATGGATATATACTTCCCATTGAATTAAAGCTTGGTGGAGATAATGTTTCGATTGTAAGTGAAGACATTAGCTGTTCATGCAATGTTTCGGGAAGTTGTCCTAAAGAAAAGCATTGGTCTGGAGTTGTTTGGTGCAATTCAGATGATTGCACAAAATGTACAATGAGTGGACTTGCTAGAAATTCGGCTGGAGTAGAGAAGTTTTTTTCTTCAGCAACAGGCAAAATTACCTTGGAATAAGGTTTAAGTTTTTATAATACCACTCAAATTCGTAAGGATTCATTCAACTACGGTTTATAAAAACTTAACCGGAAGTGGATTCGACAAGAATAGATTTCCGGTTTTTTTATTGATGGTTCTGCAAAGCCCCTCTGCATTTTTTTGGTAGAACCAAAGTTTTGAAGCCCCCCGGTTTAAACGCTTTCAGGAGTTATTAACCATTGTTGATAACTTTTGTTAATCTATTGTTAATAAGTATGTTATCGTTTTGCTTGACAAAAGTGTACTGATATCGTATATTTGTGACAGCGATTGAGTAAAGTAGGTAAGACCAGTTAGACTGCAAATCAATGCGCAAGCGTTCTTCGACAGTTTTAATAATCAGAAGAAGTTTCACTCAGCTGAAATTTTCAGAAGAAAAGGTCAAAAAAACCTAATATGCGTGAGGACATACATCCGAAAAGGAAATGCTTCAAATACGCTAAATGATGAGTAAACACCGTGCTACGGCAAACAGTTGAAAGTCAGAAAAAGTGCGGCAAACACAGAAGACGAAAGTCAGTATGAACAGTCCGTTGCAACTCAAATTCGCAAGGATTCATTCAACTACGGTTGGTGAAGACTTAACCGGAAGTCGATTCGACAAGAATAGGTTTCCGGTTTTTTTGTTGGTGTTGTTTTGGGTGTTGGATGATGTAATATATTGTTAATCAGTATTTAATCATGAGAAAATGGATACTAATCGGTATAGCCTTGATGCAAATTACCTTTTGTTATGGGCGAGCTACGATGGAAAACGATACTGTTTCAAAGAAACTTAACAAATATGTTTTGGGCTTCGTGCCGTCAAAAGCCGATAATATCTACGGGATTGCCATCGGCCCTTTGGGTTCCGAAATCATTTGCAATAAACCCTACACCAAATATTCCCATGGTCTGAACTTTCAAATACCAGGTCAGGGCTTCATACAATCATTTTACATTTTCAACTCTCCATTTAAAAAGGCATACAAGTCAAATCTAACAGAAAATACACTAATCCAAGCTGATACGGCATTGAAAAGAGTGATCCATAATGGACTATTAGTATCACTTACAGGAACTTTTTCCGATCAGGTTAATGGCATTTCTATTTCTGGCTGGATGAGTCTTGGCAACACGATTAACGGAATCACGATTAATCCGCTTTGGAATCTTTATTACCGCATTAATGGTTTATCTATTGGTCTCTTTAACAGCTCTGTAGAAACTAAAGGAACGCAAATAGGGGTTATTAATAAAACCCTAAAACTGAAAGGTTTCCAAATCGGAATCTGGAATAAAAACGAGAAAAGGTCATTGCCTTTTATAAATTGGAATTTTAAGGATTAAATGAAGTGGAGTTATTGGGTATGACGGTTTGAATAGGGTGCATGCCGAATTTGCTTCAATAATTTTCTTTGGTTTTGCTATCGTTGAAATGTATTTTTTCTTTAGCGATTTTTTCCGCTGACTTTTCAGAACCAAAAGCTCCAAAGGATTTAAAGAAATCTTTATCTCTGCTTTTCCGTTCTTTTTTTAGCGATTTCGCAAGCTTTTCTAACAACTCAATCTTACTAATCGAGTTTAGTCCATCAAAAAGATTTGAGTAAGTACCACCAAAATAGGTATGAGAACAAAGATTAATAATTCCGTTTTATCTATATCCTGTGAAATTATACTAAGGTATTCTATATTAAATATTCAGATATTGTTTCAGATTAATCAACGTTTCCGGTTAATCCTTGAAGAATTAATACCAACTTACTTATCACTGCCAGCAACATGATAAGATTGGTTTTTAATTGAGGCATAAAAGCGAAAACAATTTTATAAAACGCATTTGATCTAAAAAACCAACGAACAACAGGTATTTATGTAAGTTGCCGACACAATCTCATTTCGTAATCACCGATCCCAGCTCTTTGTTGATAGCGATAAGGATTTTCTCGAGTTTTATTTTTTCCTGCAAAAGGCTCAGTATATTTTCTTCGGCGGTTTCTTCGCGTAGCAGCTCACTGATTTTATTGCGCCGCTTTTTAATTACCTTTTCTTTAAAACTGTACAACGTACTTGTAATCAAAGGTTGCAACACTTCTACCTCGGTTTTCACAAAGATATTTTTACGCTTCCAGTCGTGCAATTCGTAAGGTGTACTCAACAAATCCACCGCCAGCAGTGCAATATCCGGTTCGGGATTGGAGCTAAACACCTGCGAAGGCGGCACTATGCCATTATCCAGCGATTTCACGTAGGTATCCAGCATTTTTTGATGGGTTTCATACTCAAAGCTAAGCTTGTCGTTGAGCAAATCAGCGATGATAAACTGTGCCACTGTCTCGCGGTAAATCACCGGAAAGCCTTCTTCATCCAGCTCTTCGTGGTTTAACTCTTCCTGTCCGTGGTTCAACAAGATGCGCAGCAGGTCACGTTCCTGAAAATAGCCTTCCTGTGCTTCCGGGCCTTCAGGTTCAGCAGGTTTTTGGGTTGGAATTTCCGGCGGCGGGTCTTGCGGAAGGTCTTTTGCCAGATCTTTTCTAAGCCGCTGACGCAATAGCTTGTTCAGCTCATTCATCAGGGTAAGTTCCTCTACATCAAGCAGTCGGCTACACTCTTTGATATATACATTGCGGTAAATCGCATCCGGGATTAGCGAAATAGTTTGTACGATTTCTTTGACCAATCCCGCCTTTTTTATGGGGTCGTTTTCAGAATCTTTGAGCAGCAACTTGGTTTTGAAGCTAATAAAATCGCTGGAATTGTTAGCAATAAACTCCTCTACCTCTGCCGTGCGGTTTTTGCGCACAAAAGAATCGGGGTCTTCGCCATCCGGCAAAATCACCACACGCACGTTCATGCCTTCTTCGAGTATCATATCCGTGCCGCGCAAGGAGGCCGCGATGCCCGCCTTATCACCATCATAAAGCATGGTGATATTTTTGGTATAGCGCCTCACCAGCCTGATTTGGTCGGTGGTGAGCGAAGTGCCGGAGCTGGCCACCACATTTTCGATGCCGGCCTGGTGCATGCTGATCACGTCGGTATAGCCTTCCACCAGCAGGCACAGGTCTTGTCGGCTGATGGCATTTTTGGCGAAGTATATCCCGTAAAGGGTTTTGCTTTTGTTATATAGATCCGACTCAGGCGAGTTGAGGTATTTCGCCTTTGATTTGTCCGACTGCAAAATACGTCCGCCAAATCCAATCACCTTGCCGGTGAGGTTGTGAATCGGGAAGATGACACGGCCCTGGAAGCGGTCGTAAAAACGCTCCGGACTACCCGTAGAAAGGCCGATTTTCAGCAGTAAATCAATGCTGTAGCCCTGTTTCACGGCATGGCGGCTAAAGGTGTCGCGTCCATCAGGATTATAACCCAGCTGAAACTTTTTGACTGCGGCTTCCCTATAATCGCGCTCCTTGAAATAGCTCAAGCCGATGGCCCTACCTTCGTCGCTGCCAAACAGCGTTTCCGAGAAATATTGTTGGGCAAAGGTGTTGAGGTTAAACATCCTTTCGCGCTCGTTTTGAGCCACCAGCTCTTCGGCTGTTTGCTCGCGCTCTTCGATCTCTATCTGGTATTTTTTGGCCAGCCAGCGCAGTGCCTCGGGATAGGAATAATGCTCGTGTTCCATCACAAATTTGGCCGAATCGCCAGCCTTGCCACAGCCAAAGCATTTGAAAATTCCCTTAGCCGGCGATACCGTGAAGGAAGGCGTTTTTTCCTGGTGAAACGGACACAAGCCAATCAGGTTGCTGCCTCGCCGCTTGAGGCTCACAAACTCACTCACCACCTCTTCGATGCGGGAAGCTTCTAATATGCTTGCGACGGTATTTTGCGGTATCATGCTGTGCTTTCTTATGTGGCGAAATTACAAAAGTTAAGGTTTAGATTTTGCATTGAGGTCTATTTACATTTGCGAATTTTGTATTTTAGCATCAAAAAATTAACACTATGAATCATGTAAAACGTTTATATCGGACGCGCTTCAACCGTGTTATCGGTGGTGTATGCAAGGGAATGGCCAACTATTTTAATATGGATGCTACGATAATGCGCTTGCTTTGGGTGTTTTTTACAATACTGGGAGGTGCCGGAATTTTGGCTTATCTCATCTGCTGGATAGTGATTCCGGAGGAGCCGTTTGGGGTGTGATTTTTGTTAAGATTTCCAGGCGGTAGGTATTGAATGCAGTGCTATTGAATTGATGTAATTAATTGGTTTGTTGGTTTTAAACTAAGAAATGGACACGTTTTTAGGAATACTATTCGCACTTGGTTTTTTAGGAGGAATGATATCAATTCCCCATTTGTTTATTATCAAGCGAGAATTAAGGTCAAATGGAATCAGGGCTTCCTATTTATGGTGGCTTCCATCAGATATATTAAAATTCAAAACCTTAATAAAGAACGAAAAGAATCCAGTAAAAAAACAAGCTTATTTAAGCACATATTATTTCTTCCTGATTCCTTTTATTGTTGCTTTATTAGCATTCATTGCATTTGGGGCTATGGTTTTTTTAAGCTAAAATATGATTTTGAAACCTCAATAAAATAGCGGGTCTGGTTTATTAGCAGGTGTTCAAAATGAAGCAGCTGATAGATGAAAAAAGTTTCTTTTTAAAACAAAGAACCCGGCTTCATCACCAGCATAGCATCTGGGAGAGGAATTACCGGGACTGCGAAGCAAAGATAATATAATTATGAATAACAACGCAATTATTGAACGGATTATTTCAAAGGAAAGATTAGAACCTTATTTGAGACATCATAAGAATGATTTTGATAAAGCAATATCACATTACAAAAGCAATATTTTAATTTCTGAGGCATTTTATCCATTGCTTGCAGTTTTGGAGATAGGATTAAGAAACTCGATAGATTATCAATTATCAAAACAATTTAACGATGACAAATGGTATGAAAATATTGAGTTTGTAAAAATAGCATCCCGATTTCAAATTAATAGAATTTCTGAGGCAAGAACAAATATTATGTCAGATAAAAAGGTAATTACTTCTGGTCGTGTAATTTCTGAATTGTCTTTAGGATTCTGGACCTCCTTGTTTGACACAAAATTTGAAATGACTTTATGGAAAAGTTTGCGACTTACATTTCCTAATTGTCCTAAACAGATAAGAAAGCGTAAAACGATGAGTTCCAAGTTTAACGGTATTCGAAAACTCAGAAATAGGATTTTTCACCATGAGGCAATAACTTGGAATTTGGGTGTTTTGAATTCCTACAAACTTGAGATAATTGAAGGAATTTTGTGGCTTGATAAAGAATTGTTAGATTGGATTGATGAGCTAAATCACATTGATGAAACAATTGAGAAATACCGAAAAACCATTGAATAAAGATTTATTGGCCAATTTAAACCAAAAACCTCTTTTGCTAAATTATTGTTTATAAAAACCAGTTATTTAATTGTTTCATTGCTCAATCCCCCTCCAAAACCAAGCTCTCTATCACCTCAGGATAATGTTTATACTCTAACTGATGAATGCGTTGGGCGAGGCTTTCGGGTGTTTCATCGGCAGCAATATCAAGGCTTTGCTGAAAAACGATATTGCCTTCGTCGTAGTTGTTGTTTACATAATGAATGGTGATGCCGGATTGCTTTTCCCGGTTTTGAATTACCGCCTGATGCACTTTTTCGCCATACATCCCTTTTCCGCTGTAAGCGGGCAATAGCGCGGGATGAATATTGAGAATGCGGTTAGTATAAGCACCAACAAGCTCAGTCGGGACAAGCCACAGAAAGCCGGCCAAAATCAGCCAGTCGATTTGCTTTTCCTGTAAAAGTTTTAGCAGTTTGCCGCCTTCGCGCAAATCGCTTTTATCAATGACAACAGCTTCTATTCCAAGTGTTTTAGCACGTTGCAGCGCTACTGCTTTGGGATTGCTGCAAACTACCAGCGCTACCTCTATTTCAGTATGCCGACTAAAATGCTGTCCGATGCGTTCCATATTGGTACCGCTTCCTGAGACAAAAATGGCGAGACGTTTCATAGCTGCAAAAGTAAGTTGAAAAATCAAATACATAGAAAAATTCGGTTTTCTACATTTTATCAAATGACGTGTTTCGTATAAAAAGTTGTACTTTTAACGCTTCATTCAGAACTTTTGTGCTTATGTTAAGAATGCTGGGAGAATATCTGGTTTTAATGTTTGCGACCTTTAAGCGGCCCGATAAAGGACCTGTTTTTAGGCGACAATTGATGATCGAATTTATGGGTTTAGGTGTTGATTCGTTTGGAATTGTGATTATAATTTCTGTATTCACAGGTGCTATTGTAGCCTTGCAAACGGCTTACAACATCGATTCGCCACTTATCCCACTTACGATGGTAGGTTTTACCACACGTCAAATGATGATTCTGGAATTTTCGCCTACGATTATCAGCCTTATCCTGGCGGGAAAAGTAGGTTCGCGCATTGCCTCAGAGATAGGAACCATGCGGGTCACGGAGCAAATTGACGCCTTACGCGTGATGGGTGTAAATCCGGCCAATTACCTGATTTTACCCAAAATTACGGCCAGCATGTTATTCAATCCGGTGCTTATCATTTTTAGTATGGTGCTGGGAATTGCCGGTGGATGGGCAGCCTGTGTCATAAGCGGGCTCGTTACTTCAACGGATTATATCGCTGGTCTGCGCAGCTGGTTCGAGCCTTATACGGTAACTTACGCCATAATCAAAACGCTGGTTTTTGCATTTATCATTGCCTCTGTTTCGGGCTACCTGGGCTATTATATCAAAGGTGGCTCGGTAGAAGTAGGAGCAGCAAGCACCAAAGCAGTGGTTTATAGCAGCATTCTGATCATATTCTTCGACCTTATTCTCACACAACTTTTATTGGTATGATCGAAGTAAAAAACTTATACAAATCCTTTGGCGACAATATGGTGCTTAAAGACGTGAATACCAGTTTCGAGAAGGGAAAAACCAATCTCATTATTGGCCAAAGCGGATCAGGCAAAACTGTGTTAATGAAAAACTGCATCGGTTTGCTGGAGCCCGACGAAGGTGAAATACGTTTTGATGACCGGCCTTTTTCACGTCTTATAGAGAAAGACAAGAAATATATCCGCCAGGAGATGGGTGTTTTGTTTCAGGGTGGTGCACTTTTCGATTCGTTCACGGTAGAACAAAACGTGATGTTTCCGCTGAATATGTTTAGCGAGATGAGCCAGGAAGAGAAGCGGGATCGGGTAAATTTTTGTCTGAAACGTGTCAATTTAGAAAATGTGAACAAACTCATGCCGGCCGAACTCAGTGGTGGAATGATGAAACGAGTAGCCATCGCCAGGGCTATTTCCAATAATCCACAATACCTGTTTTGTGATGAACCCAACTCGGGGCTGGATCCAAAAACTGCCGAAGTGATTGATTCACTCATCCGCGAAATTACTGAAGAATATCAGATGACGACCGTTATCAACACCCACGATATGAACTCGGTATTGCAAATTGGACAACGGATTAACTTTTTGCATAAAGGTCAGCTTTGGTGGCAGGGCGACTACCATACCATTCTCGATACCGACAACCCCGAGCTGCGCGATTTTGTGTTTTCGACCGAGCTTACCCGACGCATAAAATAATACATCATGAATTATATCGACCTGATTATCGCACTTTTTTTAGCTTGGTTTGCCTACAAAGGCTTTACTAAAGGTCTGATAATCGAGCTGGCATCACTGGTCGCTTTGATTCTGGGAATTTATGCCGCACTCTACTTCTCGGACGTTACAGCAGATTTTTTAGTAACCTATTTTAAGATGGGCAAGAAGTACCTCTCGCTGATTGCCTTTGTGCTCACCTTTATTTTGGTCGTTATCGCTGTGGTTACCCTAGGCCGTATTCTGGAAAAATTTATCGACATATTGCTTTTGGGTTTCCTCAACAAACTCGCCGGAGCAGTTTTTGGCATCCTGAAAGGCATGCTAATCCTCAGCTTGCTATTGATGCTGCTGACCTATATGGGAGGAGGAAATATGCTCGGCGAAAAAACCCGCGAAAGCTCACTTTTTTACGGAACTGTAAAAGGTGTGGCGCCGCTATTGTTTCAGCATCTCGATTTTTTGAAAGATGTAGAGTTTGAATTGCCGCAGCTAGCTTGATTTAGCTATCTGATAGCTTAAGAAGCGTTTATAAAGATTCAGACCCAATGATAACATCATGTTCTAAACGTCTTGAAGCCCCAGTGCCTTGCCAACACTATTTTAGCCGACCCAAGTCTTGCCCTTTTTCCCCAACTGATGCTGCTTGCTTATCGTAGTATCTCGATTCGGTTGCGTGACTTCAATCACATAAATCGGCCCGTGTGTACGGCAAAAATTACATAGTGAGAAGACCTCTAACTTCACTTTTTTTAGAGCTGTTGATAACAACATTGCAATTATGTATTAAATTTTTCTAAATTTGACCGCTAAAACAGAATATTATTATTCATTTAACCGTAACAATTGTTACATAAAACAACTTTCTTATGAGTAGCATTTTCTTTATAATTCCTTTGGCTTCCTTATTGGCATTAGCCTTTGCTTGGATATTTTTCAAATCGATGATGAAAAATTCAGAGGGTACGCCACGCATGAAAGAGATAGCGCAGTATGTAAGAGAAGGCGCCATGGCCTATTTAAAAAGACAGTATAAAGTGGTGGCCATCGTATTTTTTATTTTGTTTGTATTGCTGACTATCATGGCATACTTCAATGTACAAAACCCTTTTGTGCCTATTGCGTTTATCACTGGTGGGTTTTTCTCGGGTTTATGTGGTTTCTTGGGGATGAAAACCGCCACCTATGCATCAGCACGCACCGCCCAGGGAGCAATGCAGTCGTTAAATAAAGGATTGCAGGTTGCTTTTCGCAGTGGTGCTGTTATGGGTCTTGTGGTAGTTGGTTTTGCACTTCTTGATATTGCAGCCTGGTTCTGGATACTCAACGAATATGTTTACACACCTGAAAATATGGTAAGTGGCCTTAGATTTGCCGGTCTGGACCTGGTAAATATCCATCCGGAATACGTCACCAACGGCGTAATTAATGCTGCCGGCGAACGCTTTAAACTCATTGAAATTACCATTACTATGCTCACTTTTGGAATGGGTGCATCCACGCAGGCCTTGTTTGCACGCGTTGGTGGAGGTATTTTCACTAAAGCTGCTGATGTGGGTGCCGACCTGGTAGGCAAAGTGGAAGCTGGTATCCCGGAAGATGACCCGCGCAATCCCGCTACAATTGCCGATAATGTGGGTGATAATGTGGGCGATGTTGCAGGTATGGGAGCTGACTTGTATGAGTCCTATGCCGGTTCTATTTTGGCAACTGCCGCGCTGGGAGCTGCCTTGCCTGCATTGGTAATAAAAGATGCCGGGCTTACTGCTTATCAGGCTGTTCTGGCACCAATGATTGTTTCCGCTATCGGAATTATTCTCTCTATTGTTGGCATTTTCATGGTTCGCACCAAAGAAACAGCTACCCAGAAAAACCTGCTTAATGCATTGCTGCTCGGCACAGGAGGCAGCTCCTTGCTGGTTCTTCTGGCGATGGTAGGTCTGGTAATGATAGGCTGGGTAACCTGGGGCGTGTTCTGGGCTGTGGTAATTGGCCTGTCGGCTGGTGTTATTATTGGCCAGGCAACAGAATATTTCACCTCGGATGAGTATAAACCAACAAAAGGTATTGCGAGAAACGCACAACAAGGGCCGGCAACAACAATTATTGACGGACTTGCAGTGGGCATGTATTCAACCTGGATTCCGGTTGTAACCATTGTACTGGGTATTATGGGAGCTTTTTGGGCTGCCGGAGGCACACAACATTTTGCTATGGGTGTTTATGGAATTGGTTTTGCTGCCGTAGGAATGCTTTCAACGCTGGGAATAACCCTTGCTACTGATGCCTTTGGGCCGATTGCTGACAATGCCGGCGGTAATGCTGAAATGGCTCACCTGGATCACGAAGTGCGTGAACGTACCGATGCCCTTGATATGTTAGGAAATACGACAGCTGCTACGGGTAAAGGTTTTGCTATTGGCTCAGCCGCGCTTACCGCGATGGCACTTATTTCAGCCTATATGGAAGAAATCCGGATGTGGTTTGATAAAATCGCCAAAGGCGGTGAAGGATTTGTTACCAAAGGTGGCTATGTTTTTTATCATGATGTGGCACCGGTAGTAAAAGAAGGTGTTGAAGTGATTAAAATTTCAACGGCTTCTGTAAAAGATTTTTCTGCAGCGTACGATATCACGCTATTCAACCCATTGTTCCTTGGTGGACTTTTCCTTGGGTCGATGATGGCATTTCTTTTCAGCGCGATGACCATGAAAGCTGTTGGCCGTGCAGCCGGTGCTATGGTAGATGAAGTGCGCAGGCAGTTCCGCGAAATCAAAGGGATTATGGAAGGTACAGCAAAACCGGATTATGCTCGCTGTGTTGAAATATCCACCAAAGGTGCACAGCATGAAATGTTGCTGCCTTCCTTGGTAGCCATTGCCGTACCTATCATTGTAGGCGCAAGCATGGGTGTAGCAGGTGTGGTCGGTTTGCTGGCCGGCGTTCTTACATCCGGATTTACTTTGGCGGTGTTTATGAATAATTCCGGAGGTGCTTGGGACAATGCCAAAAAATTTATTGAAAAAGGAAATTACGGCGGCAAAGGCAGCGAAGCTCACAAAGCAGGTGTAGTTGGCGATACCGTTGGTGACCCGTTCAAGGATACATCAGGTCCCTCTTTGAATATCCTGATTAAGCTGATGACCATGGTTTCGGTGGTAATGGCCGGATTAACTGTTACCTTAAGCTTGCTTAATTAGTTTTTAGAAGCCGGTGCAGATTTGCTAGCGGTAGCATTCTAAACCAAAGAAAAATTATGAAAACGGTGTTGGCATAACCCTTGTCTGATGTCAACACCGTTTTTTTTGTTGTACTAATCTGGAAATTTATGCAAGCTTAAAATATCCCGTTGATTAGGTTTGCTAGATCTCAATGGGTTTCAGCCTTTGCATTATAAATCCTGATGGATTCTCTGGAAGAAACCAGCGACAGGTTTCCGCCAAGACAACCTTCCTCACACGACATTACTTCCATAAAGTCGCATGAATGGCTTTTTATCTTTTGCTTGATAAGTCGGATATTGGCTTTGTTCAGTCCATGGATATTTTCAATTCGGCAATCGTTTTCAACGGACTCCTTGATGGCGAGGGAAACGCCACCTGCCATGGCAAAATTTTGTCCTAATAAACTTGCTGTCACCTTTGGTTTATATTCCATTTGATCACTTATTTCAATACCACTTGCTACAAACCAGGCGCCCAACTCTTCAAAACTAATGCAATAATCGCAATCCGACAGCGCTTGCGCTTCCGCTTTTTTTGCAATGCACGGAGCAATAAAAACTGTTTTTGCCTTGGGGTTTTCTTGTTTTACTATTTTGGCTGTATAGGCCAAAGGGCTGGGCGTGTTTGAAATTATATCATCATCGAGCGATGTCTGTGTTTTCACAAATTTGACCCAGGCCGGACAACACGAACTCGTAAGCGGAGAAGTAACCTTACTTTCTATATGTTCTTGAAGCTCAATGGTTTCGTGAGCAGCAGTGAGATCAGCCCCAATGGCTACTGGATAAAGATCAGTAAATCCAAGGGAAATAATACTTCCATAGATTTGATGCAAATCTTGTCGAAACTGTCCGGCAATGGAAGGCGCTACCATCGCGATGATTTGATTGCCCGATTTTATCTCAGAAATAATCTGTGGCAAGGTACTTGAAGGCGTTATCGCACCAAAAGGACAGGCTTGCATGCAATTTCCACAGAGTATGCATTTGGATTTATCGATGTGCTCAAACCCTTGCTCGTCTTGATAAATGGCGCCAACGGCACACGATTCCTCGCATGGTCTGGCTTGATATTGAATAGCGTGATAAGGACATTCCTTGGCACATTTTCCGCAATTAACACAGAGGTCGTCATCAATTTCTGCCTTCCCGCTTTTAAAACTTATGGCATTTTTCGGACAATTAACCTGGCAAGGTCTTGCCTCACAGGCCATACAAAAATTGCTTACCTTGTATTTTGCAGAGGGACAATTGCTGCACACTTCTGAAATCACATCAATGATAAAATCCTGAATTCCCCTCGCGTGTTTAACATAATGTGAAATAGGGAGCAATTCATCGGTTTCCTCCGATTCTTTGTAGCCCAGTATAGACATTAGTTTGTATTTTAAAACTGCTCGGTCTTTGTGAACGCAACACCTTACTGATCCTCTTTTTTTGGGTTTTATATTGAGCGGGATTCTGTCGGTTTCCTCAGCTTTATCTTGTAATAAAGCAGTACATAATCGAACAAGCAAATCTCTCCTAATTATTGTCGCATTGTTATTGTTAGCTGTCATTTTCAATACGTTTTATCAATTCTTTCACCAATTTATCAATCGTCGCCTCGCAAAAAATATCACCGTCAATTTCGGCAAACGGAGGTTTCATATCCTGATTTTTACAATGGTTTATGCAGGGCGAGCCTTTTATCTCTACCTGGTTCAAATACTGTGGCGGAATAAATTGCGAAAGCGCAGGCAATTCTGAACCACCCATTACATGGCATAGTGTTCCGGTACAGATCGTTACTTTATGTTTTTTCACTTTTTTTAGATGTATTTGATTTCAACTTCTTTTAAATATTTTTTCTCAAGTAGATAGGCGATTTTTTTAATCACATTTCTGCGGATTTCAAGTTCCACAGGCATTTTAGGATCTTGATGGGCCTCGTTGATCCGGGTACCAATTAAAAATGTAATTTTATCGTGATTCAGAAATGTTTCGCTCAAAAGCATCGCCGGGTTGTTGGACGAAACACCATTATGCTCTTTGTTTTTCAAAATTTCAGCTGATTTTCCAAGCGTTAAAATCCCTTCTGTAACTAGATCAATCCCTTCAATTGTTGCAATAGGTGGTAATTCGGGGCTCACATTGCTTAAGTCAACTTCAACTGGTCTTTTCAGTTCGCGGGCAAATATCTGAGCTGTGGTGCCTCCGCTTATCACTTTATGACCCGGGAAATTAGAAACCATTTCTACCATTTGCGCGTCTTTGTTTTTGTCGTAAGGCGGCCCTGAGCAAAGGATTAGTTGACGGGGTGTTCTGAAATATAAAACACCACAACTGGTATCGTCCTGCGGTTTTAGATTATCATTTAATGACGCACGGCTTATGATTGTTTTTTGCAAATCTTTTGCGGAGATATGCGGGTTATGGGTCAGTTTATTTTGGATGTATTTAATCATTTCGCAGTTTCCCCAGCCAAAAGGCATATCCTTTCGGCCAATACCCGATTGCGAAACGCCATCGCTAAAAAGTATTATGCGGTCTTCAATTTCAGCATTGAATTCTGAAACAGAAAGTTCGTTTTCAGCATTGACGACTGTTTTCAGCGCTAATAGTTGATTCCTACGAAAGACCACAAATTGAGGATTTCCATATTCAATAATGCGTGTAAAGCCATCAAATTCGGTATCAACTATGGTAAAAGTAGCAAAAGCAATTTTGCGTACCTCACAAATCGGTAAGGTCTGCTTGATGGATATGGCACTTCGCTCCAGTGGTTGATTATTAACCGTGAAGTTTAAGGCCATAGAAGCTGTCATTTTTGCAAGGATGTTGGCTTTTATCCCAGATCCAAGGCCATCAGACAAAACAGCTACTAAGCGGTTCTCATTTTTAATCTTTTCATTCATAAAAACGTCACCACAAACAATTTGTCCTAACTTTGGCTTATGGCCATAATCAGCGTCAATAAACATATTTGTCTTCATATCTTTCGCCGCTATAGGAGTCAATAATTTTATTTATAGCACATTCTGTTTTTGAGGCATTTTCGCCAAGCAAGCCTGCCACTTTTTGCGCGGTTTGCATATTTTCCTGAATTAACTGCTGCATTTGCTCAATAAGGTGGTCTCTGCTGATGGTTCCGGTATCAGGATTTTGCACGATTGCGCATACCTTTTTATGTTTCTGGATGGTAAAAACCGACACATGTAGAACGGTATTGTCAAACTGAATTTGTTTTTCGATGCGGTCGTTCCCTGATTCTAATAAGTTCTGAAACAAACGCGAGAATGTTGTGACCTTGCTAATATTTGCCCCTTCAAGCCCTGGTTTGGCATCGTAAGCGAGCACCACATCCGGGCCGCAAATACTTGCAAACAGCCTGTTGGCTTCGGTAATTTTCAGCTCTTCATCCACAATCACAAATCCATAAGGCATTTTTTGAAGTAATATTGACGCTTTGTTTTGGGCCATTCTGCGCATATAACTGACGCACATTTGAGGTTCTGCCTTTTCGTCTAAAATGGCTTTTGCAAATTGCCGACAGGTGTAATAGCCGCAACCGCCACAATTCAATTCGTCTAACTCAATATTTTTACCAATGTCATTGAGCGTTTTTATAATTAGTCTTTCTGGATAGTTAGTGCCATTTACAGCTTTCAAAAAATTGTATTTCTGCTGGATATCTCCATTGAAATCAAGTTGGTAGATGTCAGGATTTACATCTTCACTATGCTCAATAATTTGAAGTCGATTCTTGGCGATAGATTTATCATTTGTCCGGCCAGGCCCATTTATGCAACCACCGGTACAGGTCATCAATTCGAGAAATAGCCGGCCATTATTTTTTTCAGGCAAATTACTCAAAATCGATTTTACGTTTTCAATTCCCGAAAAACTCATAAAACTTGCATCCATGCCGGCTACATTCGGTTTCATAGAATTTAGCATGCCTCCATCAACAGGATAGGCCCTGCCATTTTGCGCTTCAAAAGGCTCAAAGGATTCGTGGTTAGTTTTATTGGTCAACTCAGGCTGCAAACCGGATTCTTGTATAAGCTCATCCAACTCCTGAAAGCTTAAAGCCAGGTTAATATTGTTATCCGGGTAAGAAAGTTCTGTTTTCTTTGCAATACATGGACCGGCAAAAATGACACAAACATCTCCATATAATTCGCGCAAATAGGCGGCATGAACCTGCGCAGGACTTTTAAATGGCGTGATTTTAGCTGATAAATCGGGGTAATACTTTTGGATTAAATGTACCAAGCTCGGGCAGCAAGAAGATAAATATACACCAGGTTTTTGTTGTGGCAGCCAGTTGCTTAAGCTTGCTGAAAGTATCTCAGCACCAATCGCTGTTTCCGAAATCCTGGCAAATCCAAGCTGCTTAAGTACATTAATAAGTTGAGCTTTGGTGTATTTATCAAAATCGACGGGATAACTGGGTGCCAATGACAGTATTACAGGTTTGGATTGCTTGAGCAAAAATTTAGCGGTTTGAACATCGTTCCTCAATTTTTTTGCTCCCGAAGGGCATACTGAAACACATTTGCCACAAAATATACATTGACTATGAATAATTGAAGCAGAATGATTTTCAATCTTAATGGCTTTTACAGGACAATGCCGGATACATTTGTAGCAATCCTGGCAGTTTGTCTCTTCGGTATAAATTGCTTCTAGTTTATTCATTTTGTTTACTTATTGAAAAAGTGATGGTTCAACACTTTGATAACCGAATTGGTATCAAATCCCGAATACTTTGCGTCATCAATACTTAAATTTGGCCCCTCTATACACTTGTCGGTACAAAGCTGCCCTTTGAATTCTACCTCTTTACTTAAGTCATGCTCTGCAAGATAATTTTTGATTACCTCAAGGATAGTTTGGTTTCCTCGCCGATAACAGGAGCTCCCTAAACAAATAGTAATTACAGTTTTATTCTTCATTATTTCCGGATTTAAGGTTTTTCAATGGACAACTAGAACAGCTTTCAAATTTTTTGTATTGATTTTAACTGAACACAGGTTCGTATTAAAAATCAATCTCTTTGCCTTCGTAAATGCAGTTGAATATGTTTTCGAAATCCACAGCAGTTGTTACCCTGGGGTTGCTTCCTGTGCAGGCATCTTTTTCAGCGTTCTCGCAGATTGTGGAGAGTTTTGATCTAAACTCAGCCTCGTCTATTCCATAATCCCTTAGGTTTGATGGGATACCCAATTGTTGACTTAAATCACGAATAAATTGAATATAGGCATCGCACAAAACTTTATCTGAATCACCTTCAAGACCGATATATCTGGCAATTTCAGCATATTTTGCTTCGGCATTTTTGCGGTTCCATTGAATTACATAAGGTAAATAAATTGCATTGGCACATCCGTGCGGAATACCAAATATAGCACCCGTTTTGTGGGCCATGCTATGGCAAATTCCTAACAAAGCGTTGCTAAAAGCCATCCCGGCCAAACATTGTGCGATGTGCATGGCATCTCTTGCTTTTTCATCACCATTATAGGAAGCGATAAGATTTTCTTTTACCATTTTAATGGCTTTCAGGGCCAGTGGATCCGAAAAATCTGAGGCCAAACATGCTGTCATAGCTTCTGTAGCATGCGTGAGCGCATCCAAACCGGTGTATGCCGTTAACTGTGGCGGCATTTTGTAGGCAATTTCAGCATCCAGGATGGCGATATCGGGTGTGATTTCAAAATCTGCTAAAGGATATTTGATACCCACTTTGTAATCAGTAATAACAGAGAAAGCGGTTACTTCAGTTGCTGTTCCACTTGTTGAAGGAATTGCGACAAAACGTGCTTTATTGCGTAGCGCAGGGATATTAAAGGGTTTTGCAATATCTTCAAATTTTGCCTCAGGATGTTCGTAAAAAACCCACATAGCTTTAGCGGCATCAATGGCCGAACCTCCTCCAATTGAAACAATCCAATCTGGATTAAAAGATTGCATCATTTTAGCTCCTTTAAGTACAGTTTCTACAGAAGGATCGGGCTCGACGCCATCAATTAACTGAATTTCCATTCCTGCTTCTTCTAAATAAGCGGTAACGGTGTCGAGAAATCCAAATCGCTTCATGGAGCTTCCGCCAATTACTACGCTTGCACGTGATCCTTTGAGGGTTTTAAGCACTTCCATACTTCCGTTGCCGAAGTATATGTCTCTTGGTAAGGTGAATCTGTTCATAGTATCTAAATTTAAAAGTTTAATAAATAGTTATGCTGTCAATAGCATATCAATAGATGTGCCATGCCTTGTAACAAGCTGTATATATGACTATTACAGAGATATTAGCAGGCCGTTGCAAGCATAGTTTTTGAAACCGTCCTGAATAAGGACAGAAAGCCAAAAAAATGGTGTTAGGAAACAGGACAGTGTTAGGAAACAGGACAGATTTCTCGTGTTTCCTTTATTAGGGTTAGTAATTTAGATAGAATATATAAGTCTGAAAGCAGGAATTTTAGGTAAATTCTAAAAGGCTAAATTTTTTTACTCCTGAATTTTCTTGAGTTTCTGATACAGGGTATTTCTACTGATGCCTAAATTTTTAGCTGCTTTTGACACATTATTATCATGTAATTTTAGGCAATTGAGGATAGCTATATTTTCTATCTCAGCAAGTGATTTTCCAACCAAATCCAAATTAGTTCCTGATTCATTTTTAACGCTTAGCTTACTTTTGGCTCCATCCATAAATGAATAATCGCCTTCCATCACTACAAACCGTTCTATAATATTTTCAAGTTCGCGCACATTTCCCAGCCATTTGTTGTTAAGGAGAAAATCTTCAAATTCAGTGGAGATAAATGGCATTGGCCGCCTTGTTTTTTCGGCTTTTTGCAATGCAAAAAATCGCGCCATTGGAAGAATATCTTCTTTACGTTTTCTTAATGGCGGAATTTTTAAATGAATAACATTGAGTCTATAATAAAGATCCAACCGAAATTTTCCATTTTTGATTTCCTCTTCCAGATTTTTATTGGTAGCGGCAATAATGCGTACATCAAGTTTTATTTCCTTTTCGCCACCAATACGTGTTACGCTGCCTTCCTGAATGCTGCGCAAAAGTCGTACTTGCATATCGGGAGGCATTTCTCCTATTTCATCTAAAAATAAAGTGCCGTGGTTGGCAAGCTCGAATTTACCGGGCGCTCCGCCTCTTTTTGCTCCTGTAAATGCACCGTCCTCATAACCAAATAACTCACTCTCGATTAGAGATTCAGCCATAGCACCACAATTAAGGGCGATAAAAGGAGCGTCTCTGCGTAAAGAGGCATTGTGTATCGACTGCGCAACAACTTCTTTGCCGGTACCACTTTCGCCGGTAAGCAGCACGGTGGATGACTCTTTGGCGATTCTCTGTGCTTGCTGTTTGAGTTTTACCATTGAGGGTGAAAGCGCAAACATACTGTCGAAGGTAAATCTTGTTTGATAACCTGAATATTTTTTTATCAAGTTAACAACCCGGCTGAACTGTCTGAAAGTAATCAGGTATCCATGCATTTTGTTTTTTTCGCCACGAATAATAAAGGCGTTGAATAAAAAGCGCTCTTTGATGTGCGGGATATCAAAAATAGCAGGCTCGTCGATAAATAATAACTCATTTAAAACAATCCGGCAAATGCGTTTCCAATCGGGAAGAATGTCGGTAATGTCTTTTTGGAGGAGATCGGTGCGACGGGTATTTATCATCCGACAGGCGGTGTCGTTAACCCATTCAATTTTGTCGGCAATAGTGATGGCCATCACACCAAAAGAAAGGTTATTCATCATGGCGAAGGCAAACTGGTTGCTGGTTTCCAACTGCTGTATGCTATCTAATGCTTTGATTTTGTTTTCGATAGCCTTTGCCGCCGAAACCACCATTCCAAGACTATGCGGATGAACATTTTCAGCATGACCAGTCATATTAATACAGCCCAGTATTTCTTCGTTATACTTTATGGGAGCTGCTGAACAGGTCCATTTATAATAGGCCGAAATAAAGTGCTCTTTTGACGTAACTTGGACGGGGTTTATCTCTTTAAGTACGAGTCCCATAGAATTTGTTCCTATGGAAGACTCATTCATGTAGGCACCAGGAATCATTTTTAATTTTTCGGCTTCATCCAATACCTCTCTATCGCCATAAATACTTAGGATGCAACCATTTGAATCTGTTAGATTAATAAAAAAACCTGAGCCACTAACAATTTCATACAGTTGTTGGAGAAAAGGCTCAGCAATGCCCAGAAAGCCATCATGCTTTTTTAGATGAATTTTAAGCTCGGAATCCGACAGTTGGTGTCGAGGAAATATATGCGAGGCCTCAAGACCGAATTCCTGACTTCGCCTATGCGATTTTTTTATCGTGTCTGTTTTATCTTTCATCACTATCATCCAATATTGGATGCAAAATTAGTGAAATTAAGTAGTCTATACTATTCGCTGATTAGCTCAGAAAAAGGATTGTGAAATGCTACTTGCCTTTGATAATATAGAAATTTTTAATTCGACGTTTTGAAGTACTGCGGACGTTCAAAAGTCAATATTACGTCATCCAACTTTTCATCGTCCGAGGCACGAGGACATGAAAACGTTGAAACAAGTAACGCAATTCTCGTTCCTCAAATCGACGTTTTGAAGTACTGCCGGGCGTTTAAAAGTCTGCATTCACGGTTTGCTTAACATTTTATCGTTCGAGGTCGTGTGGGAGACTCGACAGGTGCTGACGATCAGGTAAGTAGCGAATGCTACCTGATAATTCCACGAAGTAAATACTTCGCGGAACGGGATTGTGAAATGCTACTTGCCTTTGATAATATAGAAATTTTTAATTCGACGTTTTGAAGTACTGCGGACGTTCAAAAGTCAATATTACGTCATCCAACTTTTCATCGTCCGAGGCACGAGGACATGAAAACGTTGAAACAAGTAACGCAATTCTCGTTCCTCAAATCAACGTTTTGAAGTACTGCCGGGCGTTTAAAAGTCTGCATTCACGGTTTGCTTAACATTTTATCGTCCGAGGTCGTGTGGGAGACTCGACAGGTGCTGCCGATCAGGTAAGTAGCGAATGCTACCTGATAATTCCACGAAGCCCCGTTCACTTAGGGCTTCGTGGACCGGGGACTTTCAAAAGCCAGCCGAAGCCTCTTGATTAACCCCGGCCTTTAGGCCGGTGGTTTATGCATCGCTTGGCGCAATGGGCTTTAGCCCTGCCCGTTCTACGTCTGCAAAACAACATTGGCCTGAATTTGTAACTCGACATATTCTGCTTTCTATCAGGTATTTATAATATTATTCTCGATTTATTAATCAACGTTTTGAAGTACTGCCGGGCGTTTAAAAGTCTGTATTCAGGGTTTGCTTAACATTTTATCGTCCAAGGTCGTGTGGGAGACTCGGCAGGTGCTGACGATCAGGTAAGTAGCGAATGCTACCTGATAATTCCACGAAGTAAATACTTCGCGGAACGGAACGGGGACTTTCAAAAGCCAGCCGAAGCCTCTTGATTAACCCCGGCCTTTAGGCCGGTGGTTTATGCATCGCTTGGCGCAATGGGCTTTAGCCCTGCCCGTTCTACGTCTGCAAAACAACATTGGCCTTGATTTGTAACTCGACATATTCTGCTTTCTATCAGGTGTTTATAATATTATTCTCGATTTATTAATCGACGTTTTGAAGTACTGCGGACGTTCAAAAGTCAATATTACGTCATCCAACTTTTCATCGTCCGAGGCACGAGGACATGAAAACGTTGAAACAAGTAACGCAATTCTCGTTCCTCAAATCAACGTTTTGAAGTACTGCCGGGCGTTTCAAAGTCTGCATTTACGGTTTGCTTAACATTTTATCGTCCGAGGTCGTGTGGGAGACTCGACAGGTGCTGCCGATCAGGTAAGTAGCGAATGCTACCTGATAATTCCACGAAGCCCCGTTCACTTAGGGCTTCGCGGACCGGGGACTTTCAAAAGCCAGCCGAAGCCTCTTGATTAACCCCGGCCTTTAGGCCGGTGGTTTATGCATCGCTTTGCGCAATGGGCTTTAGCCCTGCCCGTTCTACGTCTGCAAAACAACATTGGCCTGAATTTGTAACTCGACATATTCTGCTTTCTATCAGGTATTTATAATATTATTCTCGATTTATTAATCAACGTTTTGAAGTACTGCCGGGCGTTTAAAAGTCTGTATTCAGGGTTTGCTTAACATTTTATCGTCCAAGGTCGTGTGGGAGACTCGGCAGGTGCTGACGATCAGGTAAGTAGCGAATGCTACCTGATAATTCCACGAAGTAAATACTTCGCGGAACGGAACGGGGACTTTCAAAAGCCAGCCGAAGCCTCTTGATTAACCCCGGCCTTTAGGCCGGTGGTTTATGCATCGCTTGGCGCAATGGGCTTTAGCCCTGCCCGTTCTACGTCTGCAAAACAACATTGGCCTTGATTTGTAACTCGACATATTCTGCTTTCTATCAGGTATTTATAATATTATTCTCGATTTATTAATCAACGTTTTGAAGTACTGCCGGGCGTTTCAAAGTCTGCATTTACGGTTTGCTTAACATTTTATCGTCCGAGGTCGTGTGGGAGACTCGACAGGTGCTGCCGATCAGGTAAGTAGCGAATGCTACCTGATAATTCCACGAAGTAAATACTTCGCGGAACGAGTAGTAAAACTTATCCACAGTGGAAATACTTACTTACCAGCTTCATAATTTTTTCTTCGTCATTGCCTATTTCCTGACGCAGGTTTTCGTCTTTGTGGGCGCGCAGGTTTTTGATGATAAACTGCAGGATATTATCCGGGAATACATTGTTTTTCTTATAAAACTCGATATGTTTTTCAAGTGCGGCGGCTGATTCCACACAGCTTTTTGGTAGCTGCTCCAGCTGTTCTTGTTTGGCTTTGTGGGCATCATCGAAGATGTTTATATCCACATAAGTTTTCTCGGCAAAGGCAAGAGCGTCTTCCATTTGCAGTCCGTGTTGTGCAGCCACGGTGAGGCCGGCCATCAGCAGGTAAATATCTGCGGAGGCGTCGGGCGAACGAAACTCAACGGTTTGTATCTGGCTAAAATCCTGTTTCACCGGTTTCTCCTGTGGGTTTACGGCGGCTATCATATCGGCTTCGGCTGTCCAGCCCAGTGGCACGCGCACCAGCACCGAGCGGTTGCGGTCGCCCCAGCAGATATTGGTAGGTGCTTCCTGGTGTGGAACCAAACGGAAATAAGAAGTTGGAATAGCATTTCCAAAAGCGGTGAGCGATGCGGCAAGACTCAAGTAGCCGGCAATGGCTTTGCGGGCTTCATCGCTGAGTTTGCCATCCTTCATCATCACGCTTCTGCCGTTTTTCATCAGGCGCGTATGCACGTGCATGCCGCTGCCTGCCTTGCCTATAGTGATTTTTGGTGCAAAAGTAATCGTTATACCATATTGATATGCGAGCTTACGCATAATCCACTTGGCTACCACAAGCTGGTCAGCAGCATCTTCCACATTGGTGGGCAAAAACTCAATTTCATTTTGTTCGTAACTAAGCCCGTTATGCGAAAAATTTCCTACTTCCGAATGGCCGTATTTGATTTGGCCGCCACTTTGCACAATCAGCCGCATAGCCTCTTGCCGAAATGCACTGGATTTGTTAAAAGGCGACGATTCGTGATAGCCCTTTTGATCCACTGCCGGATACAGCTTTTCTTCCTGATCAATGATATAAAACTCCAGCTCTCCCATAGTCTCAAATTCGAGGCCGGTGGCGGCTTTCAGCTCGCGGTGTGCTTTTTTAAGAATAAACTCAGGAGAGCTTTCATAAGGATTCCCAAAACGGTCGTAAAAAGAGCAAAGCAGGTCGAGGGTAGGCACTTCGGAAATCGGATTTAAAAAAGCCGTTTTGTATTTTGGAATCACGTAAAGGTCGCTGGAACCCGCTTCGATAAAGGGGAAAAGACTGCTTCCGTCGACACGCTCACCCGCCGAAAGTAATCCTTCAAGATGCTCGCGGCTGTTGATGACAAAGTTGAGGGCTTTCAGGCGGCCATCCCAGGCGGCATACCTGAAATTGATCATTTCAATGTCGTTGTCTTCAATATAACGGATCAAATCCGCCCGCGTAAATTCGGAGGCAGGTTTGTTCAAATACTGTACTAAAGGGTTGGGATTCATCGTGGTAAACTCATTCATAACTTAGTTGGTGTAATTGTTAAAAAGAATTTGCAAACTTAGGGAAAACACTGCTATATCTTTTTAAATACCAATAATTATAAAACAGTTTACCTGGGCTTCAACTAGTGTTATAAAATCAGACTGAATCCTGCTAAAAATCAGCGTTAATCAAGTTTGGACAAATATTTTTTATACTTTTACGCCCCATGTAATCAGGCCAAAATCAAAGGGATGCCTGAAATCTAAATGAATAGTTCATTTTAAAACCGATTTTCTACCATGAAAAACTTCTTACTTTTTACTTTACTAACGCTTTTTATCTCGCTTCAAGCACAGCCTACTCGCTACTCAAAAGTGCGGGTTGATTTGAACGGGCAAAGACTTTCGACCATTGCCTCTCTGGGCATTTCAGTAGATAACGCACAAGTCAAAGCCGGCCTTTTTGCTGAGCTACAACTCAATGAAAACGAAATTTCCCTCTTGGATGAAGCAGGATATCACTATGAAATTTTAGAAGCTGATATGGCCGCTTTTTATCAGCAGCGTTATACCCAATCGCTAAACCAGAAAATTCTTTTGGATCCGGCGGATGAATTTCCAGTACCGGAAAACTGGGAGTTGGGAACAATGGGAGGATTCTATACCTACCAGCAAGTACTTGATAAACTTGATTTTATGGCCGATCAATGGCCTGATTTGATTACTGTTCGCACACCCATCAATGAAAATTTGCTTACCCATAATGGTAATCCTATTTATTGGGTAAAAATCAGTGATAATCCCAATGAACAGGAAGAAGAACCTCAGGTGCTTTATACAGCGATTCACCATGCTCGTGAAGGAATTGGTGTGCAACAGATGATGTATTTTATGCTGCACCTGCTCGAAAATTATGATACAAATGACGAAATTCAAACCTTGGTCAATAGCCGCGAGCTTTATTTCGTGCCTTTCGTCAATCCCGATGGTTACCTTTTCAACGAGCAAACCAATCCCAATGGGGGCGGCATGTGGCGCAAAAACCGCCGTAACAATAGCGGATCATATGGCGTTGATGTAAATCGTAATTACGGTTATATGTGGGGATTAGATAACAATGGTTCATCGCCCAGCCCGAGCAGCGAAACCTACCGCGGCCCATCGGCTTTTAGTGAGCCGGAAACACAAAACATCAAGCAATTTGTGGAAGAGCACGACTTCAAAATTGCCCTCAATTATCACTCTTATTCTAATCTGCTGCTCTATCCTTGGGGCTATCAGAATGATCCTTGCCCGGATGACGCCATTTTTCATACCCACGCGAAGTTGATGACACGCGACAACAACTACGTCTACGGCCCCGGCAGCTCTACTATTTATCCTACCAATGGCGGCTCCGACGACTGGATGTATGGCGATAGCGAAAATCGAAATCCTGTGTTTGCTTATACGCCTGAAGTAGGCAATAATGGTGATGGATTTTGGCCTGCCGCCAATCGCATTGTACCGCTTTGCCAGGAAAATATGATACAGAATATGCTGGCAGCCTGGTTTGTAGGTAGCTACGGTGTGATTCAAGAAAAGGCTGAACCAGTTATTTCTAGTCTCGAAAGCTTTATTCCTTTTGATTTGCAGCGCCTTGGGTTTGGCGAAACCACCGGCTGGACCGTAAGCCTGATTCCATTAGACGAAAATATTGTGGCTGTAGGCGATCCGCTGAGTTTTGGCAGCCTTGAAATGCTCGAAACCATCACCGATTCTATTGCTATCAGCCTTTCGGCAGATTTGATGAGCGGCGATGAATTTCGGTTTTTGTTACAGCTTGATAATGGTGAATTTATTAACACCGATACCATCACCAAGCTATACGGCACCACAACTACCATTTTTGCCGATTCGTGTAATGATTTAACAAAATGGACTTCAGCTAAATGGGATGTAACGGAAAACGAATACCATACGCCCACCGGTTCTATCACCGATTCGCCTTCTGGCAATTACAGTGCCAACGAGACTAATGTAATCAGCCTGATAGAACCCATTGAGCTACCTGCTACGAGCATGGCTTTGCTGCGCTTTTATGCCAAATGGGATATCGAATATGACTACGATTATGTGCAGCTTCAGCTCCGCGCAGGCGGAACAGGTATTTGGACGGCGCTCGAAGGAAAACATACCCGGACCGGTTCTTCAAACCAGTCAGCCGGAAATCCTGTTTATGATGGCCAAAGCAACTGGGTAGCCGAAAGCGTTGACCTCACCAAATTTGCCGGCCAAAGCATTGAGCTACGCTTTGTGCTGCGCAGCGACAGCTATGTGCATAAAGACGGCTTCTATTTTGACGACTTTGAGCTGCTGGTGCTGGATATAGAAACTGGTATCCCTTCCGCGCAGGCGGCAAACAAAATTGAGGCTAGCATTTTCCCCAATCCGGCTACAGATCAGTTACATATCACGTTGCGTAAGACGTCAGCACAAGCGGTTGAGGTAGCACTTATCGACCTGATGGGAAAGCAAATTTTGCAAAGCCAACTGCCGATTGGTCAGCAGAAAATTACGCTGGAATGCAGCACTATTCCGGCTGGTATTTATTTGGTAAAAATTAGCGATGGAGCCATGGCAAGCTGGAAAAAAGTAGTGATTCAGTAAGGGGTTTGAGTGCAAAATGGCTACTTTTGCCAACTCAATAGAAGTATAAATGCCGATGTAAAAATCAGTTCAATAAAAGTAGAGGAGGAAGGCCTATGATGGATACGCTGAAAATGGGCAGGCTAAAATGGCACCATATCTTAAATCCAGATGAGGAGGATTTTAGTTTTTTAAGAGATAAGTACCATTTTCACCCCTTGGATATTGAAGATTGTCGCTCGATGAACCAGCGCCCTAAGATCGACATCTATGACGACTACTACTTTTTGATTCTCCATTTTCCCAACTTCGACCGCCAGAATATTTTTATTAAGACCAAGGAGATCAAGGTGTTCTGGGGAGAGGATTATCTTATCTCTCTTGAGAAATCGCCCTGGATCACGGGTCAGCTTTTTAGCGAATACAAAGAGCGCGACGACAATGACGAAGATCTGGATGTGGGAACTTCAGACGCGCTGCTCTACCGCATGCTCGAACGGCTGATGCGCGAAGCTATTTACCTATTACGAAAAGTAGGCCTCGACCTGGAGCTGATAAATAGAGAACTATTTGGTAATAAGCAAGTTAAAATTATCGAGCGCATCTCGGTAACACGTAAAAATATTATCCTGATCAACACCATTTTTAAGCCACAACTGCGGCTGTTTCACAAGTTTGAAACCGGTCAGGTGAGCGGCTTTGCCGATAATATGGAAGACTACTGGGGCAACATCCTCGACTACTACCAAAAGATGTGGGACATGACCGAGGATTATGAAGACCTGATTGAAGGTCTCTCGAAAACCTTCGACAGTATGCAGACTAACAAAACCAACGAAATCGTGAAAATCCTTACCCTGATTTCGTCCATCATCCTGCCACTTACCTTCATCACCAGCCTCTATGGCATGAATGTGATGCTGCCGCTGGCCGAAAATACCACCGCTTTTTGGCTCTTGCTAATTGGCATGGTATCTATCAGCGTGCTGATGATCATCTATTTTAAACGCAAAAGATGGATGTAAAAACACCTTTTTTAATGCTATTACAGCGCCTTTTAAACTTATTTAAACATTAAATCCACCGAACTATTTATGACAACATTTGTTAACAAAAGCCTGAAACTGCTGGCAATCGTAGCGGTTTTATTTTCAAATCATTTACAAACTTATGCTGCTATGCAGGAACCTATTCCATTAGAAGATTTCTTTAAAAATCCGGAGCGAAGTGCTTTTCAGATTAGCCCTGACGGGAAATATATCTCGTTTATGGCGCCCTATGAAAGCCGGATGAATATTTTTGTTCAGAAAGTCGGTAGCGACAAAGCAACGCGGCTTACCAGCGGAACAGACCGTGATATTTCCGGTTATTACTGGGCCAACAACAAGCGCCTGCTCTTTTTGAAAGACAACGGTGGCGATGAAAATTTTGCGCTTTATGGCGTAGATAACAACGGTAAAAACAAAAAATGCCTCACTTGCTTTGATAAAGTGCGCACCCAGATTATCGACGAACTGGAAGACCAGCCCGACGAAGTGATTATTGGCCTCAACAAGCGCAATGCGATGGTTTTTGATCCCTACAGGCTCAATATCAAAAGCGGTGAGATGGAAATGCTGGCCGAAAACCCGGGAAATATCCAGGGATGGATGACCGACCACGACGGCAAATTGCGTGTAGCCCTTGCCATTGTTGATGGCGTGAACACCCAACTGCTTTATCGCGCTGATGAAACACAGGAGTTTGAAGCTGTTTTAACTACCAGCTTCAAAGAATCGCTGAGCCCGCAGTTTTTTACTTTCGACAATAAATACCTCTACGCCACTTCCAATTTAGGACGTGATAAATCCGCTGCCGTCATCTTTGATCCGGCCACAGGCGAAACCATGGAAATGCTGTATGAAAACGCAGATTATGATGTTTCGGGCATCAGCTATTCACGCAAGCGTAAAGTAATTACATCGGCCAGCTATACCTCCTGGAAACGCGAGCGCCATTTCTTTGATGCTGAAACCCAACAGCTCTTAGAAAAACTGGAAGCAGAACTTCCGGGCTATGAGCTTGCCATTACGGCCAGCGACAAAGCCGAAGAAACTTATGTGGTGCGTACCTACAGCGATCGCTCAATGGGTGCTTACTACCTGTATGACAAAAAGAAAGCTAAGCTGGAAAAAATTCAGGATGTAAGTCCCTGGCTTGATGAAAAGCTGATGGCCGAAGTAAAACCCATTCAATACACTACCCGCGATGGCTTGACCATACACGGTTATCTTACACTACCCAAAGGCGTGGAAGCCAAAAACCTGCCCGTTGTAGTAAACCCACATGGCGGTCCCTGGGCACGCGACAACTGGGGTTTTAACCCAGAAATTCAGTTTTTGGCCAACCGTGGTTTTGCTGTGCTACAGATGAACTTCAGAGGCTCAACAGGTTATGGACGCGCTTTCTGGGAAGCCAGCTTTAAAGAATGGGGTTTGGATATGCAAAACGACATCACCGATGGTGTGTATTGGCTTATCCGCGAAGGCATTGCCGACAAAGACCGCATCGCCATTTATGGTGCCAGCTATGGCGGATATGCCACGCTACAAGGCCTGGTGGTTACGCCCACACTTTACGCTGCCGGCGTAGATTATGTTGGTGTTTCAAACCTGTTTTCCTTTATGAAAACTATTCCACCCTATTGGGAACCTATGTTGGACATGATGTATGAAATGGTAGGAAATCCGGAGGCAGATTCTGCACAGTTTAAGGCTACATCGCCCGCCATGAATGCCGATAAAATTATTGCTCCGCTATTTGTAGCACAAGGTGCCAACGACCCGCGCGTAAATATTGCCGAGTCAGATCAAATTGTGGAAGCCATGACAAGCCGCGGCGTTGAAGTGGAATATATGGTAAAAGACAATGAAGGCCACGGCTTTAGAAACGAAGAAAACCGCTTCGACTTTTACCGCGCTATGGAAGCTTTCCTGAAAAAACATTTGATGGAGTAAAGGCAGAGAAATCAGTGCTGATAAATTCAGCCGTTTTTCTATTATTTTAGGCCGAATCACTAAAAAACGTATTGTTTATTTGTGATTCGGTCTTTTTTTGACTCCCAGTCAGACTGCGACTGCTTGGCGAAGCCTATAAGTCGCACCCTGACTAAAAACCAGTTCAAAAACCCAGTGTAAGTTGCACACCACCAGTATTTTCGTCCGTGTCGAGATTGGAAATACCCAGACCCAAAAGACGAATATTTAGTGGGGTTGGCAATATTTCTGTAGTGAGTGCCTGTACCAATTCCAGCAATGTTTCCCGGTCATTTATGCAATACGCCTTGCTGCGGCTGCGGGTGATCTGGTGGAAATCGGTATATTTTACCTTTAAGGTGAGGGTTCGTCCGAAGCTGTTTTTCTTTTGCATGCGTTGCAGCAATTCTTCTGCAATCAGATTTAGTTGCTGTTGTATTTCTGATGAACTGCTCAGGTCGTTTTCGAAGGTACGCTCGGTGCTGATACTTTTGCGCTGCCGGTTGGGGTTTACCTCACGATCGTCGTTTCCGCGTGCAATGTGGTAATAATAAGCACCTTGTTTGCCAAACCATTTCACCAAATCTGCCAGCTCCTGCCGGCGCAAATCAGCTCCATTGGTAATGCCCATTTGAAGAAAACGCCCAGCGGTAACCTTTCCAATGCCGAAAAACTTATGAATGGGCAGCTGGTCGATAAAGGCCAGCGCATGCTGTGGATGGATAAGATATTGTCCGTTGGGCTTGTTAAAGTCGGAAGCAATCTTTGCCAGAAATTTATTGTAAGATATTCCTGCAGAAGCAGTTAAATTAAGCTGTTGCCTGATTTCTGTTCTTATATTTTCGGCAATTGCTGTCGCCAACGGAATAGCCTGTTTGTTTTGCGTTACATCAAGATAAGCTTCATCTAAGGAGAGCGGTTCCACCAGATCGGTATAGTGATAAAATATCTCGCGTATCTGGTCCGACACCTTGCGATAAACCTCAAAACGGGGTTTAACAAAAATCAATCCGGGGCATTTCCTGGCCGCCGTAACCGATGGCATGGCTGAATGCACTCCAAAACGGCGCGATTCATAGCTGGCAGCTGCCACAACGCCCCGCTGCTTGCTGCCGCCTACTGCTATTGGTTTTCCCCGAAGCGACGGATTATCGCGTTGCTCCACCGAGGCATAAAAAGCATCCATGTCGATATGGATGATCTTACGCAAAGGGGTGTTATTCAAAGTATTATCCGAAAGCTTGTTCATGGTGGCAAATTAGTCTTTTATGGGTAAAGCCCTGCTTTTATCTGTTTTCAATGAAAAATAAAACCTGAAAAATGTTTTGTAGCAAAATTAGGTATTTAATGCTGATTGGCGTTGAAAGTCAGGGTGCGACTCTGAGGCCTCGCTAAACAGTCGCACCCTGGCTGGGAATCGCAAATAAGTTCTTGTGAATTTTTCACAATAAATAGTTATTTGGTTTAAAAGTTCTATTTTTACCCAAACAACATTTTTATGAGGTTTATCAAGGTTTCGCTTATAATTCTTATCAGTCTTTTACTGCTTTATTGGGCTAGCTTATGGCTTGCAGGCTTATGGCTCAGGCAAAAACTGCACGACACTTATGCATTGTCTGAAATGGCCAAGACATACTCTTTTCAGGTAAAGCGGATAAGCCTGCATCCTTTGAAACGAACAATTAATTTACATAAAGTTACACTCGATCCACGCAATGCGGACAGCCTTGAAGCCGCGAAAAAGTCCTATGCCGAGCTATCTATTGACAAGATCAGCCTGGAAGGCATTGCGCTGAAAGCTGCCATTGAGCAGCAAAAAATCCAGCTTCAAAGGCTGCACCTGCTGCACCCAATTGTGGTTTGGACGGCAACTAAAAAGCTGAGACAAGCTTCTGAGGATAAAAAACTCATACCCGACGTTCCGGCCGAGCTGGAAGGTTTGCAGCTGGCTCATTTTGATATCACCGATGGACATTTTAGTTCCAGGCGTCCTAAGGAAACCCAAAACCTGATAGAATTGCCGCGTATCGACTTGAGGCTAAGTGACATCAGCCTGCGTGCTGATAGCCTGAGCCACGATCAATCGGTGCTGATTTCCTTAGCACCTGAGATGACACTGAAATCTTTCAGCTTCAGAATTCCGGATAGCTTTTATCGCCTTGGCGTAACCGCTATCACGCTTGATCGCGACAAAGGCGAACTGCTGCTGGAAGACGTGAGCCTGAAGCCAATTCGCGGATTGTATAAACAGGCCACCGGATTAGCTTTGCAGGATGATGTGTTTGAAATAAGTCTGGAGAATTTGCAAACGATAGGCCTGAACAGCCAAGCCGTTTTCAATGGAGAGCGACCACATTTGAAAGCCTTACTTTTAGAAAATCCGGTGATAGCGCTGGTGCGCGACAAGCGATTGCCCGATGACCTGGAAAAAAGGCCTCCAATGCCCCAACATCTATTTAAAAAAATAGCTAAAACCCTGAGTATCGACAGCGTAAAAATCATCAACGGAAAGCTGAGCTATTCAGAGCTACTTGGACGAGAAGCCAATGAAGCAAAAATCAGTTTCGACAGCCTGTATGTTCTTATCACCGGCATTTCCAAAGCCTGGCACAACGAAAATCGCGCTGAAGTAGTAGCCCAAGCTAAAGCCAAACTGATGGGAAAAGGGCTTGCTGAGGCCAAGTTCGAGTGGCACGAAAGTCTGCACGACAGCTTTAGTTTTGAAGGAAAACTGGGTGCTATGAAATTTGACGAAGTGAACGATATGACTAAAATTGCTGCAGCTGCACTATTTCGCGGTGGATTTATCGATTCTCTTGTTTATCAGGGTGCTGGAAACCGATATGGAGCTACTGGCCTATTTGAGATGTGCTATAAAAATCTGGATATGGAACTCACCAAAAAACGCACCGACGAACCTAACAAACTGCTGAGCAAACTACTGAATATGATTATTAGGCGTAATAACCCTACCGAAAATGAAAATGTAAGGCGGGTTCAAATGTCGGCAGAAAGAATTCCTTACAAAGGATTTTTTAATCTGTACTGGAAAACACTGGAAGATGGCTTGCTAAAAACCGTGAAACCCGGTAAAAGGAAAAACACAAATCCTGATCGCTCGATAAAAGAAGAATGGGAAAACCTAAAGAATACGCTTAAAGATGGTTAAAAAAAGATTCCAACTTTTTGGCTTTCTATTTGTAATAATAGGATTGAAAATTTAAGACGTGACTCGTAAACGAATTAGCTTGTCAAAAATCAAACGTACAAATCAAATAACACCTTTCCTATTTGAGGAAAAAAATAGAGGCCGTTTCCGAAAAGCCATATTGAGTAGGAAAAAAACTTAAACGATAGAATTATGAAAAAAGGAAATTTTTTAACTTTAGCAGTATGTATTACAACACTTGTGTTGATTCAACTTGCAAACCCGGCAAAAGCTTGTACCAGAGTAGTTTACAAAGGTACTAATGGCAATTACATGACCGCACGGTCAATGGATTGGAAAACAGAAATTCCTGCAAATCTGTGGGTTATGCCTCGTGGCATTGAACGAAATGGACAAGCAGGTGATAATTCTATTGCATGGACAGCAAAATACGGCAGCATAATAACCAGTGCATGGGATATTGCAACAGCTGATGGAATGAACGAAAAAGGCCTGGTAGCGAATATTTTATGGCTTGTTGAAACTAAATATCCTGAATTTAATCCTAAAGGTGACAAAAAAGGTATGGCTGTTTCTTTGTGGGGACAATTTGCGCTGGACAACTTTGCGAGCGTGAAAGAGGCTGTTGACTATTTTAAAAAAGATGATATAACAATAGTAAGCGATTATATTCCCGGCACTGATACTTATGCTACCGTGCATTTATCGCTTTCTGATCCTAGTGGCGACAATGCCATTTTTGAATATATTGACGGAAAACTGGTGATTCATCACGATAAATCGTATAATGTGATGACCAATTCGCCAACTTTCGACCAGCAGCTGGCCCTAAACAGCTATTGGAAAAGTATTCCCGGATCGATAATGCTGCCTGGAACGAATCGTGCGGCTGACCGTTTTGTCAGGGCTTCGTATTATATTGATGCCATCCCGAAAAATGATAACACACGCATGGCAGTAGCTTCCGTTTTTAGTGTAATTCGCAATTGCTCTGTGCCATTTGGAATTTCAACACCTAACGAACCTAATATATCTTCAACACGCTGGAGAACAGTGTCTGACCAAAAAAATCTAGTTTACTATTATGAATCAGCACTTACACCAAATACTTTTTGGGTTGATATGAAAAAGCTTGATTTCAGCGAGAAAGCTTCGGTTAAAAAATTGGCTGTTGATAAAGAACAAATCTATTCAGGCGAAACCTCGGCTATGTTTGAGAATACGCAGGCATTTGAGTTTTTTGGCTTGTAGGCTAAGTCTCTTCAAATTTCTTTTTCCCACAGATCTCGCTGATTTTCGCTGATTCTTTTCTGCGCTAAACAGCGTTGTCTGCGGGAAATATTTCTTAATTTCTTTTTCCCGCAGATTTTCGCAGATTTCTTTTCTGCGCTAAACAGCGTCATCTGCGGGAAACTCTTATAAGCCGTTTACTTTTCTAAATATTCCCAATTTTATGTCGTCCACATTAAAATTTACTAATATGCCAAGTTTTAATTTAGTCAATTTTAAATATGTCAAAACTTGTTTGTGATGCACTTTTGCTAGATTTTCTATCGATTTTACTTCAATTATCACTTTGTCTTCAATCAATAAATCCATCCTAAAACCAATCTCTAATTTTTCAGTTCCATAATAAACTGGCACTGGAACTTCTTTTAGAACTTTGAGTCCTGCTTTTTCTAATTCGAATATCAATGCAGCTACGTAAACAATTTCAAATAAGCCTGGTCCAAGCGTGTTATAAATGTTGAATATGGCTCCTCTTATAATGTATGAAATATCATTTTCTGTCATAATTATTTATTTTTCTACCGCAGATTTCTTTTCTGCGTCAATCTGCGTCATCTGCATGAGATATTCCTTGCTTTCTTTTTCCCGCAGATCTCGCTGATTTCTTTTTTCTGCGGGATAAAAGTAAACAGTTTTTATTAAAAATCAAATAAGCTATCTGGCTTTAAATCGGGGAAATGGCCTTAAAATAACCGTCAAAGCAATAAAACCAAACATGGCTTTTTTAAAATCTACACACCATTCCCCCATTACCCGCATAATCGTACTTTTGTCCCATGAAATCTACGCCCTTTCCTTCTATCGAAATTATGTCTCCTGTTGGCTCGTTCGAGTCGCTGATGGCTGCCATTCAGGCTGGTGCCGATGCCGTGTATTTTGGCATTGGCTCACTCAATATGCGCTCCAAATCTTCCAAAAACTTTAGCCTCGACGACCTCAAAACCATCGCCGATACCTGTCGCGAAAAGCAGGTAAAAACTTACGTAACCATCAATACCGTAATCTTTGACGAAGAGCTGCCTCAAATGCGCACGCTCATTGATGCAGTAAAAGAAAACGGCATCACAGCCATTATTGCCGCTGATCAGGCTGTAATTCAATACGCTGTAAAGCAAGGTGTTGAAGTGCATATTTCCACTCAATCCAATATCACCAATATCGAAGCCGTGCGCTTTTATGCACAGTTTTCCGATGTGATGGTAACCGCCCGCGAGCTCAACCTCGATCAGGTGAAAGCCATCACACAACAAATCAAAGCAGAGCAAATCACCGGTCCTTCAGGAGAGCTGGTACGCATCGAAGTGTTTGTGCATGGCGCTTTGTGCATGGCCGTTTCGGGCAAATGCTATCTCAGCCTTGATCTGCTCAATTCATCGGCCAACCGCGGCGCCTGCTTGCAACCCTGTCGCCGAGGCTACAATGTGAAGGACAAAGACGGCGAGCTGGAAATGGAAATCGACAATGAATATATCATGTCGCCCAAAGACTTGAACACCCTGCCATTTCTGGATAAATTGCTCGATGCCGGTGTGGAAGTGCTTAAAATTGAAGGCCGCGGGCGTTCGCCCGAATATGTAAAAGTGGTTACAAAAGTATATCGTGAAGCCGTGGAAGCGGTTCAACAGGGTAGTTTTGATCAGGAGAAAGTAGCAGCCTGGAATGCGCGACTGGCAAGCGTTTACAACCGCGGATTTTGGGATGGCTATTACTTAGGCCGAAAAATCGGCGAATGGACACAAGAATATGGCTCACAAGCCACGCAGCGCAAGGTGTATGTGGGTTTGGTGAGTAATTATTTTACGAAAATCGGCGTGGCCGAAATAAAAATGGAAACCCAACAGCTGGAAACTGGTGATCAGTTTTTGATTATTGGGTCCACAACAGGCGTTTACGAAGGCACAGCCTTGGATCTCAGGGTTGACTTACAATCCGTTGAAAAAACCATTAAAGGAGAGCTTTGCTCCATCGCCGTTGATGAGCTCGTTCGCCGGGGCGATAAAGTGTATAAACTGGTCGAAACTACAAAAAAGCAAACACAATGATTGGGCACAACTTACATACCCACAGCCTCTGTTCGGATGGAAAATCCACTATAGAGCAAATGGTGAAAGCGGCCATAGATCAAGGCATGCACACGCTCGGCATGTCGGATCATGCGGAAGTTCCTTTTGAAAACCATTTCGCGATAAAAGCCGGAAAAACCACCGAATACCTGGCGGAAGTCAAACGTTTGCAGCAAGTTTACGCCCAACAGATTCAGCTTTATCTAAGCCTTGAAATTGACTTTATTCCCGGTCTGATGGAAGATTTCCAATCGCGCATTGCCAGTTATGGACTGGATTATACCATTGGTGCAGTGCATCTGGTAGGCAAAGATAAGTCCGAGAATTTATGGTTTATTGATGGCCCTAAGCGGGAAATTTATGACGACGGGCTAAAACAGTTTTTCGGTGGTGATATCCGTGCGGCGGTAAAGGCTTTTTATACGCAAACCAACCAAATGATACAGCAGGAAAGCTTCGATATCATTGGGCATTTCGATAAAATAAAGATGCACAACAGCGATCGTTATTTTATGGAATCGGAAAAATGGTACAAGGATTTGGTGCTTGAAACCCTGCAACTAATCAAGGAAAAAGGCGTGATTGCTGAAGTAAATACACGCGGCATCTATAAAAAACGCTCGAAAAGCCTGTTCCCATCCAACTGGATTTTGGAAGAGATGAAGCAGCTTGAGATCCCCGCCATCATTAGCTCCGATGCCCATCACGCCAGCGAACTTCAACTGCATTTTGATACGGCTATCACTGCGTTAAAAAATGCCGGCTACCGCGAAGTGATGCAGTTTTCGCAAGGCCAATGGACTGCTAAAGAACTGGTTTAAAGCAAAATCGCATATACATCAGCACAATTTTTATACTTTTATACCGCCTTGCACGTTAAGTTTTAATGACAGCATAGATTAATACAGACTTCAGGCCACTAAACTTCTACATGTGAACCTTTACACCCGAAAAAGACGTTGGAAAATTATCCTTTCGCTGATTGCTTTGATAATCATCACTGCATCAATTTATTACACTAATTTATTGGTGAATCGTTTTGCCATACAGGAACGCAATCAAATTCGTGTATGGGCTGAGTCGGTGCAGCGCCGTGCCGGCCTGATGCGGGTTACGGAGGAGTTTTTTAGTGAAGTGCGCGAGCAAGAACGTAAACGCATCGAGCTGTTTGCCTCGGCTTACCGCAAACTGCTGAAACCCGATCCCGATGAAAACCTGAGCTTTTACCTCGAAATAATTTCAAACAACACCAGCATTCCGGTTATTATCGCTGATGAAAATCGGCAGATAGAAATGAATCTCAACCTGCCGGTACATCAGCAAAATGCCAAGCGTCTTACCGATGAATTATTAGCTGAATACACGGTTTATGAGCCTATCCCTATTGTGATTGGCCCAAAAAAACGACTGTGGGTTTATTACAAAGAATCACTGATATTTACCGAGTTAAAAACAGTTCTCGATGATTTGGTCAGTTCCTTTTTTGACGAAGTAGCCCTCAATGCGGTGAGTGTTCCGGTGATTATTACCGACAGCAGCAAAATCCACATCCTGCAATTTGGAAACCTGGACTCCGACCGAACAAGTGACAGCAGTTTTATGCAGGCTCAACTAGCCGAAATGGCTTCAGAAAACAACCCGATAACCATTGAGTTTTCCAATATCGGCAAGACCTATATTTTTTACCGTAGCTCTGATCTACTACTACAGATGAGGTTTTTCCCCCTACTTCAAATTTCCATTATAGCCTTATTTTTGTTAATGGCTTACCTGCTTTTCAGCTATGCCCGCCGCTCCGAACAAAACCAGGTGTGGGCTGGTATGGCCAAAGAAACCGCGCATCAGATTGGCACCCCGCTCTCGTCTTTGATGGCTTGGATTGAGTTGTTAAAGATGAATCCGGCACCTATCCAGGGTGTTGAAGAAATGGAAAAAGATGTGCAACGCCTCGAAACCATTACCCAACGTTTTTCGCGCATCGGTAGCACGCCGGTGTTGGAACCTGCCAATATCACCGAAATCCTGGAAGAAACCATTGATTATCTGCGGCTACGCACTTCACATAAAATTACCTATAAGCTGCAAGCGCCCAAGGAATCTATTATCCTGCCGTTGAATGCCTCACTTTTTCGCTGGGTTATTGAAAACCTGTGCAAAAACGCCATTGATGCCATGAATGGGAAAGGTGAAATTGTTATCCGGCTCTTTACAGAAGAAAAATATTTGATTATTGACCTGTCGGATACCGGTAAAGGCATGCCAAAATCTGCCTTTTCAACTGTGTTTAACCCTGGATATACCAGCAAAAAAAGAGGCTGGGGACTGGGTCTTTCTTTGGCTAAGCGTATCATCAAAGATTATCACAAAGGCAAAATCTTTGTGAAGTCGTCGGTGCTAAATGAAGGCACCAGCTTTAGAATTATGTTGCGGCTTAATGACAAAAATTAGGTACTATTTTCAGGAGACACCTCCAAAAACCAGCAACGGAATACTGGAACGCAACAATAATTTCCGGCTGAGGCCGGGATCAAAAAGTTGCTCTAGCAGATTTTGTTTGCGGGCCGTGATAGCCAGCACATCAATATTATTTGTTGCTATAAATGTTTCGATGCCTTCAAGCGCATCCTCGCTTTGCAGCAGGCCACATTCGATTTCAAAGCGTTGATATTGCTCGTTAAAATAGCGGCGCATATTTTGCATACGTGTCTCGTTAACCACGGTGCTGCCTGTTTTATGGATATGCAGACAGTAGATTTTGGTGTTAAATGGCCTTACGAAAGCCATCAACCGGCTCAGGCTGTCGTAGTCGGTATTGTCAAAATTGGTAACATACAACAGACGCTGCGTTTTATCGAGGGTTTTCTCGGTATAAGCAGGCGGAATAGCCAACACCGGAATTTTACCTTTTGAGATGGCACGCTGCGTGGTACTTCCAAAAAACCCACGTTGAATGCGGTTGCGGCCTTTGGTGCCCATCACAATAAGGCCGGGCTTGTAGTGGTGCGCCACGGCAGAAATGGCATCAGAAGGATTGCCACGCAGTAAGTCGAAATCCACGTCAACACCACGTATCTTTTGTTGTTTTATTTGCCGTTTTAGCGTGCTTTGCAAAAAGCTAAGTTTTTCGGTCGCCTCGGCTTCTGCAGCTCTCATTTGCGCCTCAATGTCTGACTGCATCGCATACATTTCGCCCCAGGCAAAATGCTCGGCAGGAACCGGAAACCAGGCGTGCATCAGCCGGATATCGGCTTTCATATAGGCTGCGAGCATCAATGCGTAACGTGCCGCTTTTTCGCTCTCCTCCGAGAAATCGACAGGCACCAGGATGCGACGTACACTGCGCAGAAGCTTTATAGTAGCTTCCTTTTGCGCGCCGGAAGCTCCGGCCATTTCGTCGATAATTTGGCGCGCTTCGGCCAGATCCGACTCGTTGATGCGCAGCGCTACTTCATTGGATGCACCGTGACTATCGCCCAGCATACAAGGGATTCCGGTAGCTTCGAGCCGTACTTTGATTAGCAGCGCCCGCGAATAGGTGTAATTACCAATGGTGATAAATTCAGGTTCTTTCATAATACAGGTATTGGTTGTTCAAACATAGCAGAATTTGAATTAGCCCACTAATTTACGACAGTAATGTATTTAAAGCAAATTTAGGCTTAAAAATAGTTCTTATGAGTGCGTGCGAAACTGGCGATGCTTTGAGTGGTTTAGGAAAACCAGCTGTTTTTGTTCAATTGAGAACAACTTGCTATGTCGTGAATTCAGACTATCTTTGCCGCCCAAAAATACTGGAAATGAATCAAAAAGATCAGTCAGGCAAACGGCCTCGCATCCAAGAAGATCAGTCAGAAAAAGGACGGGATGCCGCTAAGAAGCCTTTTAAAAATGCCGGAGAGAAACCTCCGTTTCGCAGAGCTGATAGCGAAAGACGCTATGACTCGGGCAGCGAAAAATCATTTAGTTCCCGCCGTCGCGATGACGCCACAGGAGGTGATAGACAATCATTTAAGCCACGTCGTGATGACGCATCAGGCGGAGAAAGAACCTTCACACCACGTCGTGATGACGCATCAAGAGGCGACAGGCCTTACAGTTCACGCCGCCGAGATGAAGGTGGAGGAGGCGACAGACCATTTAAGCCACGTCGTGATGACGCATCAGGCGGAGAAAGAACCTTCACACCACGTCGTGATGACGCATCAAGAGGCGACAGGCCTTACAGTTCACGCCGCCGCGATGAAGGTGGAGGAGGCGACAGACCGTTTAAGCCACGTCGCGATGACGCATCAGGCGGAGAAAGAAGAAGTTATCCGCCACGCGAAAGAGGCTCTTCTGATAACCCGAAAAAGCTATTTGTAAAACGCGACGGCAGGCAGCAGTCCGATTCAGGATACCGCAGCGGCGCAAGCAAAAAACCTTATGCCGGCAAGCCTTCCTATCCTGAAAAAGAAGAGAGGCACCGCAATTACAGAGGTAAATCAGCCAATCAGCAGGCCGCCGAAAAAACCGGCGACGGGATGATCCGGCTCAATAAATACCTGGCTGACTCGGGTGTGTGCTCACGCCGCGAAGCTGACAAACTAATCGAAGCCGGCGTAGTAAGCGTAAACGGCGAGGTTGTTACACAATTGGGAACTAAGGTAAACCGTAAGGACAAAGTTAATTACGGTGGCCAAACCTTGAAACGTGAGACATTGCGTTATGTTTTGCTCAACAAGCCCAAAGGTTTTATTACTACATCGGATGATCCGCAAAAAAGGCGCACAGTGATGGAGTTGGTGGCCAATGCCTGCGACGAACGTATTTATCCTGTAGGTCGCCTGGACCGTAACACCCTCGGCCTGTTGCTGTTGACCAACGATGGTGAGCTGGCCAAAAAGCTCACCCATCCAAGTCATGGCGTAAAAAAACTCTACCATGTTACCCTCGATAAAGCACTTACCAAGAACGATATGATCGCCATTGCCAACGGCCTTGAGCTGGAAGATGGCCCTGTGAAAGTAGAAGGTATTTCGTGGGTATCTGATGAGGATTCAAAAAAAGAAGTGGGTCTGGAGATACACTCTGGCAAAAACAGGATTGTGCGACGCATCTTTGAAAGTTTAGGCTACGAAGTAGTCAAACTTGATCGTGTAGTATTCGCCAGCCTCACAAAAGTAAACCTTCCCCGCGGCCGCTGGCGCCACCTAAGCGAAACAGAATTGGCCATGCTGCGTATGATAAAATAAATCCTTGTTGCTTGCATATTGCTGCTAAACAATTTACAGGCTTCTAAAAGCCAATGATATACAAATCCGGGTTAAGTTTTTAGCCCGGTTTTTTTTGTTCTAAAAGGGTGATTAAATGCTGTATAAACAGTGTTTATAAAGTTGAACTTTGCTATCCTGATGAAGAAAAAACACTGGATTTTAACAATTAGTTTACACGGTTTTCTTTCTGAAAATCAGATGTACAATTGCAATACTTATTGACAATACCAGACCTAAAACTGAAACGCCTGTCCAACCGAAATTAGTCCAGGCCACAGCTCCCATAGTCGTTCCGAAAGCACCGCCGATAAAGAATCCAACCATATAAATTGTATTTACACGGTTACGTGCTTCTGGATTTTTTGAGAAAATAATATTCTGATTGGTGATGTGCAAGGCCTGCAAACCCATATCTACGGCAATTATACCTATGACTAAACCAATAATAGAATGTGCTGAAAACAGGAAAACAAGCCAGGAGACTACCATCACGATAACCGAATACAAAATGATTTTATGCTTGCTGAATTTATCGTTGAGCTTGCCAACAATAATAGCAGCCAAAGCTCCGGCCATACCCAATATACCAAAAGCACCCGTAATACCGCTTCCGTAGCCAAAAGAGTCTTCCATCAAAAAAACCAGGGTAGTCCAAAAAGCACTCAAGCCTGCAAAAGCAAGACCACCTCGCAGCGCAGCAAGCCTAACCGAAGGCTCTGTTTTGAAATAAAACGCGATAGACCGTAATAAACTCAGGTAGCTTCCGCTGTATTTCGGCTTTATTACCGGGAGTTTTATTTGTAGCAGTACAAATAATAAAACCATCAAAGCCGCCGCCGCATAATACATGGATCGCCAGCCAAACTGTTCGCCAACGAAACCGCTCACCACGCGGCTTCCAAGTATTCCGATCAGTAAACCGCTCATCACAATACCAATGGCTCGTCCTCGGCCTTTGTTGTCAGAAAGTTGTGCTGCCATAGGCACAAATAACTGTGGCAGTGCCGACGAAAAGCCGACAAAAAAACTACTCGCTATAAGCAATGCTAAAGTACCCGAAGCGGCAGCAGCGAGTAGGGAGAGTACCATCAAGAGGAAGTCGAATTTTAGAATTGTTTTATTGGAGATTTTATCGCCCAGCGGAATGATAAACAGCAGGCCGGCAGCATAGCCCAACTGCGTTGAAAGTGCCACATGACTTACTGCCGATTCGGTAACTTTAAAACTAAGTGCGATTTGATTCAACAGTGGTTGATTATAGTAGAGGTTTGCTACGATAAGGCCTGATGAGACACTCATCAGGTATAAAACAGAATTGGAAAGTTGCTTCATGTGCAAATGAAAAGTTTAACAGGTTTTTTGAGATATGGCAGTATTCGTTGAAATGCAGAACACGTAGCTTATCACAAGTAATAAATAACAAATCAGGATTGAATTTGTTGTTTTATTCTGAAGGTTGAAAAGTTCTTGTGCTGCGGACGATGTAAAGTTATATGCAATTTGATTGCTGATTTTTAAACATACATATCGACTGTAAAACGTTGATTAGATAGCCAGAAATAACTTAATCTGGACTGCCGGATATTAGTAAACCACGACATTGAAGTGGGCGCAAAAACACTGGTTTTGCAACCTCATTTCCAGTAGAATAAGCTATTCCACGCTTCCCAAGCGCACAGTATTGCTTCGTCCGTGGCTCCAAACGGGCGTACTTAATACATGGATTATCTCATCGCCGGATTTCAGCAAGCCGGCATTTTTCAGTTTCTCATTCAAGTGCTCCATCAACTTGTCAGTATCTTCCAAGCTGTTGTCGTAAAAGCCGTTCGCCCCCCAGAGCAAGTTTACCTTTTTGAGGATGAAATCATTTCCCGAGAAGACAAAAAGCTTCGCCTTAGGCCTATGGGCGGCGAGTTTGGCGGCCGAGTAGCCCGAATGTGTTACCAGAATAATGGCTTTGGCACTGGTGCTTTGGGCCATATTGCTGGCGGCAAAAAGCACACTATCACTTACAAAGCGTGGATTATCAGTATTTTTCGGTTTGGTGTGGCGGTAATAGATGCCGTCGTAATCTTCTATCTGGTTGATGATTTGCTGCATCGTTTGCACGGTTTCTATTGGATAATTTCCCACAGAAGTTTCGCCGCTAAGCATCAGTGCATCGGCACCATCCAATACGGAATTAGCCACATCGCTCACCTCGGCCCGGGTGGGACGTGTGGAGGTAATCATAGCTTCCATCATCTGGGTAGCCACAATCACAGGTTTTCCCTTTTGTTGGCAAAGCGTCGTAATTTTTTTCTGAATCATAGGCACCTGCTCCATCGGGATTTCCACACCCAGATCGCCACGGGCAATCATAATGCCATCAGCAGCATCAATTATGGCTTCAATATTTTCAAGTGCCTGTGGTTTCTCTATTTTGGCGATAATACCGGGTTTGTCTTTAGCCGGATAGGCGTCAATAATTTTGCGCAGGTGGTTGATATCGACTGCCGAACGTACAAACGAAAGGGCGATCCATTGCACGCTTTTATCGAGCATAAATTGCAGGTCGCTAAGGTCTTTTGGAGTGAGTGAAGGCAGGCTGATAATGGTATCTGGCAAGTTGACACCTTTGCGTGGAAGCAGGCGGGCATAGCTTTGTGCTTCGAGCAGGACGCTGCCTATACCATCGCTTTCGATCACTTTGAGGGTGATTTTTCCGTCGTCAACCAGCACCTGATCGCCGGGTTTCACATCGCGGGCGAAGGAATCATAACGGATGCTGATTCTTCTTTTGTTGCCCAGCACCTCTTCGCAAACGAAGTAGATGCGTTCACCGGCTTGCAGCACAACCGCTTCTTCTTCAAAATCGCCAAGGCGGATTTTTGGTCCCTGCAAGTCTGCCAACATGGCTACGAAATTGCCTGTTTCCTGGTTTAAACGGTTAATATTACTTATAACCTCTTGATGATCAGCGTAATTTCCGTGTGAGAAATTCAAGCGGCAGACATCCATCCCGGAAGCGGCCATAGTTTTCAAGGTTTCATAGCTGGAAGAGGCAGGCCCTATAGTGGCTACTATTTTAGTTTTCATCTCTATATTTCTTTTAATTTCAGCAGTCAGTTTATTTGCGTGACAGCCGTTTGTTAATGTTTTTCATCAATTCCATTTCGTGCAGCTCAATTTGTTCGAGCAGCGGATCAATACCTTTAATGCGTTGCTGCTCTATCAGGAAGGCATGAACGAGTTGTTCCGTTTTGCGAATCGTCTTTAAAATATCAGTAAGTTTTTCGCTGTGAATACTATTTCTGATGATCAGCAAATAGTCTGTTTTCACCGGAAGCTTCAGCCAGAGCGCGCCTTTGTCGTTGATAGAAACCAGGTTGTAAACATTGCTGTTCTCACCCTCGTCATACAGGTAATAAGCATAAGCAAATTCTCCGTTCAAGCCCTCCGGCACTATATCTTTTCGCTTCACCAGGTTAATATTAAGCTTGGTATTGATGTTCCAGGCCAGCTTATAATCGGGCATAGTAGTCGTTATCCCGATAATATTGACGTCAATAAAAGGAACTGGCTTTAGCGTATTTTTGCGCGGACACATAGGTAATGATTTTCCACAAAGTTAGCAGAATTGCATAGTATTGTCAGTTAAAAAAGCGAAATTTAGGAGAAGATATTTTATGAAAGGCCACCAGCAGAATACTTTACGACTTTTTTTAGGCTAATTGACTGGCCAGTCCATTTTCGAGTAGGTTGTTCCAGGTGCGTTCGGCGGCCAGTTGTTCGGCTCCTTTAATGGAAAAATCTTTGGCTGATGCGTATGCCTCTTCATCGATAATAACTTCTACGAGGTACATCTTATCGTAGCCTTCGCCCACTTCGCCTTTCATATTGAAGTTGATTTCGCGCTTTTCTTTCTGCACCCACTCAATGAGTTTGCTTTTGAAGTTTACGTCCACTTTTTCCAGCAACTCCATATCAATATGCAGTTCGATAATTCTGCTGATGATTATTTTTGCTGTAAATCCAAAACCTTTATCCAGGTATAGTGCTCCGATAAAAGCCTCAAAGGCATCACCATTCACCGAGCGAAACTTGGCTCGGCCATCGGTGGAATAATTCACCAGTTTGTCGAGCCCCAGTTTTTGAGATAGCTTGTTGAGCGAGGCACGGCTTACGATTTTTGAGCGCATCTCGGTGAGAAAGCCTTCGTTTTTGTAAGGAAATTTTTTGAAAAGAAAATCAGCTACGACGGCTCCAAGTATAGCATCGCCGAGGTATTCGAGCCTTTCATTGCTCAGCTTATAGCCATTGATGACTTCATCGGATGCTGATTTATGTTTAAAGGCGAGCTGATATAAAAAAATATTTCCGGGATAAAACCCGAAAATATTTTTTAAGGATTGCGATAATTCTTTATCCGAAGAAAAGAGTGCCTTAACGGTGTCTGTGAGTAACAAAATGCACTAATTACGGGACATATTTTTTTAAAATCATGGAAGCATTGTGTCCGCCAAATCCAAATGTGTTGCTTAATGCAACATTAATGATTCTTTGGCGTGCTTCACCATAGGTAAAATCAAGCCTGTTATCAATTTCCGGGTCATCGGTAAAATGATTGATGGTAGGGGGCACCAGGTCGTTTTGCACGGCCAGTATCGTTGCAATAGCTTCGATAACGCCGGCACCACCAAGCAGATGTCCTGTCATTGATTTCGTTGAGTTGATACTCAACTTATAAGCGTGATCACCAAAAAGACTAACAATCGCTTTAGGTTCAGAGATATCACCCAAAGGGGTTGAAGTTCCGTGGGTATTAACATGGTCAACATCCTCGGGTTTCATTCCGGCATCTTTCAGGGCGCGTTGCATGCTGAGCATAGCTCCGAGTCCTTCCGGATGCGGTGATGTCATATGATTAGCATCACCCGAAAGGCCACCGCCGACGAATTCGGCATAAATCTTTGCACCCCGCTTTTTGGCGTGTTCCAGTTCTTCGAGCATCAATCCGCCACCGCCTTCACCTATCACAAAGCCGTCGCGGTCTTTATCAAAAGGCCGTGAAGCTGTTGCAGGATCGTCGTTTCGGGTTGATATGGCGTGCATGGCATTAAAGCCACCAACACCTGACTCGTTTACCGCAGCTTCGCTACCGCCTGCTATAATGGCCACAGCTTGTCCTAATCTGATGTAATTAAATGCGTCAATTAGGGCATTAGCTGAAGAGGCACAGGCAGAAACCGTTGCAAAGTTGGGGCCACGGTATCCATGTTTGATAGAAATATGACCGGCTGTGATGTCGGCAATCATCTTTGGTATGAAAAACGGATTAAACCGCGGTGTGCCGTCTCCTTTGGCAAAAGCTACTACTTCATCAAAGAAAGTAGCAAGCCCCCCAATGCCCGACGACCAGATAACACCGACCTCATTGAGGTCTGTGTTTTCTGCATTCATCCCTGAATCAGCAATGGCTTCTTCGGCGGCTATCAGACCAAACTGCGCAAATAAATCATACTTGCGCACTTCTTTGCGGTCAAAATAGTTCGTCCAGTCGTAGTCCTTTACTTCGCAGGCAAAGTGGGTCTTAAACCTGGAGTGATCAAAGCGGGTAATATCGGCAGCACCACTGACACCTTTTTGCAAGCTGTCCCAGTATTCCGGAACAGTTTTACCAATAGGCGTGATAGCACCCAAACCAGTAACTACTACTCGTTTTAGCTCCATAAAGTTGAGATTTTAGGCTTTGTTTTCTTCAATGTATTTGACGGCATCACCTACTGTACCAATTTTCTCTGCCTGATCATCAGGGATAGCAATGTTGAATTCTTTTTCAAATTCCATAATCAACTCAACAGTGTCGAGCGAATCAGCGCCCAAGTCGTTAGTGAAGCTGGCTTCGTTAGTAACTTCAGCTGCTTCAACGCCCAGCTTATCAACGATAATTGATACGATTTTGTCTTTAATTTCTGACATAACTCTAAATGTTTTTAGTTAAACAGGGTGCAAAGGTAAGTGATAAAATGAAAAAAAAACAAC
>Ga0265293_10000960_pt1 | contig 65845 bp, 80 predicted proteins | sample Munlanlewell138R_FD_192505 | JGI IMG/M metagenome (GOLD analysis project Ga0265293, IMG submission 192505) | Leachate microbial communities from a municipal landfill in Southern Ontario, Canada - Leachate well 138R | ecosystem: Engineered > Solid waste > Landfill > Unclassified | place: Canada... | reverse complement strand
CGGCGGATTTGATGTTCCGACGTTCGGGATGTTCAAGGGTGCACCGTTCGACAAGTCGCGGTCTGACAAAGTCAACTTCCCGCGGCAATGTACCGGACCATATATGTCAACACTGCCATCAACCTGAACATCCTGCCGAAATCTGACTCTTGACTCATTGACATCCATTCTCACTGCTGGGGGATTGCCGGTAACGAATACCATACTCCTGTTATCGGCATTTGAGCGACCTTGGAACACAGTGTGACCCGACCCGTCGAATGGGAATTCCTGTTGTACGTTGGAAGTGGTGTATATATACGACCGTGTCTCACCAGAGATAAATTCTTGACGTTGATCATTGTTCAGCCTAAATAGCCCGGAGCTGGCGATGATAAAATTTCCTGTTACCGCTCCACCCGTCAAGGGCAAATAGTCATCTGGATTAAAATTACCAGAGTGCCACAGTTCAACCCAATCAGCCCAATCCCCAGTGACGTCGTTCCTGCTTCGCATTTGGAATCTGTTTGTGTTTGTCCCAGAATAGAACGAAGCTAATTGAAAATTTCTTTGGTTGCCTCCAGCTCTCATGGAACCGGGAAAATTTATAACTGTATAGTAATTACCCGGTCTATGTGGTGCAGAGCTTCCTGTTAGGGCTGCAACAAATTCGTTGTTGCCGAACGTGTTCAAATCAGGGTTATCTGGAATGAATTGTATTGGTCCCCCGAGCGTCATAAACATCGCCGGATCAAGATTTCCCTCATGCCAAACTGGCCGCAAGCTCCCATCGTCTACGAGTAACGAGCCGAAAAACCCTGCGCTTGCAGCAACACTGCCAGCTACGCCCAGGTTACCTCCAATAGCCAGACGCATATCCGGGTTCGGGTCAACGCCGAGCCCCACATGTCCGTTGAAACGAGTTCCGAGTAGCTCAGTTAATGTGTAGTACGCATGTTCGACAACTACATTATAGCCTCCGAGCCCGTCTGCCAGCTCGATGCGCAAACCTCGGCCGTAACCTCCTGATCGTATTACTGATCTGCCTTGATTGTCAACGCCGAGCAATAGCCCTTGAGTGGGTTGCGATCCGCCTGTGTAAACATTTGATATCTGCAAAAAACAGGGTTCATTTAGTACGGGGTTGTGAATATGAGCCTTGCTCTGAGGTCCGTTGGGTGTGTCTATATCGAATCTGGCATCTGAACCGGCACTACTTTGCAGTCTTAATTTTCCTGCAAACTGATTGGGAGAAGAATAAACTCCGCCCCCGGTCAGCAAGAACCCATTTGCAACCGGTTGCAAAGTCATCGGAACTGTCCCTGAGTATAGCGTAAGTCTCCCGATTACATTATCAACACTGTCTAAAACAGCCAGAGGTTGTCCGGGAATCGCTCCACCGACACTAATTTTTTTTGAACGAATACCTGACAGCGTTTCTAACAAATCTAAGTCGGGATCAAAGTACATCGGGCTGTCAACAAGTCCGTTGCTACCACCCATGGCCAGATAATTTTCTGAAATCGATCCGGTGAGATATCCTACATCAGCATGATCTCCCCATTCATAAGCTTCATACCAATTGGCAATATTTATTTCCGTGATACCTTTCACATGCGCCGGGACTGTAGGGTCAGTCTCCTCAGTTAAGAAACTATCCAGCAAATTTTGTGTGATTGTGTCAAGTACGTCTTTATTGTCATGACTGTGCCTTAAATCATAGGCCGTGTCCCAATTCTCAAGGTCCGATTCCGTGATACTTTTCACATGCTCTGGAACCGTGGGATCGGTTTCAGAGTCTAATTTACTGTTCCACTCCTCAATGTCTGCTGAGGTGATGCTTTTCACATGCTCTGGAACCGTGGGATCGAGTTCTTCAGTGAGAACTCCTTCGATATGTTCTACTTTTACTAATTTATTATCTTTAGGTTTTATATGATCAATACCATCGGATTCCCAAGAAGATGTGTCTAAATCATCTATTTTTTTATCAATCTCGTTAATAACATCTTGAACATTTGTAGCAGATAAATCTGTCCCAACATTATCAAACATTACTTGTGTTGCTGAAATATTAATATCTTCTTGAACATAATGAATATCTTCATCATCTATATGATTATCTATATCTTCGTGTGTATATGTACCTATATTCTGAATTGAGGTATGATCAATTGCTGATTGAACATAATGAATATCTTCATCATCTATATGATTATCTATATCTTCGTGTGTATATGTACCTATATTCTGAATTGAGGTATGATCAATTGCTGATTGAACATAATGAATATCTTCATCGTCTATATGATTATTAAAAGCAGAAGTATCTACTACACCATCAATATGTTCTACTTTTACTAATTTATTATCTTTAGGTTTTATATGATCAATACCATCGGATTCCCAAGAAGATGTGTCTAAATCATCTATTTTTTTATCAATCTCGTTAATAACATCTTGAACATTTGTAGCAGATAAATCTGTCCCAACATTATCAAACATTACTTGTGTTGCTGAAATATTAATATCTTCTTGAACATAATGAATATCTTCATCATCTATATGATTATTAAACTCGGTATTAATATCTTCAATTTTACTGTCAATTTCTACAATAGCATCTCTTATATTATTAGCAGATAATTGTGTTTGTGAATTATCATACTGAAATAAGTTTCTGTTAGTTATATTTTTAGTTACATTAACCCCATTAGTATCAACAATATCAACAATTACCAATAAATCATCATTAGCAGCAGAAGTTAAGGTATTTAATTTAGTTATTCTTTTTTTATTCATCATACCCTCATTTAAAAATAATATATTGTTTATTTATATAATTACCAATTACCGAATGGATTGTTTGTTGGTTTTTCTCCTGGTTTTGGTTTGTATATAATATTTTCTTTTTTAGAATCTACAACAGAACTGATATCGAAAATATCTTTATTTTTATCAGTAAAGTTTTTAATAGGAGAATCTATTGTTTCATTGGATAATTTAATATGTTCATCTTTAAATGGTTTAACTAAAAATTCCCATACATGTTGTTTACTTTGTAAGAATAATGCTACTTGTTCCCCTACTTCAGTTATTTCAAAATAATTATTATCGTGATTCGATCTAATCACATCTCCTATTTGTGGGATGTATTCATTATCATTATACATAGAAGCTTCTTTAAAGTGTCTTTTTGTAGACCACATAGTAATATTATCTGTTCCTTCTATTCCAAATTTAGTCCACATTTTATCTTCAAGTGGTAAATTATAAAAAACCATACATTCAAAGAATCTTATAAATCTTCTATTTCCATCTTCTCCCCATATTCTATTATATTTTTTATTATATGATGCTACGTAGTACTGTGTACATACACCTCTTTGGTTATATGCTTCCGTAGACCAAAGATCGAATAATAATTTTTCATTATCATAATTATCTCGATAATTAAAAAATTCTTGATTTTTTACTCTTGAAAAATGATCGAAATTACCCATAATAATTACCAGTTAGAAAAGGGGTTATTTACTGGTTTTTCTCCAGGTTTTGGTTTATATATGATATCTTCTTTTTTGGAATCTACAATGGAACTTATATCGAAAACATCTTTAGTATTTATGTATTTAGAAATTGGTGAATCTAAAACATCAGTAGAAATTTTAACATTAGATTCTACTTTAAACATTCTAACAATTAATTCCCAAGTATATTGTTTACTTAACAAATACATACCATTAGTTTCTTTTCTTTCTACAACTTCATAAATATAGTTATTATATTCTGTTTGTATTAAATCTCCTTGTTGTGGAATATGAAAGTCTAGGAATGATTGTTCTAATAGTAATAAATCATCAGATTCTGTTGTTAAGAAAAATCCATCTTCTGTTGATAGTACATATTCTAATCTTGTAATATCTTTAAAATGTTCTTTTGATATATACATAGAAAAAGTAGACATATCTTCAATTCCGAATTTAGACCATAACTTATCATCTCTTTGAAATTGATAGTATACCATCACATTCGGGAAATAATGAGTAATTAATCTATCTCCATCCTCTCCCCATATTCTATTATATTTTTTATTATAATCTACTGCATAATAGAAGCAGGGAGTCCCACGTTGATTATAAACTTCCATTTGAGCAAGTTTAAAAATTTCTCTTTCATTATCATATTTAGGACCACATTTTCTAATGAAATCATTAGGTAGGGCTGATGCTTTAGTATAATCTATGTTAGACACGAGAGTTTATCCTTATTTAAATTTTTTGTTTAGCTCTCATTAGTCCATTAGGATGTATATTTATTTCAAATTTTGCACCATTAATAGCTTTTCTTTGTTCTTCAAAATCAAATATATATACTATTGTATTGTCAAATGTTTCATTATATAATACAGCATACCTAACAGGACCAATATCACCACCTGTAGCAATCCAACTTGGATTCTCACAATCATATACAGTAACTTTATCTTCTAAATCAAAATGAACACTTGTATCAACTACAACTCCTCCAGTAGTATATCCATTTCCTTGATCTAATTCAAATGGAGCAACATCTTCATATTTTTTTACATCAGTCAAAAAATCTTCATCAAAATTTCCAATACATAAAATACATCTATAAACATCGTTATTAAAATCTATATTCTTAAATGCTAAATTAGTAATAAATTTATTACTGATTATATCAGACATCAAAATCTCCATTATTTAATTTTTAAAAATCCAGATTGTAATCTAACCGTAAAACTTCCACTACTCGATGATACTTCACCTAAATCAATAGCACATATTAATAAATCATCTGTCTCCCTAAAAATAATAGCTCCATTAGCATTAATAGTAGTTATTACCCCTTCACCCCAATCATCAACATTTGTAGCACTAACTAAAACATTATCTCCATCCATAAAAATACCTACATTAGATAAAGTTACTCCCCCTGATTTATATCCATCTGCATCAGTTCCAGAAATTTCATAACTTTCTATATCTTCCCATTCAATTGCTTCTTTTTCACTTTCAGGAAAAGGTTTTACTAAAGTTATCTTAAATGTATCCGATGAAAAATCAATTCCACCAATAGATATTTCATTTTTTGCGTTATTAAATACGTAACTTGACATTAATATCACCCCTTATAATAATAGTGATGCGTGGTTAGAAACATCCAGAGGACGAGTAAAGTCTTCCGAATGTTTTTGTATTGAATTAGGAACTGAATTTTCAGTATTTGTTATGGATATTTCCGAATCTTCTAGAAGACCTTCTAATATTAACGATGCTCTATCTAATCCAAATCCCGTTTCATTTTCTTCTAATTCTTCTATATTATCTACTTTTTTTCTTCTAATCTTTTTCTCTTGAATCTTAAAATTATTTTCTGTTGATTTTTTATTTCTACCTATGACTTCAATATCACCATATTTTTCTATCAATGCATCCAAGTCATTACAACTATCAATCATTGTCGAATTATCCCATACACAATATCTCTTAAACATTATATTTTCAGTAAAAGTAATAGTTTCACCCAAATCAGTAATAATATATTCATTTGTATCTTTGATTTCTTTTATTGTATTATGTGATTTTTTTATTTTCACATTCTCCCTTAAATTTTGTTTTTTATCCAAATAATCAAGAAATCCCATATTATCTCCTCAACAAAAATCATTAGCCTTTTCTATCATATAATCATTAATATTAAATTGTTTATGATCTAAAATATCATCTACATCCTCACCACCTTCATCCTCACCTTCTTCATCTGGTTCAGGTTCTACTTCTTCATCATCCTCAATTTCTTCTTCTGGTTCAGTTTCAATATCATCAGGTATTCCAATCAAATCCAATTCTCTTGCGTGTGATTCTATATCACTAAATATTCTTTCTAAGAAATTTCTAACTACAACATCATCCTCAAATAAAATATCTCTAAAAATAGAGACTAATTTTTCTTTATTTTCTTTATCGTAATAATCGGTTTCAATATCAAAAGTTACCAATTCTCTTATTCTTGATTTTATGTTTTCTAATGACATAATAACTTCCTCTTTTTGGTTATTTATCTTTAACTAAATTATCTATTAAATCATCCTCTTGTTCTTTACCGTATCTATCTTTGGTTGGATTTTCACCTTTACCAGATATCTTTATATTTAACTGGTACTTATTTAATCCACCATCTAATTTAACCACATTAGATTCAAATTTATAACCTCCTGGATATCTTTTATCTACTAATGTTTTTACATTATCATTAATAAATTTCACCAAACATTCATCATTGATATCTTGTGTTTCTGTTGTTCCTGAAAAAGAAACAGAATTATCCTTAACGTCAATAGCATAACCAAATGATTGCACCCACATGTGTTTATCTACTAAATCTTTTATTAATTTTGTAATTTCATATAAGTCTGCCGAATCTACAATACTGAATCTTTTCCCTTGTCCATAATAATCCAATATTGGAAATTTTGGGTCTGGTTTAATTAAATCATCTGATGATTTAACAGGTTTAGAAATATCAAGGGCCCCTGCTTTAAATGCGTCAACATCATCAGGATTTACACTAATATCCAAACCTTTTTCTAATAGATATTTTTTATAGTCTTTCATTATAACCTCTCTTTAAAGTTTATTTAAATTTATCTTTTTACTAATGTATTTGAACCCTTGTTCTTTATAGTATTTAAGTCTTTCTTCAAAATGTTGATAAACATAATTCTTACCTATTTTACCTGTTCTTTTAACCCAAGTCATATCATCTATTAAATCCCAAAGTATTAATTTACTCTTCTCTTTATGTTTACGTAATCCTCTACCGATTGATTGTAAAACTTTTATTTTTGATTTATATGATGATGCAAAAATAATATGATGAATCCTACTAATATTTACTCCAGTTGACATTGTTCCATATGATGCAACAAGAATAACAGATTTATTTTCATTCATATATTTTCGTATTTTTTCTCTTTCATCTACATTAGTATTACCATATATCATAAATATTTCGTGTGTTTCACTAAAATTTTCATCTACATACTCCTTAATACTCTTTAAATGATCTATTTTTTCACACAAAATTAGTGTATTATCTTTATTATTTATATTTTTTACAATATACTTAATCACTTTATTTCTATCCGTATTTTCTGCAATAGCTCTTGATTCTTCTGGAAATGTTCTTTTCCTATTTAATTTTTTTTCTTCTTCTGAGTATTGTATTAACATATTTACTATTTTGATTTTTGATAAAAAACCTTTATCAATTAAAGTATTACTTTTCAAAGAAAATATTTTAGGTCCGATATAACCATAAATATTATTTATGTCTGCTACGTCGGTAGGTAATGTTCCTGTCAATCCAAATCTATAATTAGCATTAACACAATTTTGCAGTATTGTTTTAATAGAATTAGATTTTGCCTGTTGTGTTTCATCGATAATAACACAATCAAAATCTTCAAAAAAATTCTCTTTTTTTCTATGTAGTGATTGATAAGTAGATATTAATATCCTTTTATTTTTGTCATATTTTTTACTACCTGAATACAATATACTTGAGTAATCATATGCGTCAAACCAACCATATTCTACAAAGTCATTAAACATTTGTGTAGTTAATGATATTGAAGGAACAACCAATAAAATTTTTCCCTCTGTAACTCCAAGAACAAATCTAATAATTGAATATATAATCAATGATTTTCCTGATGCTGTTGGACTTTCTATAATTCCTCTTTTTTTCTTTAATGCAGTATATATTGCTTGGTGTTGATAATCTCTTGGAAAGAAATCTGTATTTCTAAAAATAGCTTCATAAAAATCATTTATCTGATCTATTGATATATCATTTATTAATTCATTAGGATCAAATAGAAATTTGATTTTATAATCATATCTATTTAAAAATTCTTTCAATTGATATGTTAATCCTATTGGTAATAATTGTTCTTTTACATTATAAAAACTAATTTTACCATTCCAGATTTTCGCTTTGAACTTAGGATGATATTTATAATTAGGTGCATAACAAGAAAAAAAGGATTTTAATTCCATATTCTGTTCTATGTTACAATGCAATTTAAAATAAACATTATCATACTTTTCGACTAAAATCGTGTCCATTAAACCAATCCATTTTTAATTTTTAATAAATCTATATAATGTCCTATTTGAAATGAAGTCTTTTGTATTTGTTCCATTGTAGATAATAAATAATCAACGTAAATTACCTGTTCGTCATATTTTACTTTAAGATCATAATACTTATCATTTCCGAATATATAGGTTTCGATTTCGTGTTTGTTATCTAACTTAAAATCAAATTCACCAAACTTGTAATGATGGTACAATTCCGAATAAATTTTCTTCATATTATTATTTATATCTTTCAATATTTTCTTTTCTTTTACGTATAAATTGTGATAATGAATATAGAGATTATTGAATTTTAAAGATTTCTCCATTACATTATCAGGATTTAATTCTAACTGATCTTTAGTAAAATCTTTTAATTTTTTAAATGTAACTTTATCCATTTTAAACTCCTTAATATTTAACAATTAAAAATTACGAAGTATCGAATCGCAGATTCGACATTTTGTATCGTAAAGGTTTCCTTCTTTTTAACGAAGTTAAAAAGAACTAGTACTAGTACTCTAGAACTAGTACTTAAAGTACTAGTACTCTAGAACTTAAAGTACTAGTACTCTAGAACTTAAAGTACTAGTACTCTAGAACTTAAAGTACTAGTACTCTAGAACTTAAAGTACTAGTACTCTAGAACTTAAAGTACTAGTACTATTACTTATAGTTGTATTTTAAAAAATATTTTTTTAATGTATTTTAAATTAGATATGTTCTGACATAATAGTCAATAAAAAAAATTTTTAATTTGCTTATGGTTTATAATGATTAGATTTATTACATTTTACGTAAATAATACTTGATCTATTATACAGAAAATATCATATTAATATTATTATAAGGAGGATTGATATATGCTGATAGAGTTTCAAACATTAAAATTTAAAAATATTTTATCATTCGGAAATAAAGAAACTATTATTAATTTTAATCGAGGATTAAACTTAGTAACAGGAGTTAATGGTAGTGGTAAGTCATCTGCAATATTAGATACATTATCGTTTTGTTTATATGGACGACCATATAGAAAAATTAATATTAATGAAATTGTAAACAGAAAAAATAAAAAAGGATTGCAGACTTCTTGTGTTTTCAAATGTGATAATGATAAATACGAAATAATTAGAAATTTAAATCCCAATACACTTAAAGTATTAAAAAATGATGAAGAACTACAATTATTGTCATCTAAACGATTAAATCAAAGTGAGATAGATAAGATTATTGGTTTAGAATATAAATTATTCAAACAGATAATATCATTGTCTATTAATCATAATCGTCCATTCCTTGCAGAACCAATAGATAAAAAGAGAGACATCATCGAACAAATATTTAATATTAAAATATTTGGTGAAATGTTAAAATATGTAAAAAAAGAAAATTCTGATATTAAAGTGGATATTGAGATACGAAATAAAAGTTTGAATATTTTAAAAGAAACTATCAAAGGTTTGAGGAAAAGAATATCCGAATTAAATAATGCTAAAGATAATTTTCTAAATAATAAAAAAATAGACTTAGAAAACATAGACAATAATCTAACTAAGTTAAAATCAGATATTAAAAAATTAGAAGATACAATAACAAACATCAAAAAAGAAATAGAAATAATTAATAATAATGTTTCTGATATTGATGATCTCAAAGAAAAAAGAGAGTTCGTAATAGGAAAAATAAATGAATGTGAATACAAAATTAGTAATTCCAACAAGACGATCAAGTCTTTAAATAAACATACCATTTGCCCTATATGCAATACCAACATATCAAAAGAACATAAAAACGATGAATTGATCAGACTTGATACGTTAATTGAACAATTAAACGATAAGATCAAAGAGTATAAACAAATTCGGATGGAATTGGAAGATAAAATCACTAAATATGAAGATTTAATCAATGACATTAACGTCCATAATAATAACATCATTAGATATAATGATAGAATTAAATTATACAATTCTAATATAGATGACTTAATGATAAGAAAAAAAGAAATAAAAGATAGAAAATTAAATATTGATATTAAATCAATCATAAGAGAGAGTGAAGATAAAATTAATGAATATAAAATTTTACATAAGGAATTGAAAGAATTAAATGAAAGAATGAAAAATAATGATATAGTAATTGCCATTCTTTCTGAAAATGGCATAAAATCTTATCTGTTTAAGAAATTAATTCCAATCCTAAATAAAAATATAAATGATTATATAACATTATTTGAATTACCTATCAATATTCAATTTAATGAATTGATGGAAGAAAAAATAAGAACTATCAGTTCTTCTGATGGGGAATTATCGTATTACTCTTTTTCGGAGGGTGAAAAGAAAAGAATTGATATGGCAATCTTATTATCTTTTATTAAAATAACAAAGACATTAACAAATTGGAATTGTAATCTTCTTATAATTGATGAATTATTAGACAGTGCTATTGATGAAAATGGTTTGGAAAAATTAATAAAAAGTTTAAAGAATATGACACACGAATCAAATATTTGTATTTACATAATATCACATAGACTTCAACAACAGGATTATTTTTCTCAATTCAAAAATATAATACACGTTGAGAAGAATAGTAATGATTTTTCAAACATTAGTATTAATTAAAGGAGTTACTTATGGCAGAAACAACCCATTATTTTAGCAATCAAGAATTTTTACAATTATTGATAGAATATAAAAAAACACAATCTAAAAAAGTTTATAATGAAATAGGAAAATTGTTTATTAGTATATCTACTAATTTATTGAACAAAACAAGTTTTATTAATTATTCACAAGATAGGAAAGATGAAATGATTTCGGATGCAGTATATTCGATGTGTAGATATATAGATAAATATGATATATCAAGAGATAATCCATTTGCATATTTTACTAGATTTGCATTTAATGCTTTTATGAATAATATTAACAATTATAAAAAATTAAATGAAAGGTTTCGAAATGTTTCGTTTATTGACAATTTTGAAAAAATAGACGATTTTGTGGAATAAGGTGGATTATAATGGATAAATCAATAGCAATAGTAACAGACGTTCATTTTGGAATACGAAAAAATTCAGAGATTTTCTTAAAAAGTAGTATGAATTTTTTTATAGAACAATTTATTCCTTATTTAAAAGAAAATGGAATAACAAAAATAGCATTTCTTGGAGACTTGTTTGATAATAGAATAAATGTTCATCTCAAAATACATAATGAAGTGTATTCGTTATTCCGTAATCATTTAAAGGATTTTGACATTTATATATTAGTAGGAAACCACGATACATATTATAATTCTACAATTGATGTTCATTCAATTCAATTTTTGAAATTGTTTGATAATGTTACTGTAATAGATACTACTACTGTTGTTGACGTTTATGGTAGAAAAATATTAATGGTTCCTTGGTTAGTAGATCAAAAAGAAATTTATAATATTGTAAAAGAATATGATGCTGATATAATATTTGGTCACTTTGATATTAGAGGATTTTATTTCAATAAATATAAAATAAGTGATGAAGGTATATCTGTTGATACTTTTTCAAATAAATACAAAAAGGTTTTTTCCGGACATTTTCATACAAGAAGTAGTAGGTTGATTGGTAATACTGAATTTGTTTATGTTGGTTCTCCATATCAAACGAGTAGAAATGATATAGATGAAGAAAGAGGATTTGTAGTATTAGATTTAGATACTTTAAGATACAAATATATTGACAATAATGTTTCATTAAAATATATTAAGTTAGAATTTCCACAAAGATTTACTAAGAAAATGGTTGAGGGAAATCTTATTGATATATACATAAAATATGATGATTCTTATAAAGAAAGTAAAATTGAAAAATATTTGAATAAAATAGAATCATATAATCCTATTACTAGACCATACACATTCATATTAAATAATGGAGATTTAGAATCTGAATTTAATATTTCAGAATGTCACTTTGGTTCTATTACAAATTTAATGAGAGATTATGTTGATTCATTAGATATTGATAATAAGGAAAAAGTTATTGAAATATTAATAGGTGTTTATAATAAAACAAAAGGGGAGTATTGATGAATAAATTACCTACTTCAAATTTTGAAATGTTTAAAAAACAAATTCAAAATCCAAATAAACCGTTTGATAATTGTTATCAAGATAATATACATGAAAAAATAAAAATACTTAAAAACATTGTTTTGAGTTATCCTTCTGATAGTTCTGGTTGTGGAAATATTAGAAATATATTTCCAATGACATATTTAAATGCTGAGTTTGGAAAGACAAAAAAATTAAGTATGTTATTAAGTCCTGTAATGATATATCAACAAGATATACTGCAAAGAACAAGAAGTATATTTTTTCAACGATCTATGTCTCCTAGACAAATACCACCAATTAAGAAATATATGGATTTGAAAGATAGATATAGATATAAAATGATACACGACATAGATGACTTTATTTGGTTAGGAAATGATGAAGGAGAATCGTTACCTAATTATAATTTTGCTTCAGAAAAAATAACAGATGATATGAGAACTGCATCAGTTGAAATAATGAAAATGATGGATATTTGTTGTGTGTCTACAGATTTTCTTAAAAATTATATTCATCATTTAGGTGTAGATAAAAATAAAATAAGAGTTGTTCCTAACTGTGTACCAAGATACTTTTGGAATAGACCTGAAAAAGAACCAATAATGGATAGAATAAAAAAACCATCTTTTATATATACTGGAAGTCCAACACATTATAATAATCCTAAAAAATTAGCAGGTGATCTTGATAATGCTTGGACTGAATGGATTATTAAATCTGTTAATTCTAATAAAATAGATTTTTATTGTATGGGTGGATTACCATTTGTGTTTGAATCAATAAAAGATAAAATTAATATTATACCTTGGATTAATTCATACCAATATCACTTAGCAGTTTTAGATATATCTGCTGATTTTTCTATAGGTCCATTAGTGCCTAATTATTTTAATTATTCTAAATCCGACATTAAATATAAAGAAGCTTGTGCTTCAGGAAGTGCATTTATTGGGTCGATATTTCCTAATACTGGGAATACTCCTTATGGATTTAAAAAGACTTCACCCTATGACATCTGTGAGTTAAAATTACCGTATGATTGTTCGGTTAATGATATTGATGTTCTTATAGATGAATACTGTGAACCTAATAATTATAATAAAGTGATTAAAGCACAATATGATTATATGTATACGGGCGGTTGGTATTTAGAATCACCAAAATACATAAAGATGTTGACTGAGATATTTTAATTTATCATATTACTAAAACAATATTATTACTTTAACTTGGATGGAGTTTAAATGTTAAAAATACCGAGGGATGCTAAGATATTATCCATATCACATTATGATCTTGATGGTGCAGGATGTCAGATTGTTCTTGCTAATGTATTTGATAATGTTACATTTATCAGTACTAGTTTCTATAATATAGATGAAAAATTAGAATCTATTGATTATAGTAAATATGATTATGTTATAATAACTGATGTTCATCCAGAGAATAAAAATTTATTATATTTATCTGATAAAATTATATTGATTGATCATCATCCATCAGATATGCACGATCCTAATAATAATCATTTTGTGATAGATAATAAGAATGTATGTGCTACTACATTAACGAAACATTTTTTTGAAAAAATGTTTAATGAAAAATTATCTCATTTGGATGAATTTGTTTATTTGGTCAATGATTATGATATGTGGATTTTGAAAGATAAAAGAAGTAAACAACTAAATGATTTGATGTTTCACAAATATAAGGTTGTTAAGTTTAGACAATCATTTATAGATGGTCGAACAGAATTTACAGATGATGAATTGAAATGGTTAAAAGAATATGATGATAAATTTTATAATATGTACGATACATTAGATGTTTATGAGTTTGAAAGGATTAATGCTTGTATTGTTAATTCATTTCATTTCATTAATGAAATTGCACATAAATTAATGGAAGAAGAAAAATATTCGTTAGTTGTAGTTAGAAACCCAAAGACAGAAAGAGCTTCTGTTAGATGTCAATTAGAATCATTAGATATTGGTAAAGTATTAGATGACTTTGGTTGGGGTGGTGGTCATTCTAATTCTGCTGGTATGTTTTGTGATTCTTTAGTAGACTTTCGAAGTAAAATAGAAGCTTTAGAGGAAAAATTATATAATGATTATGTTGATATTAGAAAGTAGGAGGTTTGTTGATGAAAGGGTTTAGAAGAATCTATTATAATAATAAAACTAACAGAATTTTTTTATGGGAAACAGATGATGATGGTAGTAATCGTAAGTATTCTATTAAACCTGAAATAGAATATTATCTTCCTGATAAAACTAATAAATCAAATATTACCGACATTTGGGGAACTTCGGTTAAAAAACAAACATCTAAATCCGTTAAAGATATGAGAGATTTTGCTAATTCTTCTGGTATTAATACTTGTGAAACATCAATATCAGAAGATATTAAATTTTTACAAAAAAGATATGTAAACGAAACACTTGAGGTCGATATGGGTGATTTTCAAGTTGCTACAATTGACATAGAACTTGAAATTGATGATAATCCACCACCGTTCCCACAAATGGTAAAAGAAGCAGAATATAAAATAAATTGTTTAACTATTCATTATTCTAAGACTAATGAATTGTTTACGTTTGGTATTAGACCTTATACTGGTAATAGTCCTTTAGTAAAAAATTATCATTATTGTGCAGATGAAAAAGTTATGATAGAGAGATTCATTAAACATTTTAGAAAACAGAAAGTAGATATTATTACTGGTTGGAATAGTCGTAATTTTGATGTAACATATATTATTAATAGATGTAACAAATTAAAAATAGAATTATCATTATCTCCATTAAATATATATGTGGAAAAGAAAGGAAATTCTGGATATCATATATCAGAGGGTGGATATACTGTAGCCGGTATATCTATATTAGATGGTCAAGACTTGTATAAAAATTTTGTTTTTAAGAAAAGAGTATCATATTCATTGCAGGCAATAGGAAAAATAGAAGTTAATGAGGGTAAATTGGATTATGATGGTCAAATAAATGATTTATGGGCAAGAGATTGGAATGGATATGTTGAATATAATGTTCAAGATGTTTTATTGACAAAAAAAATTGAAGATAAAATGAAACATATAGAACTTACAATTAATTTTTGTTATCAAGCATTAATTCCATTTGAACGAATATTTTCATCAATATCATTAATTACAGGATATATGATGAGATATCTACATAAGAAAAATATGGTTATGCCTGATATTGTAAGGGGAGAGGTCGAATCGTATCCTGGTGGTTTTGTTATGGCAAAACCTGGAATATATCATTATTTAATGTCATATGACTTTGAATCCCTATATCCAAAAATAATGATTCAATATAACATATCTCCTGAAACACTTAGGTTTCATCCTGGAATTGTCGATGATAATTTAATTAAAACAGCTGCTTCCAATTTATATGAATGTGATACTCCTAGTGGTAAATTTTCTGTTGATGGTATTTATTATGATAAAACCAAAAAAGGACTACTTGCTGAAATAGTAGAAAATATTTTCAATGAAAGAAAAAGATTAAAGGATAAATCAAAAGTTAAGAAAGGATTGGAAAGTAATCTTACTTTGGATGATATTTCTCGAAATACTTTTATGGAAAAAAATTATGTTTATGAATTATCTAAAGAAATAGATAAAGAAGGTTATACATCCTCATATTATCATTCCCAAGAACAAATACGAAAAATTTTAATTAATTCTATGTATGGTGTTTTGGGTAATAGATTCTTTTCTTTCTATAATATTAAAAATGCTATGGCAATTACTATTGGTGCAAGAGATATGATTACTTATGTTTCATCTAATATTAACAAATATATGAAACAAAATTGGCATAAAATTGCTCATAAACACTTTCCTGAATTGAAAGGAAAAGAAATAAAACCTATTGAAAAAGATGTGGTGGTTTTGGTGGATACGGATAGTGTTGTTGGGGATACAAAAATTAAAACTAATAATGGTACTTTTACAATTGAAGAATTATTTAATTTTTGTAGTGAGATTAATGAGTATGGGGATTCTAAATTTATAGGTAAATTAAGAGATTTGCATACAACGGATTCTATTAATAAAAAATCTGGTCAATTAGAAAATAAAGAAATTAAATATGTTATGAAACATAATGTGAAAAAAAATATGTATAAAATTAAAGTTAATGGAAAAGAAGTTATATGTACCGAAGACCATTCAATAATTATTAAAAGAAATGGTAAATATATGGATGTTAAGCCAAAAAATATTCAAAAAGGAGACAAAATTATAACAAAAAAGATATGAATACTTCTGTTACTATAATAGACACCGATTCAATTGGAGGCATTTGTGGAAATTTGTAAAATATCCCGACAATGAAAAATATATCAAGAAATGGAAAAATCCTTTTAGTAATATATCAGCAGAAAACCAAATCTTAAAAGATCAAAATAAAAAGAATTTTTTTAGTGACTTGGGATTTGAAATTTATTATATTTGGGAAGATGATTATAACCTCAACAAAAAAAGGAAATTGAAAAATGCAAGAATTTTTTGATGGATATATAGAAACTGATGAATTTGAAATAGAATGTTTAGGTGAACAAGAATTAGATGTTTATGATATTGAGGTTGAAGATAATCATAATTTTTTTGGTAATGATATTTTGGTTCATAATTCATCATACTTATGCTTTGATGAAATCATTGAAAATTGTGGATTTAAATTTGAAAACAATGAAGAATTTAGACAATGGGCAAATAAAATGGATAAACTTTACTTGAGTCCTTTCTTTAATAAGATTCTTGATATTCGTGAAAAAAATATAATACTACAAATGTTATGAATTTTAAACGTGAAAAAATCATTACTAAAATGATGGTTCTTGCAAAAAAGAAATATTGTGTTCTTTGTATTGATAAAGAAGGAACAATATATGAAGAACCTAAATTACAAGTAACAGGAATAGAAGTTGTTAGAACTTCAACTCCATCTTTTTGTAAAGATAAAATAACTGATGTTATGAAGTTTTTATTAAAACATCAAGATAAGGAAAAGACGTTAGATTATTTGAGAAATATTTATGAAGAATTTAAAGAAACTAAAGTAGATAATATTTCGTTTCCAAGGGGTGTAAGTGATTATGATAAATATTCTTTAAGTATGTCTGAATATACTAAGAATGGTCTACGTTTTAAAAGTGCAACTCCCATTCACGTTAGAGCATCTATATGTTATAATTATATTATTTCCACTAATAAAATGAAATTGCAGTACATTTCTAATGGTAGTAAAATAGGATTTGTATATATAAAACCTAATAATATAATACATTCTAATATAATTGGATATTTGGGTACTTGGCCTGAACAATTCAATGATATGTTTGAAATTGATTATGATGTTCAATGGCAAAAATCTTTTGAGGATATAATTCAGAGATTTTTTGACGTGCTTGATTGGGGTAAAATTAAGTTAGAAACAAATGAATTGAGTAGCTTCATTTCATTTTAAATATGAATTTATTATATTATTAAAAAGGGGATTATATGAAATATTTTTTTGATACCGAGTTTATAGAAAAACCACAAAAGATTGATTTAATATCAATCGGTATTGTTAGTGAAGAAGGTAAAGAAGCTTATTATGTTAATAAGGAATGTAAAACTTCTGAAGCTGATGATTGGGTTCAGGAAAATGTTTTATCTAAGATGCTTGAATATGATCCTGAAAACGAATATGGTTTTTCACAATATTCAAGTCCAACATCAGGAGGATATGTTTTAACCAAAAATCAAATTAGAATTAATATTATGGACTTCCTTGTAAATGATAAAAATCCTGAATTTTGGGCTTATTATGCCGATTATGATTGGGTTGTATTTTGTTGGTTGTTTGGGAGGATGATTGATTTACCAAAACATTTTCCTTTTTATTGTAGGGATTTACAACAATTAATTGATGATAGGGAAATTGATAAAAATCTTATATTAGAAATCTTTCCACAAAAAAATATACATAATGCTTTAGATGATGCACGATGGAATAAAAAAGTTTTTGATTTTATACAATATTACAAATAAGGAGATGTTATATGACAAAAAGTATATATGATATTATATCGAAAGATAAAGGAATTAAAGAAAGAAATGCTTTGTCATCTTATATTATCGAGCACGATTTACCATTAGAATTTATTTCAACTAATGTTATTTCATTAAATTTACTTTTTGGTGGTAGAGTTAATGGTGGAATACCTAAAGGTAAGATATCTATGATATCTGCACCATCAATGTTAGGTAAATCTTTTGTTGGATTATCGATTTTAAAAAGTGCTCAAAAGTTGGGGATGAATACTATTATTATTGATACTGAAAGGTCATTCTCTTTTAAATTAGCAAAAGGATTGGGGATAGATACCTCTAGAGAAAAATTAGCTGTTCTTCAAGAAAACAGTATTGAAGATGTTAAATCTATTATTATGACTATATGTGATAATCTTACAATTGAAGAAAGAAGAAATACATTTTTCTTATTGGATTCTTGGGGAACATTGGTTACTTCAAAAACTATCAAAGATGCTTTAACTGGTAATGATGTTTCTGATATGACAGAAAGTAAAAAGAAAAATGCTTTAGCAAACATTTTGTTAAATACACAGGCATCATTTTTTGTAATAAATCACGTTTATGATAATACTGGTGGTTTTGGTGATCCATTAAAAATTCCAGGTGGAAGACGAATCATATTTAATTCAGATTCTATTGTTTTGGGTACATCAAGAGCAAAAGAAAAAAATAAAACTACTAATTCTGTTGATGGTCATATAATTTCTGCTATGACGTATAAATCAAGAAATTCTAAAGAATTGTCTAAATTGCAATTTAGAATAAAGAACTCTGGTGGATTGGATGTTTTTTATGGTATACTTGATGATGCTATAGAGGGTGGTTATATTCAAAAAACAACTAAAGGTAGGTCTACTGCATATATTAGACCACATATAGAGGGTGATGAACCTATGTTAGAGAAACATATTTATAACTCTGCTTTTTGGTCTCCTGTTTTTAAAGATACTGACATCAAAAAATATTTGGAATCTAAGTATACATTTGAGAATAAATTTGATATTACTGAATCCGAAAAAGATATGGATGAAGTTATGTTGGATCGAATAAGTGATACAATAGAAAAAGATGTTGAAAAAGATGTAGAAAAACCAAAGACTAATAAAAAAACTGAAAAGAAATAATTGAGGATTATTGTATATGACGAGTAAAGACCCATTGTTTTTTGAAAAAATACTAATAAAATTTTTATATACAAATGAAAAAGTTAGAGATAGGGTTATGCCCTATCTCAATGTTGAAATATTTGATGATAAAAATAATATAGAATTAATGAAACATATATTTTCTTTTGATAATAAATACGAAAGATTTCCTACAATTAAAGAATCTAGAATAGATATTAAATCTAAAGAAGTTCACGATCATTTAATGAAAATAACACAAATGGATACTTCTGAATATGATAATGAATTTTTATTGGATGAAATTGAAGGTTTCTTAAAAAAGAAAATTATTTGGAATCTATCTTTAGACATTGCTGAAAATATTAATAATGATACTATGGATGAAATTGGTGAAATACCTGATAAGCTTAGAGAGGCACATTCTTTTTCATTTGATACATCTATTGGGTTGAATATCTCTAATGAAGAGGATAGATTGTATGACTTCTTTCACGAAAAGAAACATATTGTTCCTACAGGATTGAAAGATTTTGATAATCTAATAAATGGTGGATATCACGCAAAATCATTAACATTATTTCTTGCAGGATGTGTAGATGAAAACACCAAAGTTAAAATTAGATATAAAAAGAGATATATGGAAAAGTGGATTGAGAAGGAAGTATCAATAAAAGAAATTAAAAAATTATTACTTCATCACGATGTTGAAATTACATCTCTAGATGGATGGGTTCCTGTTACTAATTATGTTGAAAAGGGGAGGTTAAATGGATATGAATTACACATAGATAATAAAATAATAATATCAAGTTGGAATCATTTGTATGAAACAAATATTGGTTGGATTTATGCAAAAGATTTGGATAGTAATAAACATGTGATATTATGTGAAGATGGGAAATATAAGCATTTTCAAATAAAAAAATCAAACAAAAAATATAATATTGTTGATGTCACTATCAACCATCCAAATCATAGATATTATACGAATGGTGTTAGTAGTCATAATACCAATGTTGGAAAAAGTTTGGTTATGGCATCTTCTGCTGTTTCTAATGTGTTAATGAATAAAAAAGTATTGTATGTTTCTTGTGAATTATCAGAAGAAATGACTGCTCAAAGAATATTGGCAAATATTTTTGATGTTCCTATGGATGATTTAAAATTATTGTCAAGGGATAAATTTCACGAAAAATATGAAAAAATATCAAAAGGATTTAAGGATAAATTTATTATTAAAGAATATCCAAGTAAATCTATAAATGCTAATGCTATTAGAAATTTGTTAAAAGATTTAAAAACTAAAATGAAATTTGAACCCGATATCATTTATATCGATCAAATAGAAAATATGAACCCTATTCATAGAAGTCGTGGAGATAATACCTATACTGAAATGAAAAAGGTTTCTAATGAAGTTCGTGCTCTCGGTTCTGAATATGGTGTTCCTATGGTTTCTGGTATTCAAACAGATAGAAAAGGATTGACATCTACAGAATTGGATTTGGATAATACTGGAGAATCTATTGGTTTTGTTCAGATTGCTGATGTTGTTGTTGCTATGACACAATCAGACGAATTAAGAAGTGTTGGTAAATATTGTTGGCAATTATTGAAAAATAGATATGGTCTTAATAGAAGAAAAATTACTGTATGTGTTAATTATGAAAAAATGAGAATATCAGATGATCCTGATAATATTTCTGATACAATTGGAACTCCTCCACCTCCAACAGAAAAAGAAGAACAGGAGAAAGAAAAGAATGCAATAACCGACATTAAAGGAATATTAAAAAAGAATAAAAAGATACGAGATAATAAAGTTATTGAATTTGAGTAAGGGAGAATTTTATGTATGAAGAAAAATTAAAATTAATATCAAAAGATACTTTGATAGAAAAACCTAATGAGAAACAAATATTCGATGATATTGATAAAGAGACTCTATATGATTATTTTTTGGAATATAAATTGGATAAATCTATCTTTGATAAAATTTTTTATGCTGAAACATATAGCACAACTGAACAGAATGAAATTAATCAAATATTTAGAACTATAAGCAAAACATACGATATTTCTATGGTTGATATTGTTTTATTTTTAGAAAATGATTTCGGAAAATTAAAGAAAATATTATCTTTTTTAGACGGAGACAGTAAATCCTTATTAAAAAAACATATTTCTAATGAGTATCATATTAAGATGGACTCTAATAAACTTTATAAAATATTAAGGTAAATATGAAAAATTCATCACTTGCTATATTTTCTATATATCAAAATGTGAAAAAGGTAATTGAAAAAGAAAAGTATGATACTACAATATTCAAAAGTGTATCAGCTGTTTGGTATAATAAAAGTAATGAATTTATTAAAACTAACTGTAAACGTATTTTTAATGATGTTGAAAATAATTATTACACTCATAATGATATAGTAATATTTATATTAACAAATGCAATATATGATAATAAATGTGTTGCTCTTAATAAGATTAATTATAAAAACATAAAACAAAATATGAAAAGGTATAGTAAGAAGTGCTTTTTAAAAGATAAGGATTTTATTAAGAGAATTAATGCAGAACTTGGATTTAAGAATATATCTGAATATATGATTATCAATGATGATGGAGAAAATATCATTTATTCATTAATTATTAAAAAACATATTTCCCCTATATTATTTTTGCAGTATAGAAAAAAATGTTTGACTATAAATGAAAAAAATACCATATTAAAGAATGAAAATTATTTAAAGTTTGAAAAGTATATGAATATTATTAATAAACACTTTAGAGGAGGTTAGTAGTATGAATAAAAGAAAATTTAAAACAGATTGGTCATCGGCATTTAAAAAGATGAAAGAACAGAATTCTGGTAGAAAAACTACTGATGAAAGAATTTATAAACCAGAATTTGACGAGAATGGGATTGCTAGGGCTACTATAAGATTCCTACCATCACCAGATACAGATATTCCATATGTGGATTTATATACTCATTATTTTTCTGATGTAGGTGGATGGTTCATAGAAAATTGTCCAACAACAAAAGGATTGGAATGTCCTGTGTGTAAAGAGAATTCAAGAATTTGGGATTCTGATGAAGATACTGCAAGAAAAAGAAAAAGAAAAAGAAGTTTTTATGCCAATATTCTTATTGTTGATGATAAGAAAAATCCATCTAATAATGGAAAAATAATGTTGTTTAAATATGGTGTCAAAATTCACGAAAAAATTATGGAACTTATTGAAGATGATGGTATTATGCCATTTGATTATTATGATGGTGCAAATTTTGATCTTAAAATAAAAATGACTAAGGTTGGAAGTGTAAGTATGCCTAACTATGATTCATCGGCATTTAAAGATTCATCTACGATTGGTACTGATGAAGAAATTGAAAGTATCAATTCGGCTTTATTTCCTCTTGCTCCTTTTGTATCTGATGATAAATTTAAATCATACGATAATATTGAAGAAAAATTACTTAAAGTAATTGGGGAAAAATTTAAAAGAAGCTCATCTACAAAAGATGAACCCGATACTGAACCCGATACTGAATCTGACAATGATAATATTTTTGATGATGTAAATGATGATTCTGAAGTAGATACTGATTTTGATTCAGATGATGATTCTGTTGTTTTTGATGAAGATGATGATGATGATTCTTTCTTTAAAGAAATTGAAGATGATGAATAATAGGTATTGATTTTTTCTAAGTAAAAATTGGAGAAATTTTTCTCCAATTTTTTTATATGAGGTAAATATGAATGTTAATAATAATGTTATTTTAGATTTAGAAATTAAAAATATACTAAATTCATATTTTGAGAATGTGTTTGATTCTGGTTCTGTTTACAATTTTAAATGTAATGTTTGTGGTGATAGTAAAACTGATAAAAGAAAAAAACGTGGATTTATCTTACGAAACAAAGAACCTATGGTTTATTATTGTCACAATTGTTTATATTCGACAACTGTTGAAAAATGGATGCGACAATATTTTCCATTAAATTATAGAAATTATAGAAGTGAATTAAGAAGAAATAAAAATCCCAAAAAAGTTGACGAATCTGTTTTTAAAAATATTAAAAGGTGTAAACACGACAATATTAATTTGTCTGAAAAAGAAAAAAAATATACTAAGTATTTTGAACCAATTGGGAAACATCCTAAAGTTTTAGATATTTGTATTAATAGAAAAATACCAAAAAAAGTTTACGATAAATGGTATTTTTGTACAAATGGAAAATTTAAGAATAGAATAATTATACCTTTTTATAATGATAAAGGTAAGATATATTATTATCAAGGTAGATCGATTTATAAGTGGATGTCTCCAAAATACAAATCGAGACTTGGGGATTATAATAATATATATAATTACTATTTGGTAGATAAAGATAAACCTGTAATTGTAGTAGAGGGACCATTGGATAGTATATTTCTTTCTCCGTGTATTGCAGTAACAGGACTTAAAATTAAAGACAAAAAGCTTGAGGTATTTAAACAGAAATATTATTTATTAGATAATGATACCCCTGGAAAAGAAACATCGTTAAAATTAATACTAGATGGTCAATATGTTTTTAATTGGAATAAATTTTTGAAAATGTTTCCTTGTGAACAAGATATTAAAGATGTAAATGATTTTATTATCCACAATAAGTATGGTATTAATCATCTTACATTTGATGAATTAAAACCATATTTTACTAAAAATTTATTCGATAAAATATATTTTATTTGAGAGGAGATAGATATGCATAAATTTACAATTGCAGGAATAGATTATTCTAAAAATTCACCAGGTGTTGTTATTTTAGAATTAGATGAAAATTTTGATACTAAAGCATCAGATTATATTGGTTTTAGTTCAGTAAAAAAAATTGCAACTTCTAATAAGAATATATTATATTATAAGAAAGATCAATTTAATAATGATTATGATCAATATATTTGGATAAGAGATTCTATTATGGATAAATTATCAAATGTTGATTTTGTTGCTTTTGAGGGTTATGCTTTTGGTGCTTCAGGTAAAGTTTTTGATATTGCCGAAACTACTGCAACAATGAAGATACAGTTATATGAGAAAGGCATTCCTTTTAGGATATATGAACCTACTGTTGTTAAAATGTTTGCTACCGGTAAAGGAAATGCTGGTAAGGTAGAAATGAATGAAGCATATAAAAAATTGTTCGACCCAATGGAATTATATCAATTACCTGAATTAAAATCACCAAAAGAAGATTTGATTGATGCTTTTTATATTTGTAAGTTATTACAAAAAGAATTGATGTTGAGATATGGTATTGTTGATTTGAAATCACTTCCAGTAAAACAGATTGAAATTTTTAATAGATGTACTAAATCGAATCCTGTTAATATATTATCAAGGGATTTTATTGTTAAAAAATAATTGAAAGGTCGGTTAATTATGGTTCGTAATTCAGTTAAAGATTTGTTTGCTTTTGAAGAAGATAAAGTTAGTAATGAAGATGAAGTTGTTTTAATTTTTGATGGTCATAATTTAGCACATAAAACAGTATTTACTGCTTCATTTCATAATCCAGATGATACTGAATTTAGGTTATGGAAACATCAAATGATAGGTTCTATTTTGTATACGATAGATAAATTTAAACCTAATAAAGTTGTGTTTGCGTTTGATGGAAAAAGAAGTTGGAGATATGATATTTATCCAAACTATAAAGCGAATAGAAAAGCAAATAGAGCAAAACAAAAACAGACAATAGATTTTGATGCTTGGTATCCTATTTTTAATTCTTTTGTTGAAGATTTAAAGAAAGTGTTTTGTAATACGTATGTATTACAAATACCTAATTGTGAAGCTGATGATGTTATGGCAGTATTGAGTAGGGATGTATTTTCAAAACCAGGTATGAGAGTTATTAATATTACAAATGATTCAGATATGATTCAATTAACGTCTATGAATCATGTATCACAATATGATGGAAAAAAGTTGGTAAAATGTATTGATCCAAAAAAAGAAATTGAATTGAAGGTTTTAACTGGAGATATATCAGATAATATTTTAGGTATTAAATATGGTGTTGGTAAAGTAACTGCTGAAAAAATACTAAAATCTGGATTGGATAATTTTATTATTACGGAATGTAATAAAATAGTTACTTCTAAAGATGTTGAGAAAGTAAAAAAACAATGGAGAGATACTTTTGAAGGTATGGATATTTCTGCTATTAGAAAAGAAGTTGAAAATAGAATTAGGAATAATTATAAATTAAATACTCAGTTGATTAAATTTGATCACATCCCAATTGAGATAAAACAGAGAATAATAAATACATTCAATGAATACGAATTGATGGAACTTGATAGTAAAAAAGTAGTTGATTTTTTTATTAAAAATAAAATGGTTAAACATCTCGATAGTTGGAATAATTTTTCTGATTTAATAAAATCTTTGGGGTAAATTAAATTGAGTAAAAGAAATGAATTTTTAAAAGGGAAATATGAAGTTCAGAATAAAGAAAAATATTGTAGCACAAAACCTCCCGTATATAGATCATCGTGGGAAAGAAGATTATTTTACTATCTAGATTTTAATCAAAATGTTTTGAAATGGTGTTCTGAATGTGTAGTAATCCCTTATTTTTATTCAGTAGATAATAAAGTACATCAATACTATGTTGATGCGTATGTGGAAATAAAAACTAACAATGGTATCAAAAAATTCTTAATAGAAGTAAAACCATATAAAAGTACATTACCACCATCCAAACCAAAAAATAGATCAAAAAAGAGAACAGATAGATATTTGTATGAACAAAAAATGTATATACAAAATCAAGATAAATGGAAAGCTGCCGTGGATTTTTGTAATAAAAAAGGATTGGAATTTAAAATAATAACAGAAAAAGATTTGTGGAACAATTAACATATAAATGGAGACAGTTTTATGGGTGAAAATTTTTTCAAGACTAGAATAGGATATGAGAACTGGAAGAGTAAATATCAATATAATGATGAATCTCCTTTAGGAACATTTAAAAGAATAGCTAAAGTATTGGCATCAAAAGAAAAAAATCCCGAACAATGGGAAGATGTATTCTTAAAAACATTACTTAAATTTAATGGTTCAGAACCTATTGGAATTAAATGTAGTACTGGTGGTCGTATTACATCTAACATTGGAACAGAATATAATGGAGCAACATTAATTAATTGTTTTATCTCCGGACCTGTCAAAAATGCAAAAATACAATACACAAGAAAAAATGATAATTTCGAAAACACAACTAAAATAAAAACTCCAGATACAGGTGATGATTTAATCAATATATTTTTGACTGTTTTAGAACAAGCAAAAACATTAGCATCCGAGGGTGGATGGGGTATAAATTTCGATTTTATTAGACCAAGAGGATCGTTAATTAAAGGGACGGGAGTAGGACACCCAGGAGTTGTTTCGTATATGAAAATATTCGATTCTGTTTCTGAATGTATTGTGAAAGGGCATGATGATGGTTATGTTGATACATTAAAAAATTATTTATCTAAAAAAGAAATGGATGAATGTATTGATGTAATTAATAAGATGCCAAGAAAGGGTGCTATGATGGGTGTTTTATCTTGTTTTTCAAAAAATACATTAATATTAACCGATTCTGGTTGGAGAAATATTGTTGATATTGTTGATGATGTTATTAGTGGAAAACAAATAAAATGTGTTTCCGATACCGGAGAATTAAATTTAATTTATGATGCTTTTGAAAAAGAACCCGAACAAATATTTGAGGTTGAAACCGAGGATGGTTCTATAATTGAGGTAACTCAAGATCATAAATTTGAAGTTAGAAATATTACTACTGGGGAAATATATTTAAAAGCAATTAAAGATATTGATGTTGAAAATGAAGAATTAAAAATAATTATATCGGAGTAAATACGACATCCTGGATATGGTTTATGTTGGGGAGTCATCATATTTTCTACCCGAAAATAAACAATGGGATTTTTTTGTTTGGCATAATAATTATATTTTTGTCATTGAAATAGATGGGGACTATTGGCACAGAAGTTCTAAAGTTTTTTCTAATATTGAAGATAGAAAAATAATAGAGTTGCTGATAAACTAAAAGAAAATTTATTAAAAAATAAAAAGGATATGGATGGAAGACCATATATCACATTGAGATTTTGGGAAAAGGATATTTATAACGATTTGGAAACAATAAAACAATATATAATAACATTAGTAAGTGAGGATAATAATGCAAAAATTAAAAGTACAATTTCAGAAATTAAAAAGTATTACTCCGAAAAAAGTTGACAACTCTTATGATTTTTCTGTTGAAAATGTACATAGAATTATAGCAAAGGATAAGAGGTCTAAAAATGCTTTTTATACATCTAATTGTTCACATCCTGATATTGAAGAATTTGTTAAAATAAAACAACAACCTGGTAAATTGACGAAATTTAATTTGTCAGTTGCTATTACAAATGATTTTATGGAATGTGTAATAAATGATTCTTTTTGGGATTTGAAATGGGAAGGGAAAACCATTAAAAGAGTAAAGGCAAAAGACTTATATGATTTGATAATGAAATCTACTTATAATAGAGCAGAACCAGGTGTTATTTTTGTTGATAATATTTCTGAAAATAATCCTATTGAATATTTAGGTAAATGTAACGCGACCAACCCTTGCTTAGTTGGTGATACTTTAATTGATACAACTAAAGGGAAAATGACTATTCGATCAATAATAGAAGAAATTCGAGAAGGAAATGATATAAATGTTTTAACATTTAATATTAATAATAATAAATTTGAATTTGAAAAAGTTACATTTGGGGATAAAACCAGAGATAACACTAATGTTATAGAATTGGAATTGGAAGATGGAACGTCGGTAACATTAACTCCTGATCACAAAGTATATACAAAGAATAGAGGGTATGTTAATGCTTCTGAATTAACCGAAGATGATATATTGATAAAAATATAAGAAAATAACCACAGGTTACACTAATACATCATACAAAGAGGAACTAAAATCATGGAAAAAAGTCAGAAAAACAAAAATCCAAATATTAAAGAAATAAAAATAAAAAAAATTAATATTAAAGAAAATGCTGATGTGTATGACATAACAACAGAAAATAATCACAACTTTTTTGCAAACGGTATTCTTGTTCATAATTGTGGAGAAATTCCAGGTAATCCAGATATGACAACAGTTTGTCTTTTGGGGTCAATTAACCTAACTCAATATGTATATATTAGTGATGGTGTTTCTTATTTTGATTGGGATACATATAAACAAGATATTAGAGTCTTTACTAGAATGTTAGATAATGTTTGTGATTTAAGTAAATTGCCTTTACCTTCATATGAATGGGCAGTTCAGAATTTAAGGCAATTTGGTATGGGTGTAAATGGTTTGGGTTCTACTTTATTAATGTTAGGTATTCCATATAATTCTCCTGATGCGGTTACTTTTACTAAAACAATACACGAATGTAAAGAAAACTTAACAATGCAGGAATCTGCTTTACTTGCAAAAGAAAAAGGACCATTCCCTCTTTTTGATTATGAATTATATTCCAATACAAAATATTTTAAATCTGATAGACTTTGGGAAGAAACTAAAGATTTGATTAAACAATATGGTGTTAGAAATGCTAAAACAACAACTGCTCCTCCTCTTGGAAACAGTTCTATTATATGTGATTATGTTTCAAATGGTATTGAACCTATTTTTTCTTTGGAAACAGAAAGAAAAATTATGTGTAAATGGCCGGAAGGGTTAAATTCTGATAATATTAAAAAATTATTCAAAGAAGTAAAAGAAAATGATTTTGTATATTGGGAAGGAGAATATAATGGTAAACATTATTATTACGAACCACATAACAGAGGAATATGTGAAGTTTATATATTAAGAGATTATGGGTATCAATGGTTATTGGATAATAAACCACACGAGAAAATAAACACTAAAATTACTGCAAATGATATTGATATAGTAGATCATTTAAATATACAATCAATGTGTCAATATTATTGTAATCAATCGGTAAGTAAAACTATTAATTTACCAAATAAATATTCTTTTTCTAATTTTAAGAATTTATATATTGATGCTTGGAAAAGAGGATTAGTTGGTGTTACTACTTATCGTACTGGATCAATGGAATCTGTTATTGAAACTTTAGAGAAAGTAGAAGAAAAGAAAGAAATAATTAAAGATGGTGTTATATTACCTTCCGAATTTATTAATGGACCTACTAAAATTATTAAAAAAGAAGGTATGAAATTTTATATTCATTTTTCTTATTTGAAAGAAGATACAAATATGAAATATCCAATTGCAATGTGGATACATACTAACCAAAAAGGTGAAGCTATTGCTTGTAATAGAGCTTGTAAATCTCTTTCAAAATTAGCATTAGAATGTGGACTTAAACATAAATTAATTGATGATACTTGGGATAAATGCTTAGGTGATAGTCCTCATAATAGACTTGGAAGAATGTTATCATTGTGTTTAAGACATAACATACCAAGGGAAGATATACTTGTTTCTTTAACAGGAATCGAAGGAGATAATATCTCTACCTTACTAACAGCTGTTAGAAAGTTCTTAGCAGAGACTATTGACGATGGAAAAGAAATAGTGGGTATGAAATGTCCTTCTTGTGGTGGCGATAAATTAATAATGCAATCTGGATGTTTTACTTGTGAATGTGGATATGCTGGATGTGGTGCTTAATAAAATTAAAAGGAGATTGATATGAAAGTAAAGTTTAAAAAATTGAGTGAAAATGCTGTAATTCCTAAATATTCTAAAGATGGGGATGCTTGTGTAGATTTGACTGCTGTTGAGTGTAATGTTGAGAATGGCGAGATTATGGTATATAAAACAGGTCTTGCAATGGAGATTCCACATGGTTATGTAGGATTGATATTTCCACGAAGTTCTATATCTAAGACTAAACTAAGACTTTGTAATTCTGTTGGTGTTATAGATAGTGGGTATAGAGGAGAAATTATGTTTAAGTTTAATTTGGACAAAGATTCTCCATTTCCAATGTATAATATAGGTGATAGGGTAGGACAACTTATGATTATTCCAATTCCTTTTATTGAATTTGAAGAAGTGGATGAATTATCGGAATCTGAAAGAGGAGTTGGTGGATTTGGAAGCACTGGAAAATAATTTTATTGTCTATTTTAATTAAATTTATTATATTGATGTTAACCTATGAAAAGGACTAATAGATGTCATTGAATTTCTTAAATGATTTTATTGAATTTGATAAAGATGAAAATAGTGTGCAATGGTATGATCCATTGTACACTAAAAATAAAGCTTTAAAAAATGAAAGAGTAAATGTTTTAGTTAAAGATTTGTTAAATATATCGATTGATGATCTTACTGATAAGGTTGATGTTAGGTCTTCCTGTGATTGGAATGAAGATGAATTATCTAATTATATTAATACTATTGAACGAATTAGAAGATATTTAAAATATTGTTATTTTGTATATCATCATCCATTTGTTAATGGTAAAGATTTAACTAATATAATTAGAAGTTTAAAATCTTTTTGTAAATTGGATGTTTCTTCTACAACAAGAAAATCTATTGATGATGTTGGTAATGTTTTAGAGGATGTATTATTTAATTTAAATAAATATGGTAATGTAATTAATCATTGGTTTCCTGAAATGTATGAGACTAAAATAACTAAAGCTTCAAAAACAGATATTGGTAAATCTAAAAGTGTTATTGATTCAATTGTTGATAAAGATAGATTTCATAGAATGATGGATATTATGACATTACCGGAACTTAACAGAATGGGATTTTATCCAAGTACCTTTCCTGTGTTTTTAAACAAATATAAATTTACAGGAAAAGATAATAAAATGTATTCTAAGAGAGTTAAAAATCTTCAAAAAGAATTATATAGATTGATTAAAGAGAAAATAGAAAATGAAAATATAACTGGATTTCACGAAAAAATTACTGCTCGTAGAGATGTATATGTTAATTTTCATAAATGGTTTTATGAATCTGAATATTGGACAGATGTAGGATATAGATACATACATAAAAAATGGGTAGATACATTAAAGGAAACTAGATTGTATCCTGGATTAGTTCAAATATTACGAATAGGATATTCTAACCAAACAGCGGTAAATTTCCCACCTGTTATTGCTAAATATATCTATGAAAATTCTATTAAAAATTGGAATAATTTGGATGAAATAGTTATACTTGACCCTTGTTCTGGGTGGGGTGGAAGATTGTGTGGATTTTTGGGCGCTGCTTCAGATAAATATTATGATAAAAAAATAACATATTTAGGAACTGATGTTAATTCTAAAACTCATACTTTAAATGGTAATTATAGATTTGGTACTGATCCTGAAGGTGATTTATCTAAAACTGGCATGATATATGAATTTTGGAATAAGAATGTTATACCAATCGAAGATAGAGTTAAAGTATATAAATCTATTAGACCTGCTCAAGAGTTGAGTACGGTATATAAAGATTATATTGGTAAAGTAGATTTTGCAATGACTTCTCCTCCATATTTTAACAGAGAAGTTTATTCAAATGATGATTCTCAATCATACAAACTTGGTACTTATGATCAATGGAGAGAAGATTTTTTAAATCAGTTAATTCGAGAAGTTTATATTTTACTTAAACAAGATGGATTATTTTATTTAAATATTGCTGATATTAAAATAACTAAAACTTTAATATATCCATTAGAACAAGACAGTATTGATTATGCTGAAAAGATAGGATTTAAATATCTTGGTAAGAAAAAAATGATAATGTCTAAAATGATAGGAAATGATATAAGCAAACAAACAAAAAGAGAAATGCAAAACGTCACAAATGTAATAGGTATGGGTATGAATAAATATGAACCCATATTTATTTTTAAAAAGATTTGACTAATTTATTAGAAAATATTATGTTTATACTATAAATGTTTATAATTTAAAAAGGAGTCTGTTTTATGTCAAAAATTAACTACAAATCTGAATTTTTTAGCCTATTAAATGACTTGACTACAATTAATAAATCTATAATTATTGATTGTGACGAGAATATCTCTATAAAGAGAAGTGATCCCGATGAATCGATTGCTTATATTCTTGAGGTGTCTAAAGATTATTTCGATCTTAATACCGATAAAATTGCATTTTATAATTATATGGAATTTTATCAATTTTTTAATACGATGGATTCCCCTGATTTGAGTATTAAAGATAATAAAATTATTTTGACTAAAGGTAAGACTAAAATTAACTATTTACTTTCTAATCCTGAATCTATTAAAGCAGGTCCTAGAAAGATCAATTTTAGTAATGTTGATTTCGGATTTAATCTTGATACATCTACAATTGATGAATTGAACAAAATGCATTCTTTGATTAAGGCAAAAAGATGTGTGTTTACTACGGATAAAGATGAAATTACATTAAAGATTTTCAATAATGATAAGGATAATTCATTTGAAAAAGTTCTTCCTCTTGATAGAATTTCAGATTGTTCTGATGAATTGGATTTCAAAATTTTCTCGGAAACTATTACTAAAATTCCATCGAAGAGAAATTATAGAGTAAGTATTAAAAATCCTGGATACCTTGAATTTGCTCTTATTGATGATGATATTAATTTGAAAATTTATTCTGCACTTACGAAATAATTGGAGAACAAAATGGAAAATAAGAAACAATTTTATGGTCACGATTATGAATCACCAAAAGAAGAATCCGGTATTCTAGATAAGAATACTGGAGAAGTTATAGATACTAAAAATCTATCTCCATTTGATGTTATAAAAACTGTTGCTGAACAGACTGGTGTTGAAATTAGAGACCCAAGAAAATCTTGTAAAAGTTGTTATGGTCGTGGATATATTGGACGAGATTCTTTTACTAAACAACCAATTCCTTGTACTTGTATTAATATTCCAAAAACTACAAATGAGAAAGAATCGGAAAATTTTACATGGCGACAAATGAATTACGGTAACAAATTAAATAGACAACAGAGAAGAAGAGAAGAAAAATATAGAAAAAAACTATATAAGAAATTATTGAATAATAAATCCATAAGAGAACAATTATTAAAAAATATGGAAAATGAATCCGAAGATGTTGAAAATATTGTTGATGTAAAGGAGAATTAATAATTCTATGAGTATTACAGAAAATAATAATAAGAAATTAAATTATACATTGTGGGTGGAGAAATACAGACCATCCACAATTAAAGATGTAATTTTACCAAAAGCATATAAGAATTTTTTTGATAAAATTATATCAGAAAAGGATTTACCTAATCTATTGTTATATGCTTCTAGTCCTGGTAATGGTAAAACTTCTACAGCGAAAGCACTTGTTTCTGATCTTGATATGGACTATTTGTATATTAATACATCGTCTGAAAGTGGTATTGATACCCTTAGAGATAAAATATCAAAATTTGCATCTACTATGTCATTTGATGGTAAAAAGAAAGCAATTATCCTTGACGAGTTTGATGGTGCTAGTATTAACCTGCAACAAGGATTAAGAGCAGCTATAGAAGAATTTCACGACACTTGTAGATTTGTATTGACTTGTAATTATGTTACCAAAATTATAGAACCATTAAAGTCTCGATGTCAAATGTTAGATTTTAATTTTTCAGATAATCGTATGTCTAAAACTATGATGCCTAAAATTGGTAAAAGAATATTGGAAATATTAGACAATGAAAAAATAGAATATGATAAATCTACTATTATTAAAATTGTCAAAACATTCTATCCTGATATGAGAAAAATGTTAGGATTATTGCAACAATATTCTAAACAAACAGGAATCATCAATGCTGAAATTTTTAATTATCAAAGAATAGATTCTGAATTATTTGAATTAGTTCTTAATAAGAAGATGAGAAAAGCAAGAGAGTATGTAATACAAAAGAATTATAATTATTCAGAATTATACAGAGCTCTGTATGATAATGTAATACCCAGGATAGACCAATCATCTCAAGGTGAGGCATACATAACGGTTGCTGAATATATGTATAGAGATTCTTTTGTTATTGATAAAGAAATTAACTTTTTTGCTTGTTTGATAGAACTTGCTAGAATTTTATAGGAGTTATTGATGGAAATTAAATTTGTTATTCCAAGAAATGATGATCAGATATTTGAATCCCATTTATATAATTCTCTTAAAAAAATAGGATGTCAGGCTATTCAAATAGCAAATGATAGTTCTATTAAATCTATAACACATAAGTATAATCTTGCAGTAAACATATTGAGAAATGCAACTATATCCGAGGATGAACTTGTTGTATTTTCTCACGAAGATGTTAGTATTATTGATGCTCAGTTTTTTGATAAAATTACATATCTATTTAATTCTAGACCTGATGTTGGAATAGTTGGAATAGTTGGTTCTGAAAAAATATCAATGGACGGGTGGTGGTTAGATACTCGGAATAACCCGAAAGGTAGAATCCTACAAAGGAATATTAAAAGGAATATTAAAAGGGGTATGGGGACGTTGATTGAATTTAGTAATGTTGGATTTTATGATAATGTAGTATCTGTTGACAATTGTTTTTTTGTTGTTAGAGGAACATTATTAAATCGTATTAATTTTGATATTACTAATATGATAAACGACAATCATTTTTATTGTAATGACTTATGTTTTCAATCATTACTTAATAAATATAAAGTGGTTGTTGCTGATATATTAATATATCATCATTCTACGGAACATTTTGAAATTTCTAATGAATGGACAGAATCTCAAAAAATATTTGTAGAAAAATATAAGGATATGAAATTTCCTATTACTATTAACAGTTTCGATTTAAATACACCAGAAATAATTGAGGTAAAATTGTGAATATATTTGATTATTTAAACGGTATGACAGAAGATAAAGAAGAACTTGATTTTTCTAATGATGAAGTTTCAAAAGGGTATCGACCTTATATGATTAATAGATATGTTTCTATGATTGATGTGTTTTCTGAATTTGTTAATGAATTGAATAAATATGATTTACCAAAGGAGACACATTATAATATTTACAAATCTATTTTACCAAAAAGAAAATTGTTTTTCCCATACATCAAAAAAACTAAAGATTTAAATTTGGAAGAAAAAAAATATATTGCTAATTATTTTGAAGTAGGATTAAGAGAAGCAGAACAGTATATTAATATTTTATCAGAAGATGAAATAAAAGAAATACTTAAAATATATGTGTATGGTACAAATAGTAAAGTTGATATGTAAATATATAAATACTTCCGGTAATAAAAATATTATTATGAGGAGGTTATTTATGAAATATAAGGCACCAACTATTAACGGAAAAAAATATTGGGTTCCTGTTGTTGTGAAAAATAAAGACCATCTTGTAGGATATCTTGAAGGTATGAAAATAATGGAAGATATGATTTTAGATGCTCTATATCAAAATGGAATAGACGTAAATATAGATTCTATGGAATTATTTCTTGACTCATTAAGATTTAATGATATATTACAAGATGGGAGAAGAGAATCAGAATTAAAACCCGATGAAAAAAAACAAATGTTAGTGGATTTAGTTGATAATAAACTAAAAAAAATAAACGATCCACATGTGGAAAATAATATAGATGATGACTCTGTTTTATCAATAGAATGTTTATGTAATTTGGGATATTATTCTTGGAATAATGTTTATGATATTCCTAATGATAAATTTTATTGTGTTCATTGTGGAAGATTATTAATAGATTATACCAATATAGATGATTCGGAATTTGATTTCGATGGATAACAGAAAGGAATTAATTATGAAAATTAACAAAAAAGTAAAATGTGTTCATTGTGGTACAATTGTTGAATGTAATGAATTTAGATGTATTAGTAAATGTTCGTGTGGTAAAGTAACAATATCAGGAGAATGTGTAACTGAAGGTATGTTGGGAAAAGATTATATTGATGTTTCTGCAAAATTACTTAATGAATAATTTATATTTTAAAGAAGAGGTATTGAATGAAGTATATTATATTAACATCTGGTAAAATTAATTCTGGTAAAAATGTATTCTCCTCTATGTTAGGAAAAGAATTTAATCGAAAAACGCTTGATGTAAAATTCGACTTGTTTGCTAATGATCTCAAAAATGGCGCAAGGGACGATTTTAAACAACTATCCTCGTATTTAAATTCTTTTGTTAATAGACTCAAATCTGAGGTTGGTGTATTGTTTGATATTAAATATAATTCACCAGATAAATTAAAACATATAAACAATATTATAGAAGAATTGAATATTATTGATGATAATTGGTTTGAAAATAAAACAGAAATAACAAGATTAATACTTCAATTATATGGAACTGAAATATTCCGTAACAGAGTTGATAATAATTATTGGGCAAACCAAGTTAAAAAAAGAGCGCTAGAATCCGATTCTGATGTATATATTGTTACTGATACTAGATTTCCAAATGAAATTTCCTGTTTTAATGATATTAATGATGATAATATTAGAGTAATTCCCATTAGAATTGAGAGAGTTATAAATACTCAATTAAATATTGCACAGCACGATTCAGAAACTGCTTTGGATAATTGGAATGAATGGTGTTATATTATTGATAATAATGGTAGTATTGATGACTTGAGAGATTCTGCTGAGGTTATTGTACAAGATATTATTAATACTAACTATGAATCCAATACCTTTGGAGATAATATATATGATAATATTAAAAAGCTAGAAAAATTAAATTAATTAAAAAAATTGGTTTTTCTAGTAAGAAAATATATAAATACAAATAACTTCTGACAAAGGATGATAATTTTGACTCTACATAATTTGAAACACATTTCCAAATGTAATATCATTACCAATGATATGTGTGCCTTATTTGAGTCTTTTATTATCAGTGGACTCCAAAATATAGAAACATCATATAGAAATGATCCTAGAGGTGTCCATAAAATGTAGTTAGAAGATTTCATATATATTATTAAGGGAAGATTCTGACTACAAAAAGAATCTTCCTTTTTTTGGCTTGACTTTTGCTGTTTTAAGATATATGTAGTTCTTTGAAATTTCGATGGATTTATGAGGTAAGAAACTTTTAAAAAAAGACTTAACCTGAATAAGAACATTAATTATATTAGTATTCATACTGAAGTGGTGGAACTGGTATACACAATGGTCTAAGAAGCCATTGTCCATTGTGGATTGAGAGTTCGAGTCTCTCCTCCAGTACCAAATACTCTTGTGGTGGAAATGGAATACACGTTAGTTTTAGAAACTAATGCCGAAAGGATTGAGAGTTCGAATCTCTCCAAGAGTACCATAAAAAAATAAAAAAAGACTTGATTTTGATAAATTCAGAATATATATTAGTAGGGTAAGTAAAAATGATCTTTGAAATATCTCACCCCAATAATCTATAGAGCAAGGTTCGATTCCTTGTGGGGGTATTTTATGCCGGTGTAGCTAAATTGATAAAGCCACCCACTTGTAATGGGAAGATTTGGAGGTTTGATTCCTCTCACCGGCTCCGTTTTTATTTAGGTTAATTATATGGCTTAATTGGTAAAGCACTGCAAGTTGATCGCTTGAGTAATAACAGTTCGAATCTGTTTATAATTAACCTATTTTATTTATTCTTTGAAATTAAAATAAAACTTGACTTTAACTTTATTATAAATTATGTTACTATTGTTCTTTGATAAAATTTATTGGTGAGTAGCTCAATTGGCAGTAGCATCTGGCCGTTAACCAGAAGGTTGGGGGTTCAATTCCCTCCTCACCAGCCATTATATAGGGGTGTAGTTCAATTGGGAGAACGTCAGATTGTCAATCTGAAAGTAGCGGGATCGAAACCCGTCACCCCTGCCAAATTTGTTCTTTGATAAAATTTATGGGGATGTAGCTCAATCGGGAGAGCACTGGCCCACAAGTCAGAGGTAATGAGATCGAAACTCGTCATCCCGCCATATTTTGGGTAGGTTGAGCAATTGTCTGGCTCTCCGGACTGTAAATCCGGTCCCTTCGGGGCTTGGAAGTTCAAATCTTCCTCTACCCACCATTTTTTTAAGTTATGGCCCATTAGTGTAGTGGTAACACGACTGACTTTCTATCAGTAACCCTCGGTTCAACTCCGGGATGGGCTACCATTTTTATGGTGAGATTAGTGTAGTGGTAGCACGACAGACTGTGACTCTGTTAGGACGAGTTCAAATCTCGTACCTCACCCATTTGATCTTTGATAATTTTGGAAGAATACTCTAATTGGTAAGAGGTTAGTTTGCTAAACTAATGTACACCTTAACTGGTTATAGGGGTTCAAGTCCCCTTTCTTCCTCCATATAAATTCACGGGTAGTGAAGTTTATTTTGTTCTTTGACATTTACGACCTTTGATGTAACCTTTAGGAATTGGTTCATCTTTTTTAATCTTCATGTTATGATTCGTGTCGGTATGGTAAATCCACATTGTTCCATATTGTGAATTTTTTGAACCTTGTTGGTGGTTGACATTTTTAAAGGAATTTATACGTTTGGCTCTAGATTCGGGTGATAATGCTTTTTGTCGGCCTCTTTTACTAATTATATTGTGCCAATCATCACCATATTTTTGTTTGAGAGTTTCTTGACCTTTTAAACCGATTATTTTATGCCAATCATCACCGTATTTTTCTTGAAGAGATTTTACACTTTTTTTATTGAGGATTTTCATAAAATCGTTACCATATTTTTCTTGTAATGCTTGGGTTGCGTTTTTAATGTGTTCTTTTCTCCAATCACTACCATATTTTTCTTGTAATGCTTGTTGTGCTAATTTCACTAATTGTTTACTACCACCACGTCCACCTTCAACTATATTGTAGGTGTCTTTACGTTTAATGAAATCAGAATTAACAACTTTAATTTCTTCGGTAAACATATCGATTTCGTTGTCAAAGTATTTTAGGATTTCTTTTTTGAAGTTATGTTTACTGTATTTTTTAATAGCTCTTTGAAGATTTAGACCAGAACCAAGATAACCATCATTAAGATTTTTAGTTTGATGAACACCGATGTAAATTTTATTATTGATCAAATTTGTGGTTTTATAAAGATAATAAATAATTCTGTCTGACATGACTTTTCTCCTCGGTTAAGTTGTGTTGGATAGGGTTGGGTACTGGTAATACTCAACCCACTTAAATTTATTTATATAATTCTTAAAAGATTAACTTTAAATTTAATGGCTGTTTAGCTGAGATGGATTAGCGTCTGCCTGAAGAGCAGGAGAGGTCGGATCGATACCGACAGCAGCCACCATTTGTTCTTTGACATCATAAACATTTTTGGGAATGTATCGAGGCGCACTCATAATGCGTATAGTCGTAACTGGTAATTGAAAATGTGGGATCATACCCCACCATTCCCACCAGAAATAAAAAATTAGAAGATTGATTTCAGCAACAAAAAACAATTCTACCTTCAATAGAAAAAAAGTCAATCTGAAATTTTTTAAATATGTGGGGCATTAGCTTAATGGGAAAGCCGTAGATTTGCAATCTACAGACCATCGGATCAGTACCGATATGCTCCACCAATTTTATAGGACTGTAGCTCAGTTGGTTAGAGCATTGATCTGATACATCAAAGGTCCCCAGTTCAATTCCGGGCAGTCCTACCATTATTGAGGAGAGGTTGACAGTGGGGAATAGTCACACTACGGAAGCAGTATAGACACTTCGTGTGTCTTGGGGTTCGAGTCCCTTCCTCTCCTCCGATATATTGCACACTTTATAATAATTATATTCAAAATGGTTGTCGGGTGGAATAAATATTGTAGGTAGTCCAAGAAGTTCTATAAGAAAATATATATTAAAGAGACAAAACAATGTTTGTGATATCTGTGGTTTAGGTCAAGAGTGGAATGATTCGGAAGGATACTCTAATTGGTAAGAGATTAGTCTTGAAAACTAATGTATACCTTAACCGGTTATGGGGGTTCAAGTCCCTCTCCTTCCTCCATTTTATACTACTCGGTAGGTTGGCATCTTAGAATGGCTCATATCCATTTTAAATAGGGTTCGATTCCCTGGAGTAGTACCATTTAACACCCAGATGGTGGAATTGGAATACACGACAAGCTCAAACCTTGTTGCCTTCGGGATTGAGAGTTCGAGTCTCTCTCTGGGTACTTTTTTAATTAAAAAGAGCTTGACTTTGGTTTTGATATAAATTATATTAGTAATGTTCTTTGAAATATAAATATACCCCTCTATCATAATTGGAAATGAAATAGTCTTCTAAACTATTATATACAGGTTCGAATCCTGTGGGGGGTTCCAAAAAAAAAATAAAAAAGACTTGATTTTGATTTTGATTTAAATTATATTAGTATTGTTCTTTGATAGATAAATACGTGAGTGGTGGAACTGGAATACACATGTGGTTTAAGCCCACATGCCTTCGGGATTGAGGGTTCGACTCCCTCCTCACGTACCAAATATATTGCGGGGTCGAGTAGTAGTCTAGCTCGTGAGTCTCATAAGCTCATCTTCCAGAAATGGAAGCGCAGGTTCGAATCCTGCCCCCGCTTCCAATTTTTATCTGGAATTAGCATAGTTTGGTTATGCGCTTGGTTTGGGGCCAAGATCACGGGGGTTCAAATCCCTCATTCCAGACCATTTTGTAGGAGATTAGTTCAATTGGTCAGAACCTCATATTCTGAGTATGACAATTCCCGTTCGAATCGGGAATCTCCTTTTTGAAATTTTACAGGGGATATATTTGGTTTCGACATGATTGTGGAATAATGAATTGCAAGTAGAGGATAGTAGTTGGCCTCTTAAAAATCTACTAAATTATAAATGCTGAAGATTATTCTTTTGCTGTAGCAGCTTAACTAAAAGTTGCTATATTCTATAATAAATTATCGATTGTAGAATGAATAAATAAGATAACGCATTCCTATTTGGTTGTTCCAATAATAGGATTAGAAAAATGAACATATATTTAATTAGAATTTGTTTGTAGATGCTTATTAGATGAATATAAAATACAAACTAAACTTGTAGAAATTTATTAGGATGTAATTGTGGACAGGGGTTCGACTCCCCTTATCTCCATTTTTTAAAATAAATAAAAAAAGACTTGATTTTGATTTTGATTTAAATTATATTAGTATTGTTCTTTGAAAATATAGAAAAAAATAACCGTTGCTTGAAATGGTTTGTCAAATCATAAAGATTTGACATAAAAGATAGTATGTTGTGAAACATATAAAGGTGGGTATCCGATTAACCACCACCAATAAAATGGTCTAATTAAGCAAGCTCATCCCTGCAAATTTCAATTACAAGTTGGAATTGAGTAAGGAAGATGACGGTAAAGGGTGTAATAACCAAAAGCATCTGTTAAATATGTAGGGATACATATTTTTCACCTATCCAGCATCCAATTATGAGGGAAAAGAGTAGATATATTGTTCGAGTCCTGCAAACAAGAGCTTTATATCAGATTGAAAGGTTTTTGGTACATCTATAATTATAGGTATCATTAGTCTTGAAAATCCGAGAAGTAATCCGCAAGATGAAACTTACGAGGTGTGTGATATTTCGTAGTACAAAATATTATGAAGTCACTGGTTCGGCACATCTCAATCGGTTGCTATTTAGCTCAATGGTAGAGCGTCAGATCGTCAATCTGAATGTTTAAGGTTCAAATCCTTGAATAGACCTAACTAAAATGCAAAGACCGAACCGGTATGTGATGAAAGTTGCTTAATCCTGCACAATTAGTATTGAATGTAGGTAGATGATTTCTCGCAAGGAAAGAATCTGTTGATAGGAAAATGCACCTAATGGTTTAGCGACCGTGAACTGTCCGCAAGATAGAGGGTAATTTGAATGTTGAATAGTTGCATACGACAAGTGAACCGCTACACTTTAAAAAAGGCAGCAATGTTGGTCTACTTTCAAGAGAAAGTGGATAAGATTTTAACATAATGAGTTGCATCGTTATGGTACGGAATCAAAAGGATCAACACAAAAGGCGTAATCTCAACCTAATTCAATTATATAAATATTTTAAAAGGGGCATGTTGTAATGGTAACATAACAGTCTCCAAAACTGTAGATAGGAGTTCGATTCTCTTTGCCCTTGCCACTTTTAAAAGGAGTTTATATGATTAAATCTAAATATTTAATAATAACTATTGTGATTTTGGTGTTATCATTAGGTATGGTTTGCAATACTAATAATATGTTAAAAAGAAATATACAAAGGCAAAATTCTAATATTGAAGCAATCAATGATACTATTAATATATATCGAACACAAAATGATTTATTGGTATCTGAAAAGATGGCAATATCATCTACAAACAAAGAATTAAAAATTCTCAATTCTGATTTATACAACGAAAAGAAAAACTTAGAAAAAGAATTAAATATAATATCGAATGCTTATCAGAGATTACGTATGCAGGGGATTGTAAATACCAAATACGATACTGTTATAATTGATAAGGATATACTTGATTCAAACACAAATAGATTCACATTAAAGTCTGAACAGAAAGACAGTATAGTAACTACATTTGTTACAGCATCTTTAGATGTATTATGTTTTATGGATTCATCCGATATAATCAATTCTGATATTGAATCAACATTTAAAGTTGATGGATTAAAAGTAAATATAATTACTGGGTATAGAAGAAAAGGATTGTTTAGAAGAGATGAACAATATATAATTTCTGTTACTACTAATGATGAACGATTTATTATTAATGATATAGATAGTTGGACTAAACACGATGAAAAATCAAGACCCTATATTAATATGAGACCTGGATTTTTAGTAGGTGGTATTTATAATCCATTTACAAATGATGTTAGTCTTGGTATTGGAGTTGGTATTATTTTTTCAATGGGAAGATAATTCTTGATTTGATAGTATAAAAATACTATATTGATTATAAGTTCTTTGACATATATAGTAATCTCCTAATAAAAGGAGAATGATTATGAATTTTATAACTATGTTTTGGGTTATTTTTGGGATACTTTTTGGTGTGTCTGGATGTTTGTTTTATATGTATTTCAGGGATAAGTTAAGGCTAACAAACGAAAGGATAACTACTTGTTCCGATGACATATATAAAGATATCGATGACATATATAAATATATAGATACCGAGTCAAATTCATTGACGATTAGAATTGATGATGAAATTAGATCGGTATACGAGAAAATGAACACCGATAATAGAAAAATAAAAACAATGGTTCAAGAGTTATCAAAAGATATGTTGGAATGTTTTTCTAAATCCAAATTAGAATTTGAAAAAAATAATGATGAAGTACAAAATCGGTTGAATAAAATGTGTGAGGATGTTGACGAGTTTGAGATAAAAATAAAAGCATTACTTGATTCAAGACTTGATAGAATGTATAATAAAATAATCTATACTGTTACAGCATCAAGTAATGATAGAGATGTTAGGTTTTCGGATAAACAATAAACAATAAACAAAAAATGATGGAGATTACTATATAAAATACTCCTATAGTTCAAATGAATAGAACATTTCGCTACGAACGAAAAAATGAGGGTTTGAGTCCTTCTGGGAGTACCATTTAACAAAGGAGATTAATTCTGAAAAATAAATGGAAGCATCAAGGAATAATTCATCTAAATGATAAGAGGTTTATTTTTATACCAGAAGGTGAAAAGTTGTTTATTAAGTATACTTGTGTAATAACTAATTAAAGAAAATTTGAACTTTTTGTAAAAAATATGTACTTTTGTCCCAGAATTTATATAAATACATATAAAGGAGATGGATGAATATGAAATTGTCAGATTATGCTAAAGAACAGGGAGTTTGTTATAGAACCGCGTATAGATGGTTTAAAGAAGGGTTAATACCAAACTCAAGACAATTAAGGACAGGTACTATATTAGTAGATAAAGAATCTAAAGATATTAAAAATAAGATAGTTGTTTATTGTCGGGTAAGTAATCATTCAAGAAAAGAAGAAATGGAGTATCAAGTTAATAGATGTATAGAGTATTCTAATACAAAAGGATATTCAATAGAAAAGGTTTACAAAGAAGTTGCCTCTGGAATGAATGATAATAGAAAAGAATTATGGAAAATGATAGATTCAAATCCTTCTATTATAATTATAGAACATAAGGATAGATTAACAAGATTTGGTTTTAATTATATTGAAAGATTACTTAATAAAATAGGATGTCAAATTGAGGTTATGAATAAAGATCAAGAAGATGAAAAGGATTTACTAAAAGATTTAGTTTCAATTATAACTTCTTTTTGTTGTAGATTATATGGATTACGAAGAGGATACAATAAGGCGAAAAAAATTAAGGAACAAATTGATAATGGTAACATATAAATTTAAGATACAGAATGATATTGATATAGGAGATTACGTAAGGGAGTTTAATAACGTAATAAGGTTTTCCTATAATAGATTTATAGATGATAAAACATTATCCTTGTCTGATGTGGAGAAGTTGGTTAAGTCAAAAATGAATAATATAAATTTTCTTGATGCCTCATTAATAAAGGTTGCAGTAAATAAGGCCAAAGGTAAGAGTAATGATAAAGGAATAGTTTTTGGTGGTTATGGTAACTTCATAAAAAGATGTAGGAATTTAATATCTAAAGATGAATATAAGAAGTTAAGGAATGAACCATTAATGTTGAGGGGTTCCAAATCAGATAATAAAGGTAATAGAAAATGTGAATTAAGAATCATAGAGGACAATTCAATATTACTAAAGTTAAATAAAGAGACTCATATACGGGTTCAATTACCAAGAATGAATAAGAATCAGAAGTCAATATTAAGTAAGGTACAGATATTATCTGAGGAGAATAAAGGTTGTTTTTCAATAGAAATCAATAATGATTATGTTTATATCATCATTGATGAAACTTTAGTTTGTAAAGAAGAGAGAGAAGTTATTAAGGATAGGATTTTGTCATTTGATTTAAATCCAAACTATATTGGTTTATCCATAATAGATTGGAGGGATCAAGACAATAAAGAAGTTATACATAAGGAAATAATATCCTTTAAGGACATAAATGATATAGATGTTCGTGGATTACCATCAACGGACAAAAGAAAGATTAAGGTAAACAACAAAAGAAAACATGAGGTTTTTAATGTTTCCAAATATATTATCAATCTTGTTAAACATTATAATTGTGATCTTGTATGTTTTGAGAAGTTAAACATGAAGAGTCAAAATCATAAAAAGGGCAAGAGGTTTAATAAATTAGTAAATAATAATTGGTTAAGACAACCTTTTATTCAGAACTTAATTAAGAGATGTAACATAGAGAACATAAGGCATCAGGAGGTTGCACCTCAATATTCATCTTTTATAGGTCAAATTAATAATCCTAAAGATATTGATTCTGTTGGTGCATCAATTGAGTTATCAAGAAGAGGATATTTATTTAACAAAATATATAAAGAAAAATCATTACCAAAACAAGATATAGTTTTCCCAGAATTTAATATTGGTTCTTTAGATGATCATTGGAAGAAAACACTAAAGAATAACCTAAACAATATTAAATCATGGATTGACCTATATAATGTTTTTAAGAAATCTAAATCCAGTTATAGGTTTCTTTTTTCCAAAGATAAATTCTCTGGGAATTCTTTAAGGTTATTTTCTGTCAATAGCAACATCATGTTGTATATTTGTACATGAAATATCTAACTGTTGATGGAATAATATGTAATAGAAAAGATTATGATGATAATTATGAAGTTATTAGAACTATAAATACAAAATGTGGAGTAAAGAAAAAATTACATATTATTTTTTTTAGATGAACTTGGAGAAGATGATGAAACAACAGAAGATCCAGAAGAAGCAAAATTTTTAGTTCCAAAAACTAAAGTAGAATGTAAACGTAAATCTGTTTAACTTAAAAAAGGAGTTTGATTATGAGTTTGAAACCTTTCATTGGTAAATTTTTTGTTCAACCTATTGATGAACAGGAAGAAGTATCTGAATCTGGTATTATAACCTCAATCCGATCTACGGATGAAAAACCGTATATATCTGGAAGAATTGTTGATATTGGTGAAGGTTTTCCTATTACCGATCCAAATCCCGATAATACACGAATTAAAAGAACAGTCTTGGAAGCGAAGGTAGGAGATACAGTAATCTATAATAGAGCAGCTGCTATTCCTATTAAATACAAAGGAAAAGACTATTTTATTATAGTAGAAAGAGATATTATTGCAATCGATTCTACTAACTAAAAATATAAATATGTAAAACGCTACATCTTAGAAGAGTAGATATTTTAGTATTATTTTTAAATTATTCACGGAGCACCGTAAGGGCTCCAATTTAACCATCTAAAGGAGGTTTTATATGTTTACTTATGGAGTAACAACAAAAAGTACAGGTCCAATTACAGTTGATTCGTTTAATTCTTTTTTTGATCCATTTTCAGACTTAATGTTTAAAAGAGCATTTGATGAAACATTTTGTTTTCCTAAAAAGAAAGATTTAGGATATCCAGTTGATCTATATATGTTAAATGAAGATTCATTATGTATAGATATAGCTGCTGTTAATATTGATATTAAAGATATTGATATTACAATTAAAGATGATATCTTGAGAGTTTTGTATGACAACAAGAAACCAAAAGAAGATACTGATGAAAAATCATATATCTTAAATGGAATTACTCATAAATCTTTCGATTTTTCTTGGAAAATTAATACAACTAAATGTGATTTAGAATCTATTAATGCTGAACTTGAAAGGGGATTACTTCATATTGTGATTCCATTTAAAGAAGAGACTCAGAAGAAAAAAATAGAAATTAAACAAAAATAATTTTTATGTGTGTTGTACACCTATTTAGGGTACAACACACGACAATTAAAAAATATCTATTCTTCTATTAAAATTGGAGAAATGATGGCTTGCGTATTAAAATTGAATTCTGGATATGCTCCTATTGGAATTTATACTTGGCAAGAAGCTATATGTGACTGGTACAATGGGAAGGTTGAAATAATCGAAACATATGAAGATAAAATTCTTCACGCCGGATTTGACAGGCATTTAAATACTTGGAAAACAGTTATGGAAATGCCTGCGGTTGTTAGATTGTTGCATTTTGTTATACCTAAAAAAAATATGAGATTCTATCAACCGTTCACAAGAAGAAATATCTATGTAAGAGATAATGGAATATGTCAGTTTTGTGGTAAAACTCTTACTATGAAAACAATGACTCTTGATCACGTAATACCAAAATCAAGAGGAGGTTCTACTTCTTGGACTAACATTGTGTGTTCTTGTGTTAAATGTAATAGTAAAAAAGGAAACAAAACACCGGCTGAAGCTAATTTGACATTAATCAATAAACCAGTAGCTCCTGCTTTTTCGGATGATTACTTGAGTGGATGTATAAAAAGATTGAAAACTATTCCATTGATAATGAGTAATGAAAAATGGAGAAGTTATATTTATTGGAATGTTGAATTAGAAAATAATTAAAGGAGAGTTTTACTCTCCTTTTTTTATATAAATACATAGAAGGAGGGTGGATGTCAATATTAGATCATTTAAATATAATTATGGAATCGAAAACTGTTAATGAATTTTATCACGGTTCTCCGTATGATTTTGATACTTTTGATATAGACAAAGTTGGAACTGGGGATGGATTAAGTAAATTTGGATTTGGTTTATATTTTACAGACTCCGAAGAATTAGCAAATTATTATGCAATAGATGGTTCTATTGGTGATAAAAAACAAACAGGATTAAATATATATCAAGTTCGATTATTTGAATTGGATAATTTTTATGAGTGGGAACAAGAAACACCTCCTGATATATATGATTGTGTGATAAGAAAACTAAGAAGTCTTGAATATGAAGATGATGCTGATGAAATAGAACAAGACTATGAAGATTATGGTGATAGGTGGTCAATAGAAAGCTTATATGCTTTTTTAACTGCAATATTTGACTCTGATAGAGAAACTTCTGAATTTTTATATAAATGTGGGATTAGTGGTGTAATTGCAGACGATCTTCAAGGTAGAGGAAGAATATATGTAACATATACTGATAAAATTATAAAACTTATTAATAGATGGAAAGTAGGGAAAAGATAATAAATTTATAAATACTATTATTAAATTGGTATTTATAACTAGGAGAATATAATGAGATTTGAAAATTATTATTATGAGAATGATCCAGACCTTATCGGTTTGAATGAAAGTCATCCATTTGATAGATGGTTGGGTGGTGTTATTAAGGGTGCAATGTCTAAGGCTACAAAATTGGCTGGTAGAAAGATTAAACAGGCATTGGATTCTAGACCTATTAATTGGAAATCTAATGATATAAAAGAATTAAGAGAAGTAGATGAATATGCCTATCAGAATATCTCACAAGATTTATCTAATAACTTAATTAATAATAAAGCATTAAAAGATGAGGCAAAACCATACCCTAAAAGAGTTACAAGAGCAATATACAAAGGTGATGAAAATGATTTTGAAAGATTAAAAGATAAGATAGTAGAAATTAAAACATTAGATAAAAATGATTTAGTTCCTTTAACACAGAACGATGTTATTACTGTTTTTGAACTTGATTTAATTACTGGTGGATGGGGTAAAATATTTTTAATTGATTTATATACCGAAGATGGTAAGACTGCTCCATTTATAGGTATTAGTAAAACAGCAGAAAATTATTATAAAGATGTACACGGTATGCCATTTAAAGAATTTGTAAGACAAAGAAAAACATATTCACGTATGGGAAGAGATATTCCTAAAAAGAAATCACCAACAAAAAAAATTGAATTGAAAACAAAACAATCATTTGGATATCAAATTATTTCGGAACCTCAATATCACGATTTTATACAAAAATTAAATGCAAATGCAAAGACTAGAGGAGAAGAATTTAATCTACATAAAGACTTTGATGGTATGATGTTTACTTTTAAAGGTAAAGAATTTGATAGAGTTTTTGTTTTGGAATATGTGGCAGAAGATAGGGATGAATCATTAGATAATTATTTAATAGTATTCGATGGTGAATCTTCTTTTGAAAAAGCATTGGATGCTGGAATAGATACTGAATATTTAGGACATTCATATAAAGTAGAATGGCAAGATTCTATCTCTCTTGACGATTTATTGTCATTGAGTTTAGATACGAGAGAAAAAATAAAAAAAGATATGGGTGATATTAAAACCGATAAGGTAGAAGATAAATATAAAAAAATTCCTATTACATCAGTAGATTGGGAAAAAATTATAAATATTATGTCACCTAAAAAATTAGAGTCTATATCTTTTAGTAGATATGTATCGTTACTAAAAGAAAATGAAAAAGATGAATTGTTAGATGAAGAAAAAATAAAACAACATCTATCTTTTGTTAAAAAATATACAAATACAGAATTAGATACATTGAAAAAGAAATTTAATTTAAATATCGAAGAGGGTATTAAATTAAAATTGAAAATCGAAGATGATGAAAGAGATTTGCATTTTTCAGTAGTTAAAATAAAAATGGAAGATGATGCTGTTGAATATGATATAATAATAACCGATGAAGTTGGGAAAAAATTAGAAGAAATTTTTGGAATTGATTTTGAAGATGAAGAGTTTATGTTAGTTCCAGATTATGAAGATGAAGAAACAGAAGAATAACATAATTTAAAGGATAATAAATGTCATTTATTCAATACAAAAAAGAAAAAGTTTTATTAGAATCTATTAGAACATCCAATAAAAATTATATAGTTGTGTATCCTGGTAGGTTTCAACCATTTCATATAAATCATTATGAAACATATAGAAATCTTGTTAATGAATTTGGAGTTAATAATGTCGTAATAGCAACATCCGATAAAGTAGAACCAGAAAAATCACCTTTTAATTTTGAAGAAAAAAAGAAAATAATTACTACGATGTTTGATGTTGATGAAGATAAAGTAATTAAAATTAAAAATCCATATGCACCCGTAGAGATACTTGAAAATTTTGATGAAAATACTGTTTATATAACTGCTGTTGGAGAGAAAGATGCTGATAGATTAACTAAAGGAAAATATTTTTCTGATTATGATGAAGATAATATTGAAGATAAAGTTGGATATGCTGATGGTGGATATGTTTTCGTTACACCACCAAATACGAATTATTATGGAGATGAAAAAATTAGTGGTACTTTAGTAAGAGAAGTTTTTAGATCGGGTAATGAAGAAGAACAAAAAAGATTATTTATTACTTTATATAAAAAATTAAACAAAGAAATATTTGAATTAATAACAGATAAATTTTAAAGCGAGATTATATTATGAAATTTTATGAATACTATCATATTGAAGATTCTTTATTGGTTGAGGGTGGAGGATATGGTCATTTGTTACATCCATTTGAGGATAATGATTTAACCTTTGGTGAGATGAAAGAGATGATAACAAAAACACTAACAGGCGATCTTAAAACCACACAAGAAAAAACCGATGGTCAAAATATTATGATTACTTGGAAAAATGGTAAACTAAGAGCTGCTAGAAATAAAGGTCATATTAAAAATCAAGGAGCAAATTCTTTAGATTTAGATGGAATCACTAAAATGTTTGATGGTAGAGGTGAAATACAAGATGCGTTTACATACGCATTTAAAGATTTACAATCTGCTATTGGGGCATTGCCTGATGAAACAGTAAATAATATATTTGAAGATGGTAAGAAATTTATGTCTGTTGAGGTAATTTATCCACAAACAGAAAATGTAATACCTTACGATGCATCATTGTTAGTCCCACACGGAGTAATTGAATATGATATGGATGGAAATGCTATTGGAGAAGATAAAGATTCTGCAAGAGAAATGTTTAAAATAATTCAAGAAACTAATAATGCAGTTCAATCACATTTTAGATTAAGACCTCCACACGATATCCAAGGATTAAAGATAGTAGATTTTAAAGAACAACAAGATAAATTTTTTAATAAAATTAATAGGGTATTAAATAAGTATGATTTATCAGATACCAATACATTATTAGATTATAAAAAAGAATGGTGGAGAAATTATATTACTAAAATTGCATCTGAGTTTGAGACGAAATTGTCAGATGAAGCATTACAATTATTAGTAGATAGATGGTCAGAAAATAAAAAATCTATAACTATTTCTATGATTAAAGAATTAATAGATTCAAATGAGTTTGTTGTTTGGATGGATAACTTTGATAAAAATAAATTAGCGTCTATGCAAAAAACTTCAGTTAAACCTTTTGAATTATTATTTCTTGACTTAGGTGTTACTATATTGAAAAATATGAAACAGTTTTTAGCATTAAATCCTGATAAATCACTTAAAAGAATTAAGGATAATTTATCAAAACATATAAATACATTAAAGGATAGAGATGATCTATCACAAAAAGATATAGATAAATTAGAATATGAACTAAATAGATTAGAACAAATAGGTGGATTAGAGAATATAGTTCCGACAGAAGGTATTACTTTTATGTTCGGAAATAAAGTATATAAACTTACTGGTACATTTGCTCCAGTAAATGCTATTTTAGGAATGGGTAGATATTAAAAAAGGAGTTGTAATGAATAAAAAAAATATGAAAATATTTAATCACTATAAAAACAAAGGGATGAGTTCTGATAAATTAGAAATTCTTAAAAAAAGATTGGGTATTGTTGATAGAAATTATAAAAAAGTAAAACCAATTGAAGATGTAAAAGAAGAAATCATTGAAGAAAAAGTTTCCGAGGAAATTGAAGATGTAAAAGAAGAAATCATTGAAGAAAAAGTTTCCGAGGAAATTGAAGATGTAAAAGAAGAAATCATTGAAGAAAAAGTTTCCGAGGAAATTGAAGATGTAAAACCTAAAGTAACACATAGAAGAGGAAGACCTCGTAAAAATAAAAAGGAGAATAACGATGAATGACAAAAAGAAAACAGAATATTTGAATTACTATGTTTCTCTTGTTCAAGAAAAATCTATTAATTTATCTCAAGCTACAACTAGACTTGCAAATGATCTTTGTATCACTGAGGGAGAAGCTTTTGATATGTTAAATCCACATACTGTTGCAACAAAACACATGATTGAATCAGCATCTAAATATATGTCGGAAGATGTTGAAGATGAAGAAGAAGATGTTGAAGATGAAGAAGAAGATGTTGAAGATGAAGAAACGGATGACGTAGATGCAACAGAGGCAATGGATGTTGACCCAGATTGGGCAAAGCATTATACAATGGCACAAGAAGTTGCTAAATGGGCAGATGGATTATCAGAACACGAAGATGCTAAAATAGTAGAACTTGCTTGGAAAGTAGAAACAGCAATTAAAAATATTCTTCCTACAATAAAAGAAATGGAAGAAATTATCTAAGAGGTGATGCTATGAGTTTTTTAGAATATCTAGATGATTTAGAAGATGACCCTGACGAAATAACTATTTCGGAAGCAAGAAAAATTCTAAATACTGCAAGAAATGAATACTTAAAGGATGTAAAAATAGTATTATAAAGATTTAAATATTTATTGAAAAATATGTAAAGAATATGTTAAAATAATTTAAAAAGTTTGGTAATTATGAATAGACAATATATAAATACAATTGAGGGATATAACGGTCCCATCAACGAAAATGAAGAAGAATATTATAGGTCATTAAAGAGTCGAGTATCGTTGCTCACCGTTATCTCTTTAATTGACCTTTTTTTATTTGGATGACATAATGATACGTAGAAGTCAAATGAATATATCTTACGGTAATAGAGGTAAATTAGAATCTCTTGATTCTGTATTTGAGGAATCAAGAAGAGTAGTTAATCTTTATATAGAGTCATTATGGAAACGGAAGAATTTTGTATCTAAGTTTGTTGATTTTAAGGTTGAGACGTGGTTATCCTCAAGGATGCAACAATGTCTGGGTAAACAGGCATTGGAGATAGTAAAGTCACAAAGAAAGAAGAAGAAAAAGACAATGCCTATATTTAAATCGGATGTTATAAATCTTGATTCGAGGTTTGTTGATATTCAATTTAACAATAACAGTTTTGATGTTTGGGTTAAGTTATCCTCAATAGGCAACAAAATATCCTTAAAGTTACCTTCAAAGAAACATAAACATTATCACAAATACAATGATTGGTCCTTAAAGAAATCAATAAGATTGAGGAAGTTTGAGGATAATTATTATGTTGATTTTTACTTTGAAAAGGAATCTCCAGAAACAAAAACAGAGGGAAAAGATATTGGTTTGGATTGTGGATATAAAAAGTTACTAATATCCTCAGAGAATAAAGTTTATGATACAGGTCTTGAAAAAGTTTATGAAAAGATATCAAGAAAGAAACAAGGAAGTAAAAGATTCAAAAGAACCCTTATAGAAAGAGATAATAAAATAAATGAATCCGTAAATAAACTTGATATTGACAACATAAAAACTATTGTCGTCGAAGATTTAAAAAATGTTAAACATAAATCTAAAGGTAAAATAAATAAAAAATTCAATAATAAATTACAAAGATGGTCTTATTCAAAGGTTTTGAATAAACTATTACATCACTGTGAAGAAAATGCAGTTAATTACCTTACGGTAAATCCTGCATATACATCACAGACCTGTAGTAAATGTGGATTTGTTCATAGGAATAATCGCTCAAACGAAAAATTCTTGTGTCTAAATTGTGGATATAAAACTGATGCAGACTTTAATGCCTCAGTTAATATACTACATCGAGGAGTTTATAGTCCCTCTACCACGAAAGAAAATGTAAAATGAATATTTCACATTTTTCAATACTTTTTGTAACTATATTCTAAAGATGATATTAATAAAGTTATTAAAGACATTAATGATGGTTTTATCAATAAATCAGAAATTATTAATGTCTTACACTTTATTAAAAATAAAATATAAATATTAGGAGAATCTAAATGTCTTATATTAAATATTTAACAGAAAAAACAAGTCTTTTTGAAAATGAGATGGAAACCAAAGATGTAAACCTTGATACTGCTATTTTTGTCACCAAATTGGCGATCGCCGATTCGGCGATTGACATTTTTGAAAAAGAGTTTCCGGAAGATAAACGTCCACGAGATGCAATCAAAACAGCGCGAGAATATTTATTGAATAAAGACGATGCGACGGCTCGTGCGGCTGTTGATGCGGCTGCTGATGCGGCTGCTGATGCGGCACGTGAAGTGGCGGCTTATGCAGTTTGTGCTGCTGATCCGGCTCGTGTGAATGATGCGGCTGATGCGGTGGCTTATGTATCTCGGTTGATGCGGATTATACAAAAATCATAAATATAGATATATCTACGGTATTGTTAGATATTCGAGATGCTTCGAAAGAACTAATACGTAGACGTAGATTTGATCTTAGAAAAGGTCAAGCAATGATGATTGTATTAAACGGAATTAATAAAGAACTTTATGATAAAATAACAGGAACAGAAAATGATCCTTTTTATGATAATAAAAAAATTCCAAATTTCGAAAAAGCAGTTTTGCAATATTATAAAAATAAATAAAAAAGACTTGTTTTTTATATAGATTTATTATATTATATACGTGACATTGAGAATTAAAAATTATGGAGGTTTATTATGTATACTCACGAAGGCACTACTCAACACGAACATTCAAAAAATCACGCAATAGAACTCTTCTCTAAAACAGGTTCTCCTGAAACTGCATTAAAGAATAATGTTGCATTGGTTTCTGGATTCTCTCCAGCTATTCTTGCATCAATATTTGATGGAACAGATTTTTCTCCAATTGGTATTGAACAGAGCAAGATAAAGTTAAAACCATTCCAAAAGAAGATATTGAAAAAATATATAATGAACAAGACCCGTTTGGTGTTTGAAAGGAGTTTATAATGTTTTATGTTGGAGTTGCATTACTTTCTGTTTTAATTTTGGTATTGTTTTTTATACTTAGACATTTTAATCAATCGATTAATTCTTTAGGATATTTAATTGGTAAATTTGCTCAAGTAAATCAAACAATTTATGATAGACAAAATAATATTACTAAACGGTTGTCTGAGAATATAGAAAAAATCCATAAGACTTCTCAACATTTAGTAATACTTAAACAAGATTTATTGAAAATACATTCTGATATTCAAGAAAGTATAAATATTAATAAAGAATTAGAATCTGAAATGGAATCAGCAACAAGAAAAAATATCGAATCTATTAATGCACAATTAAAGAATCAACTAAAAAATCTTAAAGCAATTCCCCATGAGTATGTACAGAAAAAATCGAAATAATAGGAGGTTGTGGATGTCCGAGATTGGAACTCATTCGTTTAAATGTGATAATTGTGATTTTGTAAATGAATATACCCTTAATTACGAAAAACCACCAGAAGTATGTCCCAAATGTAATATAGGTAAATTAGAAAAACAATTCTCTCCACCTACTGCATTTGACTTGATTGGACCAGGATTCTATATTAACGATTATGGAAAAAAAGCTTGGAAGAAAAATTTATCTGTTAGTGATAGTGCTAAAGTTCTTCTAGGAGAAAAAGACCCATATTAAAAGGAACTATTTATGAACATCGGACTTGATTTAGATAATACATTAATCTATACTAATATAGTACAAGATACATTAGATGAGTATGGCAGAGAACTTCCATCTGAGGTAAGAACAGAAATCCTCAGACGATTTAAACTTCCCGAATACAATTGCTATGTTCCTGCACTTAAAGGTGTTAAAAGATCACTAAATATATGGAAAAGACTTGGTTATAAATTAATAGTAATTACTGCAAGACCTTCTGAAATAGAAAAAGATACTATTGATATGGTTAAACGATTATTTCCTGTAGTAGATAAAGTGATTGTAGTTTCAAATAAAGAAAAGAAACAAACCTTAGTAAATGAAAATATTGATGTATTCGTAGATGATGCCGGACATTTTCGTTTTCTTCGGGGAGTGCTTCTTTAATATTTTTCTGAACAAAACAAAAATATAAACGTAGTAAAAGGACTAGAGAATATCTTCATATGATAGGTTATCACACTCAATTAAAATCAATAATAGAAAATAAAAATATTAACTTAGCAATGTTGTCTATACTAGAAACATATGTGGGTGATTCACATAAAAATTATAAACCAAGTCTTCTAGATATGACATCTTTTTTGTGTTGGAATACCTCGGATAATATTCGATTCAGTATTGATAAAACAAGGAACTTGTCAGGATTTGTTAAAGATAAACAATATGATGTTATTATATATGAAACTCCAAAAAATAATTCATATCTTAATGATATTAAAGAGAAAATTAAAACCTTCAAAAAAATTAAAAATCATAATGGGATTATTATAGTTAAAGCTAATGACTTCCGAATCAAAGGAAGACTATTGGGAACCTTTGAAGTTAAACAAGTCTTTCAATATGGGGGGTTTTTCCTATCAGATAACATCATATATAAGCATAGTATCAATACTTCCTTCAATTCAACACTTGCTACCAAATATAACCATTCTGAAATAATTCACAGTAATTTTTTAATATTCAAATAAAAAAGGATTATAAAATTAATTATAATCCTTTCATATTGCATAAATGTAAATTGAATACTATTCGACTTCTTCTACCGTTTCTTTTTTGGTAATGGTTTTAGAGATCGCCTTTTTAATAGCTTCTTTCTTTTTTGCTCTAATGCTTAGTTTTGCATCTTTTCTTTTCTTCTTCTCTTCCTCTTTTGCTTTCGCCTTAGCATTTCTCTTATCCATCTCTTCTTTATCTAATCTTTCAATAAGTTCTGGATAAACATCTTCCATCTTACCAGATGCAACAAGTCTCTTATAATTTCCATGTACTGTTTGAGCTGCAATACCTGTTATCTTTGAAATTTCTGATTTTCTCATAGTATTTCTCATAAGTAATTCTCTTGCCAATTCTGCTCTTGACTTGTACTCTTTTCCTTCAAATTCAATCTTTGCCATAATAAACCTTACTCCTTTTTAAATGTGAAAAATTAATCTTCAATGGTGTTAAATTCTCTTGCTTCTTCTTCGTTTTTAAATTTTGGATCAATTACTGGAATAGGAGGAGTAGTAATAGGCAATCCCCAAGGATTAGGTGCCCAAGTTACATATATCTTATGTGGGTCTGAACTGTGTATCTCCTTTTTTGAATCAGACTTGGTGTTGTTTGGATATACTGCTCTCTTTCCATCATATCTCTTAGTAACAAGATTCTCTGCTATCTTTTTCTCAATGTTCTTTTTAAGATTTGTTTTCTTTACCGACTTATTAGTCTTGGATAAATGATTCCGTATCCTTCCGTGAACGGATTGAACAGTCATCCCAAATTCTTTGGCATACTTTTTCTTAGATTCAGGAGTATCTAACAACTTACCATTATCATAAAAAACTCTAACTGCCTCTGCCTTAGACTTGTATTCAACACCCTTGTACACAAACATAAACATATACTCCTTTATTCAAGTAATAATGTGTTGCAACTATTAATATCTCAAATGGAATTTAACATTTCTTCAAATGTAATTTTATTGCTCTCATACAAACCAAGAGATATTTTTAAGTTATGAATATCATCACCATTTATAACGGTGTCTCTTCTTTCCCTAATATCTAATTCCTGCTGAGTAAAATGATATGGTATATCAGGACAACTATTACTGGGATGATTAATGTTACCAAATCCCATCTTGGCGAGCTTCTCCATAAAATATCGAATATCCTGCCATAATTCATCATTATTTTCTCTTTCATCCATACGTGACTCCTTATGTTTAAGGTTTTAACTTCAATTCATACCTTTAATATAATTAATGGAACTAATGAAGTCAAGCATTTTTTAATCCCCTAATTTTTTAATCCCATAATACATCATAATATATCGGTTATCATTTAAGGATAACTCCATATCATCGTGCCAATGACCAAAATAAAAAGCTTTAAACTTAGTCTTACTCACCACTTCATCAAAATATTTCATTACAAAACACTTATGTAATAAATCTTTGCTTAATGTATGAATATTACAATACTCATTCGCTACACTCTTTGGACAAGTATGACCTAAAATATAATCCACTTTCCATCCATTCTTTTCCAAATTATCTAAACCATACATATATTCAGAATATGATGGCTGCTCCCGATCCCACCAAGTCATACCTGCGGTTCGTTGCAACTTATCTATACTATAAGCTCCACCCATTGTGAAAAAAGTAGAACCATCTATGGTATAAATTTCTCCACGATTAAACATATATACAGAATCATTGACCTTACGAATCCTTGAACCAAATTTTTCCTCCTCAGGCAATTCATAAATCAAATCCCAATTTTCGTGATTCCCAGGCACCACTAATGTAGTCCAAGGCTTATTACTTAACCAATTTAACCAATACTTTTCGTCATCTGATGGATATCTCTTCCATACTAATCCAAAATCACCCAAAATAATCAGATAATCGGACTTAGTTAAATTCTTTCCATCAGGAAAATAATCAGAACTTAATTTATGTATATCAAAACTTCCGTGTATATCTCCAGTTAAATATATCATATATCCTCTTTTTCGTATAGGTTTACTAAATCTTCTTTTCAGTATAGTTGACATATATACTATCCCAACATACCCATATTATCATCATTGTCCAAATATAAAACTAAATAATATACCTTATCCATAAACTCTTCTGCAATATATTAGATATTATCCTACGAGTACTCTTCTCAAACAAAAGAGTCCGACACACACTATATAGGGCTGATACCTAAACGAATCTATCCAATATATAATCCCGATATACTCACATGTGAAAAGAATTAACCAATGAATCTGTTATACGAGAAACAATTCGATCACTCTCCCTACAAATACATACCTCATTCTTAGAAGTAAAAAAAATTTTTCTGGAAATTTTATGCACGTAATAATATACGTTTATATCACTATTTTCCAAAACTTTTTACCTTTCCCAAATTTAAACAAAATCAAAAAACAAAAAATATGTAACCTCATTCTCAGAAGACTCAAAAAATTTTCTGGAAATTTTTCATGACCCCCTACGATAATACCCTAAAGTCCCCCATATATACATATCCCAAGCTTTTCAAATATACCCCTAGTCCCCTATAATCATATACCAGTTCCCTTAGTACTGCCCTATATTACTCTATATACATATGAGAGAACAGAAGAGACTACAGGATTCCTTATATTAGATATCAGATACCCGTAGTCAATTACTAATACCTTTTATTTAAGATCAGATGGGTAGTACCTCTTAAACTGATAATGGTTTATACATACTTGAACTTCCTTTGTTGAATGTAGTACTAATATACATCATGTAGACAGTGAAGTCAAGTCTTTTATTTTATTTTATATATTTTCTTTTCTTGTTCCATCGTATGAATACTCCTTTAAATTAATGAATCGAGATATTTGAAAAACCAATTTTTTGCTTTAATAGATATTTCCTTATTAACATCCTTATACTCTAAACCATTTGCATTCAGAACATCAGACTCTTCCTCAATAATATCATTATGAATCCATTTAATAAAATCCCCAGTATGTTTCTTATGAGGCTCAACTGATCTAATAGTAAATACCTGTTCAATTGCCTGGTTTAAACGATTCTCGGTAACTGAATAATCAATAAATTCCATAATAGAATCTAATTTTTCGGTATCTACTGAAACAATCTTCTTGACCTTAGAGCTAGAATGTTTTTCACCCTTAGTCTTAAAGATAATCCGATTACCTTTATACCAAGTCTCCCAAACAATCCCTTCTCCAGTTACATTGTCTCCATTAATACTACTACGACCAAAATGAGTCCCAACAGGACACTTATCTTCGACTTCAAGTGTATATTCTACTAACTTATTAATAAAATATTTTGGAGTATTAAAATCAATATCAATACTATAAGTCTTAAAATCATAAATGTTATAAATATTAAATTCTGGAAAATTTAAATCTTTCCAAAACTGATTTGGTAAATATTCAGATACCATCTCTCCATCAATTTCTTCGGAAAGTTTAACTGCAAAGATTACAAACATCTTAGGTAATCCAGAAATTGCAACTCCCTTCTGAATATTACCACCACACCATTCACCAAAAATTGCAATGTGTTTGTCACTCGAATCTTTATATCTATCAACGATCTTATCAAAAAAATCATTAAAAATAGATTCATTACTCTTTGCAAAAAAAGCAAATCCAGCATTGTCCTTCATTGGTGTTATTACAGCCCTACGACTCTGAAAATAAATGTCTCCATTAGGAGAACGAACTACACTGGCATTAGTACCATGAAGCTTACAAGTGCCAGTAAAAGTAAGTGTTGGAAGTTCTTTATCATTATCATACATAGGTTCACCAGACTCATCAATTCCAACAAATCTTGCTGTATGAATGATATCCCCAATAATAGACTTATAATCTCTAATTTTAGTAAACGTAATAAACATATCAAACTCCTTTCTTAATCTCTAGTACTAATATACATCTTGGTGGCAGTGAAGTCAAGCAATTTCTAGTACATCTTTTTTTCAGTGTAGTACTATAATATACATCTTTCTATCAGTGTAATATTATAATATATTGTATCCACACATTCTTTATATGAGCATTATCTAGATGAGATCGTTTGGTGTAGACTCTTTGCTTATATGATCTGTATAGCGAGTTTCTTTTGTTGTTTATCTTTTGTATGTTTCATAGTTCAACAATCTTTCCATCGTGAAGTTCTGATTTTTCTTTCTCAGCTTCTTCAAGAGTGAGGAATAGTTTTGGTTCTCCGTCTTCATCAAGTACTATATGAGCGTATTGTATGGGGAAAGTTTCGATTACGATATACATTTTACCTCCTTTATATTATCAATTACTAATTCATCAAGACAATCAAAAGATTCTATTTCCAAAACACTAAACATCTGTTTACACATTTTATATATATCTTGTGATACCTTCATTTAACTCCCATTATTGATTAATATGATTGGATATCTGTTCAATGTATTTTTTATTCAATTTAATTTCTTTTTCATATAATGTAATTAATTCACTTGGATATGTAATACTAACATAAGTTTCATTGTCAACAATGAAATTCCATCCTTTTTTTAGTTTTTCAATGTCAAACCTTGATCCTGTATAATTCCCAAAGAATTGTCTCAATTCGTTTCTTAATTCATGCCGAATCAATCTGTTATTTCTATTTAAGTGTGAATCATTATCCATGTGAAGTATGTGATATCGATCATCTAGTTCCATTGTTGAATATGAATATTTTTTTATAAATTCCTTTTTAAAATTTAAAACATCTTCATATTTAATTGCTTGATCCTTTGAATCAAATTCTCTTCCATCATAAGCAATATAAATTTCTTTATCTTCAAATCCATCCTCAATTACTTTCTGTTTAGGAACTTTTCTTATTTCGGTTTTCATCAATACCTCATTTGTTAGAATATGTTGGGTGTTCAATAACATTATCAATAACATCTTTTGTTGAATGTAGTACTAATATACATCTTGGTGGCAGTGAAGTCAAGCAATTTCTTGTACTTCTTTTTTCAGGGTATTGATAGTATCTATTAGTTCAAAATCATCGATGAAGAAACAAGCCCTGGACCCTGAACACTTGGGAACTCTATACCAACCCAATCTTTTTTAATGATGACAGGCCATAATTTATGATTTTTGTATAATCCGCATCAACCGAGACACATAAGCCACCGCGTCAGCCGCATCATTCACACGAGCCGGATCAGCCGCACAAACTGCATAAGCAGCCACATCACGTGCCGCATCAGCCGCCATATCAGTCGCCTCATCAACAGCCGCACGAGCAGCCGTATTATCTTTATTAGATAAATATTCTCGTGCTGCCTTGATTGCGTTCCGAGGCCGTTTGTCTTCTGGGAACTCTTTTTCAAAGATGTCAATCACCAATTCAGCGACAAAAATAGCAGTATCAAGGTTTACATCTTTGGTTTCCATTTATACTTCCTTTGTTGAATGTTTACTCTCTTAATCTCTAGTACTAATATATATTATGCAAGCAGTGAAGTCAAGTCTGAATTTAGTCTTTTCTTTTCTTTTTTTCTGTTGTATTGTTTCTTATTTTTGTGTGGGGTAGTTGGTCTACCACCTCTTAATTTTGCATGTTTGATTTTATCTTGGTTGTCCATGATGATTATTTCTTTGGGAATCTTTCTTTTGTGGAGTTAATAAGATTTATGATATCATCTTCTGTAGTCTCATTATGTTTAGTCTCTATAAATTCTATTGTTCCCTTAACAGTATTCTTACTCCAGTTCACAATGCCATTATATACCGAGGGTGCCTTATATAATCCCCAGGCAACAAGGACAACCAGAGTCAGTACAATCAACAGGGGAAGCAGTGACCAAAGAGTCCTTATGATAAATAGTCCTACTATGAAAACAACCAAAACCATTATGAACATTTCAAAAAAACTCATCTTTAAATCCTTTGTTAAATGTTTGTTCTCTTAATCTCTAGTACTAATATACATCTTGGTAGCAGTGAAGTCAAGCAAGTTCTGACATTTCTTTTCTGAGTAGAGCAATAGTATCAAGTAGTTCAAAATCATTAAAGAAGAAATAAGACCTAGACCCTGAGTCACTAGAGAACTCTATATCAACACCATCTTTTTTAATGGTAATGATAAAAGAATCAAAAGTCTTTCTATCCGTCACTTCAATCCAAGCCTCAGGGATATTAAGATTATAAAATCTAGTTATATGTATATCGATTTTCTTAGTCATTTAAAACTCCTTATGTTAAATGTTTGTTCTCTTAATCTCTAGTACTAATATACATCATGTAGACAGTGAAGTCAAGCGAATATATAAAAAGATCCAGAGAGTACATTCAACGAAACTCTCCGGACCTCGGGGGTGGGAAGTACATTCAACGAAACTTCCCAGAGATTATTTCTTAGCAACCTTTTTATAGGTCTTCTGCAATGAATCGGATTCATCAAGGATAAGCTTGATGATCTTACCAATTCTACTAATAAGTGGAATGATGGAATCAGCAGGGTCTTTACCACTCTGATTGGCATAGCGTTTTACATAATCATAAGCATTTTTAGTTCCTGCCTTGAGTCCTAACATTGACATAAGGACAACAGCAGAAGTCTCTGCTACAATTTCTTGTATAGGGTCCTGACCACCCTTGAGATTCTTATTCAATCTATCATCAGCAGCGTGAGCAAGTTCGTGAAAGAACGTCTGCTGAGATGCAGTAGCCATCTTGATTTCTTTTCTTATTGGTGAATAGTAAGCATAGTATGATGGATTCTGAAATCCTTGTGTGATTTTGATTCCCCATTTTTCTGCAATCTCAATTCCCATAAAGTCAGGCATCTTATCTTGATCTTTATAAGTGACTTCTTTGCCAGTAGTATTTTCCAAAGGCCAGACAGGGATTGGTCTGAAACCAGCAAGGATAGTCTTTTCTTCCTCAATATTAGTCTTTTTGTTGACTACCTTTTTCTTGAACAGATTAGGAGCAAGAATATAAAAACAACCACCCTTACTACATTGTCTACCTACCTTGCCCCAAGCCTTGAAGCCTCTAGCATCAGTATACCCATGAGACAACATAATAATGCGATTGAGATATGACCAATTATCAGATGGAATATTAGCACCACGTGAGAACATACCTTTGGCAACAAGTTCCAACGACTCTGGGCTCTTGAACATCTCAATGAGTTTCTCAATCTCACATTTTACTTTGGTGTTGGTTATCATTGATCTGGACATTTGGTACTCCTTGTGTTGAATGTTTTCCTTAATCTCTAGTACTAATATACATCATGTAGACAGTGAAGTCAAGTCTGAAGTTAAACTTTTCTTTTCTTTTAATCTTGTCTCTCCCATTCTACTTCGATTTTAATAATGACAAACCATAATTTATGATTTTTGTATAAGTCACATCAGCATCAGCCGTCGCACGAGCCATGTAATCCGCCGCACGAGCCGCAGCATAAGCCGCACCAGCCTCACGAGCCGCATCAGCCTCACGAGCCACATAAACCACATAATCCACCGCATAAGCCGCAGCATAAGCCGCATCAGTCACCGTAGTCACTGCATGATCCGCTACACTCGTCGCCTCATTCGCAGCACGAGCCACCTCACGAGCCATGGCATCATCTTTATTCAATAAATATTCTCGTACTGTCTCGATCACGTTCCTCGGACGTTTATCTTCTGGAAACTCTTTTTCAAAAATGTCAATCACCAATTCAGCAGCAAAAATAGTGTAGCGAATTTTATCATCGAGCGGCAAGACACGACTTAGTAACCAGTTCGACCAGCCAAACTTCTTATGCTCGTCTGATGATAGTAATTTTTCAATAGTTTCTTCAACAGAGTCAGGTTCGTCGTTTGAAGTGTACCACACTATACACTCACTGCTAGCTCTGTAATTTTTTAAAATCTGTTTTGTTAAAAGCATTTTTCTCCCTTGTTAGGTTTTTTGACTCCAATTTTAATCTTGTGTTTTGCAACAACTGTCATCACATTTCTCAATCAACGACAAGCCATAATTTATGATTTTTGTATACCTTTTTAACAGCTTTCAATTTAAGGTTTGTTTTAAGTTGATCTACAATTGTTTTACATTCTTTTAATATCTGATCATTAGTAAACCTAATTACAGTCACACCTTCTTTTTTTAAGTTTGTTTATTCGCTGTTGTGTGTAGTTATGACTGGTTCATCAGGGAATAGATATTCAAAATCCCAATCACTGTAAAATAAAGTCCATTTTGTTTCTCTTTCTGTCCCTCTTCCATTCACCATGACACAGCTATTTTCTGATGTATCGTAAATCGGGCCTACCAAAAGGTTATGATAAATCTTAGACTTTATTTTACGTCTTGCTACTACAGCGTCACCTATTTTTGGTATGTATGTCATTTTAATCCTCCAGTCATAATTTCGCACAACGGTCATCACATTTCTCAATCAATGACAAGCCATAATTTATGATTTTTGTATAATCCGCACGAGCTGCATAATCCGCCGCACAAGCCGCACAAGCCGCCGCACGAGCTGCATAATCCGCCGCCTCATAATCCGAATAATGCACATAAGT
>Ga0265293_10000959_pt1 | contig 65880 bp, 51 predicted proteins | sample Munlanlewell138R_FD_192505 | JGI IMG/M metagenome (GOLD analysis project Ga0265293, IMG submission 192505) | Leachate microbial communities from a municipal landfill in Southern Ontario, Canada - Leachate well 138R | ecosystem: Engineered > Solid waste > Landfill > Unclassified | place: Canada... | reverse complement strand
CATCACTCTCCGACAACTCAGCTATACTGCATTTTAGATTTGAACTCTCATTACAAACTGAAATTATGTACTCGCCTTTTTCGAAAGTAAGTATTTGTTTTGAAATATCACCATCTAACGTATCAAATGAATTAAGCGGTATTGAAAATCCCTTGCCCATAAACTTGATATATGCTTCCTTCTTCGTCCAAACCTCATAAAAGCGCTTGTCCATATCTATCCTCGCCTTTATTATGTAAGCGACTTCACTCTCAGTAAAAAATCGTTTTGCTATTTTAGCATCAGCAACTCTGATTTTCTCAATATCTATTCCAATTGGCTTGTCCGCAATAGCTGCAATAATAGCATTTCTGGTGTGTGATAAATTAAAATGAAAATCAGAATGATTTTTTAAATACGGCTTGCCATACTTGTTTTTGTAAAAGATAATCTCTCTGTTGAAGATATTAAGTTCTTTATAAACTATTGTTCTAACAAGGATTTCGGAATACAGGCTAAGTTTCTTATCTATATCAAAATGAAACCGTTTGATTTGCTCATATTTATTTTTAGAAACGAATGTTAATAATTGCTTAAACACTTCAGCGTCAACAACATCATTTAACTCCACATAATACAATTTAATCACATTTCATCTTCCCCCTGTGATCGGATTAATACCATAATGCTTTCAATATTCTTTTTAGTTCTGCAAGAATTGTAACCCTTTTAATATAACCAAATCACCTATTGTTTGTATGAACAAGCTTTATCTCACAAATGTTTCTCATAAAATTTCCAGTAAGTGAAATATATTATTGCACTGTCTGGCGATACTCTGAAATTAGCCGTTTTCACAGTTGGATACTGATTAATAAACTTTGATCGTGTTTTCTATTTTTTCTTTTAATTTCATCAAAAACATACATGCTCTTTTCCCTTTTACAACTCTATGATCAAAGGATAGCGTAAGCGTCAGACGCATAAGCTTTTCATCAATCCCAGACACCCCTAAGATGGAAGATTGTTTTGTACATACAAGTGGTGTGAAAAAAGCTGCTCCTTCATTTGATAAATCACTTATGGTAAAAGTACAGCCTTGAATATCATCAACAGTCAAATTTTTTCTAATATACTTTCTTATAACTTGATATATGTTTTTTTCGACTTCATTTCGACTTTTTTCTCCCACATCGTTAGGTAGCTTTATTACCTTTAAGCCATTATCTATATCAATTGCTAACCCTATATTAACGTTTTTGTAATATGCAATGCCGTTATCTATATAAAAAGCATTGAGTTCTTTATAAATCTTAAGTAGCTTATAGGTCTCGTAAATAATAATTGATAAAAAATAGTTGTTTGAATAGCTTTTATTCGGGTTACTACTCATGTCTATATAGACACTGACTGAACTGGTAATACTCCCTTTGTCCAAAAGATTATCTATCTGTGCCTTCTTTGAAGGAGTAAGCATCTCAAAGTCAACTTCATCACGATTTAATGCTTTTGGACTTGCCGCTATTTCTTTTTCACTAATTTTATCCTTATGGGCAGTTTCTTTTACATCAATAATACTTACAAAATCCATGTTTGCAAAAACAGATTTATTGATTTTTTCAGCCTCGATTAATTTTAACGCACCTTCCGAATAGACTGTCTCAATATTGGCCTTTTTTGGATTACCTGAATCATTACAATTGCCGTTTATATTTTTACTTAATCCTATTGCTTCGTCATATATTTTTGCTATCACTTCACCAATTTTTAATTCCATTCCTTCACTGCAAAAATATTCTATGTAGCCCTCGGCTTCAGCTTCAACACAAACGTTCGTTTTTGAACTTTCAAATTCTAAAATAATCTCTCCCTGTTTCACATAACTATTATTACTAAAAAATAGTTTGCATATAAGCACAAATTCATCATTAACAGATTCTTGCAGTGCAACTACTTCCTGTAAAACTTTCATTCTAAAGACCATTCCTTCCTGCGAAAGGCACCAACGAGAAATGAAAATTATTTAGTGCGTTTCGTCTGTTTTTAATTTAAAATCAATGATATACTTTACCTCTGAGGTACGGCATACTACAGAGCACGCGGAGGTGAGTGGTGAAGCGGTTTGCTGCTATCTCGTATTCTAATAAGTCGCCGGACATTCGTTCAAGCACCAACGAGTAGGCGAAAGAGCCTGTAAACTAATTTTTGTAAAGACATTACTCGTTTTTAGCAGAATGTTAAGTCCTTGCCGTTCCCTCAAAATACTTTATGAAATGAGGGATTTTTATTGTCATCAACTGTTGACATCGTTTACCCTGTGTGTTGCGGCATGGACGTCCACAAAAATTTCCTTGTCGCTTGTATCGCAACGACCGACGAGCGAAGCCACACTACACACCAAATCCGCAGATTTTCCACGTTTACAGGAGATTTGCGAAAGTTGGCGGATTGGCTCTCCCAAAACAATTGCCGCGACGTTTGTATGGAATCCTCAGGCAAATATTGGATTCCGGTTTTTAATGCCATTGAAAAAACTTGTAACGTTTGCCTGACGCACCCCAAGTACGTCAAGGCTATCAAGGGCAAAAAAACCGACAAGAAAGATGCCAAGTGGATTTCTGAATTATTCAAGTGCGATTTGGTTCGTTCTAGTTTTATTCCTCCACAGGAAATTCGCCAACTTCGCGACTTGTGCCGCTATTACGTTAAATTAACGTATATGTGCAGTAGCGAAAAAAACCGGGCGCAAAACTGTCTTACTGTTTGCAACTTCAAGTTGGACGATGTTTTCTCCGATGTTTTCGGTAAAAGCGCAACTCGTGTTCTTGATGCTTTACTCGAACATAACGGTTCTGATTTTGAAATCGCTCCGTTACTAAGCGGCAAGTGCAAGGCTTCTGTTGAGGATGTTCAAGCGGCATTAGACGGCGAGTTGACATTGGCGCAAACCGAAAAGTTGAAATTTATCCGTCAACATATGGATAGCTTAAACAATCTTAAAGCTGTGCTTGAAAGCCTTATTTTGCGGCTCGCTGAGCCTTATCAAGCCCAGATCAATTTGCTTTTGACTGTTCCGAGTATCAAGGAACCCCTTACCGCAATTCGTATCCTTGCGGAAATCGGTGCTGATATGTCCGTGTTTGAAACATCAAAAAAGCTGTGTTCTTGGGCAGGGCTTACTCCTCAAAATCAAGAAAGTGCTGGTAAAAAGAAAACCACCCGCATCGGTCGCGCCGGAGCATATCTCAAACCGCTTTTGGTTCAGATTGCCCTTGCTGTCAGTTCTTCCGACAAGCACATCGAACTTAAAAGCAAATATCTGTCTCTCAAAAAAACGTCGTGGTGGCAAGAAAGCTACTATTGCCATTGCTCGTAAACTACTAACCGCTATCTGGCATATGCTCGATAAAAACGAAGCATACAACGTTGAACTCTACAGAAAGACTGACAAGCCGCCTGCCGTTCGTGAGCTTACCACATCGCAGGCTATTGCGTTATTACGTAGCAAAGGTTTTCTTATTGTGGACGAGGAAACCAGCGAAGTCGCATAGTTTTCTGTTCATTTTTTCGACCGTTTTTATACGGTCTTTTTGTTATGCACTTCTTACCCTGTATCAAAATCTTTTTGTTTCAAACTATCTGCCTCCCGATAACCTCTATTATACGTTTTTCATTAACTAAAACTCTATCTTCAAGTTTCTTGTTTGATGGTATAGGGAGAGGCAATGAAGCAATTCTTCTGGCTATAATATTTCCATTTAGCTGTTCGGACACGGCTGTAATAATTTCACTTCCTATACCATGAGACGAAGATCCTTCCTCTACTACGTATAATAATTTAGTCACATTCACTGACCTTATGACTTCATGATAATCAACAGGTTTTATTTTTGAAAGGATAATCACTTCAGCTTTTAAATCATACTTAAAAAATAAAGGTTCTATGCAATTCAATACAATGTCGCTCATCCCACCATAAGTAACAATTGTGACTGTTGGCTGTGATTTTTGTGGTCTGACCCTAATAATCGGATAATTATTTACAAAAGACACTTCAGTTTTATAATTATTTATTTTTCTGACAGTAACTATTTTTGCATAATCAATCTTATTTTCTATAATAACTACAGGGTTTTCTTCAAAGTCTAAAACCGCTTTATAAATACACCCTGGGTCTATCATTCTATTAATAGAAATCACTTTAATATTATCGATTGCAAGCAAAAGTTTATCCAAAGTCTGTGAATGTGTAGGTCCATATCCTCTTCTTCCGCCCATGGGAGTGCGGATAACCAAGGGACACTTAACTTGCTTGTTGTACATGTAGTTAAACTTAACTGCATGGTTGATAATTTGATCCAAACACAGAGTAATAAAATCACCAAACATTATCTCTAAAAATGGTCTATACCCAGCTATTGCCAATCCATTTGAAACACCTGTAATAGCAGCTTCACTTATGGGTGCTGCGAAAACCTGTTCTGGATATCTTGCGCTCAAGTCTTTTGAAATTTTAAATGCTCCTCCATAGGGATATAGTACATCTTCGCCTAAAAAAATTATATTTTTATTTCTCTCCATTTCTGTTCTAAAAAATGAATAAATATGCTCTGATTGTTTTTTTTCATTGCTTAATAGTTCATTCCATATACTATCTGACTTAAATTCTATTTCTACTTCACAATATTCGTCAATTTCCAGGTCGTCATTTGACTCTATATTTTTTATAATTTCACCAATTTCAGAGTCGATTTCTTTTAGAAACTCTTTGTATATTGACGGTTGCTTTTTCTGAAATATATTCAAAGGGTCTTTTATTGTATATTCTTTTATTTCATTGGCATCCCTATAATCATCTCCCTTAGAGTGAGGATTCAGGCGGTATGTGCCTACCACATGAAATGCCGGCTTACTCTCGTTTCTTACGAAATCTATACTCATTTTTGCATTATCAAAAAGCTGCTCAAGATTCCATATGTCGCTTTCAAACGTTTTTATCTCAAAACATTGCGCTCTACTAATAATATCGCCTGCTAAATTCGCTCTTTGGTTTGTTGATTGTGCGTAATAATTATTTTCACATACCACTAACAATGGAATCTGCCACTTGGACACAATATTCATGGTTTCGTAAAATATACCTTCACCAAGTGTACCATCGCCAATAAATACAATAGCTATATCATCTTTTTTTTTCATTTTACTTGCAAGAGCCAATCCGGCCGCTATTGGCATCATGTCACCTTGAATACCATTAGAAAAAAACCTTTTTTTATTAAGATGTTGGCTTCCACCGATTCCTCCACACACTCCATCCTTTTTGCCCATTAGTTCTGCAATTAAAGCTTTATATTCTTTGCTATATGAAATATAGTGTCCATGGCAACGATGGTTTGAAACAATATAATCTCCATCGTTTATTGCTCTAATAAAAGCGATTGCTGAAAACTCTTGACCAACACAGGTATGTATTGTTCCATTTATTTTCCCTTCAGAAAACAATTCTAATAGTTTATCCTCAACTCTCCTTATATATAATGCTTCTTTATAGTAACATGCATCAATCATTAAATATCCTCCAATCCTCTGTAAAAATAATTTCATTATCATCGTTTGAATCCTGTCGAATTCACTTTAACTGATAGTAATTATGGCACACTTAAAATATCAGTCTCTCTTTTCTGACCTTGAAGTATCTTGAAAACATAGCACGTATATGATATCCCTAAAACTATTTATAAAAAAATACTTAGTGCTCTTTCTATTTTTTCTTTATCTCCATCTTGTAATTGCGGTTCAACAACACTATAAATATTAGGATGGTTCATACGAGTATAGAAGTCTACATTCCATTCACGAATTTCATTCTCATTCAAACCATATGAATTCAGCTTTTTAACTCCCTCATCAGTTTCGAATAGTTTTAAATGTTTTTCCAATATATAATCAGGGAAAACAAGATTTGTGTAATATAAAATATAATAAAATACCTCTTCAAGTGAATACTCTTCAACAAATTTTAGCAGGTAATTTATTTTATTCTTAATATGTCTATCGTACAAACAGTAGACATCCTGAAACATTTTTTCTGTAAATGGATTACCTAATTTTAAATAATATAACGCATGCATCTCTTTGTAGTGATGCATGCACAACTGTATAAATGCTTTTATAGGTGATAGCACCTTTATATGGCAATCATGCAAATCCATATATACGGTATCTGATAAGAATGAGTTCATATCAATTCTTTTACCCCTATATTCACCCCAAAATATATCAACATTAATATCAACACATAAAAAAGCATCATCGCTGCCTTGGCTCAAATTCTTATAAAATGGCAATACTTGATGCGAATTCATAAACATAATCTTCTCTTCTCGTGTCAGAGACCTTGGGTTGCCATCGTTGTCTAGAAGGTTATCATTGAAGCCGTGCTTAAGAAATACATCCCTAACACTTTTTATATGTTTTCTATCAACTAATATATCAACATCCCCAGAATCTCTATATCCTTTTTCCCCGTACGCCATTACAGATAATGCTTCGCCTTTAATGACTGCATAATTTAAGTTATCCATATCAAATAATACTGAACTCAACGCTCTATACCAAAGAGCATTCTGCTTAACAATGTCTTCTTTTTGACTCCTGAGATTATTAGGATTCACTTGATAATGCTTTTCCATTGTTTTTTCCCTTTCAGTAAATCTAATTATTTTATATTTAATTGTGCAATTAAAAACAGTTTCATCGGCAGATTTCTTCTGATCATATATTTTAGCTGTTGAACTTTCGCCGCGGCGGAAACAATATATTATTGAGATGCAAAATAGACACAAATAAAGTTGTGTATTCCTAAACAGCAATTCAACGATTGATACCGATCAGTACCGGATTATTTTACCAATCGTAGTAAACGTTTGTATGATGATAACAGACTTTGCCCTTACTATACAAAAAAAGTCGCTAATACGCTAAAAAGTTTTCAAGGCCTGAATTATTTTATTTATCGAATTTAATCTTTCAAAAATTAAGTAATCATCTGGAAACTCAATTTTAAATTCATCTTCTAAAGCAACAATGACACGTATAAATTCAATAGAATTCATACCATATTTTGTCAAATCATCATCAAACTGTTCTTTCGTAAAACAGTATTTCTCTATTACATTGTTTAAAATGTGCAAAACTCTTTGGATATCAATTTCTTTCATATAAGACTCCATTCTGCCGCTAGAAAAGCGGCAATAATATTAATGAAAACAGGGGGAGATTCCTGCTGATATGATATATTGGAGGCTGCCTATAAGAAGCAGTATGAATCGAGTTGTTGCGAGTTTGTCTTTTTAGCAACTCAATCAAACATGTTAAATCGTGTAAGGCTTCTTTAGACCTATCACCACGAAACTATTTACTTCTATGACCGAAAATGTACCACTCTGAATTTACGGAATAACGCCTTAATATATTCCGCCTCCAATATTTGCTATTGCGAAACTCTGCAGTTATATAAGAATTACCTCTTATACCACTGTGCTTGCGAATTCCACATATCAGCATATTTTCCTGGGCGCGATAACAGTTCATCGTGTGTTCCAGTATCAACAATTTTTCCGTCATCCATCACAACGATACGATGAGCTAGTTTTGTTGATCCTAGACGGTGTGTTACAACTATAGCACATTTCCCTATGGACAGTTGTTTAAATTGAGTGTAAATATTAGTTTCTTCTATTGGATCAATAGCGGCTGTCGGTTCATCTAACACAATAAATCCATTCTCACGATATAATCCACGTGCTATGGCTAAACGCTGCCATTGTCCACCCGACAAATCTATTCCATTGAATTCAGGAGACAGCATAGTACCTAATCCTACGTCATCGTATTCAAATTCTACACTTGCTTTTTTCAGGACTTCTTCTACCCTTGATTCATTTAATACATCCTCTGCATTACTTATGGTTACATTTTCACCTAGTGTCATCTTATACCGTTGATATTTCTGGAAAACACCTGATATTCCTTTATATATGGCAGATGGTACAGTGAGCATTGTATCCATACCAGCAACTATTATTTTACCTTTAGATGGACAATACAGTCCAATTAACAACCTAACTAATGTACTTTTTCCAGCTCCGTTCTCTCCCACTATTGCAATCGTTTCGCCATCAGCAATTGACAGTGACACATCACAAACTGCAGGCTTGTCCTTACCAGGATAAGTAAAACTGATATTCTCAGCTACTATACCTTTAGTAAAGTCATATGTATCTTCAACTCCCGTCCTTCCCGGCATATCCATCAAAAAAACAAAGTTAGCAACTTTACCAATATTCCTATTTATGTTTCCTAACTCCCATTGAAACATCCCGAACATAATATTAAATATCTGCCCTAAAGCTGAAAAAACTGCCGCAAATGCCCCTACTGTAATCTCACCGGACATTGTTGAAACAAACAACAAATATGATGACATTCCCATTCCTACAAAAGTAAAAAGATTTAATGCTAACTGTAATAATGCAATTTTGCGTTCAGCTTTCCACTGATAGCGTATGAGCAAAAATAAAGTGTTATTGAATAATTTATATAAAAACTTAAATGCTCCTAAAATACGGGTTTCTTTATAATATTCTCTATCACATAAAGTTTTTTTATAATATTCATATTCACGACGTAGTGGCGCACTTTGTTTTTCGAGTTTAGTAAAAATTTTTACACGTACAACTTGTAATAATAAAGCAGGAATAAATGCTAATATTAATGTAATCATTAGTATGGGATTCAAATTAAAAAGATACATTCCCACCGAGAAGAAATAGAGTCCCTCAAAAAAAAGTAAACTAATTAAAGTAAAACAGATAGTCGTTAAAGGGAGTATCCCCTCCTTAGCCTTATTAAGACTATCCAAAAAAATAGTATCTTCAAATTTCTCTGGTTCAATATATTGAAGTTTTTTATGCAGCATAGTTCTAATAATAGCGCTAGATTTTTCCCTAACAACAGTCGAATAAAAATCATGTATACCATCCACCACATTTTGCCAAAAAACTAATATAGTCATAACAAGCAATGGTATCACACAACCCCCAAAATCAAGATGCCCTGATGCCGCATGAGTGATTGCATCAAAAAGTCGTTGAGTTGCAATAATTCCAGCAGTAATCGATAATGAATTAATAACATTAATCAATATGAAAACTATCGTTTGTTTAGGCAAAGCCCTGAATTGCATGGGTATAATTCGTAATATAAGTCTAGTAAAAGAATAATTTACTTTATTCATTGATACCAACTCCTCTGAGCCTCAAACATATCGTAATAGATGCCGCTCTTAGTCATAAGCTTTTCGTGAGTGCCACGCTCGACAATCTTTCCGTTGTCAATAACCAAAATCTCATTTGCTAGTTTTGTAGAACCTAAGCGATGGCTAATAAACACTGTTGTTTTATTATACATTAGCCCTTCATAATCTGCATATATCTGACTTTCAGCAATCGGATCAAGTGCAGCAGTGGGTTCGTCAAGTATTTTTACTGGGGCACGACTTATAAGCGACCGTGCTATGGCTATTCTTTGCCACTGCCCGCCTGATATATCTTGTCCATTCTCTTTTATCTTACCTAGTGGCGTATCAATGTGATCCTTTAAATTATCAATTGTTTCATCTAACCCTGCAGATTTCGCCGCTTCGAATACACGTTTATGCACATTTCTCCCAGAAATGTCGCCAAATGAAATATTTTCTTTAAGTGATATGTAGTATTTAGCAAAATCTTGATATACAACCGAAAAAAGTGCCTTAAGAGTACTTTGCTTGTATGTCCTGAGTTCTTTACCGTTTATTAATATCTCTCCTTCGTAATCTGCATAAAGACCAGTCATCAATTTGATGATGGTGGTTTTGCCAGATCCGTTTTTGCCGACAAAAGCGTAATGATTTCCATTGTGAAGCGTAAAAGACAACCCATCTATAATATATCTATCATTACTGGGATACTTGAATCGAACATTGCGAAATTCGGCCGAGCAAAAATTTAAAGGGTCTAAATCTGGTTGGCTTAATGCATCAGCTGTTTTACTCAAGGTAGAAAAGACAGTTAAGTCCTTCATATATTCACCCGTACTGGCTATGGTTTGTAGTGATCCTGACATCATCCAACCCATTTGATATATTAACGCAACTACAGCACCAATTATTCCCATAAACATACCAGCTGACAACTGACCAGTTATCACTGGGCTTATTAATACTAACGCAATAAACATGACAATAGAATTCAAACCAATGGATGAACCTTTTGCGATTAATAATTGCTTTGCTGTTACTTTTAATTGCAGTATGTGCCCAGATTCAAACTGTTCTTGCCAACGATTATTCACACTATTTATATATCCGAATAATGAACGTTCCTCAATGCTATCACGCCCTGTAAGCACTTCATCAAGATAATTTGTACGTCTATTAAATTTTTCTGCATCACGGGTTGCTTGATATGTTTTTTTTCCTGCTCTCATAGAAAGCCAGAATGTAGGAATTGAAAATATTAAAATTAATATTGCCGCCCACCATACATGCGTCATTATTAAAACCAATACGGAAATGATTCGCAAAATAATAATTAATATTTGCATATATGAACTAAAACCATTTATTATTCGGCTCACTGGATTAGAGGATACACGGGAAATCAATTCCCATACCTTAACATCCTCTATATGTTTAAAATCTAAAGAAGCATGTATTTCAACCATAACAGGAGTTAGTTTATGTTGCAATTGCAAACTTGTACGTGAACTCACCAATGAAACAAAAGAATTAAGTGTATGATTCACTCCCAACACTAACATAAGCAGTATAAGTGGCAAATAAATATCATTTTGATGGCCTTCTCCTTGTAATATAACAATAGCAGTATCAACAAAATTGGCCGTTGTTAATGTTGTTGCTGCTGTTGATGTGAGAGCGATGATAATCGACAACAACGCATATATTGTGGCACAAAAAGGTGATGCTTGAAATGTCAGTTTCAATGCATCTATAGCCTTGTATGTTTTTTGAGGTATATTCATAAATATTTCCCTTTAATTATTTTATAGTTACATAGTATACAATAATGATGACATTATTTTTTATTTTAATAAATTCAAGATAGGGATATTATTTTTCCGTTATTTCTCGCGCTGTCCCTCAAAGTTTCCATTACTTTTATCGTTGTAGATGAGCTTTCCGGTGCGTTTTGAGTGTTTATAGCATCTAAGTATATCATATCGAACAAATACTCAATTTCTTTTAAATACATATCTTCATTATCGAATCCATGTTCCCATGCAATTCTATCTTGAGGATATATCGTAATTTTATTGTTATCATAGACTATCGTGGATTTTTCAAAGCCTATGCGATAATCCGATGTGAATTCTAAACCTTGCTGTGTCCAATCAGCGATAGCTAAAACCGTAATATCATCATAAAATAAGAAAGAATATACAACATCATCAACAGAGTATATATTAGAAGTTACACATGAAACTGCATTAGGTTCCCCAAATATAAACCGGATTATATCAATATCATGTATATGCATATCTAATAAGCATCCGCCTGATTTGTTAAAATCTAAAAGCCAATCAGCCCATAAAGGAGGAGCACTATATCTTCTAAATACCGCAGAAAGAGGTTTCCCAAATGTTTTGTTTTGTATATTCTCTTTTAAATAAAGATATTCTTCACTAAATCGAAGACAATGGCCAATCATTAATTTACCTTTAGCTTTTTTGCTTTCTGATAATATTTCTCTGCACTCTGTTAATTTGAGGGCCATTGGTTTTTCGCAAAAAACATGATATCCTCGTTTAAGAATATTTATAACGAAATCAGCATGTAAATAAGTTGGCAGACAAATATCAATTAAGTTTATTTGTTCTCTTTCCAACATATTTTCCAAATCAGAATATAATTTTATTCCTGCATATTGTAATTTGTAAAATGTATCAAAGGCAGATACTAATCGAGCTTTTCCTTTGCTTTCTAGCTTTTTGAATGCTGGCACATGTGCTTTTCATGCCATATCTCCAAATCCAATTATTGCCGCGCTAATCATTTAATCAATCCTTATATTTTCTTATTCATTTTTGTTAGAATTAAAAATTACTTTATATTTCCTAATGCCAATTTTCTCATGGCATTTAAATACTTATTGGTATTATCAATAGAGTATTTACCAAATATATTATTTAACGACGCTATAATTTCTTTAAAATTCTTTTGTGAAATACAGTCATTATATATTTCGAATTCAATTTCTTTAAAAAATTCAGAATGGTTATTATATTTATCACAAATACACTCTGACTCATCAAAAGACAGCATACCTACTAAAAAAGAAGGATCTTCTTTATTCAACACCAAAAATACATCTCGATTTGTTTTAATGTCAGCAATTTTTTCCAATTTACTCGATAACTTGCGATTAAACTGTTTGTTTAATAGATTATTGGCTCTACAACCACTATTAATAATCTCGTCGTTGCAATAATTGTGGAATTTAGTCATATATTCAATTCTTGAGGAAAATAGTCCTTTATCAGTTTGAGGCACCTTATAAAACAAATTTCTTCTTTGATTATTGTGCGTCTTCCGTATTCTGTACGACAAATTATTAATGAGTAAAATGTTTTCTACATCAAAATATTCATCTTCTATTAGGTTGTGATCTTCATATATGACTGTGAAAACCTTTTTTAGTTCATTAATAAGAGTATCCTTTATATCGTTTGTATAGTTCTTGATTTTTAATTCTAATTCGACATTTTCTCCATCAAATTTATATTTTGTATAAAACTTATCAAAATATCCAGAAAGTAGATTATCATTCAAGGTGTTTAAATAACTTGAAATACCTTGTGAATGTATTATCTCATTCAAATTAACACTTTCGTCGAATTCACCTATTACATATTTAGGTTCTTGAATAGCATTCAAATTAAATTTTTTCACAATTTCTTCAAAAGTACTTTTTGTGTTCTCAAATTCAATTTCAAAATAGTAATATGGCAAAGAAGATGCTCTCATATTATAGGGATCAACTCCTACAATACGGTCAAAACTAATTCTAAAATCATTTTTTTCAAAGCCTATTGTCATTCTTTCTTTATATATGATTGATGATATATTATTAAAATTCATTTTTTCATTTTCATAATATTCATTTTTTTCACTCATTTCTATGTTAATAATCTTTCCATCATTTTGAATAATCGACTTTTTAACATTACTCAATATGAACGCACCCTGATAGTCTTTAAATTTATATACATTTTTTTCATCATCATCCTCGGTGGGAAAATAAAAATGAATGGCAGGAGATATTTTCACTTTATTGGCAACATACTTTCTTCCGTTAATTTTAAAATCTTCTTCAAAAACACACTTAATTATATGCTTGATAACATCTTCATCAGCATAAAAAGTGAACTCTTTCTCATAATTAATATTCATATTTTTGCCTCCAAACTATAATTATTTTAAGTTGTATTTATTAATAAGCGTAATACGCTGTTCTATGGGGAGTGTATCGGTAGCACCATCAATCATATTCCATGCAGACAAAAAAGTCCGCTCTATAGTAACATTAGTATTTTTTAAGCGGTGAAAATTATTGATAAGTGTTTCAATAGTCTCTGTAAACCGTCGGATAAATTCTTTTAAAACAGTATCATTGAAACTCCAAGAAAGGCATTGATTATCACCTTCATAAAAACAAATCCCGTGAGATACAGCTTCTCTATAAAATGCATTTTGTAATTCATCAGTACCAAATACGAAATGAAAAACTGGACCAGAACCATTAACTTCAATAGGTAATTTAGAATCTTTACAAATATTCTTTAATAGTTTGAGTAAATTTGTGCCTTGCTTAATAATTTTTTCATATACACATTGATTTTCCATAAATTTTAATGTTGCGCTGGCAGCAGTTATAGATACCATGTCATAAAATGAAGTAAATGTATAATATTTTGTATTCTGCATGATATCTGCGCGACCGATTAGACAAGAAATCCTGTGCCCATTTGCAAGTCCTTTTGAAAAAGTATACATATCTATGGATTTATTTGTTATCTGCTCCAACGAAGAACCATATCTATACCGAAATCCTTGCTTAACATCATCGCAGCATACTATGATATTATAAATATGACACATTTCGATAATTTGAAGTAGTGTTTCTTTTTTTATGTAAGTATAATCAGGCGATATGATTAAGAGAGCTATGTCGTTTTTATGATTTGCAATGATTTTTTCTAATAATTCGGGTATGAAAAAGAAATTTATCATTTTTTCATCATTTATTTCTAATAACTCCTTGTCCCAGATATCCCACATGGGATCCCAACCATGATAACCGGCACTTAAAATTATTTTTTTACCTGTAGCCGCGCGCGCGGCTCCAACAGCGGCACGGCATGCCGCTGTACCAGTTCCATAAAAAGCTATTTTGGGCTGATTGATTTGTACGCCTCTTTGAATTTGCTCAGTTAATGTAACAATTAATTCATTGGGTCCAGTATAATTACTTTTATTTTCCTGAAGCATTCTTATAATTGCCTGATTAACAACATCAGCATTATGACCGATCATAACAGAGCCTTTTCCATTCACAAAATCAATATAATCTTTATCATCTTCGCCATATAGATAACAGCCCTTTGCAGAACGAAAAAAAATTCGTTGTGTTCCTGATCCGTCATATGGCGAATAGACCTGTGGAGCTATTTGTGATAATTGCTTTTCCCAATTATAAATTTTCATTTTGTTTTCCTCCATTTTTCATATATAATAATGTTAGCTCTTGTACTAATTTTTCAATTGCTCTGCTTCTACTATTTTCATGCGGATAGACACAAAAAGAATTAACCGGATCATTATTTAACACACTTTGTATCTGAATAGATTTATGTGGTTGTCCTGTTAGTAAATATGCCATATTCGCAATCATGTCTCCAGTGACCGAATCTATAAATAATTCAGCGTTATCATTATGTGGAGATATGCGATTTATCTCTGAATAAGAAATGCCTTTATCTGGAATAAAATAGAAACTTTTCTGTCTTGAAGTTATTTTCCCGCGTAAGGTATGATCGTTTTCAATAAACTTTATTCTTTCTTCAAACGGAATCTTTTGCCTATATGCCAAAAGCGCTTGCGGCCAAATAAAAAATGCATTACATACACTCCAAAGATCATAAATATCTCTCCTGTTGAAGTGTTTGGTTTCAATCGGAAAATTGAATTCGCAAAACCATGTCAAGTCTTCGTTTGGATTAATTAAACCGGATTGCACACAAGTGTCATATATTTCACTTCCGGGGATGGGATAAAACGGATTAGGACTACCAAATTCAATATCATTTTCAATCAGACAAACGATATCGGATATGATATCATCTAATGTTTGATCAGGTAGACCAATAATCAAAGATGCACCCATAGTTGCATCTCGCTTTTTAAACCATCCGAGTGCTTCTTTTACCTTGGAAAGAGAAGTGTGTTCTTTTTTTAAGTTTTTCAACTTTTCATTAAATGTTGTTTCTAATCCAAAAAAAAGAAACATTATGCCTGCCTTGAGCATTTTATCCACTAACATTTCCGTTATTCCGAGTACCATAATACCATTGTGTAAATATAACTCTATATCTAAGCCTCTCGCAATAATCAAATCGCAAATTGCTGTTACTCGTTCAATATTGAAAGTGAAATTATCATCTTCAATATTAAATTTCTGAATATTGAAATTATTTATGTACCACTCAATTTCATTTACAATATTTTCAGCACTACGGCACCTAAATGTTTTACCAACAGTTGGATGAACTGTACAAAATGAACAAGAAAATGGACATCCTCGACTAGTAATTAAAACAGAAGTGGCATCATACTTATCAAAGTTTAATAAATCAGCAGCTGGATATATATTATCATCCAAATTATGAATCCATTCTTTTTTTGCAGAATAATAATATGTCACTCCAGTTGCTGTTTTTTTATTGGCTAATTGCGGATCAATAGTTTTAAAAACAATACCATCAACATCTTTCGGAATGATATTGTTCTCTATACAATTCAAAAGTTTCGGAAGGCTTTTTTCCCCTTCAGCTTGAATTATATAGTCAATATTTGTAAACTCTAATATGTGTTCATAAGAAATTGAAGCATGGGAACCACCAATAACTGTTACAGCATTTGGCAATTCTTGAGCTACAAGCTTAGCAATATCATACGCGGTTTCATACGATGGAGAATGCATTGATGTAATACAAACAACGTCAGGTTGGCATTCAAGCAATTTTTGCTTGATTCTTTCATAACTTGCCCCCCAGTGAATAATATGTTTTATAACCGGATGCAAACTTATTTTTCTTCGTTGAATATCCGTTAATTCATTTTTATATAAAACTCGGTTATCTTCAAAATACGTCAGGGAATCAAACAGAAGAACTTCATGTCCTTCCATCCGACATGCTGACGCCAAGTAGGCAAGCCCTATTGGAATAAATCGAACAGTTTCATGATAAAGTCCACGATTTGGTGGTTTTATAAATAATATCTTCATTTCAAGGCTCTCCGATTCAGTTATAGTTTTTTAATTAATAAAAGAAGTTCTTATTCTTTTTTTCATCATTCCACTTGCAGTTTGACGAAACGTTGCACAAATAACATATTCTTGATTTTTTATCTGCAAGGAATAACAAAGCACCTAATCCAGTCGCATTTTCTTCACGATGTAAACATATCGCTTTTTTTATGACATAGATATCATCATCACAAAAGCCAATATCGTTCAATATAGATTCGGCTATTTCAGCACTAGCAATTTCATGAGGGATATTTTTATCATATTCTTTCCACTTTCCGATATCATGTAATAAGGCAGCGGAATAAATTATTTCCTTTGTATAATTAAATCCTTTTTCTTTTGCAATAATATAAGCAATTCTTGCCGTATCTAAAAAATGTGCAAAGTCATGACGACAAAAGATACGATCATGTTCTCGTTCTTTAATTAAACTCAAACAATGATTATATTGGGGATTGTTAATAATTTTATCTATCCGATGCATGTTTTCTCCTATTAAGTATAGCCTATCCAAAAAGCATTTCTCGTAATTTTTCTATGTACATATTTTGAATTTCATCATTACATTGTAATGTTTCGGAATATTTTAAAATTTTTCTAATATCTTTTTCTGCTTCTATAGTTTTTCGTAGTATGTGACATAGTTTCCATTCCGGTAAAGAAAAAGCTTTTACAATTTCAGCCACAAGCTTTATTGTAAGTTTTAAGTTGCCCTCACGCCCTCTAGATTTTATTTTTAAGCCATCAATCATAAGATTTATGCCAAGGGTAACAAGATCAGCAAGTTCAACTAATCCATCATGGCAGCGATAATCTGGCAGTATCTGCCTTATAACCTCAGCAGCGGGCAATGTATCAACCGCATGTACATAGTTATAGCGCGATTGAATCAGTAATGGTATGTCAAATGACACTTCAACGCCAACCGATAAGCCACTATTTTCTATTATGATAACATTTCCAATTTCAGTTTTATGTTCATCTTGCCAATGGTAGATGTTAATATTTCTACCCGTTAAAGACGCACTACCAAAACAATGACGATATGCATGAATGAAATCACTTTCAGCAAAAACTTGAAAATTACACCCCTTTAAATGCTCCTTAAAATCCACATCTGTAAAATAGTAGCCCAATATAATATCATCAGGAGAAAATCCGAACGCTTGAGTCAAAAATATCTCTGTTTCCTGAATGCACCTTGATAAGTAGCACATAGGGCTTAAAGTGCCAATGGCGATAAAGTATGAAGAATATGGACTAATTATCTTTTTGTTTTTCCAATTCAAGACACCTTGAAAACCAACTGATGGTTGAACTAAATATATGCCTGTATAGTTATCAATAAACTCAATATATGGCTTCATCACGCTTGTTGTTGAATTTACAAATCTTAAAGTATGATCATTGTGGGAAATTAAAGAAGAGCAATTAATTTCCTCTAGCAAAAGATTGTTGCAATTATTTCTAAATATATTAATTGTTTCAAGTATTCTATTTTTATTGACTTGAGATTTCATTTGTCATGATTCTCCAACTTTATTAATTAAAATGCAAATACATAGTTAGAATGAGTTTGCTGTGATGTTATGTATATTACGTTTCAAAATTTTATATTTTGAAAACTTTTGCGGTAATATTTTATACTTCTGCAAGAATAAATATATTATTTTATCGAACTCTTTTTTATTGGTTTTTATTTCTAGTATAAAGTGATTCGGTAATAGCAGACAATCATTTGATAATAATTCTCTATCTATTGTTGCCCTGAATTCCATATCATCATATTTAACTGAGTATGCTTGTCTAATATAACTAATTTCAAATATATTTAATATTGGTATCATAGATAATTGTGGAGAAAACGGAAATTGTCTGATGTTTATAAAATTTTCAATTTGACCTATAGTGTCAAAGCTTCTTAATAATTCCTCTTCATCATTATTTATCAAATATCTAGTTTTGTAATATAAATTTTGAATCTTTGATTTTTCTTCAAGAAATATTTTACAAGTATCTAAGTAATGCCTTATTCTGAGATGTCCATGATTTTTTCCAATTCTTGATCTTGTATTCCAACTCATAATATAACAGGTGCTAATTTTATATTCACCCATAGAGTTTGAATTCTTATCCCTTGTTCCATAACGTTTTATAAATTCTAAAATATGATGCATTTCATCAGCCTGCAACACATATTTAATTTCTACCCTATCACTATAATAATCCATATATAACACCTCAATATAATTAATTTTAACGAGTTTTCTTTCTTATTCATTCTTCATTTGAAAAAATAAATTTTGAAATGATGGCTGACAAAACACACCATGTGTTGCCATCGTGACAGTTTTACTTTGATTTTTTTTAATTCCTCTCATTGTTACGCAAGTATGTATCGCTTCAATAACAACCATAGCTCCCTCACATTTCACATTATTAATTAGAGCATTAATAATTTGATTTGTCATGTTTTCCTGTATTTGCAATCTCCGTGAATAAACTTCAACTAGTCGTGATAATTTGCTAAGACCAACAACTTTTTCAAGCGGTATATATGCTATATGGGCTTTACCGATATAGGGCAATAAATGATGCTCGCACAATGAGTGAAAATCAATATCTTTTTCCATTACAATCACTCCAGGTTGAGCTTCAAATTGTTTCCCGAGATGCTTACATTCATCTTCATGATATCCAGCAAATAATTCTTCCGCCATTCTAGCAACACGACTTGGCGTTTCGACAAGTCCTTTACGATCTGGGTTTTCACCTATACCTTCAAGATACAGTCTAACAGATTTTTTAATTTTTTCTTTATCTATCATTTATATAACCTCCGAGTTTGATGTTCCGTATTCTAATATTTACACTTTTTGTTTATAGGCTTTTAACGAAAATGTAGCAGGTGCATTTGGTATGCCAGCAGATGAGTACCAGCGTTTATTATTTTTACATTGAGTTAAATAAAAATATCTTTTGTCAACATGACCGGAATGCTCATGCAAAAAATCAAGCTTCAATCCATGTTCCGCAATAGTGGTAACAATATCACCTAAAGTCCAATCCCATGTAAACAGCAAATTATTTTTTGTTGTTTTTGATAATCTATTATCCGCCCCATCCGAATAGCTCCCTAATTCATACGACAAATTTGCTTTTGAAATAAAATAATCTCTTATAAGATTAGGAGATTTTGACGATAAAGTTGCAGCGATTGGATGAAGTTCATTAACATACAAGAAACCGTCCGGCTTTAATAGTTTTACTACTTCATTACACCATGCTTTTAGATCTGGCAACATTATCAAAGCCCCGAAGTTGACATATATAATATCAAAAACTTCTTCTCCGAGGATTTTTGAAGCATCATAAACGTTAGCACATTCAAAATGACAATTTACTGCACAACGATGAGCTATCATTTCGGCAGTCTTAATTGATTCTTCTGAATAGTCCAATCCTACAAGTTCGGCACCTAACCTTGCTAAAGAAATAGTCTCAGTTCCAATATGACATTGTAAATGTGCAATACGCTTACCTTTCAAATCACCCAGCTCGTTTATTTCATAATCAGTCAATGAACTAATGCCTGAAACCAATTCATCTATACGATAAAAGTCGGACTCAGCATGAATACTGGCACGTTCGTTCCAGTATTTTTTGTTTGTCAACATCTTACCTGTTTCACCATCAGATACAATTTTGATTTGACCTTTTAAATCCATTAATAAATGCTTATTGCCGGTATTCTCTTTGTGTTCTGATTTGCAATAATGTAATAAGAAAGATCCAGTTTCGTTTAAGAGACAATAATCATTTAGCATCCAATGTGATAAAATATATTCCATTCCACTAATACCGTTGAAGTGCAACCCAGATCCCATCATAATAGGTTCAACCGTCAAATATAGGTCATCAACTAGTGAGTCTTTAAAAAACGGGATATTTGTAGTAGGTCCACCAAGGAGTGCGATGTTTTCATAGCCATCTTTATGCAATTTTTCAACTAGCTCGGTAATATTTGTACAGTGAATATTAGGTATATCCGTATAGAGATTTTTACTATTAGTTAATAAATAAGTCGGCATATCCAAAAGTTTGGGATTCAAAGATTTTCTGCCTGTTATAACCGCATCATATTCCTTTACCTTATTTATGAAGAATCGCTGATCTTCTTTAGACGACCAAGCACTAACATCTTCTCGATCATTTCTGGCTATAATCCCATCAATACTCATTACCATAAAACATGTAATTTTCATTTTTGTATAATTCCTTTCACGCTATGCTGTTTAAGATTAATCAAGATATTTGCGAATTAGATTATTTTAAATAACTAACTACCTTTTTAATAGCTTCAGCAGTAAGCTCAATGATTTTTTCATCAATAGAGTTATCCGTAAATAATGTAAAAAGCCTAGCTGTTACATTTTCAGCCCTAGGACAATATGAATAAAGCTTTAATTTTTGAAATAATGTAGTTTTATATAATGGTTGTGGATAAGCAATATCAATAGGAACACCTTCGGCACGTAATGCATCCACAATAAAATTTCGATTTTCTGCAAGAGACTCTGGTAATAATATTGGTAAGTTATGACTAACACAAACTACTTCAGAAGAATAATTTGGAAGTTCCAAATCTAATCCATTCAATATATTCCTATAAATATTTACATTATCTCTCCGCGCTTGATTGTTCTTCTCTAAAACTTGCAATTGTATTCGACCTATAGCCGCCTGTACTTCTGTCATATTATAATTATAACCAAGTCTTTCATAGCTGTACCAAGTTTTAGATGTTCGTGGAGAGCCATGTTCTTTTACTAGGCATAATCGATCAAATATTTCCATGTTAGAACATGTAATCATGCCCCCTTCTCCACAACTCATATTTTTTGTCTCATAAAAACTAAAGCATCCAATATCCCCAAGTGCCCCGGTTTTAATACCATGATATACCGCTCCATGAGATTGGCACGCATCTTCAATTACAATCAAGCCATTTTGTTTTGCAATATTATTAATTTCTTGCATTTGCGCCGGATGGCCATATAAATGAACTGGAATTATCGCACATGAAAGTTTTGTGATTTTACGTTCTAAATCTTTGGGATCCATACAAAAATTCTCATCAATATCTACAAATACAGGTGTCAAACCTTCTTGTAAAACGACAGATGCCGTAGAAACAAAGGTTACGGCAGGAACTAATACTTCCGAATTTTGAGAAAAACCAAAAGAAGCAACAGCTGTATGAAGTGCAGTAGTTCCAGAAGTGGTAGCCAATGCATATTTGGAATTAATAAAAGACGCAAATTCCCTTTCAAAACACTTAACTTCACATCCCCCTCTAAAACTAGATAGGACTCCATTTTCAATTACACGAGCCACTGCTTCAATTTCTTTGTTCGAATATTTATTACGACGTACTATTTCGGTATTTTGGGGGAATACTGGAACTCCTCCATCGATAGCTAATTTAGGCATTTTCTAACCTCCTACTTAAAGTTTACATATACCAATATGCACAAATATGTTTATCATTTTGCAGTTTTCACTTGCTTAATTTCCCAAATCCTCTCAGAATATATTCCTGGCAATATGCTTTGTGCATATAATGATGTTGCTTCAATATCTTTTTGCGTAATTTGCGATTGGTAAATAGAAAGTAATGCCTTTTTTGTCATAAATTCATTTGTGATATTGAAAATATGTTTTTTTAATACAAATAGCTTTTTAACTTTTGTTACCCACTGCATTACATCAACATAATATGCATATGGTAAATCTTCATATATATAAAAAGACATGTTATAATTTATATGTTTCATTTCTAACAATCTCTGTATAACGCAAAACAACAACTCATGGTCAACATGTTTTTCGATTGCCATAGGGAAAAATACAGAAGCATACTGGTCTGCACAAAATAATTTTTCTAAACGATTGCAAATAGAAGTAGCAAGATCACCATCTTTTTTATAATCAAGAACATCAAACCAATTTTTATATCCACGTGCTAACGCCTCTGGATAGTCCCAATAGTTGCGAGTGCATTTTATTTTTTTAAATACCTCTTCGTTTTCCAATTTATTTATATCGTTTAATTGATCATTTTCTAAACCTAAATTTACACAACTCCAAGCAGTATTAAATATTGTGATAATGTCAATAACATTGTGTTTATTTTGTAATAACCAACCACCAAGACATAATATTGCATCATCTATATGTGGCGCCAATATTAAAACTTTCATGTTCCAAACCCACCTTGTTTATTGTTAGCAAAAAGAGACATCATTTTGGCCACATTCTTTTTGAAATCATAAATAATTTTAAACTTTTCATACCCATTATTGGAGAATAGTGAGATATATTTATTATTATTTAGCAGAAATAATATCGCCTTGCTAATTTCATCTGTAGAAGCTGGTTCTACCAAACTACCTGTTTGTTCTTCATTGCTTATTATTTCAGGAATACCCCCTACAGCGGTTGCAATTATAGCTCTTTTCCTTGCAATTAATTCAAGTATAGATGTTGGAATACTTTCAAATAGCGAAGGTTGCACAAAGATTCTGTGTCTACTAGCAACCTCATCAATTCCTGATATAGGTAAGTATGTACCTTCGAAAAACACACTACCTGAAATACCAAGGGAAGATGTTAGCTCTTTTAGGTGTTCTTCATCTTTTCCGTGACCATATATATGTAGGGAAGTTTCAGGGAACAGTTTATTAACACTGCGCCATGCTCCAAGCAAAAAATCCACACCCTTTTCTGGTGACAGACGACATATGCAACCGATTGAATTAATATCTCCTTCATCACCAGTCCAACCTGTAGTCACGGGGATAAGGTGAGGTATTACCTCAATTTTATTTGTGAATTTATGAAAATTACGCAATCCATATGCTACGCTTTCACATGTAGCTACAATTATTTCAATTCGATTAATGTATTGAGATAATTCAGAACAAAACCACGTACTTGCCTCTTTACATGGGGTTGTATACTCGGTAGAAATTATTGGAACTTCGGATTTTGGATTTTCTTCAAAATAAGTAATTAATAATTTGCCTGCTGGATGCACATAAATATAATCTGGTTTCCAGTTGTTTATATCTTTTGTAAATTTTCTTAAAAATTTCTTTTCAATTATTCGCGATTGCAACTCATCGTGAAATACTTCCGGATAATAACATTCAATATTATTTAAATTAGACAATAAATCTATCCAGTAATTATACTTCGGTCGTTCTCCAATATATATTTTCAAATCGATATTTTTTTCAGCAAATTCTTTAATTAGCAAATAATTGTAAAATTCTACTCCACCAAGCGAACTAAAAAAATCAAGCAGAAATAAAATACGCATATTTTTACCTCACAAACTGTGAAACCGTCCAATTTCACTTTCTCTTCATTCTATAGCTATCCTTACGAATCATCATCATTTCTTCTTACGGCAATCTTTCTAAAATCTCAAGACCAACTGCTGTCAGTTGGACACCACCCATAATTTCAATCTCCACGATCGCCTGTCGCCTGCGAGGATGTATTTTCTTTATAATGCTTTCTCGTCCAATAAGTGGACCGTCAGTAATAAAAAAGCGATCACCTTTGATAAATCCCTTTGATGCCTCAATACAATCCTTGCCTTGCCACAGATAATCCAATGCTGCCCGTTCCTTTTGGTGCATTGCTGCCTCATGGGTGTCACTATAGCGGAGTAATTGTATAGTTGCTTCAGATTTGTAAACGCATTCTTGTGCCCGCATTACAAACTCATCATTTTTTATTTTTGTAGTAACGAATATATAACCCGGAAAGGCAAGGTGAGTCACCTTTTTGACTTCGCCCTTTTTTCTGAAAAACGTCTCTACCGTCAACTTCTGGAAAGTAATCTCATCTTTAAATACAGCGTTGGTTTCTTTTGCCGCTTTTTCTTCTTGTCCGATTTTTGCCAAAAACACAAATAAAAATCAGTGTATCCAATATATTTGATATTTACCCCCTCCAATAGCAAACCTACATACAGCTTTGCCCTTTCACTTGCTTACTAGCATGTACCAGATTTAATTAAAAAATTTTGAAATTTTCAAGCTCATGTTAAATATGATTACACATCACGCTTTAGTTGGTTTTGTCAAGAATTTCAAGGTAAAAGATCATTAATCCATGCAAAAAGGTGGGTTTGTTTTTCACTGTCGGATTGTGTTGGATCAAGTAGTTTTAAAGTATGCTTTTCTTGACATAAAAAAACACCCTTTCAGAGTAATTTTTTGTCAGGATACATCTCTCTCCTTTCACATGCTGTTGTTTATAATATATAGAGAATAATATATACCCTATATACATAAAAAGCATGCTACTTGAAGTTTATATAACATACAAATCTACTAACCGACGACGAATCAGCCTGTTAGTACACTTGTATTTTGTATCAGAATAAAAGGTTGTTCTCTTTCTTATTTGTACAACATCAAATTACCATAATTTTTTATGCTTGTCAACAATTTTTTTGTATGTTTTTCTGCCTTTTTTTCTGCTAAAGCTGCTAATCATGTAATACTCTATATTTTGCGTGTTATAGATTCATTATTTCTCATAGCAGCTTTTCAGGTTATATTTTGAACACCGTATAACTTTATATGTATCCATATGATACTTATGTTTGTATAATTCGACAAGTTATCCAATCCTAGCTTTGTCTTCCTCTACAGGTTTTACAATATCAATTCCCAAAATGAATTTGTAACAAGTATTAAACATGCATAACTCAATTTTTACTGCCTTTTGCCGCTTGTTTATTTCTTTTACTATACCGTGGTACCCTTTAAATGCCCCATCAATTATCTGCACTTTAGAACCAACTGCGATACCTTTTAAAATCCTTATTACGCCTTGATCGTCGGTTAAATCTAATATAGGTTTCATCTCTTCATCGCTTATAATTTTTATTCCATCCTCGCTTATCCCTAAAATCTTAGTTGGGCGTGGTATATTTCGTATAGTATAGAATATTTTATGGGTCATAATGAGCTTAATAAATACATATCCGGGAAACAAGGTCTTGGCAACCACCTCCATTTTACCATTTTTCCGTTCATATCTCTCGCGTCTAGGTATTAATAACTCATAATTAATACCCTTTAACCTTTGTTCAATGAATTTTGTGAGTTTTTCCTCCTGTCCAGTAAAAGTAAATATTACATGCCAATTTCTTTCTGGCATATAAGTTCCCCCTTAACCGCCTGGAAGTGAACTATTTTACATACGATTATATACACAGTTGTATGTTCGATTCTCAGGACTCGCTTTCACTTAGTATGATAATTTACAATCACTTATTTGTATATAGTATTTTTCCTACTTTATAGTAAAAAACCAATATTACTTGAAAACAGACTATAATATTAAAATTGGAATATATTTTATTGAGAATTTCACTACTTATTTCCCTTGTGATTTTTAAATATTTTTTCTATAATAAATATGCACTCATATACCAAGGAGGTAATCAATGAAAGAGAAGAGCATCTTTTATATAATTTTATTCGCAGCTATTTTATGTACTATATTACTTGCAACCTTTGACTACAATGGCAACAGGGGGTCAAACCCTTTCTTGGGTACGCCTGAACAATCTTCTTTGGATCCGACACAAAACATCCACCAGGGTGCAGCTATCAGCAATGCTACATTACCGCCTGTTAAAACAGAGGTAAAGGATGCAGTATCCCCAGAAGAACCTCTTCTCGTTGTTATAGATGCTGGTCATGGAGGAATCGATCCCGGTTGTGTCGACAACGGATTAAAAGAGAAGGATATTGTTCTTGATATTGCATTAAAGCTCAATGAGATTCTAAAAAAAAGTGATATTGCTACGTATATGATAAGAGAGGGGGATGACTTTGTTGACCATGAAGAAAGAATAGAGATTGCAAACGATAAAAATGCAGCTCTTTTTTTAAGCATACATTGTGATTGGTTTGAAGACAAAAGTGTAAACGGCACTCAGACCCTTTATATGCCCTCAAGAGCCTTAAAAAAAGGCAAACTAATCGAAATTGATTATGCGCTAACAATACAGGAAGAACTGATGAATTCTCTTAAAACAAATGACCGGGGTATTAACGACCGATCTGATCTGGCTGTGTTAAGCAGCGCAAAAATGCCTTCTGTAATAGTTGAGTTAGGCTTTTTATCTAGCGAAAAAGATGTGGTATTTTTAAAAAGCAGTGATTTTAGAGAAAAAACTGCAGAAGCTCTTGCAAGAGGGATACAAAAGTCATTATTGAAGATAAACGGTGAGGAATAAATTTATGAACGCTTGGCAATTGTAGCACCGAACCCTCTAAGCTCTTTAGCATAATCATTCAATAATGCAATAATATCTTCTTTGTTCGTCAGTTTGAAGATCATGTCTTTTACATAAGTGGAATTTCTCATACCCTTTAAATACCAAGCCACATGCTTTCTCATTTCAAGCACACCAGAGCGTTCATCTGTTATATCTATCAACATATTCATATGCCGGATGATGGTATTTATCTTTTCCTCAAAAGAAGGTTCTAGAATCGATTCTCCCGTTTTTAAGTAATGAACAGTTCTTTCAAAAATCCATGGATTCCCCCTTGCACCTCTGCCAACCATCACAGCGTCACATCCAGTTTCGTTAAACATCCTTCTTGCATCCTCCGGCTCAAATATATCACCGTTGCCAATGACAGGAATGGATAGCGCTTGCTTCAGCTCCCGGATAATATCCCAATCAGCTTTTCCGCTATAGAACTGCTGGCGTGTGCGACCATGGAGAGTCACTGCCAAGGCTCCGCTCTGCTCTGCTATTCTCCCTATTTCCACCGCATTAATACTGTCATCATCCCATCCTTTTCGGATCTTTACAGTAACAGGCTTTTGGGTAGCCCTTACCACTGACTCAATTATTCTGCCTGCCAAAAGAGGGTCTTTCATTAGTGCACTGCCTTCACCATTCTTAGTAATCTTCGGGGTAGGACAGCCCATATTAATGTCAATAATGCTTGCATCTGAATCAGATAGCTGTTTCGCGATTTCTGCCATTATATGGGGTTCAGATCCAAAAATCTGTATGACGCAAGGTTTTTCTTCATGATTAATTTCTGCAATCTTTAAGGTTTTCTCACTACTATAGTGCATCCCTTTTGCACTAATCATCTCGGTATATACAAGTCCTGCGCCATGCTCCCTGCATAAAATTCTAAAGGGCATATCAGTTACACCTGCCATGGGCGCAAGAAAAATATTGTTTTTCGGTATCACATTGCCTATTTTAATTCTGTCTTTATTCATATGTTCATATTATACAATAAAATTCGGTTTTGCAGTAGGTAAATACATGAAAATCAGGTATTGACTTTTAAAGTATAACTGTATACAATTATAAAAATCCTCCATGTGAGGTAATAGCCATGATTAAACATAGATTAAACATCTATACCTGATTTTAAATTCTGATAACACAAATAAAAGGTGCAGATTATTATGGTTTGCAGTTTAAATTATGCAAAGCGTCATATTTTTGTTACCATTTTTAAAAGGAGGCGTGCATATGTTAGAATTTAGCAAAAAGACAAACACTTTGGAGCAGTCAGTCTATAAATATAGCTTACAAGATGTAAAAGAACCGAATCTCTACAGGTTCCTTTATCCTTATGATGAAATCCCAAAGATTCCATTCAATCACCGTAGGGTTCCTATGAATGTGCCTGAAGAGTTATGGATCACCGATACAACATTCAGAGACGGTCAACAATCAAGAACCCCGTATACAACTAAACAAATTGTGGATGTATATGATATGCTTCATAGACTCAGCGGTGAAAAAGGCATTATACGGCAAACAGAGTTTTTTATATACAGTGATAATGATAGAAATGCTTTATATAAATGCATGGAAAGAGGTTACAAGTACCCAGAAGTTACTACATGGATACGCGCTACCAAAAATGATTTTAAACTTGTAAAAGATATCGGGATTAAAGAAACCGGGATATTAGTCAGTTGTTCTGATTATCATATCTTCAAGAAACTCAACATGAGCCGTCAGCAAGCGGCAGATCATTACCTTGGAGTGGTAAAGGATGCGTTGTCCTATGGTATTAAACCAAGATGTCATCTTGAGGATCTCACCAGAGCAGACTTTTATGGTTTTGTGGTTCCATTTGTAAATGAGTTGATGCACCTCGCAGAAGAAGCGGGCATTCCCATTAAAATACGTGCATGCGACACAATGGGGTATGGCATTCCTTATCCTGGAGTAGCGCTTCCACGAAGTGTTCCTGGAATTATCTACGGACTGTGTCACTATTCAGGAGTTCCTTCTTTTGAACTGGAATGGCATGGTCACAACGATTTTTATAAAGGCGTTGCAAACGCTGTAACTGCATGGCTATACGGTGCATCAGCAGTTAATTGTGCCTTGCTTGGTATAGGTGAACGTACTGGAAATGTACCTACCGAGGCAATGGTATTTGAGTATGCAAGTCTTAAGGGTACAACAGATGGAATGGATACCACTGTTATCACAGAAATAGCAGAGTATTTTGAAAAGGAAATGGGATATGAAATTCCACCAATGACACCTTTTGTAGGTAAAAACTTTAACGTTACAAGAGCAGGCATCCATGCTGACGGTCTTTTAAAAGATGAGGAAATTTACAATATCTTTGACACGTCCAAAATTCTTAACCGTCCTCCGATGGTTGCCGTAACCAATCTATCTGGGCTCGCTGGTATTGCTCATTGGATTAATACCTTCTATAAACTAGATAGCCAGTCGAAGGTTGATAAAAAAGAGCCCTTTGTCGCAAAGATCAAAGGTTGGATTGATACAGAATTTGCAAATGGAAGAGTTGCTGCCGTTAGTGACGAAGAACTTGAAAAGTTGGTTTTAAAATATGCACCTGACAGATTTTAAAAAATAGATGGTTAAAGTGTGCCTTCCTATATAATGACGAAGTAATATATGTTTGAGCTGCTTTTTAGCAGCTCATTCTTCATCTTTTTCTTGTAATAAAACATGTCTTTTTTGCATACATCTTAATGGGGTGATCAAATATGTTTATTTTTACATTGAATGCAAGAAAGGCTATTCTTTTTTTGATACTAGCACTAATATTGGTTTTTCTTCTCGGAATATTTTTTTTCATAGAGCGACCACAAAAGGATGTGAAAAACTCCGAAATTGTTGCATGTAGTGCCAACCTTGACAATTCAAAATTTGTTGCATTCCTTGCATCCTCCGATTCTGAACAAAAAAATATAGAAATCTTTGATATAATTCGAGGAGAAGTTATAAAGGTTAAATCGCTGACAGAAGAAGTAAGAACCCTGTCAGCATCATATGTGCGTAATGTAAAAAGCCTGTACGTTAAAGTTAATGCCTTCCCCAACAAAGGCTATATAGTAAAGATACCTCAGGTTCCACCCCTAAAAACACAGAAGCCATTGTTCACCGATTACGGTATAAACACAATTAGTGAATTGTTCGTTATTTTTCCTGAACAAGAAGTGCCTTATTTACTTGTACTTGATAAAAAATATAACCCTTTTTTCTACAACTTTGAAGGAAATACTGAAAAGCTCTTATCACTGATCGAGTTGGAAATGGCGTCCCAGGCAGGGATCGAACCCGCATCAGTGGAACCGGAATCCACTACCTTATCCATTAGGCCACTGGGACAGATGATTTTTTAAAAACTTTCTGTATGCAAATTATATTATACAACATTCCTCTTAAAAATCAAGGTGCATATCACAGCTTCGTCAATCCGCTTTTTTAGCTACAGTTACTGTTCAAAGTACATTATTTTATGAACAATATCTCTTTAGCTGCCTGTAAACAGTAACTTTACACATGAATAAATAATCTTCCCTTATAGCATAAGCTTTACAAGCCAGTTACTGATAATATATTCAAGAGCAAGTCCTTCTAAATACGACCACATAAAAACAGCTAGAAAAACAATGATCACAAATTCAAATCCAGCTTTGTATAATGCACTTACACCATGGGTAATTATGCAGTTAAACCAGACCTGAATAACGCCATAGATTATTACAAGGCTCATTATAATAACAGGTGTGTATTCATCAGGGGGAATTTTAAAATATGCAAAGCTCGATATTAAATTAAGTGGTAAAACTGGAATATGAGCTAAAATATAAACCTTCATTAATATTATAACAGTAGGATTAAAGGATTCCTTAGATTCTTTTTCTTCGAGGCGTTTTTGAGTACCAAATTTCTTGCTTAAAAACCCGAATAAGTCAAACATTGGCCATGAAAACAAAAAGACATCCATCGAACCAGCAATAATCAAAATAATCAATGATAATACAATAGCAAGCACGACATCAAAAGCGGATTTTCCTAAATATAAATCCTCATAATGCTTATATAAGTATGCGTACATGTCAATCGCACCCACGAAAAATATGCCTGCAATTAGAGTTTCCTTTTTATCAGTAAGTCTTTGAAAAAGACTTTTAGGCAAAAGTAAAATGTTTAATAACTTCATTAGTGCCTCCATAAGCTGCCTTTATAATCAGTTTATCTATTAATTTTTTCAACTTGTAAACCTGTTCTTACTATAATATAACTTATTGGGAGTAAAATCAATGGAATAATTAACAATATGCCAAACGTTTCCAATACGCCTTTGGTCAATTCTGGGTTTATAATCAAGCTGTTTATGGCATAAAGCGTCCATCCTTGCGGTGTAAATCTCGAAAGTGCTTGAATCCTTTGAGGCACATCTACAAAGTTCCAAAAACAACCTCCTATAAATCCGGTCACTAAGGCCAAAAAGGGTGCAGCGGATTGTAATTGTGCAGAAGTTTTCAGAATAGAAGAAAGAAACATACCAATAGAAATAACACAAATCAAATAAGCTGCCATAACTAAATAGGACAATACGCTAGTAAAAAGTACAACTCCAAAGACAAGCCTGATAATAACAGCAAAAAGTAAAATCTGCAATATACCTGAAATAAAAATAGCAATGATATTTGCCGCATACGTTAGAAAAAGTGCATCAATGCATGCAATAAGTCTTTTTAGCGTGCCGTTCGTTCTTTCTTCAATCAGCCAACCACTGCAAAACAGTATATATAGCATAATAAACGCAGTAATTATTCCTGCAGAAGTCGCAGTTGCAGCAGGCATGTAGAAGCCTTGCTTGTCCGGCTCGCCTCCTTTAATCTCGTAGTACTCCATTTTCATTAACGGCTCGGGCTCCCAAAAAGAATCTGTATATTCTATTACTTCGTTAAAAAGCTCATCTCCAGATACCTTACCAAGCTTCTTATAATTTGACACTACACTATTTGCAGCCATGTATCCCGAATGTATTCTCAAAACCTCACCAGCTACAATTTCTGCTATATATTCTGATGAATATGACGCAGGTGATTTTATAAAATCAATTAGTTCATTTGCGTTGCCTGCCTTTAATTTATCCGAAAACCCTTGCTTTATTAAAAACACAGCTTCCACCTTGTTTTGCATAAGTTCATCTCCAGCTTTATTGCGGTCAAGAATACTAACCGCCAGACCTTCCTTGCCTTGTATCCTTTCTACAAGAAGCTGTGAATCATCAGAAATATCCTCATCTACCAGAACAACAGGCACTATTCCCAATTTTTCATGTCTTAGAGCAAGCCCTGTTGCTAGGGTGATGAAAACCGGTATGATAATCATTGCACATAAGAACACCTTATCACTTGCCATCATTTTAAGCTTATAATATACAATTGAGAATAACTTCATATTATCACTCGCCCGATCCTCTTAATTGCCAGTAATACAATGTACTTGCTATAGCCAGCATACAAAATCCCAAAGCTAAAATGGGTAAAGCATATCCACCCACTTCGAGTGCTTTATTACCCGAGAAAATAACCATAAAACCTTCCATTGCCCATCGATTGATAGTCAGCTTACTCAAAAACTGTACAAAACCTGGCATTGATGTTAATGGATAAATGTTTCCACCTATAACCGCCATAAGAAGTATTCCAAGGTTCCCAATCATGTCAGCTGATTTTGGTGTTCGAGATATTGACGAAACCAGAAGCGACCAGCACGAAACAGCAAATAATACTGAACTAAACATAAAAATAACATTCTTATAACCTGAACCCCAATAATTTTTAAATAGTGAAACTGTTATTATAAAAGTAGTAATAAATTGAACCGAAGACAAAAGCAAAGTTACTAAAAACTTTGACGCCATTATTTGCCATACCTTTGCCGCAGATGCCCTGAGCCTATCAAACAGCCCAAGTTCTCGTTCGGTAACAAGCATTTTAACACCCGGCATACCTGCAAACATAAGAAATATGACTAAAAGTGATGAAGTAAAATACTCAAAAGGCGTAAGATTAAGACCCGAAGGTGTTTGCACATTTCTAAATACCTTTCCTCTGACCATTGCTTCCATAACAACACGGGTTGCCGATTCTGTATATTCCTGCTCAAGCTCAAGACCGGATACTCCCGCTTGTTTATTATAATAATAAATTGCATTTATAGCACTTTGTCCTGCAGAAACCAAATTGCATGCGCTTTGAACAAGGTTTCTAACTATAAAAGAATGCAGAGGCATATTAGCATTTCCTACAACCTTAATTGGTCTATTTTCTCCATGAGATACACTTGTTGTAAAATCTTGTGGGATGGTAATAAAAGCTGAAATATGATTATCCTCCAGCATAGAAACTGCCCTATCTTCTTGTAGAATCAAAATGTTTTTGAATATTCCAACTTCTTCAAGCTGTCTTATAACCATTCTTGATTGAGTAGTATCCTCTTTGTCCACTATAGCAATATCAAAAGGTTCAATAAAGGAGTTTTCCTTTATATAGTCTTTGAGGGTATATGCAAAGAGAGATATAAAAAGCACCGGCATCACCATTAGCAGTATAACGGCTTTCCAATCCTTCAAAAATAGTTTAAGATCGTTTTTGAAAATGGTAGTAAATGCTGACATAAACCTCACTTGTCCCTTTTGTTTTTCTCTCTTATTTGTCAATGCTTCTTAACTTTTTCGTGCTTATCTTATGTTTATGTTATCAACCTGTCCAACTGACCGTCTGATATACCTTTCAACAAACTCATTTCCCGGGCAAACTCATTAAGCTGTCTATAATCTGTTTATTCTTCAAATAAAACATTCCGAACGACATCAGAACTCTATTTTCAAGGCTTTCCATATCTTGCATAGAAAACTCGTTAAGATCAATAGTTTCCTTTCCCAAAAGGTCAGTAACTGCAACCTCTTCTATCTCAAATATATTTCTTTTATTAACATTCAGCATAAAACCAAAAGCTTCAAAATTAAACGAAGGCATGCAAAAATCCGCCTCAAGGGTAATTGATTTGTCCTGAGTTTTGAATTTCTCATTTTCTGTTTGCTCAAGTCTAAGTACACCATTAATTTTATTGTGAACTTCGGTACTCTTATCTGTTATTTCAATATCGTAGTTTATATTCTTAATTTCCATTAAGGTTAGATTATCAAGCTTATCATCAAAACCTAACCGAAGCGAAATGTTCATGCTGTTATCCTCACACATAAAATTAAATGTTGAAACCTTTTGAGTTGGGGCATCTTCCCCTACCTTTTTGGTCGATATTTCAAATGCCCATGGCTCATCTGCGTCAATTTTCACATCAACAAAGCTGTCACAGATATTATTTGACGTATTGTATGTACCAGAATGCAGCCTTATGACCTTTTTAGGCTCGCTTCCAAACACAAAGGGCAATGTAATCTTCCTGTCAACAATGTTTCCTTTTTTATCAATTAGAACACTCATGGTTACCTCTTCTGGAAAAGTACATGCCGAGACAAAGTTGTATAATAAACCTTTGAATGACTCTGGGTTACTCATTATTTCTAAGGACTGAGAATAATAAGAATCCGCGCCTATAAAATTTGCTATTTGCAAAATCCCCGTTTCATCAAGGTATTTAACCACCGAAGATAGGTTCCCATATACAAGCTTCATGAATTTTTCATCTTCTAAAGCTGTGTCTGTTAGTTGCTTTAGTAGTGACTTAAACTTTTCACCACTGAGTTTTACGATTATTTCCTTTACCTTAATATTCTTATCATCAACTTGTAAGCTTGAAATTTCACCATATTTTATATATTCCTCACCATTAATGGTTTGAGAGCTTTTACCCTCACTTTCTTTTGATTGTGCAGTTTGTTTCGTATCATTAGTCAAGAATGCCTTTAAAAATTCGCCTAATTCACCTGCTAAATCATTGATTTCAGGTTCAGAATAATAGATGCTTTTTAAAAGCCCCGAAGAATTAAATAGTTTAAGAGGTTCAATGAACCTTATCCCGTATCTTTGTGAAATAAGACTGTATATATGTTCCAATCTGTCTTTATTGATGTTTAGCCAAGTTTCAGGCATAATAACCGGTACTGAAAGCCATATTCTCTGTTCATCTTTTAATGCCCTTACGTCAACAAGCGGAGTATCTGCCATATATAGCGATAAATCGGATTTGGCTTTATTCCCTTCAGCATCATTTTTCGTACTAATTCCAATTTTAACATTATTCAAAAGAGATACTGTATTCTTAATGTTTTCAGGCATTGCATCAGCATTCATTAGAGTTCGAATTTCAATTTCGCTACTATGCCTCCCAGATAAATATGGTATATTCTCCTCATAGAACTTATTATAATTATTTTTATATGTATCTATGTACCCTTTGAGGCTCTTTCCTTCAACTTCAAAATAATAAAGATGTGCGAGTCTGTACTCAAGCGCATAGTACAACGCCGCCCCTCCTGCAGTCAGTATTAATAAAGCAGCAATTATAATTATAGATTTTTTGTTCATACAACCTCTCCTGTAAATTTCTTATTAGTACTACTGTTTCTAAATAGCATCATTTGGTATGATGCTATTTGGTATTGTACCATTTTTGGTTAATCTGAACCTCCAAAAACTGATATCATTACTTCTTCAAGATCGTCATGTCCATAATAATTTAAAATTTCTTTTTTTGTACCAGAAAGCTTAACTTGACCGTTATGAAGAAGTGTAAATCTGTCACAAAGTGAAGATAGCTCATTGATATAATGACTAGTTATCACTATAGTACATCCCTTATGTTTTAGATCAAGAAGTGCATCCAGAATATATTTTTTAGAAAGTATATCTACACCTACAACAGGTTCATCCATAACAATTATTTCTGGACTATGAATCAACCCAACAGCAATATTTAACCTACGTTTCATTCCGCCTGAATATTCGTCTACCTTCTGTTTTGCCCTTTTATCAAGCTGCACAATTTTTAGCACCTCTTGTATCCTCTTCTTTTTCAAAGGTCCTCTAAGTCCATATACTCCAGCCCAAAAGTTAAGATTATCAAGTCCTGAAAGCATTGGATAAAGAGCAATATCCTGAGGCACATAGCCAAGCATGCTTTTTATTTTACCCGACTGTTTTGATACACTGTATCCATTTACATAGATGTCCCCTTGCGTAGGCTTTGTTAGTCCGGTAAGAATTGATATAAATGTTGACTTGCCTGCAGCATTCGGACCCACAAGTCCATAAATTTCACCTTTTCTTATCTCAAGATTAATATTGTCAAGAGCAGTGAACTTTCCGTATTTTTTTACCAGGTTCTTTACATCGATTACCCTATCACTCATTTTTACCCTCGTACATTATTAAATTTCATAATACTATTATACAAGAGATTTGACATGTTTAGCATAGAAATTTGAAAATCTTATAAAAAGATAACGCAGATGATTCCCGCCAAATTTTCTAAAATCAAGTTAACCCTAAGCTACACTATTCTGGTAAGGATATAAAACAGAAGCAGAATACTGCCTGTTAAAACAGAATTAATTACCACATTGGTCAAAAAGCCTTTTTTTCGTCTGAGTTTCGGATGCTTTTCATTCCCAAAAGCTTCTACACCTTTTACATTATTTTGCTTAATGTATTCACTTATTATATCTTCTGCCTCTTTTAAGAGGTATTCGTTCTTCCACTTTGCCTTCTTTTTTGATGAATCAGGCTTAGCGTTGTTTCCAACGGCATTCTCCGGCTCATTCTTAAGTATCAAAATTGCCTCTTCTATTACGTTGGAAGGAATATTTTTTATCACTACTATTTTTTTTGAAATTCCATTAACCATAAAAGCCTCCGCCAAAATCCAAACATTGGAACACTTTTTCCACAAAGGTAGTTTATGTTAGTTTTCAGCTATTATACATATTTTATAAATCATCTCATTTTATGATTGCCCTATGATCTATGACCAGACCATACTTTAGCAGCAAGTACTAACATGTCATCACGAGATTTACCGCCACTTACTGCAAGTGCTTTGTTCAAAACATCATCAGCAATTTCCTGGGGGTTTCTGCTTTCTAACTCTGATAAAAAATCCTCGAGAATAAAACCATCAACCACATTCTCATAAAATGAATCATAAATACCATCAGTCATCATAATAATGAAATCTCCGTCCTCCACATTAAAATGCATCAGCTCTGTTTCCACACTGCCCAAAATTCCAGCAGGTAAAGATATCGTTTTAATTATCTTAACCATGTCATCTTTTTTTATATATGTTGGCGCAGCGCCTATTTTGACAAATTCCACATCACCGTCATATAGATCAATTATGGAAAGGTCTATTGTCGCAAAACTTTCTTCATTTGATTTCATTAGAAGAATTGAATTAATGATATTAATAGTCGTATCTGTATCAAATCCAGAATCTACAAGCTCTTCAAGAAGCTTGATTACAGTATTACTTTGGATAGCAGCTCCTTCACCAGATCCCATACCATCACTTAAAGCAGCAATAAACTTACTCTCTCCTGTGTTGAAAAATGTATAGCTGTCTCCAGATTTAAACATCCCGGACTTCGGTTTCATGCTGACACCCATTGTTACACTAAGCACTTCTTCTTCCATTAATCTTAATACAAACATATCCGATGACTTTTTGCCGCTTCTTGAACCATTCTTTCTCATTTTTCTTCCTGTTGCTGTAGAAACTATTTTCTCTATAAGACTGATATTCTCCCTTGCTTCCTGACATTCTTTATTGGAATTAGAAATTTCAATCTCATATTTCCCCCACTTATTTTCATATACAGTAACATCCTCAGCTTTTATCCCGGACTCTTTGAGTTTATCTTTTATCAAATACTCAAGATCACCTTTAAATGACTCTTCTATGCTAATTTCTGTTGCCAGACCTGTTATTATTTTGGATAAACCACTTAATTGCTGTGAAAGCATCTCACGGCTCTCATTTATTTTATTTTTCCACACTGTATTCACCTTCAATACTTCATATAAGCTATTTGCTTCATTTACAAAGCTATTAATACGCTCACATCGCTCCAAAAGATAATTAGGAACATCCTCCCTTGCTACCCAACCTTTCATTTCAAGTATTTCTACAATGGAGAAAAACGACTGATATGTACTGTAAAAATTTCTGTCCCAACAATGCCTGCATAAACTGCAATTTTTACATACCTTATCAGCAACACGGTCAAGCAAAATTGAAACATCCTGCTTATTTGATACAGGTTTTGCTTCTGCTATTTCATCATAAGTTTTTGCCAAACAGATGAAAGCATTTGAAAATTTCTTAAGTTTATCTACAGTCATTTCCCTGATCTTTTTTGCATAGTTTTTTTTATCGCCTACTAGCTTTACTGACGCTTTTTCACAAATACCTGACACAATACCCAGCAGTCTAGCGGGTATTAAAAGAAATATAATTACTGCCGGTAAAATCTCTTTTATATGAATCAAAACCTCTGTTGAACCATTGATATGAAAAGTCAAAATTGCATTCCCCAATACAAATCCAAGGATTGACCCCGTCTTGCCTAAATTTTTAAAAACGCCTGCCAAAAGTCCACAAAATGCATATGAGGCAATTATTTCAGGGTTTTTTGCTGCGGTAAGGCTTATTATAAGTCCCATGGCTACACCTAGTGCGGAGCCAACACCGGCTCCGAATTTGTGACCTAACGATAAAATTACAAATATACACAATATGTTCATTACAGATGTCCCTGCAATATAAATATTACCAAGTCCTGAAATCAAAACTGCTGCTGCTATTGTTAAACTAATCAGCTCTTCGTTTGAGTAATAACCGCTGCGTGATGACTCAGTCAATGTAGTAAGGAAATATTTAAATATGAATACAAGACAAAAAACCATACAGCTAAAAAATATTAATTTGAAAAGGTCATACATTAGTAGCCCATCAAGATAGACCACAATAATTCCAGGTATAAATACACTAACAAACGAAACTAGTGCATGCTTTAGCTTTGCTTTTCCATCTTCATAGTTTATAATAAGACCAAATGTTTTAAAAAGTACCATAGCAGACAGGCTAATAAATATTTGATCAACAGCACCTACAGAGATCATACCAAAAGTCAGTCCCACAGCCATAAATGCTTTATTTACCTCAAGTCCCGTTGCTGCAGCATATAGCGCAAACCCAAAAGGCATAAACTGTCCAAGCAACGACGCCCTGCCCATAAAAATAGAAATAAGCAAAGCCGTCATGTTTTGCTTGGTAAATATAAGTCTGGTCACTCTGTTATTTCTAACTTCTCCAAACTTTCTTACAGCATTTTGAATAATCATGTTTGATGATAATTGTTCATTCATCTTTTGTTCCCCCAAAATTTGTCATTAGTATAAACCCCAAAAAAACCTATTGCTATTAGGCGGCATGGTTGATTATAAAGGAATCGTAAAAAAAAGTTTGTCAATTTCCCTTATTGCTTATAAAAACATTCTGACATTTATCAGCAAATATTTACTCTGATTTTTCATGGGCAAGCTTGAGAGAGTTTTAATCAAGATGTTTTTCTAAGTAATTTGATAAAGAATATTGTAGTATACCGACAAAAAATTATCACAAAATTTAATATATAAAAATAATATTTTGGGTAATATCCTAACACCTGGTGAAACGTTGTTCTGATTAGTGCATACTGTGTGCCTAGCTTGAATGGTAAGAAAAGGAGTTGACTTAAAAATTTGCAAAGGGCATCTACTATGCAGTTCCCATTTTGTAAAAAGGTGTACTTTCCTTGTGCTTGGCTAATGGTTAGCAACTGCCAGCCCCCATAGCGAACCTTCACCACCTAGTTACACACCATGCGTGGCGCACGACCACAAAAAAAGAGGCATAGCCTCTTTTTTTAAAACTATTTTGATAAATCACAAATCAGTGTCCCAAACGATACTTTGTTAGTATTATTCGCCTTCCTCTTCTCTTTTAGCTTCCTCAATAACCTTCTGAGCTATGTTGGATGGAGTCTCCTCATACCTTTCAAACCAGATTCTAAAGTATCCTCTTCCTTGTGTCATTGATCTTAAATCTGTTGCGTATTTAAACATTTCAGCTTGCGGAACTTCAGCTACAATCTGTTGAATTCCACCTTCTTGGGGATTCATGCCTAGAATTCTTCCGCGTCTTTTATTAAGGTCACCAATTATATCTCCCATATAGTTGTCAGGTATATATACTTCAACATGAGCTATAGGTTCAAGTAATGCTGGACTGGCTTCTGCCATACCTTTTTTGTAAGCCAGGCTAGCTGCTATTTTGAAAGCCATTTCTGACGAGTCAACTGGATGGTAGGAACCATCAACCAAAGTTGCTTTAAGATTAACAACAGGATAACCTGCAAGCACGCCCTTGCTTATGCTGTCACGCAGACCCTTTTCAACTGCTATGAAATACTGCCTTGGAACTGCTCCACCAAAAACTTTTTCTTCAAATACAAGATCTTCCTGATCACTTGGCTCAAACTCTATAAATACATGTCCGTACTGCCCATGTCCACCTGACTGTTTCTTGTGCTTGCCTTCTACTTTGACCATTTTTCTGATAGTTTCCCTATATGGCACCTTAGGATCTTTTAAGTCAACAGCAACATTAAACTTATTCTTAAGCTTGCTTACAGCAACATCGAGATGCTGTTCACCCACACCCGAAATAATAATTTGCTTGCTTTCAGGGTTTATTTCGACTCTAAAAGTAGGATCTTCGTCCTGTATTCTTTGAAGACCTGCGCCTATCTTTTCCTCGTCGCCCTTTGCTTTAGGCTCTACAGCAAGTGATATTGCAGGCTCTGGGAAAACAATTTTTTCAAGTGAAACCTGGTTGGCTTGGTCGCACAATGTATCATTAGTATTAGTTATCTGAAGCTTTGCAACAGCTCCTATATCTCCAGCCACAACTTTTGGCACCGAAATCTTTTCTTTTCCTTGTAGGCAGAATAACTGTGATATTTTCTCGGATTTTTCCTGATCTATATTATATACAGTGGAATCAGCCTTAATTGCTCCTGAAAATACCTTAAACAAAGATATTCTCCCAACAAACGGATCTGCAATTGTTTTGAACACTAATGCAGCACAAGGGCCACTCTCAGAAATCACCAAATCAATTTTTTCATCACTGCCAGGCTTTTGGGCTTTGACCTTTCCCTTTACATCGGGTGCAGGCATGATATCTAATATACCATCCATAAAAGTTTTTACACCTTGGTTATTGAAGGCTGAACCACAAAAAACAGGCACTAGGGATCCTTCACCTAAGCCTATGCTCAAGCCTTTTCTAATCTCTTCGGTGGTAAACTCTTCTCCCCCGAAAAACTTTTCCATGAGCTCCTCGTCATTTTCAGCAATTGCCTCATTAAGAGATTCTTTGATTTCATGAACTCTATCAGTAAGTGATGCAGGAATTTCAATATCTGTAGTATTTCCCTTATCATCGAATTTCATTGCTTTCATGTTAAGTATATCGACTATACCTATGAATTTACCATTTTCAATAATTGGGAGTTGAAACGCAACAACGCCCACTCCAAATGTTTCTTTAAGCTGTTCTAATGTTCCATCAAAGTCAGCGTTTTCTTCGTCCATTTTGCTTACATAGAACATTTTAGGTATGCCTTGCCCACTTGCATATGCCCAGGATTTTTCAGTTCCAACTTGAATGCCACCTTTTGCATGTACCAAAATGACCGCTCCATCAGCAACCCTAATACCCTGCATAACTTCACCGGCAAAATCAAAATATCCCGGAGTGTCGATTACATTTATTTTATAATCCTTCCATTCACAAGGCACTAATGTTGTGCTAATAGAAATATTTCTTTTAATTTCCTCGGGATCATAATCGGATACAGTACTTCCGTCAGGTATTTTCCCCATTCGATCAATTGCCCCGCAGTTGTACAACATCGCTTCGGCAAGAGTGGTCTTACCTGCTCCTCCATGGGACATTAAGCATATGTTGCGGATCTTGTCCGTAGTATAAGCTTTCATAAAAACTCCCCCTTATTAGTTTGACTTTCCTATAATGCTTGATAATATATTATCTTACCTAAAAATTAGAAAAATAATTCAAAATCTTTAGGACATTTTCAAATAGATACTTAAATTTCTGCAGTAAGTCACTCGGTGCTTTTTGACAGATAATCATATTATAACATTAAACAGGTAAAGTTGAACAGTGAAATTATTATTTTTTTATTTTGTTCATCGTATGCCCTTCATATTTTAGGTTTTTAAAAGCTTTGAGTTTTTATTGAATAATTTTATATTAAGTAATAAACTATATGGAAATACACTCTTTTATTCAAATTTACAGTAGGAGGATTATTTAAATGATTATTGTAATGAAGCCTTCATCGACTAGCGAAAATATACGTGAAGTTTCAACTGTTTTAGAATCGCTCGGGCTTGGAATACATGTTTCAAAAGGTACACAAAGAACAATAATTGGCGTCATAGGTGATAAAACAGTTCTCCATAATGTTCCCCTTGAACTTATGGAAGGTGTAGAAAAGCTTGTACCCATAGTTGAGTCATATAAACTTGCTGGTAAGACATTCATGCCTGAAAAAAGCGAAATAGATGTCTCCGGTGTAAAAATTGGAGGCAAAGGGCTTGTGATTATGGCAGGACCATGTGCAGTAGAAAACCGCGATCAGATATTAAATGCAGCTTTTGCAATAAAGAAAACTGGTGCACAGTTTTTAAGAGGTGGGGCATTTAAGCCAAGAACTTCTCCTTACTCGTTTCAGGGTCTTGAAGAGGAAGGTCTGAAACTTTTAAAGGAAGCAAAAGATGCTACTGGATTGCTGGTAATAACCGAAGTCACCAGTGAAAAAGCGGTTGAGGTTGCCGATAAATATGTTGATATGTTTCAAATTGGCGCAAGAAACTCTCAAAACTTTCATCTTTTAAGGGAAGTAGGTCGTTCCAAAAAGCCTGTGCTTTTTAAGCGCGGACCTTCAACCACCATAGACGAATTTTTAAATGCAACTGAATATATTATGAGTGAAGGCAACTATAATGTGGTACTCTGTGAACGAGGTATCAGGACTTTTGAAACAGCAACAAGAAATACCCTCGATATCAGTGCTATCCCAGTTATAAACGCCTCTAGTCATCTCCCTGTTATTGTTGACCCAAGCCATGCAGCAGGAAAAGCTCAATATGTTCCTCCTTTGGCTAAAGCAGCTATTGCAGCAGGTGCCGACGGGCTAATTGTAGAAGTGCACCCCGATCCTATGTGTGCATTGTCAGATGCATCGCAGCAGTTGATGCCTGAAGATTTTGACAGGCTATGTAATGACATATCAAAAATTGCAGAGATTGTAGGAAGAGAATTTAACTATGGAAAACAAACTTATTAATATGCCAAATAATAAAAAAATACTAATCATAGGATTAGGGTTGATTGGTGGTTCAATAGCTAAAGCATTAAAGCAGAAGCTGGGTTTTAATAATATAACCGCACTTGACACTAATGAAGAAACGATCAGTCACGCTCTTTATGACCGTGTAATAAAGGAAGGATTCACAACAGTAAATGACAGTATGCAAAAAAGCGACTTAGTCTTTTTGTGCACTCCCACTAAGCTTGCCAAAAAATACATAGGTGATATTTATACCAAACTGCCGCCTGGATCTTTGGTAACCGATGTGTGCAGCACTAAAACTGAAATTGTCAAGTATGCAGATTCAATAAAATCTAAGTGGCATGAAGATTCGCCTGCTTCTAAGTATAGCTCTCACCTGTCACCACAAAAAGCGTCCATGTTAAATGATACTCCCGCCTTTATCGGGGGACATCCTATGGTGGGCAGTGAAAGAGGGGGCTACCAAGTAAGTACAGCTCACCTGTTTGAAAATGCATACTATATTTTAACACCAACACAGAGCTCCGGATCAAAAAATGTAATTTTTATGACTGAGCTAGTTAAGGGTATGGGCGGAATACCCTTAATTTTAAAACCAGAAGAGCATGATTTTATAACTGCAGGTATCAGTCATGTACCACATATAATTGCTTCAGCGTTGGTTAATCTGGTAATGCAAAGTGAAACAGAGGATGGAAAGCTTAAGATGCTAGCAGCAGGAGGGTTTAAAGACATAACAAGAATCGCATCCTCCAGCCCACAGATGTGGGAAAATATCATATCCAGCAATTCTGAACAAATAATAAAAATTTTATCCAATTATATTTCAATACTTGATAACTTGAAGAGTGATATCTGCCAAAACAATACACATAACATATTTGAATTCTTTGAGTCAGCAAAATCTTTTAGGGATTCTGTCCCCTCCGCAATAAAGGGTTTAATTGAACCACTTGAGGAAATATATGCAGATGTTGAAGACAAGCCTGGCATAATAGGAAAAATAGCTACATTGCTCGGAGAAAATGGGATAAATATTAAAAATATTAATATCTCGAACAACAGAGAATTTGAGCAGGGATGTCTCAAAATATCCCTGCCTGATAGAAGCATGGCTGACAGGGCTTATAAACTGCTGTCCATAGAAGGTTACATAGTATACAAAAAATAAATATGCAAAACCCAGTAATTTTTGCACCATAAAATCACTTTTGCAACCCATGGGCTCTTATCTTTTTTATTGTCTAGGAAAGTATACTTTCCTAGACAATTTTGTTGCCTTTCCCTTTCTGGTTCTGAAGTTTTTCGTTTAGACAATAACCTAATACCATTAAACCATCGCTCAAATGTACATTCTCTATAACTACATCATAAGGTATTTCCAAGTCCATAGGTGAAAAGTTCCATAAGCCTTTGATACCTGCACGTGCAGCTCTTGTCGCAACCTCAGGTGTTTTTTCATAGGGAACAGTAATCATTGCAATAGAAACTCTATGAGTTTTTACAAAATCCTCAAATTTATCCATATGCATAACTTCAATATCTTTAATTTTTTTTCCTATAATTTCAGGACGGATATCAAATATACCTACAATCTTGTACCCTCGCTTTTCAAAGTTAGCATAGTTTGCAAGTGCCTGACCCATGTTTCCTGCTCCGAGTATAACCGTTCTATACTCATTTTGCAGCCCAAGTATCTTACCTATCTCATTATACAGTACTTCTACATTATATCCGTACCCCTGCTGTCCAAATCCTCCAAAACAGTTTAAATCTTGCCTGATTTGAGAAGCTGTAGTTCCCATCCTGTCGCTTAATTCCTTGGATGATATACGTATAATACCTAATTTCAATAAATCCGCAAGATATCTGTAATACCTAGGTAAACGCTTAACTACCGCCATGGATACCTTTTTTTTTGAATTCATAACTGCACCTCGTTTTTTTAGATTTTTGCTCGCGAAATGATTGGTACACATATTTAGTGCTTCACCCCAGACTTATCTTGCTGAACAATTTTTAGTATAATATTTATGATTCCTTTAAATTCTTAAAGTGTTGCGTTGATTAATATGGAGTGTAGCGAGATACTGTCTATAATTGTGTATTATAACACCTTTGTTATTTTATTGTCAATATTGCGTTAACATTACCCATCTGTTAAAATTGAGCTGTTACTGGTCACGGGTAGCTAAGAGATATAAGGGGAGTGAACTGTAACTTTAGCTTAATATTTTGTAGTTAGAAACAGGTGCCACAAATTGATAGTATTAAAATGCAATAATATTTCCTTTAGCTTTGGAACCAATAAAATACTTGAAAACGCTACTTTTAGCATAGATGAATGTGATAGAACAGGACTTGTTGGTTTAAACGGAACTGGCAAAACTACCTTGTTTAATATTATCACCGGCATATACAAGCCTGACTTAGGTAATGTTTTTATTGCCAAAAATATAAGAGTAGGATATTTGGAGCAAAACTCAGGACTAAATCCCCAAAACAGCATTCTGGACGAGATTTTGTTAGTATATAGTGATTTAATCGAAAGTGAAAACAAAATGCGGGAGCTGGAGAACAAAATAAGTAATGAAAAGGATCAGGAAAAACTCGATTCCCTCATTAAACAGTATGATACCGTTACTTTTGATTATTCTCATAACGGAGGGTATGAGTATAAAAGCCGTTCAAAAGGTGTATTAAAAGGGCTTGGTTTTAACGAAAATCAGTTTGAACTTAAAATATCCTCGCTGAGTGGAGGTCAAAAAACTCGTCTCGCACTGGTCAAGCTGCTTCTTTCTGAACCTGATCTTTTGCTATTGGATGAGCCAACTAATAATCTGGATATTAATGCTATAGAATGGCTTGAAGATTATTTGAAAAATTATAAAAAATCGCTTTTTGTAATTTCCCATGACCGTTACTTTTTAGACTCAATTGCAAGCAAAATAATTGAGCTGGAAAGCTGCGAATGCACTGAGTATGATGGTAATTACACTGAGTTTATCAAAAGAAAAGCAGAGCAAAGAAAAATCAGTCAAAAGCATTATGAGCTGCAGCAAAAAGAAATTTCCAGAATTGAAGCATTTATCGAACAGCAGAAGCAATGGAACAGAGAGCGTAATATTATTGCAGCAAGAAGCAGGCAAAAAGCGCTTAATAGAATGGAAAAGGTTAAAAAACCCCAAAAAGCGCCTGATAAAATCAGCATTAAGTTCAAAAGCGGGGTTTCAAGTGGAAAAGATGTGCTTTTTGTAAAAAATCTTGCAAAACAATATTCATCTTTAGCGTTGTTTAAGGAAATCAACTACTCTATACATAAAAACGAGCGTGTATTTCTGATTGGACCTAATGGTTCTGGTAAATCCACCATGCTTAAGATTTTGGCTGGAGTTCTTGCGCAAACCTCAGGAAGTGTTGAATATGGTCATAATGTTAGAATGAGTTACTTTGATCAGCAGCAGGAGACATTATCAGACGAAAACACAATTATTGAGGAAGTATGGAGTTCTAACAATAAGCTGACGCATACCGAAGTCCGGGATACGCTTGCTCTATTTCTTTTTTACGGTGAAGATGTGTTAAAGACTGTATCAACATTAAGTGGTGGCGAAAAATCTCGCGTTGCCCTAGCCAAACTTATGTTGTCAGGCTCAAACTTTCTTTTGTTGGATGAACCTACAAACCATTTGGATATTATGTCTAAGGAAGCTTTAGAGACAGCACTGTTAAATTTCGACGGAACAATACTTGCGGTATCTCATGACAGGTACTTTATAAATAAACTTGGAACACGTATTTTTGAAATTAGTCATTTGAATCTGATTGATTATGCTGGCAGCTATTCTGACTACATTAACTATAGGAAAAACTTGTCGAAGTGGGATGAACAATCCGAATCAGAAAAAAGTTCTGACTCAAAGCTTGAGTATCTTGCCGACAAAGAAGAAAAGGCAAGGCTAAGAAAACTGGAAAAGCAGCTTTTAGAAACTGAAAGCGAAATCTACTCCATAGAGGAGGAACTCGAAGCACTAAATATTAAAATGAATGACCCTTCCATACAGACAGATCATGTTGTACTTACTGAGTTACACCAGCAAACAACAGATCTGTCACAAAAGCTTAAGACTTTGTATCTATTATGGGATGAGCTTGAATCCAGTCGATAGGAGTTCATTTTGTAACAATACTAGACACCGGACTGTCCGATTCACCGCTTTTTTCTTTGAAATATTTTATTATTCCATCTTTAATAGCGACAGCCAGTCTCAGTCTGTATTGCTCATCACGTATCTTTTCTTCTTCTGCCCTGTTGGATAAAAACCCGCACTCTACTATTACTGTTGGAGTTTTCCAGTTTTTAATAATAATAAGCCCATCACTTTTGATAAGAGCTTCTCTTTTATTTCCTGGATCCACTTGAGATTTTAACTCGCTCTGTATATGTTTTGCAAGTTTCTCACCATCCAGGCAATTGGGTGGATAAAAAACCTGTGCACCATAATACTGCGTCTGGTTGAATTTATTAAAATGAATGCTGACAGCAATATCGGCACCTGAATTGTCCATCATATTTTTCCTGTTTTTCAGATCCTGCATTCTCTTGTTTGAAATACCTGAAGTGCCTGGAGCATAATTAAGAGTATCTTCATCACGTGTCATTAATACTTTAATGTTCTCATTTTCCAGTAAAGCCTTTAGCTTAAATGATATATCAAGATTGAGAATCTTTTCCTTTATACCACTGTAATCACTTACAGCGCCGGGATCCTCTCCCCCATGACCGGGATCAATAAGAACTATGAGTTCATTATCTGCGTAAGGGTTTGTAACCACAGGAACTGTAGGGTCTTTAGTAAAATTAATACTATAAGCTGCTAATGATAACATAAAAACAAGCACTATAAGAAGAACATTGCTTCTTCTAACAATAATTATCATGAATTAATCAACCACCTTGCTTATGCAATTGCTTCTGTTGATATAATATTCATCAATAGTCTGTACTATAACTACTTTGTGCATCAAGAATTTCACAAGAATCTGTTTTAACTATTTATGCCAAGTTCTATATATCTCAAAAGATTCATTATTGCAATAAGTGCATTTTCTTTTTACACCTTGCCCTAATATGGTATAGTCTTTTATCCAATGGATTTTATCAATTTCGCTTGTTTCAATAACTTTATCTGAGCCACACTGACAACAAATTAATTTAAATCTGCCCAACTATTGACCCCCTTTAATCAAGTGTGCAAAATTTATGTCTTCCTTAACAATCATTTTCAATCCATTTGAAATATATTTGATTACATTAATGTTTGTTTTATAGATTAAATTTCTTACTCCAGGGGTTTTCATCAACATGAGCAGCCGGTCAAAATCCTTGTTGGTAGCAGTATTCATAAGTGATCTGAAAACTAACAGCTCATTATTTCTTTTATGTAAATCTTTGAGTAGTTTTTTTATATCTTTTCCTTGTGCAATACTTCTACCAGTCATTACACCTGAATAAATTGCATTTAATTGTCCAAAACCTAGAAATGGTTCAATTCCTCCGCCTGCTGCTCCAATAAAATAGGTTCTTCCAACCCTATTTGTAGTTACAAACCCAGCTCTATGCGGAAGTTCCCACGATTCAACCATATTATATTTTTTCAATATTCCTCTTGATTGTAAAAATCGTTGCCAGTAATCATTTAAATCTTCATGCTCAATGCCTTGAACAACATGAGCAATAACAGCCTTATTTTTACTATATGGCGCACAATAAATATATGCGCCATGGGTAAGATCATTATCCAGCCACATAATGATGGTATCGTCCTCAAAATCTCCTTCAAAAATTCCACCTTTAAGCCAGGTTTTCATTATTTCCTGCCATATACCATACCGCTCAGGTGCTGACCAGTGTCCATCTGCTACCACGACATAATCAAATTCTTTCTCCAAATCCTCAGGTCTTATAAATGTATTAAATTTTATCTGTGAATTGACCATACTATATAGCTGATTTTTAATAGAAATATCTTCTTTCCCACGAATGAAAAAGTACCCTAAAGAACCTGTCGCTGTAACCTGGTTGTTTGGTGAAATGTGTATAATCTTTTGGAATGAGTGAAGCGCGTTTAATTTTATTCCTAGTACTTTATCTATGTATTTGATAGGATCTGGATATGGACGTGAAATGAGCCCTAATAAAGCTGAAACATGAGGATGATATTCACCTATAAAATTATTGCATTCGAAAATAACAGGCTTTATGCCGTGCTTCTCCAATTCAATTGCACATGATAGCCCAGACGTTCCCGCACCAATAATCGCTACTTCCAAGGATTGTACCCCTTTCGACCTTAAGCTTCATAAGATAAATCTAAGTCTTGTTTAGTTTTTACAGGATACGTCTAATTATACCCACCCAAATCCTATTCTACTATGATCCTTCTATAAACATAAATCAGTCTTGTGTCACCTGCTCTATTTTAGAAAGCAATTCACTGATTTTGTAATAGAGTATGATTTGCAGATTGCACCTACTCAATAATATTTTATTAAATTAAAATCCAAAGCTAGCAATGAGAATACCTGCTATTAAAGCAGAACCAATGGTACTAGAGACAATAGGTCCCATTGCATGCATCAACAGGTGGTTATGTGGATTGTATTCCTGTCCTAGCTTTTGAGAAACACGCGCAGCCATAGGCATAGCAGACACGCCGGAATTACCAATCAAAGGATTTACTTTTCCTCCTGTTATTTTACACAAAAGCTTTGCTATAAGTACACCACCAATAGTACCAAAAGAAAACGCAAACAATCCTAATAAAATGATTAAAAGGGTATGGGGGTTCAAGATTCGCTCAGCTGTGGCCGTTGCACCTATAGAAATCCCAATTAGCAATGTCAAAATATTCAACAAATGGTTTTGCAGCGTACGGACATATCGCTCTGTAACACCACTTTCCCTAATTAGATTCCCTAACATCAGCATGGCTATTAATGATCCTGCCTCAGGGACTAAAACTAATGTGGCAATAGTAACACCAAGTGAAAAAATAATTTTCGTGCGACGCGATACTCTTTTTTGATGTGGCATTTCAATAATTCTTTCTTTATCTGTGGTAAGTGCCCTCATAATAGGTGGTTGAATAAGAGGAACCAATGCCATGTATGAGTAAGCTGCAATTGTAATAACCGGCAGTAAATTCGGCGCTAGAATACCCGCAGTATAAATTGAAGTTGGTCCGTCTGAGCTACCAATCATACCAATTGCGGCTGCCTCTTTGAGGCTAAAGGGCTCAATTCCAGGGATAATGCGTCCAATTAATAAAGCTCCGCCCATAGCAGCAAAAATACCAAGCTGTCCGCCCAATCCAATAAGTGCACTCTTTGGAGAAGCAACAAGAGGTCCAAAGTCAGTCATAGCACCTATGCACATAAAAATCACCGGTGGATAAATTCCTAGTTCAATTCCTTTATAAAAATAATAAATCAAGCCACCCTCATCATAGGTAGAAAGCCCTGCCAATGGAATATTAGCAATTAACATACCAAATGCTAAAGGAAGAAGCAGTAGTGGCTCATATTTTTTTGCTATGGCAAGATACACTAGAGTTAAAGCAATCAATACCATAATAATCTGTGGTAAACCTATTTGCATAAAGCTAAAACCGTGGGATGTTGCTCCCAATGATGTCAATCAAATCCACTCCTTAATTGTTTTATATTTTAAATTGTCTCCCAGATTGCAGCAAAGCAGAAACCTTTTAAAAGGCTAGCTTGCGAAAATAAACCATTTTGCCACTTACTGGAATTCAATCATATTTTTATATAGCCATCATGAACAATAATCGCATCTAGTTTATGGCCTTCTTTACACATAGGACATTCGTTTGGACTAAACAGTTGATACCCAGGTATGTCCTCATCTATAAACATAGAAAAAATTTCTTGTTCAAATTGTTTGGGAGAAGCATTAAATAACGCTGATATCCCAATTACTATACCGCCATAATAAGAAAGACATTCTAATGCACTGTTAAGAGTTATCCCGCTGGATACAAATGATACTAACACAATTATATTGCGATTATAAATCAATTCCTGTTTGTTACTTTGGAACATTAAATTTCTATTCGTATTGCTAATTGGCGTTACAACGTGAATTTCTCTGTCACTGTTTACTACAGATGTTCCTGCTTGTAAAAGCTCTTCCGCTAAATATGCTCCAATTACTTCTGTTCCTTCTAAGCACACAATGGTATCCACAAGTGCGCTTGTTAAATAAGGCAACGCCAGTTCAACTGCCACATCTCTAGCTAAAGATGCATTAGTTTTTAAATCATCTAAATCAAGATAATGAGTAGCATGAAAGTGATTGGTAGTAAAATGACCCGGAATAACATTCATGTTTATAGCCGGATTTTTAGTTAACGGAACAGTAAAAACATCCTTTTTCATTATCATATCTCCTTATATTATAGTTTTTATGCGGTGTGCTTATTATAGTTCATTTTGACTCCATATTCAAGAGTCAGCATATGGGACGCATTATGTAGGTCGCAAGACGTTTCTGTTCAGACCCTCTATAACTTGAGATATAACTTTCGCAATAACGGAAACTACGCTTCATTTGCAAGAGCTGTATTTCGCTAATGATTCCTAACATTGCAAAAGTTATATCTCTTTAGCTACCTGTGAACTGTAACAATCGACATTGTAAATGCAACCCTTGACTTACTTGGTGCTTGCGATTAATCTGTCAACTTATGTCGAATATTTTTATCCAAAATATTTACAATAATCATTGATTCATTCCATGATTTACTATATAATATCTGTGGAAGGAAAATTAAATTAAGGCGCAAATGACGACCGGATGTTAGCGCATCCGAATCGCTCATGTAGGGTAACACACACCCGTACAAGTACAGCATTACGCTGCCACTTACGCCGTATGCTCAATTATAATTCATTTTGATTCTATATTCAAGAGTCAGCATACAGGGCGCATCATGTACGGTTTTACCTACATGGTTCGTCCTTTTTTAATTTTCCTTTCCCTAAAAAAATCACAGGGAAAGGAAAAGGTATGGCTCATGAAAAAACATATATTTAAAAGCAAGCATTCTGTCCATTATAAAGCAGACAGAATCGCATGGCTATCACAGGAATTTAACAGGAGAGATGAGGCAGTCAAGATTCACAGGCTCACATGTGATCTTTTTGATCGCCTCACAGAACAGCTTCCAGGAAGCGGTAAAATACAGCTTGCACAGTTTGCGGACGCTATGAATCAGCTTATTTGCTCTCAGGCTCCCTATTACTACGCCAATGGCTTAAGTGATGGCGCAGCTCTAACCCGCATGATGTACGATGACAGGCTGGATGTAAAATCAACCTTACTGTAGTGTAAGGCGGTGATTGATAATATGTTAAAATGGTTTTATGATAAAGAGTATCGGGCGTTCATGTTCGGGTATATCTGTGGGCTGGTTTGTTTTCTCATTATGGAATACTCAGGGTTGTTGGAGTAGGCTTTTGGGGAGGGGGGTTGGGGGAGGAAGGAGGTGTAGATATAAAATGCACGGCAGTTAAAGTTACAATTTATAATATAAAATTCACAAAAAGATTAGTTTTCGACAGTTGTGATAATATGATACGATTAATGGTAAGTTAAAGGAGGTATCTTGTTGTGTGGTGCAAGAGTTGCAATGAAGAATCTAATAGTAAAATTTGTGAGCTTTGCGGTTCTGCAACCGAGCAAGATGCCCCTGTCATGGTTTATTATTGCAATAATTGTAATACACCACTTATTAAGGCAGTTGATAGAATAGATAAAGACATTTGTTCTCTGTGCGGTAATAAAACAGCTTATTTATGTGCAGATTTACGTCCAGTATTCCCTGAAGAACGATTATTGATTGAAATACTAATGGCAAAGCCTTTTGAATACATAAACAAAACTGTCTGGGCATCAGATAATCGTTATTATATTGATGGTAAGTCAAGGATTGTTTCAAGTAAGATATTTAAAAAGTGTTCTGTTGATAAAATTGTTGAACAACTTGAGAAATATAGTCTGCAAAATAGCTATGACTTTTTTAATAAAACTATAGAGAATTTTGCAAAGGCAAATAATGAAAGACTTCAGTATATTTTTAATGAAGCATCAGAATTTATAAAAAATACCGCACATACATACCCCATTGAAAATGTAGTGATCTCTTTTTCAGGTGGCAAAGATTCTACCGTTACTGCGGATTTAACTATACGTGCCTTAAGTAACCCAAGCTTAGTACATATCTTTGGAGATACCACCCTTGAATTCCCTCTAACCATTGAATACACCGAACGCTTTAAGAAAAATAATCCTAAAGCGATATTAAAGACTGCAAAAAACAAGGAACAAGATTTTTATGAGGTTTGTAAGGACATTGGTCCTCCCGCCCGTATGCTACGCTGGTGCTGTTCTATGTTTAAGACAGGGCCCATTGCTCGCGTACTAAACAGTCTATACAGGGATGTAGATATTTTGTCATTTTATGGTATGCGCAAGAGTGAATCTGTGAGCCGTAGCAAGTATAACCGGGTTGAGGATAATGCTGAATTAGTAAAAATTCAAAAACAAAAGGTTGCTTCTCCAATTTTCAATTGGAAAGATATTGATGTATGGCTTTATATTTTAAGCGAAGGCACAGATTTTAATGATGCTTATAGGCTGGGCTATGACAGAGTAGGATGTTGGTGTTGTCCAAATAATAACCACCGAGCGCAGTTTTTGTCTCGAATTTATATGCCAGAACAAAGTGGAAAATGGCGCAAGTTTTTGATAGATTTTGCTGAAAAGATTGGTAAACTTGACGCAGAAATATATGTTGATAGTGGCAAATGGAAAGCTCGCCAGGGTGGCAAAGGAGTTCCCTCATCAGAGGATGTAAAAATTCGATTTACAAACTGTACTTCTGAAGAAAATGCAAAAGTATACAAGCTTTCTCGTTCAATAGATGATGGCTTTTTAAATCTTTTAACACCTTTTGGCAAGGTTTCTACGACTCTAGGGCGTAAGTTAATCAATGAAACTATTATTTTAAGTACCAAAACTAATGTGCCAATCATATCAGTTCAGCCATTTTCCCATGACGGATACGATTACTATGTAAAAATTAAGACCATGAATGTAGCAAAACATAATGATTTGCAGAGAATGGTTGGCTATCAGGTGAGAAAATTTAATGCTTGCCGTAAATGTTTAAAATGCGAATCTTTATGTAAACATGGAGCAATTTCGATTGTGGGAGATGAATACCTTATCAATGAAAAGAAGTGTAAACGTTGCATGATGTGTGTTACATCTAAATATCTTGAGGGTGGTTGCATGATGGATAAATATCTAAGAACAAAGAGCTATTATGAAATTTAGAGAGCATGATACATTCTTTATACGAAAAGGTTGGCTACATAAAGGAATGAAAAATGTTGTTATGGAGCCAACAGTCTTTATGGGGAATAAAGGAAATCCAATGGATATGTTAGGAATGGGGGCGAATATGGTTAAATCTCTAAGATATTGGCTTCAAGCTGTAGGTCTTACTTCTGAGCCTCCACATGGTAAGAAATATCAAGAGCTTACTAAGCTAGGTAATATCATTTATAATAACGATAAATACGTAGAAGAAATTGGAACTCTATGGCTTCTGCAATATAAGCTTACAACCAACATAGATAATGCAACAGCATGGTACTACTTTTTTAATGAATTCAATCACAACGAATTCTCCCGAGATGATTTTGTAAAGCAACTCGATACATACATGTTCCAGATTAATCGACAATAACATTTTGACACCTCATCATAAATAAGCATACCGGATTTAACTGGTAATTGGTTATATGTATCAAGCGGCATTTTTTTCCGTAAAAGTTGGTGGACTATTTACGTACTTCTATCTCAAAGATACCAGAAAATTTAGCTTGCAACAATATCCTTCATGCATACTTATTCTTTTTCCATTGTTATCGCGGGACAATCTATCGTTCAGGGAATCAGTAGGTTTAGTCATGGATCTGCTTCAGATGGCATGTCGAACGAAGAAAATTTGAAGTTAAACGTCCAGCCTTCAAAAGTAATAACTTCATCACCGAATTCTTCCTAAGTAAATTTCTTATCCCCTGTTGTGATGATGGGGCATGACTTTCCGATAGTTTCATCAAAACCACATTCAATAACCGCATGAACCTCTTTATCAATCCAGTCTTCCATTTTAGCTTCCCCCGCAAAAACAGTGGTTGTAAATGGTACGGAACCACCCGTACCATTTTAATTTGATATAATATCAAATTATTAATACTAAACTTTCTGTTTATTATAAGTGATATTTTTTATTGCATAGACTTCCACATCAGTACACTTGAATAAACATTCATCAAATATTGCTAGGTTATATCCCGTTTCATTCATAACACTTTTATACTCAACACCAGCGTAAACAGCTTTATTATCGCGTTCACGACTCTTTATAAAGTCCGAAATATACTGCGTCGCAACATAATCAAGGGGACTATCACTTCTTCGAAGGGCTTTACCCATCTCATCATTAATTTTGTTTAAATGTTCTTTATTTATGGCATGCTCTCTATAGTCAAGCCCATAAATGAACGGACTAATCACATTTATTCTCTTTAAATCAACAACAATTATATCTTCAAGTAATTCAAATGTACCAATTGAAACATAATCAAAAGCTCCTGCTCGAACTTCATGGAGTGTTGTTTCGATAGAATCTGCTACATATAGACAACTAATACCATTGGCATTTGCTCTTCCCTCAGATGCACGATCATTTGGAGGTGCACCCATATCATCTTTTAAATATCCACTTTCATCAGATATTCTCCCTCTATAAAAAAGTGTTCCTTTCTTATATGGTTTACGAATATATGAGCAAAACTTATCTAATAGTTGCAAATTTATATAATGTGTATGAAACCTGTTTTTAGATTTTAATGACTCAACAAAACCTTCCCAAGTTTTGGTGGTTAATAGTGAATGTTCTTCTAAATAATCAGTCTCATATAGTTCCTTTAAGCCTACTGGATTATCAAAAATCTCTGGGTTACATTCATATCTTTCTTTGCAAACTTCGGTCACAATGCTATATATTTCTGATTCGGTTCTCTGATTAAAAATATTCCAGTTCGTAAAAAGTTCACTTTTCAGCATCTTAATTTCTGATTTTGGGAAAGCATCTGGTAGTAGTTGGGCTGGAGTAAAAATACTAATAAAATCTTCAAATAAATTAATCAATTTGTCATTCTTATCCGTATCATATATGTACACATCTTTGGAATAACAAATTTGACACTCTCCAATTTCATCACATTCATGAATTATTGGAATTATTTCACCATCAAGAAAACACTTTTCACAAAAAATCATATTGTTACTCCTTATCTAAGTAGCTTCCCAACAGTTCAATATGATGCATAATAGATAATTTCTTTACAGTGCCGAGCCCCGGATAAGCTTCTCTTTCATATAAATCTTCAAACTCAATCATTCCCAATGTATTAAGCTTCATAGTTTGATTCCATTCTACTAATTTAGAAAGAGCCTCTCTAAATTTGCCTGCAGGATCACTTATATCATCATTTGAATCAGATACAAAATGCTTAATGCGTAAGCTGTCGTCTTCTGCAAAGTAAACAATATGAATAGCTACTGCATATGGAGCAAATCCGGTATCACTATATTCGTCCCCTACAATTGAATAATCTGCAAAACCTTTGTAACCATCCTCTAAGTAAAACAAATGATCTTCTGAAAAAGGTTCATCATCAATTTTGCTATAATCAATATTCCTCTCAAGTTTATTAAATTTATCATCTAGCATAACGCGGTTACTTCTTATTTTCCTTCGAAAACCACTATCATCAGGAATTAAGTTAAATTTCACATCTCGATCAGCAAAATATTTCTCATGTATTGGTATAGCGTCTTTATTCGTACAAATTGTACTCATGCTATTGCCATGTTTTTTAATAAATGTTTCTGCAGCAATATCCTTAGGTTTTACGATTCTTGCAAATAATAAAGTGCCTGTTTCACTTATTACTTTATTAAATTGTTCTACCAGTTTTTCATTTTTTGAATCTTGATAATCATCGTAAAAACCACCAACCTGTGGGTTTACAATTATACACAAAACTTTCTCTTCTTCTTTGTATTTAGTAATTGTTTTAATAAGTGTAGAAGATAATTTAACCGGTTCAATTATTGGAATAACCTTTTCACTTAATACTTCTTTTTCTACTAATTCCCGCAATGCTATAAGTTCGAATTGTCTCCCTCTTAAATATGGCAAATACATTCCCTATCCCCCTTCAAATTGTTGTTCTAAAAATATATTAAGCCTTAAATAATCTTCACTTTTTAACTCCATGAAATATGCTAAGAATTTCAACTCATACGGTACTTTAACAAAATCTTCTTTAATGATCATATTCCTTTTTTTTAATTGATCTACAACATAGCTATGTGCCTCTGAAATCGGAATATTTAAAAACATCTTTTTACATTCAGTATAATATCTAAATTGAGATACATTAGGTGTTTCACCATACTTCTTCAATAGGATTGCTTCATATTCAGGTTTTCTTAAAATTTTAAACAATATATTAGCATCCAGAGAATTGTTATACTCTTCAGGTTTTCTAATAGTGCTTAGTCTCCCGTTTTTTTGTAAAATATAAACACCTATTGGTTTTTGCATTAGCTCAATTTTCTTCATCAATGCCTTTAAATTTTCCTTATATGTTACTACAGCCACATAATTAAATGCTCTGTAATAATCGTTAAGTTGACTTTCTAGTCTTTCAAAATTATCTAACTCAGTTTTGATCTCATAAACTACAGCTTTCCCATTTATTAGAACAAAATCAGCTTTTGATTTTGCTACAGGAATCTCTGTCAAGGCAGTGGTGGTATTAACGCTATGGATCCCCAAAAGCAGCTTGTTTAGCAAAGTATTTTTATAAAAATACTCATTTCTATAGTTTTTCTTTAATTCTGAATATATTTCACTAATCAGCTCAGCATTCTTCTTTTTTTCAGGGTCTTCTGAATAACGCTTAACAACTGATACATAGGTGTTTTCAGCTTTTAACCCAATCCACTGACGAAGAGCGTTCCGAGTAAATACGCGATTCAATACGTTTGATTTGTTATCTGTCATTCTCTTCGCCTCCTTTTCTAATCTATCTTAAGTTAAGTATATCAATTTTTGACTGATTTTTCTATCATTATTTGCTATAATACCAGATTTCTATCTCACAACATACATTCGCAATTTGCAATTTCTGTATCATCTCTTTACATTCCTTCATTAACTCCTGCTCTATTCCTTCTTTAAATATTTCACAATTCTAAATCCCATAATCTCGTTATTATACTTAGCGGTTTCTTCGATATTCGGTGTAGGAAATTTCTGGGGTTTTGTCACGGGCAAGCTTGTAATATTTTATAATCTCCATTTTGTTTGTTTCTTTAAGGTCTCCCCATTTGCGGGTCACACCTTGCTTTACCCCAAAGTTAAGATGTCTAAAAATCTATCGGTCAACTTCCCCGGAAGCACGCCAAAGCAGCATACCAAAGTTTTCAAACTTGCTTAATTTCTCGGCACTTTGGATAGTTAGAGCAGCCATAAAATTCTTTACCGGAATTTGCTCCTTGAGTCGCTTTCCTTTTAACCATCGGAATACTGCATTTGGGGCAAATAGGGGCGTTGGTCTCTTCTTGGAAATTTCCTGTTTTGATTGCAATTTCATCCACTATATCTAATTTGGTTGGCTCTCCAGGCAAAAAATAATTTAAAATCTCTTTTAAGTCTTCCTTAGTGTAACCACTTTGAGCCTTTATGTGAAATAGCGGAATTTGAGAGGTCGCAAACACTCGGTCTACAAAAGCATCTCTTTGCTTACGCGCTTCTCTTTGATGGCTCTTGTCATCTAATTCTACTGCACATATAACTTGCATCGTCTTAGCATCACAAAGCACAAAATCCACATGTTTTTTTGCAATATAGTTAAAAAACTTCATATAGTCTTTTCCGACACTCTTACCGATAAACACTATTTCCTTAACTGCAACTTTTGGGCAGATTATCACCTTGTTCTCAAGAAATGTACCCAATGTTCGATAGAAAGACAACTCAGAAGCGCTAAGGAAGTCATCACGTTTTTTGTAGGGTAGGGTTACATTTTTATTTTGTGGTACATCTTTTGAAGATGGCTTTTTCACAACTGAAGATGGCTTTTTCACTACAAAAAATAGAACAATCAGAACTCCAATAATCACGTATAGTATCCAGTCCATATTCATACTCCTTCGACTTTATATTTGTACTCTTTCAATATATAAGTTAACGCAGCATACATTTCCGTCCGAAATCAGTCATCAAATTTCTCCATGGGTTTTTGTTTTATTCAAATTCATGTTCATTCTGCATATAATACAGTTCAGTATTCCATCCATCCGCAAGGCGGTGAATTACTTTAAGATTATTAACATTTATGTTATATTTCTACATGCTGTATGAAAATTCCTGCATTATAAGACTTATTTGTCAGAAATTTGATGACATGAACATTATCAGGTTGAAACATTCCTTACAGGTGATAATAAACTCAGTCGTTATGCTCCAGTGTCGATTTCAGAATTACTCAGCTCAGTCGCTCCACTCCCTCGCAACGTACCAGGTTCCACCCGAAATATTTTCTACATGTACCGGATTAATCGATAATAAGATTTTGACACATCATCATAAATTACTATAATGGCATCAATTGTTAATTTTTTATATGTAACAAGTGGTATTCTCCGTAAAAGTTGGCGGGCTATTTACGCACTTCCATCTCAAAGGTACTAGATAGATTGGTTCACAGCAATATCCTTCATGCATCACTTATACTTTTCCTACTTTATTTATTACTTCCTTTAACAAAAGCTTCTTATTAAATGCGCCCCGCTTTTCTACCTTAGCAATCCTTATTTTCTCAAACTCTTCAAGTGTCACACCCTTACAATCAAGTAAAGCATAAATAACTTCAACCAAATCTGCTAATTCTTCAACACAGCCTTCTTCCAAATATTCTTTCAGTTCCTCACCAAGCTTTATGTTAAGATATTTTTGATAGGTTTCTCCGTCTAAAATTTCAACTGTAGCCTTGTTACCGGCTTCCTCGATGATTTCAGGAATCTTGTCCCGAACAAGTTTGTCATACTTAATCAAATTACTCTTTTCCATGTTTAACGCTCCCTTTAATTATTTCATCTGCTCGTTTTTCTAACCTTTCTTTATAGAATCTTCGAGTTCTATAATTAATAATATCTATATAATGCTTGCGAAACGCTGGATTATTAATAAATTCTTCTAATTCCGGAACAATGCAAAACTGCTTATTTTCCTCAAAGAAAAATTCCGGAGAAGATTGCTTCAGAAACTTCATAGGATTCCTTCTGGCAAGGTTTACATATTCCTTCTTTCCCCAATCCTTATAGTTGGATGTGCTAATGTCCTTTTTAAGGTCTATCACATTAGACCCATGAGAGTAAAATTCCTTAAAACTTTCATATATATCGTCTTCATCTATTACTAGTTTCATTTTTCCTTTATTATAAAAAGACAACAGCAGTGGCATCTTGTACATCTTTGTCATACCAGTATTCTCTATTTCCCTAAGAAATTCATGTGCCTTTGTACCAAGCAATTGGCTCTCATCCTCTGATAGTTCACCAATCTTATCAAGAAAGGAAAGGTAATCTCTGAAAATATTGAACTTCTTTTTGGTACGAATTGATGCATATATACTTTCATCAAGATAAGTGTACATTGAAAGCCGTAATGGTCTGTCTCCAAGCTTCTCTTTGATCCTGAAGTATTCCTCTTTTACTTTGTCAATCAATTCTTTCTGCTCATCAGACATACGTTTAAACAGGTCGATTAATTTAAAATCAAAGTTAACAATACAACCCTCTGGATATTCTTCTTCATCCGGCATATGAACTGACCTTGCTCCCTTTCCAAAACCTTTTGTATCACCTATAAGAAAATAAGGAATTAGGTTAGCTTTTTTATAATTCCCGATAAAATCCAATACATTTACATACCTTTTCTTGCCCTTTTTACGTAATCCTCTACCCAGCTGCTGCAGAAATACTGTTGGGGACTCGGTAGGTCTTAAGAACATAACCATGTCTACTTCTGGAACATCAAGCCCTTCATTAAACATATCAACAGAAAAAATCACTCTAACTTCAGCTTTTCTTAGCTTATCTATAGCTTCCTTTCGGTCCAGTACATAAAATGATTCTCTTCCATTTTCCAAGCCATAACTGTTTTTAGGTATATGCCCGCTTATAACAGCGCAAGCCTTAATACCCTGCCTCATAAAATATTCTGCCATAAAAACTGCATGACTTCTGCTTGAACAAAACCCTAAAGCTCTCCTACTATTATACTTAAGATAGTTTTGCAGTATTAAATCTGCCCTCTTGTTTATATTCAAAACTTGCTCAAGTTGTTTATCATCATACTTACCATTTTTATAATCGATTCTGCTATAATCAGTTTCATCATAAACACCATAATACCTAAAAGGTACAAGCCAACCCTTATTAATCGCTTCCTTCAGCCTTACTTCATATACGAGATTGTAGTCACACAAAGCAAATACATCCTGACTATCAAGCCTCTCGGGAGTTGCAGTCAAACCAAGGAGAAACACTGGTTTAAAATACTCTATAACATTTATGTAGCTTTCCGCCACTGCATGGTGGAACTCATCAATAACAATATAGTCAAATTCATCTCTGGCAAAATACTCAGTATTTAGGTACTCTTTCCGCCCTAGAGTCTGTACTGTAGCAAATAATATATCGCAGTCTTTATCTTTGCGCACTCCGCTAAAGTGACCTATTGATGTTTCAGGTCTTACGCATTTGAAAGTTCTTTCTGCTTGGATGAGTATTTCTTCTCTATGAGCTATAAAAAGAATTTTATTAAACATTTTCGAATCAAACGCTGCTAGAAATGTTTTACCTACTCCGGTAGCTGCAACTACTATACCCTTATCCCAGCCATCAAGCCTAGACTTTTTTAATTCATACAAAGCTTCTATCTGAGGTCCAATAGGACATGGATAATTAATAATTTTACATTGTTCAAGACATTGATCCGGCTCTTCTGTATCAATTACATATCCGGGATGGGGTTCCGCGGCGGCTTTTGCTTGTCCCGCCCCAGCAGCTACAGCTGTACCATTTTCAAGCCTTTCCAAATCCTCGAATAGCTTTGGTCTCTTCCAGCTTTTTGAGTATCTTTTCATTTCATTATCATCAACTATAATTGAATGGTTAAGAAATAACTCTTCAAAGGTTTGCTTGAAATGATTATAATCCTCTGGGCTTACTTTTGAGCAAATTCTATAGTTCCACTCAATGCCATTAGTCAAAGCTGAGCGAGACATATTGGAGGAACCTATAAAAATTTCGCTGCCATCCTCATATTCAAAAATATATGCTTTTGGGTGAAAAGATTTATTGGGAACATTATAAAACCTCAAATCAACTCTGTCTCCCAAAGAGTCCTTAAGAAGATAAAGAGCTTGAGGCTGAGTTATATTAAGATAATTTCCACATAGGATTCTTAAGGAAGCGCCCTTATCAACAGCTTCCTTAAAGTCTTCCTCTAAGAGCCTTACGCCGGATTCCATCAAAAATGCAACTATAATGTCTATTCTCTTCGCCCTGGAAATTGATTCCTTGAGACGATTATATAAGTGATCCCCATCGCCTGTAATACAATTTCTATTATAGTTGTTTTCATTAAACAAAGATGAATACTCCACCATTAAAATATTCTCCTCTTGGCTCATTAGCCTTAAAACTTCAATAGCTATGCTAAAACTGAGTCACCAATTTGTATAGTATGAGTATATCATAAAAGTCAGGAATATTTAGTAATTTATTTAGTAAGCAGTTTGGCTGGCAGTGGTTGAGCTTTGAAACTATAGACTTCCAAAAGATAGTTTACAACTATCTTTTTCTGTTATCGGTCTATTGTATTGTAACAGGCTCAGTCGCTCCGCACCCTCGCTACGGTACCGGGTACACAATGTCATCAAGCTAATATGTAAGCAATTGGTACAAATGTAAAATGCGAAAATATTTTTGAAAATAGCAAAAAAACACTTGACTTTTTAAAAATCGCCCAATAATCAAAAAGAACACATTTGTTGTGTATCTTACAGAATTTAGGTAGTTATTGTGAAGATAGGAAAATTGTTTGTTGTTATTCTTGATGAAAACAAATTATTACTTGACGACTTTTTGTTTAAATGCTCAAATAGACTTAAGCCAAAATTTTTTTCAAGGGAGTCGAAAATGGGATTTAAAGAAACTTTGCTCTTTATCATGAATATGGTAAGAAAAACTTTGCAGGTTGAATTGAATAATTTTTATGAAAATTTATTGAAAACGGATGAAACAATTTCTAAGCAGGCATATTGTGAGGCTAGGCAGAAAATTGATCCAAAAGCATTTATTGAGTTAAATGACCAAACAACCAAGCTTTTTCATGAAAATTTTGATGATTTGAAATTATGGAATGGATATAGGCTAAGCGCAGTAGATGGAAGCGTCTTGGAAATACCCGATACTAAATTATTAAGAGAAACATTCGGCTGTTCTGGAAATCAAAATCGTATGGTGGCCAGAGCAAAAGCTTCTTGCTTATTCGATGTGTTAAATAAAATCATAATAAAAAGCATAATTGATAGATATCCTACTCCCGAAAGAGAATCTGCTAAATATTTGATTGATGAGACGATCGAGAGTGGAAGAAAAAATGATCTAATTCTATTTGATAGAAGGTACCCTTCAGCAGGCTTCATCTCATATTTACATAACTGTGGAATTAAGTTTTTGATTAGATCTCTAAAAAATCATTTTAGTAAAGTAATTGAGCCCGGTAAAGAAGATCAAATTGTTAGAATTAGTTATAATGGAGCAACCATAAGGCTAAGGGTTGTAAGAATTTTATTGCCTTCTGGTGAAGTAGAAATTCTAATAACAAATTTACTGGATAAAGAATATACAATTCCAATAAGACCTGAAAGAAGTAATAAACGAATAAAGAGAAAAGTAAAAGGCAAATATAAGACAAACCACAAACGTTGTTTATGATGTATTAACTTTTTTAAAGTGTACAGATTCGAGCGATATTATATACAGTGGTATTAATTAATATTAAGTAAAGCTTAGTCTATTTTATGTTGCCTGAAAATAATAATACAGCGCATTATTATATATACAAAAGTTGCTACTAGAGAAAAAGCACGCCATGTAATTATCGGCGTGCATGTGTAAATAGCCACTACAAATTATTACCCAATGTTTTACATATTAGCTTGATGACATTGTGTACCCGGTACCTTTGCGAGGGAGCGCAGCGACTGAGCTTGCTATGTGAGGCGGAATGCCAACGGCGGATAGTAAAATTATGCTTCCAATAATATCGTATGTGACAATCTCTTTGGAAGTATAAGAGGTTATAACAGTAGAAAATGTACATAATTATAGTAATGGTATCTTTATCTCGTACAACTATTACTAATTTGGTGCTGGATATAGATATGTCCTTGACACGTATGCTGTAGTAAATTGTCGAGGATAATTGGAAAGCGGAAGGAGTTGTGGTATAATGTACCTTACGGTGGTGATAGGCATGCAAAATTCTAATGCGTTAATTGCATTGGCGCAAGTTAGCCAAAACGCAAATAATCCATATTCCATATTTAGTGAGTATATAAAGTTCTGTGTGTTTGTGAATACCGCAAATACAATGACTTTGACAGAAGTCCGAGATGCTGTAAGCAAAGAGTTTGGACTTTATCTTCCTCATAATATTATTGTTAAATGCTTGTCTCATCTTCAAAACGAGGGAGTAGTATCACAAGATAATCATCAGATCAAACGTACTGGCACATTTGACACCGAAAGCTTTGAAAAAGTAAGATCAGAATATCGAACAACTGAGCACGCTTTGATTGATGCGCTTATAAATTATGTTGCTAAATATAATAGGACATGGTATATAGAATATGCACGTGAGCAACTAATAAAAGTGCTGGATAGTAATGGGATTGCATACGATATTTTTCTTCAGAGGCAAGTGCCTTTTAGCGATGACTTACAGCCTTCTGTAGATGTAGAGAAAATTGGCGAATTGCTACCTGGCGATGAGAAAATAGAGGTGGAGAATGTTGAGAAGCAACCACTATTTACTGATGATTTTTTTGTTGGCAAATTTGTAGAAGACATCCTTAATGAAGATTCCGTTCATAAAGAGTATTTACTGAGAGTTTGTGAAGGCTTG